>Ga0182012_10000645_pt1 | contig 38529 bp, 29 predicted proteins | sample 612S2SmetaG_FD_120486 | JGI IMG/M metagenome (GOLD analysis project Ga0182012, IMG submission 120486) | Permafrost microbial communities from Stordalen Mire, Sweden - 612S2S metaG | ecosystem: Environmental > Terrestrial > Soil > Wetlands > Permafrost | place: Sweden: Stordalen | collected...
GAGGAATACTCCATCTGTGCCCTTGCCTCCAAATGTCGATGCGGGCTCGGAAGGGAGTGCCAACGTACGTCGATCTGGTATGCGGCCCAGTTCACCCCGGCATTGCGGTCCGGCGCGAAGACCGCGTCGGCCGCCGTAGCCCCCAGTTGGAAAGGAATGCTATAGCGGAGTTCATAACCAGGTATGCATTGCAGCAGGTCGATCAGCTCTGCGCCGCCAGATGCAACGGCATAGTCGTTGAGAGAAATCTGTTCCGGAGCCCGACGCCGGACGCTTTCCACCCTGGGCCGCGGGATGCGAACGGCAGAGGCGCTCATTTCAGAATCGTCCGAATCGCAGCGCGCAGTCGAGCGCCCAACGGCTTGGGCGCAGCCGATTCAAAATCCAACCGCTCAGCCGCCGGGAGTTGAATGTGTTTGCTGAGCGCTTCGCCCAATAATGCGAGTGCGCGTCCACAGGCGGTGTGTGGCGGCTGGGAACTCAGATCCAGGAGATCGGGGTGTCGTTTGTCCGGAGGATCGTGATAGAGCGGCGCGGTTCCGAATAAGGCCGCCGCGTCTTCCGCCAGCACCTCGAAAGTCAAAGGTTCGTCGCGGGTGTCCATCACGATGGTCAGTTCATGCCCGCTTGCGCGGCCCAGCACCGTGGAACCTTGTCTGACGGTGACTTCGCGGACAACCGATGGCTGGAAAAGAGCGGGCGCGATGAAACGCACTTGAGCCGGATGCTCCGCATCCACGTGGATCCCCTTGCCGAGAAGGCGCACGGAAAATAGAAAACGGCCTTGCGCGGGGTCTCCGCCGATCAGCCTCGGGTCGACTATCGCAATCAGGTTCGGCGAGTAGTAATCGAGAAACTCGGTTACCGCTTCCGTAGCCGTCGCAAACTCGATTCGCGGGTAGTGATCCCGCACCCAGGCAAGATGCTGTTCCAGTACGGCAAAAGAACCGCCTGTCAGGCTTGTGAAAGCATCGGGTACGCCGCGCATGAACATCGCGTGCGTCATCAAAGAAAGCGCGTGGACTCCCTTGCCCTGGCAACTGGGCCAGTGTTTCTCGAACCAGCCATTGACGTCGTCAATGACATGAAAGCTGAAGTCCCGCGTGACGGCGAGTTGAACAAGAGCAGCGTCCTCCAGGCTGGCGATGCGCTGCAATCGGTCATCGCGGCGGCACCAGAACAGATGCCCGCCCGGAATGGTTTCTTCCGTTGTGATGCGCGCATCCGAGTTAGCGCGTAAGCCAAGGGTTTCGTACGCCTGGGTGCTGATCTCCTGATCGTTCGCATTCCCTCCGAAGTCATAACTGCCGGTGCGTCCGATGAGTGTGTGCCGCGAATCGGCCTGCTGGCGCGACACGTAGTTCAGGCTCTTGAAAAGTGACCCGGCCTTGGAATTCACATCATCCCAGGACCCGAGCGCCTTAATCCCCGGGCCGCCGCGGGCCGCGCCATCCCAGTCATGATACTTATGCGTTGGGTTATCGACCGGATCGTAGTAGTCATTGGGCAGTATTCCGTCCGTGGCGGAATCATAGACGAGCCGGGGCTGCGGGGGCAGGCTGGACGCCGGCTCATAGTCGCAGTGTAAGTGGGGCGCGTATTCGTGCCGGACAGATCCGGCCCGGATGCTCGCGTCCATCGCTTCGATAACTTGTTCCCACGCGCCGGTGGATGACTGGCTACGCGCCCACTCCGCGCCGAAGCGCTGTGGCGCAGCCCAGAAATGCGTCCATCGCGCGCCGACCTTGTCTGCAATCTCATTCATGCGCGAGGGCTTTTCCACCATCTGGACAAGATAATCCTGCGGGTCCATGAAGTTATTGTGGTTTCCGAACACTTCGGACGGCCCGTAGTTCCCCGTCAGTGGCCCACCGTCGAAGGTCTCGCAATCCTCCGTGAGGATGTAGAAAATTCGGCCCGGTTCCGGGTCCGGCACCTCGATCTTGAATTCGACGGTCTGTTTGACTTCGCCCTTCCCGGCGCTCAGAAGGATGGTCCATGGTGAGCCGAGATTCACTTCGTGAGGCCGGTCGGCGATGACTTCCAGCGCAAGGGGTCCGGAAGGAACGTGAAGCGAGGGAGACGAGACTAAGCGCAGGCCGCGGCCGCAGGGCAGGCGCACTTCAAAATGCGCGTTGGTCTTGAAGTCCAGGCGAATGACACCGGTGGCGCCGAGCGAAATGGCGCGGGGAGCCTTCAGCACACGGAACAGTCCGCCGTCCCGGCGCTGGCTGCAGTTCGAGAACTCGATGTAGCCGCGATAGAGAATCGCGTCTTCGCTGCGCCCTTCCACGCGAAACTTGATCCGCTCTTTGTCGTGTTTAACGAGCGTAGCCGTCGCCGTTATCCGCTTGTTCCGGTTATCGGTGGACAACCATTCGATCGCGAGATGGGCCGGCTGCCATTCCGACTGTGATTCGGCGGCATCGAGCAACGCGTCGATGGCGGCAGCAGCGGCCAGCAGGGGACGAGAAAATCGCGCGCCCGAATCCGCACCGGCCAGACGCTCCAGCCATTGCAGGTCGCCGAGATGCAGGGCAACGGACGCGGCGTCTCCCCGGCTTAGCCGGCCAGACGCGTGTTGACGCAAGGACAGAATCTCAGGCTTGACGTTGTGCATTGCGGCGAGCGTACCCGAACTATTCTCGCGCAAGAGTGGAAGGGGGCTTTTACTCGCCGTCCGACCAATAGCCTTCCCTCGTCTGGATGGTTAGCCCCGGCTTGGTCGACACCAGAGCGATCTTCCGAAACTCGGTGTCGGTCGACTTACTATCCGAGCTATAACCCAGGCTGTACTGACTGCGCAGTTCTTCCCCGATTTGCGTGAGAGCCTGATCGACGTGCGTCTTGCCGGTGACCGCGATCATGGCGCCGCCCGTCTCCGTCGAGAGCTGCTCCATGACCTTCTTTCCGTCCGGCCGGTCTTCCTGTGGATACCCGGCGCCGCCGCGTCTTCCACCTCCGCCGCCACGAAAGTTGCCGGTCTCGCCCTTGAAGAAGACCGCGTAGATCAGCGAGTCCGACCGCTGCGCGGAAGAGATGGCGCCACGCATCGTGGTCTTGCTGCCGCTGTCGTCTCCGTCCGACATCAGGATCAAGGCCTTGCGCCCCTTCTGCTTCTTCATGATTTCATCGGAAGCGAGCAGGATGGCGTCGTAGAGCAGAGTTCCGGCGTGGTGCGCGCCGCCGCGGCCGCCACCGCCGCGACGACCACCGCCCCCACCGGGATATCCGCCGCCACCGCTATCGGCCTGCTGCTGGGGCTGGGCGCTTTCCAGAAGATCAATGCCCTTTTGGAGCTTGGGCTTCGAGTTCGTCAGGTCCCGCAGCAGCTCCACTTCCTTATCGAAATGGAGCACGAATGCCTGGTCCTTATCCTCGCGCAGGACCTGATCGATGAAGGCGCGGGCGGCCATCCGCTCGTCCGGCAACACCTTTTTCGTGCTCCCGCTGGTATCGACGACAAAGCCAATTGTCAGCGGCAGATCCGTCTCGCGCGAGAAGTATTTGATCTCCTGCAGCCGCCCGTCTTCCTTCAAGACAAAGTCTTCTTTGTTCAGGTTGCGGACAATCTCGCCGTTGCCGTTGCGGACGGTGGCGAACACATTGACGACTTTGACGTTGGAGGAGAATGTGGGCGCCGGCGCGTCCTGACCGCGCAGGAAATTCCCGACAGCCAAACCGGCGAATGTTCGAATGAGATCGCGACGTTCCATCTCCAAAGTAGGACGTTCTACACAGTGGTACGGTTACCGTCATAGAAGGTGCGCACACGCTTTGCGACGGCGCGGCCCACCAGCGCGGCCAGGTCATTTTCGGGTGCCACACGCACCAGTTCCGAGCTTCCGAAATGCTTCAGAAGCTTGCGCACGGTCTTTTCACCCACCATTGGGATCTGGTCCAGTTCGCTGGTGAGCCGCGCGGCGTTGCGGCGAGTGCGGTGGAACGTGACGGCGAAGCGGTGCGCCTCATCGCGCACGCGCTGGATCAAGTGGAGGATCGGCGAGAACTTGTCGAGCACCACCGGCTCATTCTCATGCCCCAGCACGTAGATGATCTCTTCGCGCTTGGCGATGGAGGCCAAGGGCTGGTTGATGATGCCCAGCCGCTCCAGCGCGTTGGCGGCCGCGTGCAACTGGCCCAGGCCGCCGTCGATGAGAATCAAGCCCGGCATGGGGCCGTTTTCCGCTTGAATCCGGCTATAGCGGCGCGTGACCACTTCGTGCATGCTGGCGAAATCGTCATTGCCTTCAACCGTGCGGATGATGAACTTGCGGTAATCGGCCTTCTTCATCCTGCCTTCTTCCCACACCACCATGCTGGCCACTTTGTCGGTGCCCTGGATGTGGGAGATGTCGAAGCATTCGATGCGGTGCGGCGGTTCGGGCAGGCCGAGGGTTTCCTGAAGCGCCTCGTAAATGGCCGCCGCCGCCGGCTTGCGGATGCGAAAGCGGGCTTCGAAGGAGTGCCTCGCGTTATTGGCCACCAGGTCGAGCATGGCCTTCTTCTGCCCGCGCTGCGGCGTGGCGATTTCCACCTTGCGCCCGCGCTTTTCGCAGAGCAGCTCTTCCATCACGGCGCGGTCTTCAAAATCCACCGGAACGTGGATCACGCCGGGGACATACTGCTGATCCAGATAGATCTGCAGCAGCAGGCTGGAGAGGAAGGCCGGCTCATCGTACTCAAACTGATCTTCCCAATAGAACTCGCGGCGATCCACGATTTGGCCGCGGCGCATGTGAAACAGGTTGACGGCGACCAGCGGCGGCTCGGCGTGGACGGCGAAGATATCGGCGTCGTCCCCGGAAGCGGTGGCCATCTTCTGGCGCTGGTCCATCTCTTCGATGGTGGAGAGCAGGTCGCGCAGGCCGGCGGCTTCCTCGAAGAGCATGTTCTCGGACGCCTGCCGCATGCGGTCCTGCAACTCGCGGGCGAGATCGCCGGTGCGGCCATCGAGCAGCAGGTGAACGTCGCGCACGGCGCGCGCGTAGATTTCTTCGGTGGTGAGGTTCTCGACGCACGGGCCCAGGCAGCGGTGGATGTGATATTCGAGGCAGGGTTTCGGGTGATAGCGCGTCAGGTCCACCTTGCACGATGGCACCTTGAAGAACTTGTGGATGAAGTGGACCAGGCGGTGCGCCAGATTGGCGGGGAAGAACGGGCCGAAGTAGGTGCTGCCGTCCTTGATGAGCCGGCGCGTCACATAGACGCGGGGGTAGCGCTCCTGGGTGAGCTTGATATACGGATACGTCTTGTCGTCACGCAGCAGCACGTTGAAGCGCGGCTGGTATTGCTTGATGAGATTGTTCTCAAGGGCGAGGGCCTCTTTCTCGTTATCGACCAGGATGAAGTCGACATCGCGGGCTTCCGAGATCAGCGTTCCGGTCTTGGAATCCTGCAGGCGGTCTATCGAGAAGTAGCTGCGGACGCGACTGCGCAGGCTCTTGGCTTTGCCGACGTAGATGACCTTTCCGGCGGCGTCCTTATAGAGGTAGACGCCGGGATCGAGCGGCAACTGGGCGGCTTTTTCACGTAAAGTTTCAGGGGGAAGACTCATCGGGGACAGCGGACGGCAATATAATTTGATTATGTCACCGCTGTTGCTTTTGCTGGCCGCTGGACTTGCCCAACAGAACCCTCCCGCGGCATCTCCGAAGCCTCCCGCCGCGAAGTCCGCCGAGGATCAGTTGCCGGAAGAAGATGAGAGCCTGCGCCCCAAGGACTATGCTTTCAATCCGCTGCAGGCGACGCGCGAGGTGCAGACCGGCGACTTCTACATGAAGAAGGGGAAGTATAAGGCGGCGGTGGCGCGCTATACCGAGGCGACGCGCTGGAATCCGCAGATGGCCGAGGCGTTTCGCAAACTGGGTGAGGCCGAGGAAAAGCAGGACGATCCGAAAGAAGCTCGCGAGGCGTATCAGAAATCCCTGGAGCTTGATCCGGATTCAAAGGCGGCCGGCGAGGTGAAGAAGCGCTTGCAGAAGCTGGCGGCTTCGTGACTATTCGTGACGCAGGATTGCGACCGGGTCCAGCTTGAGAGCCTTGATGGCCGGAATCAGGATGGCGACGGCCGCCACGGTGAGGACCAGGAGTACGGCTCCGGCGAAGGCCACGAAATCGGTTGCTTCGATCCCGAAGAGGATGGAACGGAGATAGCGGAAAAACAGCCACGCCGCGACTGCGCCGATAGCCGCTCCTGAGCAGGCGAGTGCCATGCCGCCGCGAATGATGAGGCTGAGCACACCGCGGTGGTCCGCGCCGAGCGCGACGCGGAGGCCGATTTCGCGAGTGCGCTGCGCCACGTCGCTGGCCATCAGGCCGTAAATTCCGATGGCCGCCAGCAGTAGAGCCAGCGTGGCGAAACCGCCCAACAGCCAGGCGTGCATGGCTTGCTTCGCGCTCGACTTCCGCACGTGCTCGTCCAGCGTTTCGATACTGTCGACGGGCTGGCTGGGGTCGATCTCGTGGATCACCGAGCGGGCCGCTGCGGCAAGAGTCCGCGGATCGCCTTGAGCCCGGAGCACGATTTTCATCTCCGGCCAGTGCGTATCGCTGGAAAGAACGAAGACTTCAGGGGGCGTGTCCTTCAGGGCATCCTGGCGGATATTGCCCACCACGCCTGCAATTTGATACCAGTTGTGTGAATCGAACCCAATGAACTTTCCAATTGGGTTTTCGCCGGGGAAGTAGCGTGTGGCAAGAGCCTGATTCACCACGGTTTTGCGCTGGTCGTCGCGAGGTGCGCGGTTGGCGAGCGGAGATCCTGCGACCATGGGCGCGCCGATGGCCGCGAAATACTGACCTCGTACGGCCCGGAAACCGACCTGTTCGAATGGGGCGTTGCTGTCGATGGGACGATCTCGCCGGACCATGTGGCCGTCCTGCGACCCCCCGCTCAGAGGGAGACGGTCGATCAAACCCACCGCGCGCACGCCATTGAGGGCCGACATTCGTTCGAGCGCCTTGGAATAGAAAGCATCGAGGCGTGCCGGAGGGGTGTCCCAGGGGAAGCTGACGTTCACGGCGATGGCCTGGTCGGGTTGAAAGCCAAGGGGCTGCGAAATCATAGCGGCGAAGGACCGGGCGAGAAGTCCCGCTCCGGCGAGTAATACAAAAGAGATGGCGATTTCGCTTACAACAAGTCCACGGCGGAGGCGCATGCGCGAAACGAACCCAGTTTCCTTCATGGCAGTGAGCGGAGACGCCGAGGAGAGTTGCCACGCGGGCGCGCATCCGGCCAGCAATCCGCAAACTACCGCGACGGCGAAGGTGAGCGCGGCGGCGGTGAGGTCGACATGGGCCGTCGCGAGAGAAGGAAGATCGGTGGGAAGAACGAGGCGCAGGAGCGGTAAAGCAGCGGGGGCTAAGGCAAGTCCGAGCAATCCGCCGACGATCGACAGCAGAAGGCTTTCGGTAAGGAGCATCCGGACCAGGCGAGCGCGGCCGGCTCCCAGGGCAACGCGGATGGCGGACTCCTTGTGGCGCCTCGCGGACCGGCTGAGTAGCATGCCAGCGATGTTGACGCACGCAATGAGCAAAACGAACCCAACCGTGGCCGACAGGAGCAGCATGGACGTTTTCGCTTTGCGCAGCAATTCGTCCTGGAGCAGGGAGATCTCGGCGGTGAGGGCTCGGTCCGTTTCGGGATGCTGCCGCGCAAGGCTTTGCGCCAGGTGCGTGATTTCGGCTTGCGCCTGGACGATGGAAACGCCCGGCGCGAGACGCGCAACCTCGCCCAGGAATCCGGCTTTGCGGCTTGTGGCCAGGATGTCGAGGGGCATGGGAGTCCAGACTTCGACGTCGTCCAGCAGGGGATCGGTGGGGGGCATGACTCCGACGATCGTGTAGATTCTTCCGCTGAGATCGATGGTTTCCGATGGGTCACGGCCGAGCGCGTGGTTGACGACTGCGACCGAGGCACCCTTGGCTAACTCATCGTCGGTGAAGGCGCGGCCGCGGGCGGGGGCGATGCCGGTGACATCGAAGTAATGACCGGTGACCCGCATCACGCCGATTTTGGTCGCCTCGCCTCGGCCCAGCAGGGTTGTGTTGTCGCTATAGAATCCCGTGACCGCGGAGAAGCTTTTCAACTCATCACTCCAGTCGCGGAAGCGGGCCGGGTTCCCTCCAGTGGATGCGCCGTGTTTGGTCTCTTTGATCATGACCACGCGAGCCGGCTGCGGGAAGGGGATGCCATGCAGGACTACGGCGTTCACCATGCTGAACAGGGCGGTGGTGGCGCCGATCCCGAGTGCCAAAGAAAGCAGAGCGACGGCGGTGAATGCGGGGCTCTTGATCAGATTGCGAGCGCCATAGGTCAGGTCTTGCCGGAGATCTTCCAGCCACGCAAGACCGCGCGCGTCACGGCATCGTTCTTTTTCGAGAGCCACGATGCCGAACGAGCGGCTGGCGGCCACGACTGCTTCCTGGTGAGACATGCCATGGCGGACGTTTTCATCGACCGCTTTCTCAAGATGAAAGGCGAACTCTTCGTCGAGCTCGAGTTCAGCGGTGGAGCGGCGGAGCAACGAGCGCAAACGGAGTGAGATTTTCTTGAACAGGCTCATGGATGGCTTCCCTTGGTTACCGAGGTTAGCATTCTTCCCCTCGGTAAGCAAGGGGATGCTACTTTTCGCGACGCCGACGTATTTCTTTTGAGATGATTCCCGTTATCCGGCGGATACCCGAATCCCACTCCGGAAACAGATCCACGTACTGGACTTCTTTTTGAATGCGAACGGGAACGCGGCATTCATCGAAACGAACCGGGATGAGGAAAACGGCATCGAGAGGCATGCGCGTGGCGCAATCGAGGGCGTAGCGAATCTCGGATTGGAAGCCGCCCTTTTTACTGACTGAACGGTTGCTGAAGCAGGCGATGACGAAGTCTGAGAAATTGATGGCGTCTTCTACCGAGCGCGGCCAGTTCTGGCCGGGCATCAGCTTGCGGCGATCAAGCCAGGGATCAAAGCCGGCTGCCGAGAGTTCCGAGAAGACTCTCTCCGCGGCTTCTCCGTCTTCGTGCACGTAAGCGATGAAGACCTTGGGCAACGACCGGTCGACGAAGCGGATATGACCCTTTTCGTCGGGAAGGAACGAACCCAGTCCATCGATATCCACCTTGGCGCCGGATTGCAGAGCGTCCAGGAGAACCTGCGCGATCGCGTCCAGCGAGGTGCGCCCCTGTTTCATGTGCGCTCCTTGCGAAAGCGGATTCTGCCGCCGACTCCGACGATGAGCTTTCCGAGGCCGGGCAGGGTCGCGCTCTGTCCACTGTGCAGCTTTTTGAGGATGTCGCGCACCACGCGATCCACCTGTTGAGCGGCCTCGGCGCTCGTCATCCCGGTTTTGCGCGACACTTCGCGCGCGATTTCTTTCGTAATCATCCTAGTTCAGATATAGCAGCCGTTCCTGATTTTCAGTGCTGGAATATTCGGTAAGATATTGTTTATAGAAGGTTTACCTTCATTTTTTCGTCCGTGACCGGCCATAAACATGAAGTGAAATTAATCGTCCGTTCTGCCCAAATTCAGGAAAGGTTGGGTACGATACAAAAGACGTTTCGATGTCACAAACGATCTAAAAGGAGAATCCCCTAAATGAAAAAGCTCATCGTAATGGCTCTGGGTCTCGGACTCGCCCTCGGAAGCATTTCCTTCGCGCAGGACACCGCCACCTCGACCAAGAAGACCAAGGCCAAGAAGACCAAGGCCAAAAAGACCGACGCAACCAAGATGTAATTTTCGGGGTCGCCGCGGTGTTTTTTTCGTCGTGGCGACCCACATTTTTAGATTCGATCCCCCTCCCTGTCCCATTCGAGTTGACAGGTAATCCCCCCATCCCATAATCTCTAGTAGTCATCCGGACATTGCCTTGAATACATCCGTAAAATCAGACTACGCGCTGCACGCGCTGTTCGACCTGGCTGCGCAGCGATCCTCCGAACCGGTGAAGATTGCGGAGATTGCGCGACGGCAGAACATTCCCCAAAAGTTTCTGGAGTTGATTTTGGCCAACCTGAAGCAAGGCGGGTTTGTGGAATCGCGGCGGGGTGCTGAGGGCGGCTACCGGCTCTCCCGTCCCGCCAGCCAGATTACCGTTGGCGAGGTGCTGAAATATGTCGAGGGCAAAAACGGGGAACGAAGCCACAACAGGCGGACCGCCGAATCGCCCTTCGCCGTACTCTGGAAACAAGTGGATGACAAGGCGGCCGAGCTTCTGGACAAGACGAATTTCGAGACTTTAGCACGGGAATGGGGCGAACGGCAGAGCCGGTTTGTTCCCAATTGGGAAATCTAATGGTGTTCAACGACAATTCGCTCAGTATCGGACGGACTCCGCTGGTGCGCCTCAACCGCGTCACGGATGGCGCGCCGGCCACGGTTCTCGCCAAGATCGAAGGCCGCAATCCGGCCTATTCCGTGAAGTGCCGCATTGGCGCGGCGATGATCTGGGATGCGGAGGCGCGCGGGCTGCTGACACCGGGAAAAGAGATTATCGAACCGACCAGCGGCAATACGGGGATCGCGCTCGCGTTCGTGGCGGCGGCGCGCGGCTATCCGATCACCCTCACGATGCCGGAGACGATGTCGCTGGAACGCCGCAAGGTGCTCCGTGTGTTCGGCGCGACGCTGGTGCTCACCGAAGGGGCCAAAGGGATGAATGGGGCCATTTCGCGGGCGGAGCAGATTGTGGCGTCCGATCCGGAGCGCTATCTGCTGTTGCAGCAGTTCAGCAACCCGGCCAATCCCGCGATCCATTTCAAGACCACTGGGCCGGAAATCTGGGACGATACGGAAGGCAAAATCGACGTGCTGGTGAGCGGCGTGGGCACGGGTGGAACGATTACCGGGATCTCACGCTACATCAAGCAGGAAAAAGGAAAGCCGATTATCTCTGTCGCGGTGGAACCCACCTCAAGCCCGGTGATCGCGCAAACCTTGAACCACGAACCCATTAAGCCCGGGCCGCATAAGATCCAGGGCATTGGAGCGGGGTTCATTCCCGGGAATCTGGACCTGTCGATTGTAGACCAGGTGGAAAGCGTATCCAACGAAGAGGCCATTGAGATGGCGCGACGGCTGGCGCGTGAAGAAGGTATCCTTTGCGGGATCTCCTGCGGCGCGGCCGCGGCCGTCGCTGTTCGCTTGGCTAAGCTGGACGAGTTTAAAGGGAAGACAATTGTAGTGGTTCTTCCGGATTCCGGCGAGCGTTACCTATCGAGCGCTTTGTTCGAAGGAATGTTTGAAAATTAGAATTATTCCGGAGGGCTGTAACCAGTTGCGGAGTTGGGGCAGTCTACTCATATAACTTCCCCGTTACGACCGCGGGCGCGGCATACCCCAATTTATACTTACCGCGCCCGCACCTCCTTTTTCCCTACATTCCGCTGTAGTTTTACCGCTGATGTTACATTGCTGAAATGCGGTCCATTGGCTGTCTAGTGCTTTTCAGTTATTCCCTTGGTGCGCAGGTTCCGGCCTACGAATACACCGGCGCGCCGCTACCTATCCCTTACACCTGCGAGGATGACGATATGGATTGGGCGGGACTTACTTGTCTCGACGAACCTTGCCCGATCTACATCGATCTTACGCACGCGGCCAGCCAAGGCAAGTCAATTCTGATTACCGGAAATTTCCATGCTTCGGCGGCGACCATGTATTCACTGTTTTTGCGCAGCGAGGATGGCGGCCGCACGTGGCGAGAACCGTTCGAGAGGATACGCGGCGCGGAACTGGAAGACATCCAGGTCTATGACGGACACATCGCCTGGATCGATGGTCTGACGCAGCAGCCGGTGGCGAAGGATCCGTTTTTTCTGGTGACTGAAGATGGCGGCGCGACCTGGAATCGGGTTCCGCTGTTCGAAGCAGACGCGGAGGGGTCAATCGTTCAATTTGTATTCGATTCTCGCGATCACGGACTGGCGCTGGTGGACCGGGGCGGCGGCGCGCTGCGGTATGAAACCTATGAGACGCAAACAGGTGGGCACTCCTGGACAATGCGGGACAAATCGGGAAAGATGACTAAGCTGAAGGGAACTCCCGAATCCGAGTGGCGCATTCGGCCGGAGAGCCGCGATTTCCGTTTGGAGCATTTGGAAAACAGCATTTGGAGCCCGTTTGCCAGCTTTGCGGTTCGGGTGGCGGATTGCCGCCGGAAGCCGATGGAGCGGACTGAACCGCCGCCGCAGCCATGAAGGCGATTGAGCGCGAGTTGTTCCGGAACCTGTTTGTTTCCGTCGCGGAAGAAATGGGAATCGTGCTGCGGCGAACGGCCTTTTCCCCCAATATCAAGGAACGGCGGGATTACTCCTGCGCCATGTACGATTCCCATGGGGCCACGGTTGCGATGGGCGATCACATGCCCGTACACCTGGGCGCGATGCCGCTCTCGGTGGCCGCCGCGCTGGAAAGTTTTGCGTTTGAGCCCGGCGATTTGGCGATTTTGAACGATCCGTTTCGCGGCGGCACGCACTTACCGGATATCACGGCGATTTCGGGTGTTTTTCTGCCGGGCGACATCTCCCCGGCATTCTATGTGGCCAGCCGCGCGCATCACGCGGATGTGGGCGGAATGAGCCCGGGGTCGATGCCGCTCGCGCGCGAAATTTATCAAGAGGGTTTGCGGCTGCCGCCGATCCTGCTGGTGCGGCGCGGACGCATCGACCAACCTCTGCTGGATTTGATTCTGGCCAATGTTCGTACGCCGGAAGAGCGGCATGGCGATTTAATGGCGCAGATTGCCGCGAACCGGCGCGGGGAAGAGCGATTGCTGGAGATGGCCGCCAAGCATGGGCGCGAGACACTGGATCGCAACATGCGCGCGCTGCAGGATTACAGCGAGGCCATGATGCGCGGCGCGATCGCGCGAATTCCGGATGGCGAGTACCGTTTCTCCGATTTCCTGGATGAGGATGGCGCCGGTTCCGGGCCGGTAGAGATTCGGGTGAAGATTCGCGTGACAGGTGAGAGTGTGGAGGTGGATTTTAGCGGATCGAGTCCGCAGGTGGCCGGTTGCGTGAACGCGAATTACGCGGTGGCGGTGTCGGCTACGGCGTATGTATTCCGGTGTTTGACCGATGGCGATGTTCCTTTTAATTCCGGTTTGTTGCGACCCATTGCAATTCACGCTCCCGCCCGGAGTGTCGTGAATGCCGGGCCGCCTGCCGCGATGGCTGCCGGGAATGTCGAGACTTCGCAGCGCATCACGGATACTTTGTTTGGTGCGCTGGCGCAGGCTTTACCCCACTTGATTCCCGCCGCCAGTTCCGGCACGATGAATAACCTGACCATAGGCGGATGGGACCCGCGGCGCGACAAGCCGTTCGCCTATTACGAGACGATTGCGGGTGGGTCGGGCGCTTCGCCTGACGGGCCGGGCGCATCGGCCATTCACACACATATGACCAATAGCTGGAATACTCCGGCGGAAGCATTCGAGCACGAGTACCCGATGAGGATCCGGCGGTATGAGATCCGGCCAGGTTCGGGCGGGGCGGGTCAGTATGGCGGCGGGGATGGGATCGTGCGGGAGATTGAGTTTCTGGCTCCGGCGGAGGTGACTATCCTGTCGGACCGGCGAGTTCGCGGACCGTGGGGATTACAAGGCGGCGAGAGTGGCGCGCCTGGCCGGAATTCCGTAGTTCGGGATGGTGTGGAGACGGGGCTTGCGGCGAAGGTTCGGTTTGAAGTGAAGGTGGGCGATGTACTGAGGATCGAGACGCCGGGGGGCGGAGGTTGGGGTGTGAGGCAATCCAGAAGCTAATCGTGCCGCAAAGCCCGCATCGGTTGAATCGCGGTCGCCCTTCTCACCGGCAGCCAACAGGCCGCCACGGCCACGAACAACAGCACCAGCACCACGGCGAAGAACGCGAAAGGATCGCGTGCATTCCAGCCTTCCACATATCGCGACACAATTCCGCTCAGCGTCAAACTCGCCGCGAGGCCTGCCGCCGATCCCAATGCAACCAGCGCAATGGTCGCACCCAGCACGTGCCGCAGCACGTCCCAACGCTGCGCGCCTAACGCCATGCGAATTCCGAACTCATGCGTTCGCCGCGCCACGGTATACGAGACCACGCTATAGAGTCCGGTGGCCGCCAGCAGCAAACCCGCGCTCGCGAACAGAGTGAACAACGTCGTACTGAAGCGGGGATAGGACTGCTCGCGGCGGTCCAGGATCTCATCGAGAGTGAACACTTCCGAGACGGGCAAAGTCTGCACAGCCTGCCGAAGCGCGCGCGCATATTGATGCGCATCGCCACTCGTTTTCACCAGATAAGTGATTCCGGAGATGAGCGCCATGCCCTGCGGCACATAGATGGCGGGCTCAGCCGGTTCGCGCAAGCCCCGGTTCAACGCTGTCTTGACCACGCCGATAATTTCGAACGATCGATCGGCGCGTTCTGGAATCAGGATCGCGGCGTTCTTGAAGTCCAGCGCCGGCACGCTCACGCGGCCGCCGATCGGGTCGCGCCCGCCCGTCCAGTAGCGCCGCGCCATCTCTTCGTTGATGAGGGCGACTTGCGCCGTCCTGCGAATTTCCGAATCCGAAATCAGGCGGCCGCGTGCGAGCGGAATTCCTACCGTGTCGAAATAGCCATCGCCCACGAGGCCGATGTAAGCCTCCTGCCTGGTCCGCTTCTGGAGGCCTGCGATGTCGAAATCGGCGCGGAAGGCAATCCGCGGCGGCGTGGCGGTTTCGGTCATCGTGGCGCTCTCGACGCCGGGCACGGACCGTACACGGTCAAGCACGTTTTCAAAGAACGCCTCGCGTTGGGCCCAGTCGGGATACTGCCCTTGGGGAAGAGTCACGTTGAAGGAGAGGACATGATCGGGCCGGTACCCAAGCGGCGTCCGTGACAGGGCGAAGAAGCTTCGGATCGCGACTGCCGCACCCACCAGCAATACGATGGTTAAGGCAATCTCGGCCACAATCAGCACACTGCGCGTCGCGCCTCCCTGGGAATTCGCGGTGGTGCCTTTGCCGCCATCCTGCATGGATTCATTCACGTCTGTTTTGGAGAGTTGCAGGGCCGGCGCCATTCCGAAGAGGATTCCCGTCAGCACGCTGACGGCGAATGTGAACAGCACTACCGCGCCATTTACGTGGATCACCGCTTCGTGCGGCACAGAATATTCCGGCATCAGGGCAACCAACGCGGCGACTCCGCGATAGGCCAGCAGCACGCCAAGGAGGCCCCCGCAGAGAGATAGAAGGACAGACTCCGTGAGCAGCTGTTGGATGATGCGCCAGCGACCGGCGCCCAGAGACACGCGGACCGCGATTTCCTTTTGCCGCGCTGTCGCCCGCGCCAGCAACAGGATGGAGACGTTGGCGCAACCGATCATCAGAAGCATGGCCACCGCCGCCAGCAGGATCTTCAGCGTGGGACCAAAGCGCGCCAGAAGAAAATCATTGAGGGTCTCCACCTGGATGCGGAAGCCCTGCTTTGGGTACCCGGATGGATTACGTTTTCCGAAGCGCTGCACCATCGCCTGCAACTCGGCGTCAACGGCAGAGAGGCCCACCCCTTTTTTCACGCGCAGCATCAGCGCCACGAAGGTCTTCGGATCGGGCGTCATGGGCAGAGGGACGTAGACATCGGCATCGTTCCAGGTAAAACGCGGCGGCATGACGCCAACCACGGTGTAAGGCAGACGATCCAGTTCCAGGGTCTGGCCGATGGCATTGGTGTTTCCAAAGTAATGGCGCTGCCAGAATAGATAACTCAACACGGCGATGCGCGGCGGCGCGGCGGGCTGAGGAAGATCTTGCGGTCCGAAGGTGCGGCCGAGCAATGCCGGGACGCCGAAGTGATCGAAGGCTTCGGGCGAGAAGAGGACGCCGCGCAGACTCTCCGGCAACCCAGAGGTGATTACGAATGCCCGATCGTCCCTGGCGGCCAGGGTCTCCAGGGTCTTCACCTCGCGATGCATTTCGAGATAATCCGCCAGGGATACATAGAGCGTGTCTTTCTGGCCGGCGGTATTGAGGAATGTGAGATTCAGCAGGCGATCCGAATCGCGGTAGGGATAAGGATCGAACCACAGCGCGTATACCAGACTGAAGATTGCCGAACTCGCGCCGATACCGAGCGCGAGCGATAAGATAGCGACCGCCGTGGTTCCCGGCGCTTTTCGGAACATGCGGAATGTGAAGCGCAAGTCCGCGGCTAAGTTGGGGAACACTTAGAAAATGATAGCGGAGTGCGGGTTGCCGCCCGAAAGATTTTCTGTTCGGCGATTTGGGCGCCTTCGATTTCGCCGGTCAGTTCCGCCATCTCAGCCACCAGTTCATGGTGGTTTCCATGGCGCCAATGTCGATGAGGCCGGGGTGGAAGTTAGCGACCAGCAGGCGGCCACCGGGTTTCAGCAGCATCTGGATCATGAGCGCCGTCAGTCGTCGGGCTACTGGGAACGGCAAATAGTCATAGTCCCGTCTTAGCAGTCCCCCGTCAAAGGCTAACTTATAGCTTTTCATTTCCGCGACCTTCTTTTCGCTCTCTCCTATGCACGTAGACGATGATTTTCGAAGGAACCGCACGCCATGGCGGGTCAGTAATTTCCGGCGCTTCTTGGAAACTGAAGCTCACGCTTTCGACTTCGTATTCCGCCGCCCCGTAATTTGCATCGCGGGTTTCTCCGGGCAGCATCACGAAATCGCCGGGTTGGGGAATTGCGGCGAGCTTTTCAAATGGAACAAGGTTGATGCTACCCTCTGGCGGGCGTCTTCAACATCAACGCAGCCTTGACTCACGGCCTCCCGATGCGTGGACTCTATTCCGCGTTCAATTTCTTCGGCGCGATCGCTTTTTTGATCCTGCCAAAGCCTCCATGTAGAGCGTCGGCGACGCCGGACCAATCCGGCCACGCCAGCGCGACGAACCAGACTATTAGCGTTCCTGATTTGATTGGCGGCGGACTCGTCCAGTGCTCTTGCGCAGCGGCATCTGTCCATGCGGAGTCTAGTGGTTGGAGCACAAGCCAAGTTTCCGCAAGTTTGCCGCCCTCGATCCGGTAGGATTGCATTCCCGCTCGGCTGCGCGCCCCGCCGCTTTTTGTATCGGTCCACTTGAACGCAAAGCGGAACCATGCGCGGTCGCCCTTGAATGAGTGGTCATACACAACGACCCGTATGTCTGGTCGCTCCTGCTTCATCTTGGCGATCTCCGCCGCGTAAGCCTCGCGCGTTACCGTCCGGTCGCCTTGTTCGTCGTGTCGGATGAAGTTTGGCTGGACGCACTCGGAAACTAAGTCGTATCGGCTCTCATGCCAAACCCGCTCCCACCGGGTCGAACAGGTTGCGTAGAACAGTCTCTTCCGGCATAGCTAACCTTCCTTGTGCTCGTAGGCCGGTCGCGGTCAGGACCACCGTCCACATGGTCACCAAGAGGATAAGACAAGCACTCCGATTTACCATGTACCCAGAATGGCGCGCGTTTCGGCGTTGCCAAACTCTGGGAAGTGTCCTAAGACACTTAGGACACCACCAAACTCTGTCTCAAACCGTTACCAACGGTTTCCGGGGCATCGCACGTTCAGGCCACTGGGCGCAGCGAGGGAAATGAGCTTTTTGGGATGGCGAACTAGCCCCGCTTGAGATCCAGATACACCAGGTTGTCGCCCTGATCCCGAAAGATTTTCTGTTCGGCGATTTGGGCATTTTCGATTTCGCCGGTCAGTTCCGCCATCTCGGATTCGTTCCGGTAGATCAGCCACCAGTTCATAGTGGTTTCCATGGCGCCGATGTCGATGAGGCCGGGGTGGAAATTCGCGACCAGCAGACGGCCACCGGGTTTCAGCATCTGGAACATGAGCGCTGTCAGGCGTCGGGCTACTGGTAACGGCAAATAGTCATAAAGGCCAGCGGCGTAAACCAGGTCCTGATCAGCGAAATGCTGCTTGCCCGCGATCAGGCTGCGGACCGACCCGGGAACGACATTTACATCGCTGCCGTAGGATTCCCGAAGGACGGTGAGAGATTCCTGGTCCTGGTCAAGCGCGGTGAAGTTCATGCTTTGTTTCTGTTTCCAGGCTTTGGTCAGGCGCAACTCGCGCAGATGGCCGCAGGCAATGGCAAGGATCGAAGGTGTTTGGGTGGCTGCCGCGGCTTCGTCGATGTAGCGGGCCAGCAGATCCCGGCGTCCGCGAACGGCCTCCGCACTGGGGGTGGCACGCTCCCAATTGAAAACGCGCTCGGCGAACGGCGATAAGCCATTGGGAGAGAGGTCGCCGTAGATGTAGTCGAGAGTGACCGCATCTCCCGCATAGCCGCGAGGCCGGGTGTAGGATCGATGCGAGAACGGCGACTGGTGAACGATTTTGCGAATCGGGTGTTCGGAAAAGTGCTGTTTGGCGAATTCACTCCAGAGCTCCGGGCCTAACTCGGCGCGGTAGTCAAGAAGTGAATCTTTGAGTTCTGATAAAGACTGTTCGACTTCACCGGATTGAATGCCCTCGCACGCTTTATCGAGCAGTGCGGAGCCTTTGGACATATGAGAAGTGGGCACGTTGGGTTCCTCGTGTTTGAATCAGATTGCCTACACCTGATAGAGCGGGAAAATGCCGGGAAAGGGGACATGAGCCGGTAAACAATCATGAGGGCTAAACTGGAAAGTTCAAGTGCTTACTCATGCCGCGATACTCACCGCACTCACAGAACTCTCCATCGAGTTGGGGAGGCGTGGCGTGCTGGGCCGTCAGGCGCCCACGGCGGAATATATGCTCGCCATGAAGGTGCTCGCAGCCAGGGCCGGGATCGGCGCCGAGCGAGGAGACGCAAAAGATATCGGTTTCTTGATACGTCTGCTAGGACTCAGTGAGGCGGGCGAGGTGACGAGCATCGTCAACCGCTATTACGACCCGTCACGCGTTCTGCCTCGCTCGATCTATCTCGTAGAAGAGATTCTTGAGGAGATCCGGTCTTGAATCCCCGGCCCACCAGCCTGGCTGAAGTCGCCCGCCGTGCGCCGGATCAGCACGCGTTTGAGTTTGAGCTGTCGGACTTCCTCCACGAGTTCGCGCGAGAAGGGGACTATGAGAAGCTTACCGAGCGGCCGCCGATTCTTAGGCGCCCTCTCGGAAACAGGCCGGGGTGCTGGATGCCTGCCTGGCCGCGGTAGCTCTGTCTCTTGCAGCCAAGCTGGGTTGCCCCGCTCCCGGCTGGACGCGCGATCCGGAGCGCATCTTGCGCGAACCATGGTTCGCAAGTCCAGGCCGTCATATGCGCGCCCTTCTGCTGGTGGAAAGCCCCGCGGCGTTTCGGGAGCGCAATCTGCTTGTTTCGTCCAACGCTCTTTCGGTGGCTTAACGCCTAACGGATCACGACCTTCGCCAACCCCGCATTGCCGCCCGAATCCACCACCCGCAGAACCAACTCATGCTCGCCCACGGGTACCGGGGCCACTAAATGAAACCGCTCGCTCGGCGAATCGATGACATTATCGGTGGAGTTCACGGCCATCCATGGGCCCGCATCAATCGAGTACTCGCATCTTCGCAAGGAACTCGAAGCGTCGTTCGCTTCGAAATCCACGATGGCGTTTCTCTCCTCGCGCCGGGAAGAGGTGACATGCACCACCGGGGGCGTGTTATCGATCAGCACCGGTGAACTCACCAGTTCCGCCTCGCGGGCCTGATCCGGCGGATTCGATTCCCGGTCCGACGCAATCACCCTGAAGAAATAGCGTCCATCCGCCAATGAATCGCCGTCGATCGACCAGGAATTCTCATGCAGCGCCGTTCTCAGCAGCTTCCACTCCTGCTCACCTTCGCCGCGGAACCACAGCGAATAGACCAGACGGTCCCCATCCGCGTCGTCGGCCTGCCACGAAATAATCAGTTGCTGCGATGACGCCCGCGATATGGTCTGCGTGGGAGTGCCCGTGCTTGTGGCCGGACCCGCATCGCCCGTATCGGTCACGGTGATGGAGTAAGTGGAGTTCACCGCGTTCGACACGCTCGAACTCTTCGATGACGCGGAGGGCGTTGCCGAAGTCGTCGTCACGATGATCGAGCGAATCAACGGTGGAGTATTCTGCGGCAGATACGCCAGGCTGAAATTTTCGAGTGCGGGAACGCCCTTGCTCGAGACCAATTCCGCCTTCCACTGGATGTAGCGGGCGTTCGGGCTGGTCACCGCGGATCCATTGCTGTCTGCCAGCGGGCTCGACCAGTCGCTCCACGTGGGATCCGGACGCAGCGAATTCCCCGACCTCGTCTGCAAAGTGACTCCGCCGTGACCCGTCCACCGGACGTGTCCCCAACGCGCTACGCTTTGCGCATCGAAAATGGGCGATTCGTAACTACCCGATTGCGCGCTGCCCGGCTCCAGTTCGAATAGCTTCCCCATGTTGCCCGTAGCCGCATAGATGGCGCCATCGGACTCGATCAAACGCGTATCTTCCCCTTCATTGGTCTGGGCCACCAGGGTGAGTTTGCGATCGTCCGTCAGGTGATAGATGCGCCCGCCCAGGTCCGTTGTGAAGACCAATCCGCCCTTGCGGGAGAGCAGGTCGTAGACGTTCTCTTCCTTCGAACTCCACAGAGTATCCACCGTGTTATCGGCGTTGATGCGGTAGATGGCTGATTTCTCGACGCCGGTGAGTTCCATGGAGGCCGCATTCGACGCGGCCAAGGCGGTAGAAGCCGCAGCCACCGCTGTCTGCGCGGCCCGGTTGGCATCCGACGATGCCGGCGGCTTGATATCCGCCCCCGTCTGAATGGGGTTCGCTTTCGCCGCGTCCGCCGTAACCGTAATGGAAGTTGTCACCACCGGTGTCGAGCCGCTCTGCAACAATGCCTGGGCGGCTTGAGCGGCCGTCTGCGTCCTGCGGCTCACTGAGCCGCCCAACGCCACGGCATAAATGGAGCCATCCGGCCCATTGGCAATGGCGCGAATCTCCGGAAGATTCGCATCGTAGAGAACAAACGCCTTCCCCTTGGCCGCAATGCGGTACAAGATTCCGTTCGGCTCGGTGCCGGCCAGCAGTTTGCCCGCAGGGTCCAGCGAGAGCCCCGTCACATGCGCTTGCCCGGTGGCATAGTATTCTTCGCCTTGATTCGCGGCGGTGACTCGATAGACCTTTCCCTGGTCGCCCGTGCCCGCGTAGAGCGCGCCATCCGTGCCGAATACCAGCGACCAAATGTACTTCTCATGCGGATCGAAGTAGAGTTCGGCCTTCCCATTCACCACGCGGTAGATTTTTCCATCGGGCGAGGTTCCCGCGTACACCGCGCCATCGGGACCAATCGCGACGGCGAAAATCTCGGGTTGATCCGCCGACCACAGCAGCTTCGCGTTGTGCGATTTGTCGATTCGGTAAAGCCGACCCCGATTGCCGGTTCCCGCATAGAGAGAACCATCCGGCGCTTCGGCCACGCTCCAGATCACCGCCTGGCCGGAGTTGAAAACCGCATCCATCCGAGGCGCGAGTGAAAGTGTGCCGTCGCGGTTCAAGCTGAGGTTTTGAAACTTCCCCCTCAGAAAATCCTGATAACTCGACATCTCCCAGGTCGCGGTAGAAGACGCGAACGCACAACCTGAGAATACGATCAACAGACCCGTTAGAAACTTCAAGGCTTAACCTCTACCTGAACCGTCTTGGAGCCGGTCACCATGCGGCCTCCGCTTTCTACAACCATCTCGGCGACGCGCGAGTTTTTCATGGTCCCGAGAGCCACGCCACTGGGGCCGAGTTGTGACGCCATGATCAGAGCTACTGAAGGCGGCGGCGCCGGCAACTCGTCAACCCCCGCCGGAAACGACGTCTCCGCGCGCCAGACGCGCACATATACTTTGTCGTTATCGCGGAGCCGGTCGATGAGGCTCAGCAATTGTTCCGGCGTACGCGGTTGCACGCTCAGTGCAAACCGCAGATCGACCAGACTGGTTTGCGATCCATCGGCCACCGTGAAAAAGAGGGGCCCCGGCTGCGCCCCCACGGGAACCTGATAGCGCGCCGTCCGCGTTTCATCGACGCCATTCTCGCCCGTCAGGTTGATGGCCAGTTCCACCGTGTCTCCGGGACGCACTTCATGACACGACGGAACCACCTCTCCGATATCCAGAGAACGCTTCTTTTCCAGCGTTTCAATATCGAGCGAAACACGCTTCACTTTCAGAGAGTCGAATCCGCTCTGCAGTACATACGCAACCGGCGCAACCGTGGAGAGCGAGGCGATTTGGGGCGCGGCGTTATCCGCCGAGTAAATATCATGCAACTGGATCGAGCGGCCGCCATTCAGTTCTACAGACCCGCGCACGGCGATGGTGGAAGCGCCGGACGCGCGCTCGGTTGCGTCGAGCGACGAAAACACCGCCATCTGGAGCAACAGCGGCGTCAACAATGGATCGTCCACCATGCTCATGTGGTAGCTTTCCACCAGCCGCCCTTCGCGATGGATGGCGATGTCTACTGGCAACATTGCGGCCCGTCGTCCGAAGCGTCCGGACACCGCGGTATCGCGATCCTGGGAAATGATGCCCATCAATTCATGCGGCGCCGAGATCTTGAACGATGTGTTTACGCTCGCGAGCAGCGTAAGTACCTCCGACCGCGAGAATGGCAGGCCTGTGGAACCCACGTCCATAAACCGGTGCCCGAAGGCGTAGATCTGGTCGCCATCCACCCAGGTGACTGTTCCGTCCGCGCCTACATTCATATCGCCCTGCATCAACTGCACCGATATCATGGAGCCCGGCTGCACTTTCGAGGGGTCTCCGAAAGGAGCCGACGAAGCGGAGACCGACGCGCCGCCGGCGGAAAGGGCCTGCCGAGGCTCCAGCCCCAGCGCGCGAAGTTGCGGAGCGAAGGCTTCTATGGCGGCGGGAGTGAATCCCCCCAGCGCCAGGGGCGTAGTGATGTTCGTGAGCTTTGAATCGCCCACGCCAGTGTCCGCCGCAGCCAGAGCGGGGCCGAAGAAGCCCTTCCGCATGGCGTCCGCGATGGTGGACTTAGCGGGCGATTTGGTAACGCCGGGCTTTTCGGCAGACCGGATCATGTCGCCGATGGGCCGAATGGCCGCGATCGGGTCTTTCGAAAAAGGAAACGCCATCGCCACCGCGCCCAGCAGTTTCCCGTCAATGAAGACAGGGCTGCCGCTCATCCCCTGCATCACTCCGGTGTGCTCCAGCGGGCCGCCCGAAAGACGAGCTAAAATCAGCGATTCTTTGGGTCCGGTATTGGGGAGGACACCGAGAATCTCAACCTGGAAATCTTCGATTTTGTCTCCCTGGAAAACAGTTCTGCCGACGCCGTGCATGCCGGCGCGCACCTCCTCCAGAGGAAAGAACAAATCAGCTGCGCAGAGGCAACTCATGCTGAACAACGAAACCAGCGCCACATGGCGAGCCGCAACACAATACACACTTAAGTGTAACGTGGCAAATGCGCGTGCAGTTACAAGCGGGTTCCAAATGCTATCATCGGATTGCCCTTCATGGCGCCCGATAGACGCTATTCGTTCGCCTGGCCTGCTATCGCCTGGTGTGCTGCTCTCCTTGCCGCTTGTTACGCTCCCGTCCTGGTTTCCCTGGTGAAGAATTGGAACAGCGATGGTGACATGAGCCACGGCTTCTTTGTCCCCGTGATCGCCGCCTGGCTCGTGTGGCAGAAGCGGGACAAGTTAGCGGCTGTTACGCCCCGGCCGAACTGGTGGGGACTCGCGCTGATCCTCTGGGCCGCGCTGCAACTCTATATCGCGACCTTGGGGGCCGAGCTTTTTCTGGCACGAACCGCTTTTATCTTTTCCGTCATCGGCATGATTCTGCTGCTTGGCGGCACGCGCGTTGTACGCATTCTGGCGTTTCCTTTGTTCCTTCTATTCTTCATGGTGCCGATTCCCCAGGTGATTTATAACCGCATCACTTTCCCGCTGCAGATTATCGCCAGCCAGGCGGCGGAGGCGGCGCTTTCGCTGCTCGGCATTCCGGTGCTGCGCGAAGGCAACGTTTTGAATCTGGCTGACCAGACGCTGAATGTGGTGGAGGCATGCAGCGGCATCCGGTCGCTGCTCTCGCTCTCGTTCCTGGCGCTGGTATACGGGTATTTCTTCGAAAAGCGCGTGTGGATGCGCGTGCTGCTCTTCTTCCTCACCGTGCCCATCGCCATCATCGCCAACGCCGCCCGCGTTACGCTGACCGGCATCCTGGCCGAGGTGAAGCCGGAACTTTCCGAAGGGTTCTTCCACGAGATGTCCGGACTGGTGATTTCCATGGTGGCGCTGGTTCTGCTGATTCTGTTTCACCAGGCGTTCGCAAGGAGTTTGGATCTCTATGACCGAAGGCACGCTCACCCGGCTGTTGCATAGCCGGTATATACAAGTTCTCACGCTGGCCCTGGTCGTGCAGACAGTTCTGTTCTACACAGCCGCTCACGGCGAAAAGGTACCGCTGGCGAAGCCGCTCGATGACTTTCCCTCGCAGATCGGCCCGTGGACCTTGCAGCAGACCGGCGTTGTGGAGCCGGAAGTCCGCGACGTGTTGAAGGCCGATGACCTGATGACGCGCTGGTATGTGGACCCGGCGCTCGGCGGCGCGGATTTATTCGTGGCTTACTTCAAGACACAGCGGACAGGCCAGTCGCCGCACTCACCCAAGAACTGCCTGCCAGGCTCGGGGTGGAGCCCCTCTGTGACCGGATATATCGATGTGAACATTCCCTCGCGCGACGAGACCATTCGCATCAACAAGTACATCGTGACGAAGGGCGACAGTAAGGATGTTGTTCTTTACTGGTATCAGGCGCAGAACCGCGTGATCGCGGATGAATTTGCGGCTAAGTTCTACTTAGTGACGGATTCCATTCGCTATCATCGCAGCGATACTGCTCTGGTGCGCGTGGTCGTACCGGTACAAGGAGTGAGTGAAGCCGACGCTGTGGCGCGCGGCGTCGCCTTTGTCCAGGTGGTCTACCCGGAGTTGAAAGCGTTTCTCCCGGGTTGACCGGCTCACTTCGAGTGATAGTTCGGATAAGGCGGCCGCGGATACTCCTTCGGAGGATTCTTCTCCATCAAATCCAGTACCACCTGGATGGCCTTGTCGAGCTGTGCATCATGACCTTGCCGCCATTGCGCGGGATCCAATTCCACGTCGAAATCGGGAGTAATCCCATGATTCTCCACCTCAAACTCCTTGGTCAAACCATAAATTGCCCAGCGCGGCGCCATCACTCCGCCGCCGTCCATCAGCGCCGGATACCCGCCGATACCCACTAAGCCACCCCATGTGCGCTTTCCCACCAGCGGACCAATGCCCAGTTTGCGGAAGTACCAGGGCAGGGCATCGCCGCCGGAGCCGGCGAACTGATTCGTCACCATCACCTTGGGCCCATAAATCGTACCGGCCGGCATGATCGTATCTTCCCCTTCCCGGGTCATCGCCTTGCTCAGCATCTTACGGTTCATGTTCTCGACGATGTAATCGGCCAGCAGACCGCCGTGGTTATAGCGCTCATCCACGATTGCCGCCTGTTTATCGCTCTGCGCGAAGTAATAACGATTGAAGCTGTCATAGCCGCCTAACGCCGTATCTGGGATGTGCATATAGGCGACCTTTGCCCCAGTCGCGGCATATACCTTACGGCGGTTGTCTTCGATCCACGCGAGGTGTTTGAGACTCTTCTCGTTGTCCACCGGAACCACCGTTACATCGCGAGAGCCGCTCCCATCCGGGTTCGGGCCCACCTTCAGCACCACCTGCTTTCCGGCAGTTTCCCCGAAGTAAGAATAGATACCTTCGGAAGAGGTCAGCGTGCGCCCGTCGACGGCCAGAAGATACTCACCCACCCTGACGTTGACGCCAGGTTGAGTCAGCGGCGCGCGCAGGTCCGGGTTCCAGTTCTCGCCATCATAAACGCGCGCAAAACGATAGCGGCCATTCTCAATCGAGTAGTCCGCTCCCAACAATCCGGTGGAAGTCTTCTTCACGTCGGGCATATCGCCTCCGAAGACAAACATATGACCGATTGTCAGTTCCCCCAGCATCTCCTCGAACAGATAGTTCAGGTCGGCTCGAGAATCCAGAGTGTCTACAAACGGTTCATACTTCTTCTCCGCGCCTTTGATGTCGAGACCATGATAGTTCGGGTCATAGAGAAACTCCCGCTCAATCCTCCACGCCTCGTGATACATCTGCTTCCATTCGAGACGCGGCTCCACCCACACTTCAAGCGGGTCAAGTTTCAATTCCCCATCGCCCGGTTTCGCCGGCGCGTCCGTTTTCACAATAAAGAACTTATCCGGCTGTTGATAGAGTATTTTCTCGCCCGAGGCCGAGATGTCAAACCCCAGCACCCCGTCAACGAACTTATCCACTTTGCGCTTGGAAAGGTCGAACTCGTGAACGGTGCCGGGAGGCGGTTCATTTTTCGTCCACACCTCCGGTAACTCCAGCAGAAAAACAAACCCTTCCTTGCCGGCCAGTAAGCGCGCATAGTTATGTGGCGGGATGGGGAGCGCCAGAATGCGCTGGCCGATGCCGTCGAAGTCAATGCTCACTGGAGGCGCCTCCGGCGCTTTATCATCCTTCTTTCCGGAGTCGACTTTCTCGTCCTTCTTGTCGCCCTTGTCCCCCGCTTTCTCGTCCTTCTTGCTCAAATCCGGTTTGTTCTCGTCGTCGCTCTCAGGCTCAAGCGGAGAAGGCAGATCTTTCCGCAAAACCATCACGTACACGCTGCTCGTTACGGGAATGCCGAGCGCGCTCATATTGCCACCGCCGCCGCCCGCGGCCATCCCGAGATTCGTGCTGGCCAGGAAATATAGATACTTGCCGCTCTTATCGAAAGCGGGGGATTGCGCGTCGCTCATTCCGTCCGTCAACGCGGTCGATTTCGCGCCCTCGACGGAGTAAGCCCAAATCTTGTGATAGTAAGTGGGAAGTAACTTGGTATAAGCAATCCAACGGCTGTCGGGTGACCACACGGGATTCATATCCGTTTGGGAACCGTCCTGCGTATTCGTGTCCACCTTCACCTTTACGCCGGTGCTTATATCCACGTACCAAAGGTTGAGCCACTTGTCGGTGAACGCGATCTTCTTGCTATCCGGAGAAAACGTGGGCGAATAAAAGAATGTTGGTGGATCTCCCAGACTGATCTTCTTTACGTCGCCGATTCCATTCTGGTCTCGAATGTGCAACGCGTACTCGCCGGATTCGTCCGAGAACCAGGCGATCGACTTACCGTCGGGCGACCACGCTGGGTTGCGATCGGCCACTCCGGGTGAACGAGTCAGGTTACGAAAGTCGCCTTTCTCCGCGGGCACGGTCAAAATCTCGCCGTGAGCCTCAAAAACCGCGCGCGTCCCATTGGGTGACAGCGCCGCGTTCGTCAGGTCTTTTGCCGTGATCTTCCGGAAATGCGGCCGCACCTCAGAGAAATCTCCCGTGATGTTCACCTTTACGGCGTGCGGCTGATGCGAAGAAAAATCATAGACGTACAGGCTGCCGAACTGCTCGTAGACGATGCCGCCGGGTCCGGCCGACGCGGACTTCAAATCCAGGCCGCGATTCTCCACCAACTGCTCCACCTTGCCGGACTTGGTCTTGAACTCGTAGAGACTAACCACGCCCTTATTCCGATCCGAGAGGAAATATATGGAGTCGCCCACCCACATCGGATTGAAGTCGTTGGAGTTTTCGCGAGGCAGCGGCTCCACTTTCGAATCCGCGAGATTCGCGATCCAGATGGGCTTGGTCTGGCCGCCGCGATAGCGCTTCCACGCGGCTTGCCAGTGAAACACCGGAACGTAAGCCAGTTTCGATCCGTCCGGCGAATAAGAACCCTCCTCGGCCATCGGGAGGGGGACAGCCGTTGGAAACCCGCCTTCCACCGGCACGGTGAAGAATCGATCGCCGTCGTTCTCGTTGTCGCGCGGAGAGGAGAAGAGAATCTTTTTCCCGTCGGGCGTCCATGCTACGGCCTCGTCCGGCCCAGGGTGATAAGTCAACCGCTTCGGAACTCCGCCCGCGGCCGGCATCACGTAGACGTCAACGTTGCCGTCGTATTCGCCGGTAAAGGCGATCATGGTCCCGTCCGGAGAGAAAATCGGGTTGATCTCCCTGCCAGGCGAACTGGTCAAGCGCAGCGCGGTTCCACCCTCGCGCGGCACGCTCCAAAGGTCGCCCGCGTAGGAGAAAACAATCTGCGTCCGGTTCATGGTTGGCGTGCGCAGTAAAAGGCCCGAGCCGGCGAATACGGCGGGAGTCAGGGCAAGCGCGAGAGCAAGTAATCTGGTCATTGGAAAACGGTAATCATACTACGAATCGCGCTTCAACGCTGAGCCCAATAGCGCTCGCGCGCCTGAACCGTCAGCCCTGGCCGATTGCTCGTGAGCCCGATCTTCCGCCACTCGGAGATGCCGACGCGCTTATCGGATACATAGCCCAAACTATACTGGCCCCGCAACTCCGCTTCAATCTTTTCGAAGATCTGATCGATAGTCTGCTTCTTGGACACGATATAGAATCCGCCGCCCGTCTCGCGGGACATTCGCATTAAAACGGGCCTGCCATCCCCGTCCCCATAGCCGGCGTCGGCGAAGAGAATGGAATAGATCAAAGTGTCGGCCTTTTGCGCAGCCTCAATGGCTGAAGCGGCCGTGTTTTCACTTCCGAAATCCACGCCGTCGGTCATCACGAACACGGCTTTACGGCCCTGCCGCCTCGACATGATATCTTCCGATGCCCGGACAACGGCATCATAGAGAAGCGTGCCTCCGCCTCCGGTCATGGTTCGCAGTTCGTTGCGCGTGGGCGCATCGACGGACGTCAGCGCATCGTCAAGATCTTTCCGGTTCGCGGTAAGATCTTGCCTTACCTGGACCGAGACGTCGAACTGGCTCACGAAGACCTTGTCTGTCCTCTCCCGGAGTATCTGATCGATGAAACGGAAGCAGGCGCCGCGCTCGTAATCGAGAACCTTCACCTGGCTCATGCTGGTATCCACTAAAAGCCCGATCGTCAGAGGCAAATCCGTTTGGCGGGAGAAATAACGAATGGTCTGCGGCCGCGAATCTTCGGAGAGGGAAAAATCGTCTTTGGTGAGGTCGCCGATCAACGCGCCGGATTTATCTCGAACCGTGGCGAGAACGTTGACCACTTTGACCTCAGCTTTGAAAGTGGGCTCGTCTTGCTCGGGCGTGGCTTGTGCCCGCAGCGCACCCGCCAGAGAACCTGCCGTGGCCAGAACAAATCCGCGCCGCGACCAGTCTCCGTGCTTGAAATCCATTCCTTTAGGGTAGAACGCGCCAACCGCCGTGTAATCCTGTCAAGGGGAGGTAAGACATTTGAGAAGAATTCCGTACGTAGTGACGATCGCCGTGCTTTCGATGGGCCTCAACAGCGTGGCGCAGACGGCCGGCGACGATATGAAGAAGGCCGGCAGTGACGTCAAGGACGCGACGAAGGCGGGCGGCCATGCGGTTGTGAAAACGACCAAGACGGCGGGTACCGACGTCAAAAAGGGTGCGACCGCCACCGGGCACGCCGTGTCAAAGACCAGCAAATCCGCCGCCCACGGGGTCAAGAAAGGCGCGACCACCACTGGGCACGACGTCAAGACCACGGCCACGAAGGTCGGATCCAAGGTCAAGAGCGGGACAAATACCGCGGCTAAGAAGGTCGAAGAAAAAACGCAGTAGCACCTTGGTAACACCTTGCTAACACCGCGCTAACATCCAGACCCGCTAAACTAACAGAGGGCGAGCTTCCACCATGAAGTTCGCCCTCTATTTTTTCCCATGGGCCTGCTCCTCACAATTCAAGAATTATCGAAGTCATTCGGCGCGGAGCCTCTGTTCCAGGACATCTCCTTCACTGTTTCCGACGGAGACCGCATTGGTCTGATCGGCCCCAACGGCGCCGGCAAATCAACGCTGCTCGGAATCATCGCAGGGCGCATTTCGCCCGACGATGGCGAGGTGATCGCCCGCAAGATGGCGCGAATCAGTTACGTCGCGCAGGAATCCGTGTTCGAAGAGAGCGCAACTGTCTCCGAAGTTCTGGCGAGCCAAATCCAGAATCTGGATGAGCCCGAACGGCTGGCCCGCATGGCGGAAACGCTGGGCCGCGTTGGTTTTGAAGACGTCAACGCGGAGGCGGCCTCCCTTTCCGGAGGGTGGCGGAAGCGGCTCGCTATCGCGGCGGCGCTGATTGTCAAGCCCGATCTTCTGCTGCTGGATGAACCCACCAACCATCTGGATCTAGAGGGAATTCTCTGGCTGGAGAAGCTTCTCGGCGGAGCTCGGTTCGCCACTATTGTGATCAGCCACGACCGGTATTTTCTGGAAAATATCGCTTCCCAGGTAATCGAACTGGATCGCGCATATTCCGCCGGCTTATTCCGTGCGGAGGGGAGTTACTCCGTTTTTCTGGATCGCAAAGACGAATACATGCGTGCGCAATCACAGCGCAAAGACGCGCTGGACAATCGCGTTCGCACGGAGATTGAATGGCTTCGCCGCGGTCCGAAAGCGCGCTCTACGAAGGCCAAGGCGCGCATCGATCGCGCCAACGAACTGATCGGCGAACTGGCCGACCTGAAGTCGCGGGCGCGTACCAGCGAGGCGGGAATCGATTTCACCGCTTCCGGCCGTCAGACCAAGCGGCTGATCGAAATGGACCGCGTTTCCTACAGCATTGGCGATCGAACTCTCTTTCGCGATCTGAGTTTCACGCTGGGGCCGGGACAGCGGCTGGGTTTGGTGGGCCCGAACGGCAGCGGGAAGACCACGCTGCTTCGTCTCCTGATGGGCGAGTTGCAGCCCGAATCGGGTGAAATTCGCAAAGCCAATGCCCTTCGGATGGTCTATTTCGATCAGAATCGCGTGCAATTGGAAATGGATGTACCGCTTCGGCGCGCCCTTGCGGCCGATGGCGATTCCGTGATCTACCAGGAGCGCGAGATCCACGTGGCGTCGTGGGCATCGCGATTTCTTTTTAAAAAGGAGCAGCTCGATCAACCGGTGAGCCGGCTTTCCGGCGGTGAACGCGCGCGCGTTCTGATCGCAAACCTGATGCTGCAGCAGGCAGATGTTCTTTTGCTCGATGAGCCGACGAACGATCTCGATATTCCCACGCTGGAGATTCTGGAAGAGAGTTTGCTCGAATTCACGGGCGCGCTGTTGCTGGTCACTCACGACCGCCATTTGCTGGATAAGGTTTCGACGTTAGTGGTGGGTCTGGATGGTCAGGGCGGGGCCGAACGCTTCGCGGAATATGCTCAGTGGGAAGACTGGCAGATTGCGCGCAGATCGCAGTCGAAGGTTTCGAGCAAGCCCGCGCGCGAGAAGGGCTCTCCAGAGGCCGGCAAGAAAAAGCTTTCGTATAAGGATGCGCGCGAATGGGAAACCATGGAAACGCGCATCATGGAGAGTGAGCACCGCTTGCACCAAAAGCAGGCGCTGCTGGAAGACCCGGCGGTGAATACCGACGGGCCGCGGCTGAAGCAGGCGTTTGAGGAGATGCAGGCCGCGCAAGAGGAAGTGGATACGCTCTACGCCAGGTGGGGCGAGTTGGGGGCGAAGCTGGCGTAGCGCCTTTAGGCAGGTGCTACATTCAAATCAGAGCAGGCCCAGATGATCACCGGCAAATTGCTTCGTCGTGTGCTCTGCGCGGGCATGTTCCTCGGCAGCCTTTGCGCCTTCCAGCGGCCGTTCCGGCAATTTCCCGGTGTGGAATACGAAGACTTCGAAACCCCCTCGGATGCGAACCAGCCTGGTGAATGGGTTTTTGCGCGGATGATGTTTCCGGGCGGCTGGAACGACGGTTACAAAGGCCGTTTCGACGGAGACTGGCGGCTCGGCCTCTCGCTTTGGACGCAGGATTATCCGCGCGCCGATCGCCATTTTTCCGAAGCCATGCGACGACTCACGCGAATCAGCGTCCGGTCTGTCGAACAGCCGGTCAACCTCGATGAAGGCGATCAGTTCGATTACCCCTGGCTCTATGCGGTTCAGGTGGGCGAGTGGGGAATCACCAACCAGCAGGCCGCGGAACTGCGTGAATATCTCCTGCGCGGCGGGTTTTTCATGGCTGATGACTTTCATGGCGCAACGGAATGGGCGGTGTTTCAGGAAAGCATGAAGCGAGTCTTCCCAGATCGTCAGATTGTCGAAGTAGAAGACGCGGATTCGCTGTTTCACACAGTTTACGATCTGAACGATCGCTTTCAGGTTCCGGGTGCCGCGCACTTACGTCTGGGATATAAGAACCAGGGAATTGGCGCGCATTGGCGCGCGATCTATGACGATAAGGGCAGAGTCATGGTGGCTATTTCCTATAACTCCGACTTAGGCGATGCCTGGGAGTGGGCTGACTCGCCGGAGTACCCGGAACGCTTCTCGGACCTCGCGATTCGAGTCGGCGTAAACTATGTCGTTTACGCAATGACTCATTAAGTATCCCTGTTGGAAGTTAATCTAGGGCATAATTGTGATTCCATGCCGCTTCGAAACCTGTGTCTTGTCCTGGCGTTGCTATGCCCGCTGACGGCGTTAGCCGGCGACGACGAAGATGGTGAATCGCTATCCGGACGCTCCGAATGGTTTATCCATCAGCGGCTGAATCGGAACGGTGAGGTCGGCGCGCGCGAGCGGCTCAAGGCTCTGGCATGGCGCGTCCACCAGCAGGCGGTAGGCGACGCAGCCTTTCCGGCGCAGAACTGGCAACTGATTGGGCCCCAGCCCGAGAACCAGCAAAGCATCGCCGCCAGCGCGGGCCGTGTGACGGCGCTGGTTGTTGACCCGCGCAGTACAACCACGGTTTACGCCGGAACCGCGGAAGGCGGCGTCTGGAAGACGACGGACGGCGGCGCGAACTGGCTGCCCCTCACGGACGCCCAGCAATCCCTGGCCATCGGATCACTGGCTCTCGACCCATCCAATCCAGATACCATCTATGCCGGAACCGGGGAAGGGAACTTCAACGGCGATTCTTATTTCGGGTCCGGAATCCTGAAATCGACCGACGGCGGACTTACCTGGACGATGCTTGGACAGGATTACCTGACCGGCTACGCAGTCGGTGCGATTGCGGTGAGCCCAAGTAACAGCCAGGTGTTGATCGCCGGCGTGTACCCGTACGCCGGCATCATTGTTTCCACCGACGGGGGCGTCACGTGGACGAACCCGATTTCCGCATTTGCCGGAACAGCGGTGGCCTTTGATCCAGCCGATGGCACACAGGTGTGGGCCGGAGTCTTCCCGTACACCGGTCAGGTCAACGCCCTGAACCACTCCACGGATGGCGGATTGACCTGGACCGCGGTCTCATCGGCGCCCTTCCCGCAAACTGGCATCGGACGCGTTGCCATCGCCATCGCGCCGTCCAATCCTCAGATGATCTATGTCGGAATCAGCGGCCAGAATTTTGTGAACACGCTAACTGGCGATCTGCTCGGGATTTACTCGTCCACCGATGGTGGTACTACCTGGACCGCCGCTACTTCTAACTATGGAGGCGACTTGTACCGCAACGCGATCGCAGTCAGCCCCATAGATCCGACATTTGTCGTGGGCGGGGGACTGGATGCCTTCGCTTCCTTCGATGGCAACACCACGTGGCGGCAGATTGATGCGCTCGCGGCGCTGCACGTCGACCAGCATGCTTTCGCCTTTTCCGCGGATGGCAGCGAGATTTATGTGGGCAACGACGGAGGTGTGTTCTCCGGAGCAACCGCGAACAAATCCCCTACCTGGAATAGCCTGAACACAACGCTCGCAATCACCCAGTTTTACCCCGGTTTTTCGATTCATCCAACGGACACCAGCGTGACTTTGGGCGGTACCCAGGACAACGGTGCGCTGCTCTACTCCGGGAGTCTGTTCTGGACCTACGCGTCATGTGGCGATGCTGGAGCGGCTTACATCCTCCCGCAGAATCCCCAAATCGTTTACGTAACATGCCAAACGGGCGGGCTTTATCGCTCCACCTTGAGCGGTAAACCGAATACCTTTGTTCATTCGATGGCCGGCGTCCTCTCCAGCGAGGTCCCGTTTGTGGGGACCGTTACCGGAGACCTGTCGGACCCGAACATCGTCTGGTGGGGCGGCGTAACAAACCTCTGGTTGTCCACGAGCCAGGCTTTCACCTGGACCAATGTGACGGCATCGCTTCCAACGGACTCCATTCAGACCGTTTCGGCCATTGGTGTCGTCTCCACGGATGGCAACACTGTCCTTGTGGGTGACCAGGCGGGAGATATCTTCTGCTCGACCAATGGAAAGGCAACCGGCTCCGTGTGGAACGCGTGCGGCGCCTCAATCCAGGGTGGCCCGATTGCGTCGATTGTCGCCGACCCGCTCGCTTCAGGCGCCGCTTATTTGACGGAAACCGGTTACGGCAACGATCATATCTTCCATACGGCCGATGGCGGCCAGACCTGGACCGATCTGCAAGGCGATTTGCCGGATGTCCCCGTGTCCGCTCTCCTGGTGGATCAGGACGCCGGGTTCCTCTACGCCGGTACCGATGTGGGCGTGTTCATGAGCGCCAACAACGGCGGCCACTGGCAGCCCCTGGGCAATGGACTTCCCAACACGGCCATCACGGGGTTGCAGTTCTACCGTAGTTCCCGTCTGTTGCGCGTTTCCTCCCACGGAAGAAGCATGTGGGATATTGCCGTGCCCATTCAGCCGCCCACCCTGGGGAACAATGCGATTGTGAATTCCGCCAGTTTCACCGCCATTGCTCCGGGCAGCATTGCGGCGGCGTTTGGAACTTCGATGACGGATGGGGTCGAAAGCGCCAGCGGGATTCCGCTGCCTCCCAGCCTGGCCGGCGCCACGCTCACAATCGGGGGGCTCAACGCTCCGGTATTCTTCGCATCGCCGGGCCAGATCAATGTTCAGGTACCTTGGGAAACCCCTGTTGGCTCGACCACCGCTACGCTCACCATTGGCGCGCAGGCTTCCACCGCTCCCACGTCCATTGTGCAGTATGCGCCGGGTATTTTCACTCTCAATGCGAGTGGTTCCGGCCAGGGCGTGATCGTCAACAGCACCACTTATGCCTGGGCCGCCGCCGCCGGAAGTATCTCCGGAGTCACCTCAGCGCCTGTCACCGCGGGCGATTTCATCACCATCTATGGAACCGGGCTCGGTCCTGTTTCGAATCAGCCCGCGGATGGCGCGCCCGCGCCTTCTTCACCCCTTTCCTCGACCACCCAAGGGGTTACGGTCAACATCGGTGGCGTCCCGGTTCCGGCATTGTTTTCCGGCCTCGTGCCGGGGCTGGTGGGTTTTTACCAGGTCAACGTGGCTGTGCCGGCCGGAGTCACGGCCTCGAACAGCGTACCGGTGTTCCTTACTATTGGGGGCGCCACCTCCAATACTGTGACCATCGGCGTCGAGTAGCGGCAACCGCTAACTGATAAACTCCAAACGGATGTCACAGAGCGTGTTTGGAAGACCGGGTTTTGAACCGCCGGCGCGTGCGCGCCTTCCCGTACGGCTGATCTGGCTGGCCGTTTTGCTGTTCGCGCTGATCATTATCGCGCGGGAAACGGCGCAACTCACTCTCGAGTATTCCTGGTGGAGAGAAATGGGCCAGGTGGGTACATGGGTGGGTTTGTTCACCTACGCGTACACGCCGGTCACCATCGCCACCCTGTTCGCGTTTCTCGCCTTATGGGCCACTCACCGCATGGCCATGCGTTTCGCGGGCGTGAATAAGGAGCCGCACCGGATCTACCTGCGCCTGGTTTCGCTGGGTCTGCTTTTCGTGGGATGGGTAATCGCATCCGCCAATCTCGACACCTGGACCGTTGTCCGCTATTGGGGCAGCCTTGCCATTTCGAGGAGCGCGCCAGAGTTCCACGACCCCGTCTTCAATCTCCCGCTCAAGTTCTACCTGTTCGGACTGCCCTTCTATTCCGACTTGCGAAGCTACCTGCTCACACTGGTGGTGGCCTGCGCACTTCTGTTCTGGATCGCCGCGCGGATCTGGCAGTTGCGTTACCGCTTCAACGAACTACGCGAAGTGCGCGAGATCGATATCCGGTTGCTCCGCTTGCCCGGCGGCCTCGAATCGCGATTCCTGCGCGGCGTCATCGCCATTATCTTCATCGCCCTCGCCTGCAAGTACTTTTTGGGACGGTATGAGATGGTTTGGAATGAGCACGGGTTTATGGCCGGAATCGACTGGTTGGACGATCACGTCACCTTACCCTTGCAGTGGCTGCTGATCGGGACTTGCTGCGCCGGGGCCGGGCTGGCGTGGCTCGGCAGATGGCGCCTGGTTCTAGCCACCGCTGTCATGCTGCCAGTCACCTGGGTGATTCCGAAACTGGTTTCCGCGCTCTACGTGAAACCCAATGAGATCTCTCTCGAAGCGCCTTACATCGACGTGCATATCCACGCCACGCGCAATGCCTATGGAATTGAGGGTCGCGTGCAGGCGGTGGACTACGGGGGCCGCGCGCCGGCGGCCATCGAATCGCTGGATGTGGCCAAGCACCGGAATCTGCTCGATAACGTCCGCCTGTGGGATTGGCAGGCCTTCCACGACACTGTCACCCAAAGCCAGGCGCTGAGGCCTTATTACGTTTTCCACGATACCGATGTGGACCGCTACACCATCAACGGCAGCTACCGGCAGACCTTACTGACTCCGCGCGAACTCGATATCACGCAACTCAAAACCCCCGGTTGGATCAACAAGAGTTTTATCTACACCCATGGATACGGACTGGCGCTCGCTGAAGTCAGCAAGATTACTCCGGAAGGCCTGCCCGTCTTCCTCATCGAGAACATGCCTCCGGAGGTAAAAACTCCCAGTCTGAAAATTGACAGGCCGCAGATCTACTACGGCGAAGTGACCCACGAGCCCGTTTTTGTGCGAACTGCGCAGCCGGAATTCGATTATCCTTCCGGAGCGGACAACGTCAAGACCCGTTATGATGGCCGCGGAGGATTCCCCGTTTCGTCCGTGGGCATGCGGCTTGCCGCGGCCGTTGACTATGGAGACGCGAATATCTTCCTCACCAACTACCTCACTCCGGAAAGCCGGATGATGATTCACCGCCGTGTGCTCGACCGCGTCAGCACACTCGCTCCCTATCTCGACTGGGATCAAAACCCTTACCTCGTCATTGCTCCCGATGGCCGTCTGGTTTGGATCATCGATGGTTACACCACCAGTGATGCGCACCCTTATGCGCGCACCGTGGAATTCGAAGGCGGTGAGCCGATCAACTATATCCGGAATTCCGTCAAGGCGACCATCGACGCCTATGATGGGTCCACCCATTTTTATGTGTTCGACCCCGCGGATCCATTGATTCAGGCCTATCGCGCATTGTTTCCGGACTTGTTTCAGCCTGAATCCGCAATGCCTGAGGGATTGCGGGCGCACGCGCGCTACCCCGAAACCCTGTTTAACGTCCAGGCCAGTATTTACCGCGCTTACCACATGTTGAACGCGCAGGCCTTCTATAACCACGAGGACATTTGGGACCTGGCCCGGTTCACCAGCGGTCAACAAAACGCTCCGGAGCCGGTGAAGCCCACTTATGTGGTGGCTACTTTGCCGGGAGAAGATAACCCTGAGTTTCTGTTGATGACTTCCTTCACTCCCACGGGCAAAGAGAACCTGATCGGCGTCATGCTGGCCCGCTGCGATGGAGCGCACCTCGGCGAGATCAAAGTCTTGCTGATGTCGAAGCAGGACCTCACTTTGGGACCGATGCAGATCAGCGCCCGCATCAACCAGGATCAGAATATTTCGAAGGATCTGACCTTGTGGAACCAGCAGGGCTCGCAGGTGCTCCGTGGGCAAATGCTGGTGCTGCCCGTGGAGAAGACTCTGCTCTATGTGGAGCCGATCTACATACAGGCCACCGAAGCGCGCATGCCGCAGCTGAAGAAAGTGGTGCTGGCAATCGGTAACCGGCTGATCTACTCGGATACCTACGAGCAGGCTTTGGCGCTGATCAACAACGGTCCGCCATCAGTGAGCCCCGCCGCCCAACCTGTCGCGGTCAGTGGAGCGGTTCAGCCGCCGGCGTCCACGGACCCCAGGCTGGAACAGCTACGGGAGCACTGGCGCAAATATCGCGAGCTCAGCGCCCAGGGCAAACTGGCGGAAGCGGGCCGCGAGCTCGAAGCGATCGACCACGCTTTACAGTAAGCCTCACTCTCCATGGGCTTTGGAACTATGATGGCATCGCGTCGGCAGGCGCGGCGGATTGCGCTTTCTTTATTTCGAAGTCAACGTTCCAATGAGTTATGTCTCAAGGTTGGAATGGTCGAGTGACGGCGCCTTTCTCCTGGCGCAATCGCACCAAGGATCTTGGATACTGGATTCCAGCCAGCACGGCCACTCTTGCCACATTGGGGACCTATCTCATCAAGACTTAGGTTTCATCTCCGATCATGTGTTTATCGTCGGACAGAATTCCGTCTCCGGGACTACGGCGCTCAGTTTCTTCAATACGAGTTGCGTGCGAGTGGGAGAAGCTGTGACACCATTCGCCATTAACTTCGGCGACGCGTCCGACGCTGCCGGATTGATCGCAGCTTCGAATCC
>Ga0182012_10000646_pt1 | contig 38483 bp, 41 predicted proteins | sample 612S2SmetaG_FD_120486 | JGI IMG/M metagenome (GOLD analysis project Ga0182012, IMG submission 120486) | Permafrost microbial communities from Stordalen Mire, Sweden - 612S2S metaG | ecosystem: Environmental > Terrestrial > Soil > Wetlands > Permafrost | place: Sweden: Stordalen | collected...
AGCAGCGCACTTGAGCCGGGTCACAGTTGTTCGCCGGGCGTAGGCCCGGCATGATGGAAACTGCCTAGTCTCGCCGAACGAAAGAGACGACGACCGAGACCGCTTAGGACTCGGCCCCTCACTCCGTCCCCCTCAAGAAGGAGATGCCCTTTGCGTCCCACGTTCATGCGTTCCGCGGCGCTGCTGACCGTTGCGATCCTCGCCGGCTGTTCCGGTAACGGCGGCTCGCCCGTGCCCTCTTCGGGCGGCCTCGCCTCCGATTTCGTGGCCCGTTCGCAAGCGAGCGCACCGGTGTTCGAATCGTGCCCCAGCGTGGCGCGCGGCGAAGACGTGCGCTGCTTCGCACAAGTTCGCAGCGACATTCGCGGGCTCGGTCCCAACTCGACGCCCGCCGGTTACGGCCCGGCGCAACTGCAGTCGGCCTACGCGCTGCCTTCTTCAACCAACGGGGCTGGGCAGACGGTCGCGATCGTCGATGCCTACGACGATCCCAACGCCGAGGCCGATCTCGGCGTCTATCGCGCGCAGTACGGCTTGCCGGCATGCACCACGGCCAACGGTTGCTTCAAGAAAGTCAATCAGAGCGGCGTGCAGGGCAGCTATCCGGCGAAGAACGGCGGCTGGGCCGAGGAAGAGTCGCTCGACCTCGACATGGTCTCGGCCAACTGCCCGAACTGCCACATCATCCTGGTCGAAGCCAACAGCGCGACCAACGCCAACCTCGGCGCGTCCGTGAACGAAGCGATCTCGCTCGGCGCCAACGTCGTCAGCAACAGCTACGGCGGTTCCGAGTCGGGCGCGACCAACTCGAATTACAACCATCCCGGCCACATCATCACGGCGAGCGCCGGGGATAGCGGCACCGGCGCCGAACAACCGTGCTCCTATTCGACGGTCGTGTGCGTCGGCGGAACGACGCTCAACACGGCGAGCAACTCGCGCGGCTGGAGCGAAACCGCCTGGGCGGATAGCGGCAGCGGGTGCAGCGCCTACGTGACCAAGCCGTCGTGGCAGACCGACAAGGGCTGCACGAACCGTTCGGAAGCCGATACCTCGGCCGTTGCCAATCCGAACACCGGCGTCGCCGTATACGATAGTTACGCGTACGAAGGCTACGAGGGTTGGCTCGTGTTCGGCGGCACCAGCGTCGCGAGCCCGCTGATCGCTTCGGTGTACGCGCTGGCCGGAAACGCGGCGAGCGAAAACTACGCGCAGTCGATCTGGGCCGCCGGCGGCACTTCGTCGCTCAACGACGTCACGAGCGGCAGCAACGGAAAGTGCTCCAAGAACTACCAATACATCTGCAACGCGGGCGTCGGTTACGACGGCCCGACGGGCTGGGGCACCCCGAACGGGGTCGGCGCCTTCTAGGCCACCGCGAGCCGAGCTGCATGCAAACGAGGGCGGCGTCCGATGGGCGCCGCCCTTCAGCATGCCCGCCCGGCCGATAGGACCTTTCGCCCCGTGCGCACAACGGTAACCCCGAAATAGCTGCTTATCCGTGGACGAACTATTGTTAGGAGACTCTTCGTGAACCGTTTCTTCGACAGTCTCATCCAAGCCCGACGCGGCCTCGTCTTCGCACTTGCCGTAGCGGCCATCGTTGCGCTCACGATGCCTGACGGGCGCGCGAGCACGATTCGCACGCGTTTCGCTCCCCCGATTCCGAGGGTGCGCTCCTCGCCATTCGCCGCGGCGCGCGTCGGCGTGGCCGTGCCGGCGCGCGTGCCCGAAGCGTTTCCGTCGCCGGGAACGCTGCTCGTCGAGCAAAGTTTTGCCGACGACAAGACGCCGCCGAACGCGTTTCCGTACGTCGATCAAACGTGCTTGACCGCGGGCACGAAAGCGATCAAAACCTCCGTTCCGCCCTGCGGCAGTTTGGCGCCGCGGGATCCCAACGGCTCGGGCGTTTTGGAAAACGTCAATCTCGACCACAACACGGCCAGTTGGGTGTCGTACGCAAAACCGTTCTCGACCGCACTCGGCATTCAAGTCAGTTTCACGATCTATTCCTGGGGCGGCAACGGCGCCGACGGCCAATTGCTCTTCTTCACCGACGCCTCGAAGGGGCCGCCGGAAAACGTCGGCCAGAGCGGCGGCGAGATGGGCTACACGGGCGGCGGCTCGGGCGGCCCGGCCGGACTCGACTATGCGTACCTGGGCATCGCCTTCGACGAGTACGGCGTCTTCAGCCTCGACTCGCCGGCGAGCGGCCTCAACGGCGGCCCGGGCCAGATTCCCGAAACGATCGCGGTGCGCGGCTCCGCCGGAACGGGCTACTATTATCTCGGCGGTGCGCTCAACGCCAATGGCCAGCCCGCGAGCCTGCCCTTCGACTGGAACGCCGTCGGCGCGGAAAAGCGCCCGGCAACCGGGCCGACCGTCTTCGTGACGCTCACGCCAACCGGCTATCTGAGTTGTGCCGTCGACCTCCACGACGGCAACGGCTTCATCACGTATTACGCCCAAAGCATCGTCGGCGTACACGGCGAGCCCGCGGTGCCGGCGAGCGTCTACATCGGCGTCACCGGCTCCAACGGCAGCGCCGACGATCGCCATCAGATCGGCGACCTCTACATCTGGTCGATGTGAGCTAGGCCGCGTCGCTTTCGAAGGCGCGTAGCGACGCCGCGGCCGCGCGGGCCCGGCGTAGCTCCCCGCCCTCGATCGTGCGCGCAACGTAGGCCAGCGGACCGCTCGCCGAGAGTCGCGCCCCGAACCTCCGCACGAGCCAAACGCCCGCGCCGAGAAAGGCCGCACCGAAGGCGAGATTCGACCACACGAACGGTGCGCCGAAGACAGCGTACGCGTCGACGCCGATCGCGCGCAAACCCACGATGAGCAGCGGCGTCCACGCCAACGGCGCGCTCAACAGGATCCAGCGCACCGAACGCAGGCGCACGATGCGCAGCGTCTCGAGCGTGCGCTGGATTTCGGCCACGGGCTTGCCGTAATCGACGCCGCCGATCAACGCGATCTGTGCGACGATTGCGGCCAGCGAGGCGATGGCATATGCATCGAGCAGCACGCCCGGCACGAGAAACTTTACCCTAGCGACGTTTGCTGCGAGAAACGCACCCAGCGCGATCACCGCGACGAGGTCGATCGCCAGTTCCAGGATCAGCGCGGCGAGCAACGGTCGCAGCGCGGAGCGCGTGCGAGCGAGCACCGCATCCTGCAGTAGCGCGCGATTGAGCCGCAGGCTGTCCGCGAGCTTGCCGTCGTACTCCGCCCAAATCGTCTTGAACGCATCCAGATTCATAGCCATGAGATCGCCTTACGTCTTTCCGGGCGCGCCGAGTTCGCGCCGCATGTTCTGCTTCAATCGGTTGAGCTTCGTGCCCACGTTGGTTTCGCTGATCCCGAGCACGTCGGCGATCTCGCGGTAACTGTGGCCGTCGAGATACAGCAAGACGAGCGCCTTATTCAGATCGTCGAGCGACTCGACGAATTGGCGCACGAGCAGAACCTCGAGAGGTGGCGAATCCTCACCGGCCAGCGTAGCCAGCAGCGGCTCTCCGTCCGGCACGAGCAGCCGCGTGCGGCTGCGCTCGCGCCGTCGAAACGAGAGCGCGACGTTGAGCGCCACGCGATACATCCAGGTCGCAAAGGGCCGGCTCGCATCGTACGTCGGAAACGAGCGCCACAATTGCGCCACGATCTCCTGGGCCAGATCGTCGCGGTCGTCGCGGCCGGCGCAGTAGGCGTTGCACACTTTGTAGACGATTCGCTTGTGCGCGTCGACGAGGTTCGCGAAGCGCTCCTGACGCGACGCCGGGTTCACGGACTGTTCATCCTCACGAACCGTTATTCGCAACCCGGCGGAGAATCGTCACACCCGCCCGCCCGAAAGGGCGACTTACTGAACGCGGGTGACGGTGTAGCCGAGTTTGCTCAGGTCGTCGATCACGCTGCCCGGGCCGGCCAGATGCGCCATGCCCACCGCTACGAACGACGTCCCCGCCCCGTGCAGGCGCTCGTCGAGCTTCTTCGCCCACTTCGCATTGCGCTCGGTGAGCAGGAAGGCCGTCATCTCGGCGTCGTCCAGACGACGCCGGCCTTCATGAGATGCACGGTGCCGAAGAGATAGACGTTGGCCTTGGCTCCCTTGACGAGCCACAGCGCGGGGTCGGCGCCGGCTCTTCCGGGCGAGAGGCTCGCGGCGATGACCAGCATCGCCGCGAGCGCAATCGGCGCGAGCGTCACCGCGAGCTCAGTGCGAGCCCATCATCGACTGCTTGAGCGATGCCTTGAACTGCGCTTGCTGATCGGGGCTGAGGATCCCGTAGATCTGCTTGATGAGCGCCTTTTGCTGCGTTTTCTTCGTCGCGTCATCGGCGTTGGCGGTCTGATTCTTGTAATTCTCGAGCATAGGCGCGATCTGGATTTTCTGGTGGCGGGTGAGGTTGACGCTCTTGAGGGCCGTCTTCACGGCATCCTTGGCTTCGGCTTGCATCGCCGAAGGCGACGCCTGGGCGACGACGACCGGCGTTGCCGACGCCGGCACGGGAAGAGCCGCGGGGGCCAAGAGTAATGCGGCAACGGCAACGAGCGGTAGTGACTTCATGGTTCTCCTCGATTCGAAATGAAGCAAACGGCGCAATCACGCCGATGAATGGCACCGCTCGCTTCTGCGCGATGCGCCCCGTTTCCCAGGGTCGCAGGCGGGAAGCGGACCAGGCCGGGTCGTGCGTCGAACCTGTCGCGCTCGCACCCCTTTGCCGGCCCGGAGTCCGTTTGCCTCGGATCGACATCGTCGTTGCCCTACTGTTCGTTGCTATCCCTCTGGTCGCGCTAGCACTCAGGGCAAACGTTGCGTATCCGATCGTGCTGGTGCTCGGCGGCCTCATTCTCGGATTCATTCCGGGGCTGCCCGTGCCTCAGTTGCCGCCCGATGTGGTGCTGCTGGTCTTTCTTCCACCGCTGCTGTATTGGGAGGCGTTGACCGCGCCGGCCGGCGCGATTCGCGAAAACGCGGGACTCGTGCGCACGCTCGTGATCGGGCTCGTGTTGCTGACCACGGCCGGCGTCGCCGCGGTCGCGCACGCTATCGTGCCCGGCATGCCCTGGGCTGCCGCATTCGTGCTGGGCGCCGTCGTCTCGCCGACCGACGCGGTCGCGTTTTCGCCCGTCGCCGAACGGCTCGGCGTGCCGCCGCGTCTGATCGCGATCGTGCAGGCCGAAGGCTTGCTCAACGACGCATCGGCGCTCGTGATCTATGCGAGCGCGGTCGCCGCCGTGGTGTCGGGCCAGTTCGTGCTCTGGCAAGCCGCCCTGAGCTTCGTTATCTCGGTCGCCGGAGCGATCGCTCTGGGTCTGGCGATCGGGGTGATCGTCGGAACGATCTCGCGACGGATGTCCGACCCCGATCTCCAGACGGCGATCTCGATTTTGGCCCCCTTTCTGGGCTATCTGCCCGCGACGGCCGCGCACATCTCGGGCGTGCTCGCCGTCGTGACCACAGGACTCTACATGAACCGCTTCGCGCCCGATGCGATGACGCCGCAAGCCCGCGTGCGCAGCACGGGCTTCTGGCGCACGGTCGCGTTCCTGATGAACGTGCTGATCTTCCTGATCGTCGGACTCCAGCTTCACGGCGTGCTCGGCGCGCTGGCGGGCTATTCGCGGCTGCGGCTCGTCGAAATGGCGCTCGCCGTCAGCGCGGCGGTGATCGCCATTCGCTTCGTTTGGATCTTCGGACAGCGCTACGTCGTTCGCTTACCCTATCGCATTGCCGGCGACGGGGAGGCCGAGTGGAAGTATCGGCTGATCGTTTCGTGGTCGGGCTTCCGCGGCGGCGTCTCGCTCGCGGCCGCGCTCGCCATCCCCAATCTGATCGACGACGGCAGCGCATTTCCGCAGCGGGGCATCATCGTCTTCTTGACCTTCGGCGTTATTTTGGTGACGCTCGTGGGCCAAGGCCTCACTTTGCCCTGGCTGATGCGCGGCCTGCGTCTCTCCACGGGCGATGAAGGCGAGAAACAGATCCAACTGACCATTCGCGCCCTCTCGGATGTCGCACTCGATCGCTTGCGCGTATTGGAACACGAGCGCGACATCGGCCCCGAGGCCGTGAAGCTCCTGCGACAACGCTACCAATATCGGCGAGCGCGTTACGACGCCGGCATCTCGGGGGATGTCGCGACCGATGAACTGCGCGGTTACGAGGAAGCGGGTCAGGAATTGATCGCCGCGCAACGCCGGGAACTGCTGGCGCTGCACCGGCGAAATACAATCGACAGCACCACGATGCAGCACGTCGAGACGGCACTCGACCTAGAGGAACTCTATATCGAGCGCTTAGTCTTGGCTGACGTCTCCCGATCCGGTGATGCGTGAGGAGACGCGCGGCGAACCACTGTAGCGCACGTCGCCGCTCCCGAAGGTCTCCACGTCGAGCGTCCGGCTCGCGCTGACGTGCGCGTCGCCGCTGCCGTGCAGCTTGATGACGGCATCCGCAGCCTCGAGGTCCTCGAGCGAACCGTCGCCCGAGCCGTGGCTCGTGAAGGTCAAACGCTCGACCTTGCCCGAGGCCTTGAAGTCGCCCGACCCATAACTGTTCAATTCCAGATTACCGCCGTCGAGGCCGGCGATGGTCGCGTCGCCGCTGCCCTGCAAATTGACGGCGTCGAGCTTGGGCACCGTGACCTTGACCTTCACGTCGCCGGAGGTCCAGCTCCACATCGAATCGCGCTGCGAGACGACCAACTCGTCGCCGCTGACGCTGGTCTCGACCTTACGCACCGCGTCGTCGTCGCCGATGACTTCGACGCTCTGTTCCGGTCCGATCGTGATCTCGAGGTCGACGCTGCCGTTATCGCTGATGCGCGTGAAGCTGCCGACTTCCCGATTGCGGGTCGCGGGTTCGTGCGACGTCTCGCGCTCGGCCGTCGCCGCCGACGCGCCGTCGCCCGGCATGCGGCCCCAGTGACTGAAGGCCACTTCCAGACTCCCGAACCAGAGGCAGACGAGCAGGCCCAGTCCGGCCCAAAAGAGCGTACGCGGGAGACTCATGCCCCGACTTACCCGCCGGACGGGGCCATTGTTTCGCGGGCGGTAGCGGCGGCCGCGGCGCCGTCGGCCAGGCCCATGGCGAAGGTCCGGTCGATCGCGTCCTGGTCTTCGAAGTCGAGCGCCCTGATCTGCAGCGGCGAACTCGGCCCGATGATGCGCACGTCGATGTACCGCTTCTCGGGCGCGAGGCCGCCCATCACTTCCTCGTTGACCCGGCGCAGCAATTTCAGGTCCAAATCCAAGATGCGCCGCTGTACGACGCTATTGCTCATGAACGCGATGTCGGCCATGGTGCGAATATCGTGCGCTTCGGTGTCGAGACCGTCGCGGTCCATGAAGACGATCGTCACGTGATCGGCTCCCGCGTCGATCGCTTGCCGGATCGGCGTGTTGTTGGTCAATGCGCCGTCGGCATACGCGCAAAGCTTGCCCGCGCCGTCGTCGATCCACACCGGCTCGAAGGCCGGCGGAATCGCAGCCGAAGCGCAAACGGCATGCACGAAGTTCGTCTCGTCGAGCGCGATCGCGCAGTGTTCCGAGGCGATGAAGGCCGCCGCTCGCGTACCATCGTCACCCGGAAAGGCAAAGAACGCAGCGGGCGAGCCGCGGCTCAAATTGGTCACGCCGAGAATCAAGCCGCTACGCAGTCTTTTCACGTCGGCATGCGAGCGAACCATCTCGCGCAGCGGATCCCACGGGAAGAGGCTGAGCACGCGCGGCAAACCGCGCGCGCGGCCCACGTGCCGCAGTTCGGCGATCATGGTGAGTAGCGGCCGGACCTTTTGCGCGATGGGCAGATGGGTGATCTGCCCGGCTCGGGCCGCGATCCGGTAGAGCACGTCGATCTCGGGACGCAGCGTGGTGATGCCGGCCATCGCGACCTTGCTCCACAGGTCGCGTAACTGTTCGCGCTCGCCTTGGGCGACCAGCGTGCCGTTGAGCGCGCCGACCGACGTGCCGCAGACGAGGTCGAACGTCTCGCTCTCCAAGAGCGCGTACGAAACGCCGGCCTCGTAGGCGCCGAGAGCCGCGCCGCCGCTCAGAACCAGCGCGCGCATCGTGCCCCTCCGATCGAGTCGAGCATGCGCTTCGATACGTTCGCCGGGCGGCCTGTCCTCCCCGAAGCGCCAAGAAGCGGGGATGGAAACCTACGTGGCGCTCCTGCGCGCCGTAAACGTCAGCGGCACGAAGCGGGTGACCGCGGCCGACCTGCGCGACTTCATCACGGCCTTGGGTTTCCGTGACGGCCGAGCCTTGCTACACAGCGGAAACCTGATCTTTCGCGCCCCGGCGCAGGCTCCGGCCACGATCGAGCAGCGGCTCGAACGCGAGGCCGCGGCGCGTTTGGGCTTGCAGACCGACATTTTCGTACGCACCGCCGGCGACCTCGAGGCGCTCGTCGCGCGCAATCCCTTCACCGGTGAAGCGGCGAACGATCCGGCGCACCTCGTCGTGGCGTTCTTGCGCGACGCGCCCGGGGCGGCTGCGGAGCGAGCGCTGCAGGCGAAGATCGCCGGACGCGAAGCCGTGCGCTGCGACGGGCGCCATGCCTACGTCACCTATCCCGACGGCATCGGCGAATCCAAGCTGACCAACGCCGTCATCGAGAAGGCCCTGGGCACCCGCGGCACCGCCCGCAACTGGAACACCGTGGGCAAGTTGCTCGCGGCCGCGCGTTCGAGTTAGGCCTGCCCGTCCCGGGGTACACGCCGGTCATGGACATTCCAAAGCGCCGCCTCGGGCGTACGGACCAACAGGTCTCCATCATCGGCATGGGCGGCTTTCACATCGGGCATCCCGACACGCCCGACGCCGATGCGATCGAGCTGATCCATTCGGCGATCGATCGCGGCATCACGTTCCTGGACAACTGCTGGGATTACAATAGCGGCTTGAGTGAGATCCGCATGGGCCGGGCGCTCTGCACCGACGGTTATCGCGACCGCGTGTTCTTGATGACCAAGCTCGACGGCCGCACCAAGGCCTCGTTCGACGAACAGTTGGAACAGTCGCTGGCGCGACTGCTGACCGATCGCATCGACCTCGTGCAGTTCCACGAAGTGATCCGGCCCGACGATGCGGACCGCATCTTCGCCGAGGGCGGCGCGATCGAAGCGGCGCTCGCGGCGCAGAAGGCGGGCAAGGTCCGCTTCATCGGCTTCACCGGGCATAAGACGCCTACATACCATCTGCACACGATCGAGACCGCGCGCAAGTACGGCTTCACCTTCGACACCGTGCAGATGCCGGTCAACGTCTTCGACGCGCACTACGACAGCTTCGCAGAACGCGTAATTCCGGTCGCCCGAGAGCTGGACATGGGCATCTTGGCCATGAAGACGTTCGGCGACCGCAATCTGCTCGAAGCCGGCGTGGTGGATCCGATCGACATGCTCCACTACGGTCTGGATCAGCCCGTCAGCGTCGTCATCACCGGCATCGACAAACCCGACATTCTCGATCAAGCCGTCAAAGCCGCGACGACGTATGAGCCGCTCAGCGACGCCAAGCGCGCCGCGATCCTGGCCGCATCGGCCCCGCTCGCCCGCGACGGAAAGCTCGAACGGTACAAGACGTCGCGCTTCTTCGACGGAACCGTCCAGAACCCGCAGTGGCTCGGCTAACGCGCGCCTAGCCGGTCGCTTCCGCGTCAACCACGGCGCGCTCTGAAGGCGGCCACCTTGGCCGCGTTCCCGCACGCCTCCATGCTGCACCAGCGCCGCCGCGGACCGCGCGGATTGCTCAGCAGCAAACCGCCGCAGCCGGCGAGTTCGCAGCGCATCAGGCGCTCGCGACGGTGCGCGAAGAGATCGATCGCGTCGACCGCGACGCGGCCGAGGGCGGCACGCACGCGTTCAGTGCCGCGCCAACCGGCGCTCAGCGTCCGCGCCTCGAGCATCGGCACGAGCGTCGCGCTCCAGCGCGCGGCGGCGTTGATCTGGCGAATGTCGCTTGCCGCCGGCGTGCCGCCGTCGAGGAGCGCGAGCGCAACGCGCGCCATGGCCTCGCGCAATGCTTTCGCGTCGTTCAATTCGTCCGCGCTGACGCGCGGCAGCGTGTCGGCCAGTCCGGCTTCGCGCAGCCAGATGCCGAGCGAACGCGCGTCGGGCAGACGCTCCTCGCACGACGACGCGCGCCGGCCGACCGTGCCGATGAAATCGAGCGCCGGCGAGCCCCGATGAAAACTGAACTGCGCCATCGCAGGCCCATGTTAAGCGGCTTGACGTAACCTGTCAAGACGGTTACACTGCGCCTATCATGCCGCTCGTACGAATTTCCGGTGCCTACGCTCCCTCGGCGCTACGCGCGCTCGGCGACGTCGTGCACGACGCGCTCGTCTCCACCGTGGGCATCCCGCCCGCAGACCGTTTCCAAGTACTCGATAGCCTCCCGGCAGACGGCATCAATGCCGACCCGGCCTATCTCGACATCGCCCGCGAGCGCCCGGTGTTCGTCGAGGTCACGCTACGCGCCGGACGCAGCCAAGAGATCAAGCGCGCCTTCTACCGCGCCGTCGCCGACGGCGCCCAAGAGAGGGCCGGCATACGCCGCGAGGATATCCTCATAACGCTGCACGAGAACGCCGCGGGCGACTGGTCGTTCGGCAACGGCGTCGCCCAATACGATCCCGGCTAGCGAGTGCGCAAACGGCCCAAGCCCTACAGGCTCTTAGTTGACCGCCGGGGGTTGCCACGTCCTCGAGGCATCGCCGGCGCGCGCGGCCTTTAATTCCTTTTCGATCGGCCAATCCGTGAAGGCGAAGATCAGGTAGACGACCAGATTGACCAGCGGGACGAGCATCAATAGCGAATACGCGCCCTGATATCCGGCCTTCACCGCGATTCGCCAATTCACGTAAATCGACAATGCAATGAACGCGAGGAAGAATACTCCCTCCGCGGCCAGCACGCTCCCGAGTTGCGACATCTGCGCCGGGGTCAACCCCGGGGGAGTGGAATTCACAAACGGCCTGCCTTTCTACGCGAGAAATAGTGCGACGTGGTGCCGGCGGGTCAAAGCGGTCCGTACGCCCGCAACCCGAGACTCTCCTCGAAGGCCGTCGGGCGTCTAGCTCTTGACCTCGATCTTGTCGACCACGCTCTTCACGCCGGGGCTGTGCTTCGCGGCGTCCACGAGCGTCTGACGCAGCGACTCGCTCTTGACCTTGCCGGTGAGCGTCACCGCGCCATCGTGCGCGGCTACTCGCACGCCGAAGGCGTTGATGCCGCCTTGCGCGATCAAGTCGCCGGTCACCGCGGCGATCGTGCCCGCATCGCGCGCTTGTTGCGAAACGGGCGGCAGATTCGCATCCGGGCGCAGCGCCGTATCGACGCTCGTCACGCCCGACACGTCCTTGGCACCGGCGGCGAAGCGCGCGGCGATCGCGTCGGACTTGACCCGCCCGCTGAGTCGCACTTTGCCGCCGTGCACGGAGACGGCGACGTGAAGCGCGGAATCGGCATCGATGCGCAACAACTTGGCTTCGACCTGCGCGGCGATGCCCACGTCGCTCAGCACCTGCGGTGCGTCCGTCGAAATCGAGTTCGCCGTATCGCGGGCCTGCTCGGAGCTGCACCCGGCGCTTGCGATCAGTGCGGCGCCCAACGCCAGGATGCGCGTGAGCCCCACGGCCCGGCTAAGCGGATTCAGGATGGTCATGCGGTGCTTTTCCTCGTCGACGACGTACGGCACGATGGGTTTCTCGTCCGCGTATCGTCGTACCCCGTCGCGAGCGCAGCAAAGCGCCCGGGCAGGAGCGACATATTTGCATATGCAACCATCTCCGGCGTGAGCGAACCCTGCATCTGCGTCGCCCTGCGCCGGCTCGCGCGGAAAGCCACCGCCTTGTACGACGCGGAACTGCGCGCCGCGGGTGTCACCTTGACCCAATACAGCGCCATGATCCGGCTCGCGCGGCTGGGCACGTGCACGCTGTCGGAACTCGCAACCGAAGCCGGCCTCGACGTCGCGACGTTGTCGCGCAAGGTGGCTCCGCTGATCGCCTCCGATTGGATCTCGGTCGGCACGGCCGGCGATCGCCGCGCCAAGCGCTACGCCTTGACCGCGGAGGGAAAGCGCGTCTTGCGTCGCGCGCAGGCCGCTTGGCGCCGAGCGCAGGCGAACGCCAAGCGCGTTTTGAGGCCGGAACGAGTCGCCGAAATCCTACGGCTTTCCGACGCCTTCGGCGAACTCGCGGCGGCGCACGCGTGAAGCGCGGCAAGCTCCACTACGGCTGGGTCGTCGTCGGTGCGGCCTTCTGCGCGCTGCTGGTCTCGGCGGGCATCCGCGCGACGCCGGGCGTGCTCATTCTGCCGCTCGAACGCGAATTCGGCTGGTCCGATGCGACGATCTCGACGGCGATCGCGATCAACATCGTGCTCTTCGGCTTGGCCGGCCCGTTCTCGGCGGCGCTCATGGCGCGCATCGGCGTGCGGCCGGTCGTCGCTGCGGCGCTGGGCTTCAACGCGGTCGCCGTCGCCGCGACGATGTTCGTGCGCGAGCCGTGGCAACTGATCCTGATCTGGGGCGTGTGCGTCGGACTTTCGACGGGCTTGATCGCCAACGTCTTGGCCGCAACAATCGCGACGCGCTGGTTCAAGACGTCGCGCGGCGTCGTCGTCGGCTTGCTCTCGGCCAGCGTCTCCACCGGACAACTCGTCTTTCTGCCGCTCTTGGCCTCGCTTGCGACCGGGCCCGGTTGGCGCTTCGCGGTCGGCGTCGTCGCGGCGGGGGCGCTCCTCGTCGCCGTACCCGTCGTGCTTCTGCTCCGCGAGTGGCCGGCGAATCTCGGTATTCCGCCCTTCGGCGGGACCGAGATCGAAATGCCGCCCGCCCGCGCCGGAAATCCGCTGCTCAATGCGTTGCGCGAACTACGCGCGGCCGCGGGCGTGCGCGACTTCCAACTTCTGGCGGCGACCTTCTTCGTCTGCGGCGCCTCGACCACCGGCCTGATCGGCACGCATTTCATCCCCGCCTGCGGCGATCACGGCATCCCCGAAGTGAAAGCCGCAGGCTTCCTCGCCGCGATGGGCGTGCTCGACCTCGTCGGCACCACGCTCTCCGGCTATCTGTCCGACCGCCTGGACGCGCGCGTGCTGCTCTTCTGGTATTACGGTTTACGCGGACTCTCGCTCGTCGTATTGCCCCAGGCCATGGCCTTGGGCGACGTCTCGCTGACGCTCTTCACGCTCTTTTACGGCCTCGACTGGATCGCCACGATCCCGCCCACGCTCAAGCTGACCACGGCGGCTTTCGGGAGCGCCAAGGGCCCGGTGCTCTATGGCTGGATCGTCGCCTCGCACCAGTTGGGCGCGGGCGCGGCCGCGCTCTTCGCGGGAATCGTGCGCACGCTCTTCGGCACGTACGATCCGAGTTTCTGGACCGCCGGCGGTCTCTGTCTGATCGCGGCGGCCCTCGTGCTGGCGATCGGCCGTAAGTCGCTGCGCCCCGCCATGACCTGAGGCCGCGAGCGCCCGGACGATTTGAGAACGGCCGGGTGATACGCTCCGTGCGTCTCACCCGTCAACGAAGGAACGTCATGAACCACGTCCGCAACGCGACCCTCGTTCTCGTCGCAGCTCTCGCCGGATGCTCGAGCTCGGCCACCCCCGGCAACGGTCTGCCCGCCGGCAACGCTGAGTTAGACCACACGCGCTACGTCGCCGGACCCGCCGCGCAGAAGACCGTCCAAACGCTCTATCTCGCCAACAGAGATAGCCCCGCCATCCTCGGCTTTCCCGCGAATTCCGAGGGCAACACCAAGCCGTCGATCAGCATCTCGGGCTCGAATACGTTGCTCGAAGAGCCCGACGCGTTGGCCGTCGATGCGCACGGGAACATCTATACCGCCAACGACGGCGGACAAGAGATCTACATCTTCCCTGCCGGTTCGAATGGTAACGTGACGCCGAAGGTGCTCGGCGGCTCCAACGTCCCGCTGACCGCAACCGAAGGCATCGCGATCGATCGCAACGGCGAGATCTACGTTTCCGACTACGGAGCCAATCAGATACTCATCTTCGCCGCGGGCGCGAGCGGTAACACCGCTCCGATCAGGACGATCTCCGGAGCGAATACCGGCGTGGACGAACCGCTGGGGATGGCCTTCGATAGCGCGAACGATCTCTACGTGTCCAACGGCTACTATGGTTCGCGGGACAACCCGCCCATCGTCGAGTTCTCGCCCACCGCAAACGGCGATGTGAAACCGATCGGAACGCTCGGCATCCCGGGCGGCGGCGGAAAGGCGACGCTCGACGGCCAGTTCAGCATCGCCGTCAACGCCAAGGACGACATCATCGTGGGCAACACGCACACGGGCGCGGTCGACATCTTCAAGCACGGAGCCAGGGGCAACGTGAAGCCCGACGCGATCATCACCGGCTCGAACACGGGCTTCGACGACATCACCTCGCTCGGAATCGACGCCAAAGGCTTCATTTACGTCACCAACTACGCGGGCACGTCGCCGGACGCGGTGCTGGTGTTCAGCCCCTCGGCCAAAGGCAATGCGGCGCCGGTTCGGGTTCTCAGCGGCACGAAGACCACGTTTTCCGAGCCGCTCTGCCCCTCGTTCTTCTAGTCGTCGCGGCGTAGCGCGTACGCCAAGACGTCCGCCGCGGCGTCGCAGGTTGCGAGCTCGTCGGGCCCAAGGTGCGCGAGCACCGCGGCAAGACGAGACTCGCGATTGCGCCGTCCGTCCTCCAGAAGCCGACGACCCTTCGCGGTCGCTTCCAGCAACGCGTAGCGTCGATCGTTCGGGTCGGCGCTGCGTCGCGCATAGCCGCCGCGCACGAGTGCGGCCGCGATCCGGGTCATCGTGGGCTGCGACACCTGCTCGAGTGCGGCCAGCCGCCCGAGCGTCGCCGGGCCGCCGAAGACGAGCACCGAGAGCGCCGACAGACGCGCCGACGTGACGCCCAGGCGCGGGTCGTCCTTGCGCGCCTCGCGCAAGAGCCGGATGCTCACCGAGTGCAACTTCGCCGCGACGCTTGACGCTTTCAACCTCCTGGGCGATTCTCTTAGCAATGCAAAGCACTCCTCCGGCCCTCAACGCGAACCTGATCATGCTCGGCGTCGCCGGCCTCGATGCCGCGCTGCCGTTTTACACGGGCACGCTGGGCTTGGCGCTGCAGCAACGTCACGGCGGCTTGGCCTTCCTATCCGCCGGGGCGTTGACGCTCGTGCTCAGCGAAGAGTTGCGCAAAGCCGTACCCGGGGGCGCGCCGCGCGACGTGGAGATCGTCTTCTCCGTGAGCAGCGTCGCCGCGACCCATGCCGCCTTGCGCGAGCGCGGCGTCACCTTCCGCACGGGGCCGCGGGAAATCGGCGGCGGTTATCACGTCGCCAACTTCACCGACCGCGACGGTCATCTGCTTTCGCTGTACGGGCCGCCGTAAGGCGGCCCGGGCTCAGTCGTCCTCGCGGCGCGCGCCGTGCTCGTCGGCCTTCTCGTCCTTCTTCTCCACCGGCGGCTTTGCGGTCAGGTCGATGGGCTTGAGGCCCGCGCTCACGAACTCGGCCTGAAGCGGCCCGACGCGGTCGCGCAGGAACGCCGCGTATTTGGCCAGCGCCGCATCGACTTCACCGCGCACGACGCCGCTCTCGCGCTCTTGCTCCGCCGTCGGCGAGAGCGTCGTTGCGATGCCCAGCAGCGACTGGAGCCGTTCGCGCAGATGGTCTTCCAGGAAGTCGTTGTCTTGGCCGTTGACGGGATGCGAACTCAACACGTAGGCGAGCGTCGACGCATCCGCGCCGACCTGCGTCGCGCGTTGGGCGGCCGCCGCGTCGCTCTTTTTCAGCGCAGCGATGCGTTCGGGCAACCCGAGCGAGAGATTGTCGAGGGCGTTCAAGGCCGTATCGATGCGCGAGAACGCGTCGAAGAGCGCTGCGAGATAAGCGACGTGCGCGGCCCGCTCCGCCGGCGTCCGCCCCGCCCGCGGATCGGGTGCGATCGTAATGCTGCTCGCATACGCCTTACCGTCGACGTCGAGCCGCACGGTGTACACGCCCGGCAGCAAATCGGCGCCGCCGTCGGGGCCGCGATTCCACTTCGGCGCGCGATACCAGGGCACGGGCTCGTCGCCGGTGAGGTCCCACACCACGCGGTTGAAGCCCGCGGTATTGCTCACGACGGGTTGCTCCTCGTCGTCGACCTCCGCCGTGCCCGCGAACTTGCGCACGACGCGCCCGTGGATGTCGATGATGTCGATCTCGGGCTCGCTTTTCGCGGGTTGAGCGAGCGCGAACGTGAGCAGCACCGCCCCGTCGGGATCGTCACCGTTGAGCGACGTGGGGTTGGTCGGTGCGGCGTACTCGTACTGATACGCCGTCGGCGGCGGGAAGAGCGTGGTTGCGATCGGACCGGTCTTGGCGCGTTCGAGCACCGCCACCGCGTCGTCGAGGATCCAGACGCCGCGGCCGTGCGTGCCCGCGATCAGGTCGCGCCCGTCGGGCGAGAAGCGCAGATCGCGCACCGAGGCGTGGGGTAGGTTCTGCTGCAGCGAGCGCCACGTCGCGCCGCCGTCGCCGCTCCACCAGACGCTATTTTCGAGCCCGAGGAAGAGCACCGAGGGGTCGTGCGGATCCTCCGCGATCGTACGCGCAAACTGATCCGCGGGCAGACCCGTCACGATAGGGCTCCACGTCTTACCGTAATCGTGCGTCACGTACGCGTACGGAGCGCGATCGCCCGTGAAGTGCCGGTCGAGCACCGCATAGGCGGTGGCCGGATCGCGATGCGATGCCTCGAGCGTCGGCACGCGCGCGTCCATGTCGGCCGCGGGCATCGTCACGTCGCGCCAGTGCGCCCCGCCGTCGCGCGTCAACTGCACTTTGCCGTCGTCGCTGGTCACCCAGATCTCGCCGCGCGCCACGGTCGAGGGCACGACATCGAGGAGCGTGTCGTACGACTCGGCGCCCGTCACGTCGAGGCGTAACGGCGTACCGCTGAGGCCCTGCCGCGCTTTGATGTCGCGGGTGAGGTCGGGCGAGATGGGCCGCCACGTGCGGCCCGCATCGGTCGTGCGGAAGAGCACGTTGCCGCCAAAGTACGCAACGTGTCCGTCGAAGGGCGAAAACGCCAGAGGCGCCTCCCAATTGAAGCGATAACGCAAGCGCGCGGGCGCGACCACGTTCTGATTGTGCAAGTACGGCGACACGTCGAGCGTCAAGCGCGTCTTCACGTTGTAGCGGCTCAGTTCACCCTGATTGTCGCCGCCGCCCGAAGAACCCCACACCCAATCGGGATCGACCGGATCGGGAATCGTCCAGTTGCCGTCGCCGCCCGCGACGCGATCCCAATCCTTGGCCAAGATGCCTTTGCCGCTGCGCCCGTACGACGGCCCGCACCACGAGCCGTTGTCTTGCAAGCCCAGGCACACGTGATACGGCCGCGCGGCATCGGTCGCGACCCGATACACCTGACCGATGGGCACGTTGTTGCGCCACTCCCAGGTCGCGCCGTTATCGTTGGAAATCGCGGGACCGCCGTCGTTGCCTTCGAGAATGCGCCGCCCGTCGGCGGAAAACCACACGTCGTGGTGGTCGCCGTGGATGCGTTTGCCGCTGAGTTGCCACGTCGCGCCGCCGTTCTTGCTTTCGGCCAACCGCACCGAGGTTGCAAAGAGGTGATCTTCGTCGTGCGGATCGACGAAGATGCGCGTGTAGTAAAACGGACGCTCGTCGATCAGCGTATTGCTCGAGGTCAGCTTCCAATGCGCCCCCCCGTCGTCCGAGCGCCACAGAATGCCCTGCGCCGATTCAACCAGCGCGTAGACGCGCTTGGGGTCGCTCGGCGCGACCGCGACCCCGATGCGCCCCGTGATGCCTTCGGCAAAGCCGTTCCCGCTCACCCGCGTCCAGGTCACGCCGCCGTCGGTCGATTTGAACAGCCCGTCGCGTTCGCCGCCGCTGTCGAGATGCCACGACGAACGGTGGAACTGCCACATCGAAGCGTAGAGCACGTCGGGTTCCTTGGCGCTGCGGCTCAGATCGGCGGCGCCGCTCTCGGGTCCCAGCGAAAGCGTTCTGGTCCACGTTTTGCCGCCGTCGATCGTGCGGTACACGCCGCGCTCGTCCGAATCGCGAAACGGATCGCCGAGCGCCGCGACGACGGCAACCTTGGGGTCGCGCGGATCGAGCGCGATCTTCGAGATCGCATAGCTTTTGTCGAGGCCGAGGTGCGTCCAGGTTTCGCCGCCGTCGGTCGAGCGATAGATGCCGTCGCCGTACGACACGTCGTTGCGCGGGTTCGACTCGCCCGTACCCACCCACACGTCCTTCGCATTGCCCGGCGCGATCGCGATCGCCCCGATCGACCCGACGTCTTGCTTGTCGAACACGGGGTGCCAGGTCGTCATGGCATTGGTGCTGCGCCACACGCCGCCGCCCGCCGCACCGATGTAGACGAGTGCCGGATCGGAGTCGGAGCCCGCAATCGCCGCAAGCCGTCCGCCGCCGATCGCGGGCCCGATGTTCCGCCACGCGAGCGCGTCCATCGGCCCGGGCGTCGGCGTGGGACTCGCCGACGGCGCAGGACTCGGCGATGCCGGAGCAGAGCTCGGTGCCGGCGCAGGCCGGGCAGGCGTTCGAACCGGTTGCCCCGCTAGGGCGGCAAACGTAATCAAGACCGCTATGAAAGCGGCGCGGAAACGGGTCATGCCCCGCCCTTCGCTATCCTCTCGCAGGACTCGTTCTAGAACGAACGGCCGCACTTGAGCCGCATGCATTTTGGCTCCGCGCGCGGATCCGGCTTCAGCAGTCGGTGTAGAGCTTCCCGACCTTGATCACTTCGAAGTTGCTCGCCGACACGGTCTTGAGCTGATCCAGATCGTCGTCGTTCCAGCGCGTGTCCTCCGCGCCGCTGATGAACCAGTCGCTGCCGTTGTCGGCCACGAACATACCGTACTTCTTGAGCGCGGTGAGCACCACCAGCGACTCGCCGGTAAACGACGACGTGTCGAACGAGGCCTTGAGGCGCACGCGCAGGCCCATCGGCGGTTCGTTCGCATCGTGGTTGCTGCTGGCATAGTGCGTCGCCGGATGCTGGTACGCCGCTTGCGTGGTGGCCATCGTGAAGCGCATGGCGTGATCGATCTCGCCGCTCTCGACCTCGTCGTACTTTACGAGCGCGGGCGTAATCGGCAGCCCAGCCGCGTCGGCCGAGGTCCAGCACTCGGGCCGCAACTTGTTCGAACTCAGATCGAACACCGCGCCGTTGCCGGCGCGCCAGCCCGGCCCGACGTAATGCGTATCGTAGGTCTCATAGAGATGGCAGTTGACCTCGCCCACCACGAGCGCATGTCGATCGCCGGTGGAGTGCGCGCCGCCTTCGATCTTCGTATCCCTCGGAAAGGGATACGGGCCCGGATCGCTCTGATCCGGATACAGGAAAAACTTCATGGGCACGAAGGGCGTGTCTTTGGGCGCTAACGTTACCGGGATGCCGTAATGCGGATTCGAGCCGAAGTCGGGATGCAGGTTCGTCGAACCGGCGTTCATCGCGGAGAGGTAGTTGGCCGAATTCGGATCGACGGGCGCCTGCGAGATATCGGTGTTCCACGGATTGTCGGCCGGCAAGACGGGACAGCCGCCGAGCACCGGCACGTCGGGGTGCACGAGCGCGACCGACGCGAGACCGAGAGCGCGATCGCCTGCGCCACTCGAGGCCGACAGCGCTTGCGCCGCGCACCCCGCGAGCGCGAGCGCGGCCACGCAGGCCATCGGTTTGGACGAACAACGGAACATGCGTCGGTGCACGGCAGAGCCTCCTTGCGATGCCTACGCCGCACCGCGCCACCCCTCCGGCAGCCGGCCCGGAAAAGTGAGCCCGCACGCCGAAGGCACCATCCATGGCAGCACGCGTGCTCGCACTCTACAGCCATCCCGCCGACCCGGCGGCATTCGACGCATACTATGCGCAAACGCACCTGCCGATCGCGAAGAAGCTGCCCGGCCTGCGAGCGTATACCACGAGCGCCGGCCAGCTCGCCACGGGCGACGGTTCGCAAGCTCCGTATTATCTCGTCGCCGAGCTGGATTTCGACTCGCTGGAAGCCATCGCGGCCGGCTTGCAGACCCCCGAAGGCGCCGCGACCGTCGCCGACCTGGCCAACTTCGCGCAGGCCGGCGTCCAGATCGTCTTCTACGAACTCAAAGACGTCTGATCGGCGCGGCGAGGAGCCCGAACGGCCCGGGTGGCGTCCAAAGACCCGGGCCGTTCGTATTCGGCTCGAATCCCAGCATCCGTAGGAGAGTTCATTGCTGACCCGTTTTCGTCTATTGGTCGCGCTGGCGTGCGCCGCGACCGTATTTTCCGCAGTTCCCGTCCGCGCCGACGCCCCGGGCACGATCGTCGAGATCGCTTCGGGCGCGCCGAACTTCAAGACCCTCGTGGCCGCGGTCAAGGCCGCCGGCCTCGTCGACACGCTCAACGGCAAGGGCCCGTTCACGGTCTTCGCCCCGACCGACGCCGCCTTCGCAAAGCTGCCGGCCGGCACGGTCGACACGCTGCTCAAGCCCGAGAACAAGGAAAAACTCAAGGCCATCCTGCTGTACCACGTCGTCGCGGGCAAGGTGCTCTCGACCGACCTCAAAGCCGGCAAGGTCAAGACCGCTGAAGGCCAGGACGTCACGATCAGCCTCACCGACGGCGCCCACGTCAACGACGCCAAGGTGATCAAGGCCGACATTCCCGCATCGAACGGCGTGATCCACGTGATCGATACCGTTCTCATCCCGCCCAGCAAATAGCGCATATCGCAGCACGGGTAAGAATGCCCGTTCCCGACGAGATCAGCGAGATCGGCGACGCCGACGTCTCATACATGCGGCGAATGGCGCGTGGCGATAGTCACGCGCTTTCGTCGCTGTATCAGCGGCACGGCGGCGTCGCCCTCGCCCTAGCCGAAAGAATGCTCGGAACTCACGATGCGGCCGAAGATGCCGTGCAAGAAGCCTTCGTCGCCCTGTGGCGACACGCCGCGAACTACCGCGACGGCGGCGCCGCGCCGCGCACCTGGTTGCTCACGATCGTGCGCAATCGCTGCATCGACGAGCTGCGCAAGCGCGCCGGCTCGCCGCAACGCGTCGAACTCGACGAAGCCCAGCCGCAGGCGATCGAGCGCGACCCATGGCCCGAAATCTGGAAACGTCATTGCGGCGACGCGTTGCGCGGCGCGATGGCCGATCTGCCGCGCGAACAGCGCGAGGTGATCGAACTCGGCTTCTTCTCCGGCCACTCGCATTCGCAGATCGCCGAGCGTCTGGGCGCGCCGCTCGGAACGGTGAAGAAACGCATGCGCACCGGCCTCAAGCGCCTGCGCGATGCGCTGGATGAGCGCTACGCGGAGTCTATCTCTTCGTGAGCGAGCATATCGAAGCCGACTTGCTCGACGAATACGCGCTGGGCACGCTCGACGCCGCGGCCGCGGCGCGCGTCGCCGCGCATCTCAAAGTCTGTGCCGCCTGCCGCGCGCAGTTGGCCGAATTGCGCGCAGTGCTCGACGTCCTGCCGCATGCGCTCGACGAGCGTGCGGCCAATGCCGCGCTGCTCGGACGCATCATCGCGCAAGCCGAACGCCGCGAGCCCGCACCGCGAGACGCATCGCCGGAGACGCCGCCTACCTGGTTCGCGAGCCCACTGGTTCGCGCGCTCGCCGCGGGCCTGATCCTCGCCTTGGCCAGCGACGCATGGCTCGCATTCCGCGCGCTCGGCAATCCGCCGCAAACGGTGGCGGTGGCGACTGCGACGCCCGTTGCGAGCCCGCCGACGCCGGCCGCAGCCACGCCCACAGCCGCCGCAGCATCGGCCGCACCCGCGCCGACGCCGGCACACGACACACCGCCGAGCGGAACGAGTGAATCCCCGGCCCTGCAGCGCGAGATCGCGCGACTGAGCGACGCGCTGGCAACCGAGAAAGCCGCGGCAGCCGAACGCGAAGCCGGCTCGCGTGCCGAGGTCGAGCGTTTGCAGCGCATGCTCGCCGACGCGCACGGCGCCGTCCGCGTCGTGTACGTCACGCCACAACCCGCGCCCGCGGCGAGCGCGCAGGTGGCGCAAGCGACGCAGACGCCCGTGATTGCAGAGAGCACGCCGCAACCCGCGCCTTCCGCCGCTCCGGCGTTGGTCGCCGCACTGCGCACCGGCCGCGTCTTCGCCGTCGACGGAACGGTGGGCAGCGAACCGTGGCACCTCACGATCGTGCAACCGGCAGGCAAGAGCAACGCGCTGATCTTCTCGGGCACGCCTCACGCGCCCGACGGCCAAACGTACCGCACCTGGGTCGTCCGCGACGGCAAGACCTACGATGCAGGCCAGTTGCCGCCCGCCCAACCCACCACGCTCGAGATGCCGATGCCGCTGCAGAGCGGCGACGTGGTGGCCTTCTCGCGCGAGCCCGTGGGCACGGGCGACCATCCGACCCAACCCTTCCTGATGAAAGTGACCATCCAAGAGTAGCCGAAGACGGCGCCATGCACGTTTCGCACGGTTTCAGCGGCGCCATCGGCAACACGCCCCACATCGTCCTGCCCAAGCTCTCGGCGGCCCTCGGCCGCACGATCGTGGGCAAGGCCGAGTTCCTCAACCCGGGCGGATCAGTCAAGGATCGCGCGGCGAAGGGCATCGTCGACGACGCCGAAGCGCGCGGCGCGCTCGCACCGGGCGGCACGATCGTCGAAGGCACTGCGGGCAACACCGGCATCGCGCTGACCCTGATCGCAAACGCGCGCGGCTATCGCGCGATCATCTGCATTCCCGACGATCAATCGCCCGAGAAGTACGAATTGCTGCGCACGTTCGGCGCCGAAGTGCGCGTGATCCCCGCGGTCGCCTTCACCAACCCCGAGAACTATTATCACGTCGCGCGCCGCGTCGCCGAGGAGACGCCCGGCGCGATCTGGGCCGATCAATTCAACAACACAGCCAATCGCGGCGCACACTACACCACGACCGGTCCCGAGATCTGGAATGCCTTCGGCGCGAGCCTCAGCGCGTTCGTCGCGGCCTGCGGCACCGGCGGCACGCTCGCCGGCACGAGCGCCTATCTCAAGGAACGCAATCCGGCGATCCGCACCGTGCTCTGCGACCCCTACGGTTCCGCGCTCTTCAGCTTCGTCAAGAGCGGCGTGCTCGAAACCGAGGGCGATTCCAACGCCGAAGGCATCGGCATCAAGCGCATCACCGACAACTTCAAGGACGCACCCGTCGACGACGCGTTGCGCGTCGACGACCAAACGATGGTCGAAATGGCCTACTGGCTCCTACGCGAGGAAGGCATCTACATCGGTGGCTCCGCCGCACTCAACGTGGCAGGCGCAGCCCGCTACGCGCGCACGCTGCCCGAAGGCAGCACGGTCGTCACGATCCTCTGCGACGGAGGCGACCGCTACCGTTCACGACTCTGGAACCGCACCTGGCTCGAAGAAAACGACTGCGTCCCCCACGCGAGCGGTTTGGAGTTTCTCGGTTAGTTGGGGCTTACGGCTTCAAGCGAAAGACGACGCCGGCGTTCGCCGGCCCACCGTACTGCGTCGTTCCGTAAAGCACTCCCGATGAGTCGTAGATGAGCGTTCCCCGAGGCACCGCGCCATCAAACAGGTGAAATGAATACAGGCACCGCCTAGGCGTAGGTGACTTCCTCTGCCTGTTCGATGCGTGAGAGCACCCAGTCGAATTTCCCGCTCGTCACGGCGGCCTTGCAGAAGCGGCATTCGCCGATTTGGTTGACGTCGAGCGGGGCGCCGCAGTTGGGGCAGCGTTTGTCGAGCAAACCGTGTTCGGGCGTCTTCGCATTGGTCGAACGCTGGAACGTCCAAAACTCCGTGAACGGCTCCGGACTGCGCGAGCCGAAAACCATCGCGCCGGTCTTCTCGTCGATCTCGTAATCGACGCACGAAGCGTCGATGCGCACGGTTACGTCGTCGAAGGCGCCGCCGTGCAGCACCGCGACCGGCGCGATCGCGGAGATGTGCACGTTCTCGATGATGTTCTTGCGGCGTTCGAAAGCCATCGTCTCGACCTGGGCGCTCCAGCCGTAATACAGGCCCAGGCTCATGAAGCCGCGGCCCACGTCGAGATCGCGGGCGGCCCAGGCCTGCTGCAGGGCTACGAACGCCCCGCGCACGCGCTCGATGAAGGCCGCGCCGTCGAACTGCGGATCGCTCGCCGCAATCGCGGCGAATCCGTCTTGCGGCGACAAGCGTTTCGCGCCGAATAGCGGCTCGGGACGCGCGCCTTCGAAGGCCGCCTGCGAGATTGCCGCAACGGTCCAATCGAAGGCGCCGGCAGAGATGTCGGCTCGGCAAAATTTACAGTGCCCGTCGGCCGCGAGTTCGAGCGGAGCGCCGCACTGCGGACACTTCATGGCGACGACGCCGCCCTCGCTCAAGGACGTGACGCCGGGCTGCCGCCGGAACGTCCAGCGCTGCCCGCGCCGGCGGTCTTCGCCCTCGTCGCTGACCTGCGTGCCCGACGCATCGAAGACGCGCATACGGTAAACCAAGTCGAAATGCACGACGATCTCGTCGCCGGCTTCGCCGTGCGTGGCCGAGACCACGTGCAAGCCGCGCACGTTGAGATCGTCGAGGATCGGCCGCTTCTGGGCCGCGGCGAACCCGTCGACGTCGCGCCGCCACTGCTCGAAAGCCTCCGCCGTGAGATACGGCCGGGCCGCCGCTGCATCGGCGTGCTGATACGCGCGCGAGACCAGAAAGAACGCCATCTCCGCGCGTTGGAGAAACGTCTCCGGTTCGAAGGCCGGATCGGCGGCAGCGATCGCCTCGAGTTCCTGCTCCACCGCATCCGGCCGAGCAGTTTGCAATGCGCGCGCGTCGATCACCTGAACGAACGTGTCGTTGTCCGGCCGCATGCCGGATTGAACGCCGAGGCTCGCCATGGCGGCGGCATTATCGGTCGCGGCCCGGCGCATCGTGCGGATCACCAGGATGCAGATCACGACGAAGACGAGTGTCGGCACGAGAAAGAACAAGAGGCCCAGGAAGAAGCCGCCTCCTCCGCCGCCGTTCCCGTTGCCGCCCCAATGATACATGGTATGCATGTGCGACGAGTGAAAACCGCCGCTGCTGTGGCTCCCTCCTCCACCGCTCGAGTGGCCGCCGCCACCGTGCCCGCCGCCGCCGCCCCGCGCGAACGCCACGTCGCAGGAAGCGAGCGTGGCGAAGAGCGCGAGGGCGAGTGCGCCGAGGCGTGCGGAGAGGCGGCGCACGCGGTTAGCCGGGCGTCACGTGCGCGCCGCAGTTGGCGCAGAAATTCGCGCCCGCCGCGAGCGCCGTGCCGCACGACGAACAGAAGTGCGCCGTGCCCGGCTGAGCCGGCGCGGCGGGTTGCGCTGGAGCGGCCTGCTGCTGCGGCGCCTGCGCCGGAGGCGCAGCGGCGCCCGCCACGATGTTGCCCAAACCGAGTCCGATGCCCAGCAGCGCGGAACTGCCGCCGCCGGCGTTGCCGTTGGCAGCACCTTCACCGATGCCGCGCAACGCTTCACCGGCACCGTATTGCGTGAACGATCCGGCCAGCTTCGTATAGCTCACGTCGCGGCGGAAGTTCTTGAGCGTCTCTTCGTCCTTCTGGTCGAGCGAGATCGTGAAGTTACCCATCCGTACGATCTGCACGCCGTAGCTCGAGACTTGCGTCTGCACCGCGGCGAGCGTCTCTTTCTCGATGTCGTCGGTGCGCGCGGCGATGCCCAGGATGGGCCAGCCGTTGCGCACGATCTGCGCGGTGACGCCGGTGCGCAGCACCTTGAGCACCTGCTCGCGCATCCAGTCGGTGATGGCGTCGTTCGAGGCGAGGTTGCGCGTGCCGGCCAGATTCACGATGAGCGCGCCCGGATCGATCACTTTGAGCGAATAGTCGCCGAAGACGCGCAGGCCGACGGCGAGCTGGGTCTCGGGATCGACCACGTTGTCGATCACGCCGCCGAAGGGCAAGTTCGGGAACTCGCGGGTGCCCACGAAGTAGAGTTCCGACTTGAAGAAGTTGCCGTTGGTCGCGTTATCGACGAGGCCGCCCAAGAACGGGATGTTCGCCGCATCGAGCGTCGACCGGCCCGGCTGCAGAACGCCGGCCACGCGACCCTCTTTCAGGAAGAGCGCGACTTCATCGGCCTCGACCGTGACCTGCGCGAATTTCGGGATCGTCGCGTCGGGCCACTTGAAGACGATCTGGCCTTTGCTCGCGTCGGGACGTGCGACGAATTCACGGCGCAGGGGGTTCAGAAAAAATCCCATGATGCTCCCCCGATATCGGCGTTGGTACCGCCGTGTTTCAGGCAGGCCCACGGTCGCCCTGCGCGGAGTACACCCGGCATGCGAGTTCTCTCCCAGATTGCTCTGGCCGCGGCCGTCGTGCTCGCCGCCTCGGCCGGCGTCGCGGCCGGCGACGATCGCTTCGACCGGGCCGATACGGCCCTGGGCACGGTGTTGGACCGCTATTCGATTCCGGGCGCGGCGCTGGCCATCGCCCGCGACGGCGCCGTGCTCCACGCACGGGGCTTCGGCTACGCCGACGTGGCCGCCAAGACGCCGGTCAAGCCCGACTCGCTATTTCTGATCGCGAGCGTGTCGAAAACACTCACCGCGATGGCCGTGCTCAAGCTGGTCGAGGAGCACAAACTCTCACTCGACGACGAGGCGTTCTCGTTCGTCGCCGACCTGCCGCAGCCCGCGGGTACCACGCGCGACCCCCGCCTCGCCGCGATCACGGTGCGCGACCTGCTCGACCACGCCGGCGGCTGGGACCGGTCCCTGCACGGCGAGCCCGCCTCCAAGATCGAGGAGATCCACCACGTGCTGGGCACCACGGGCGACCCCACGCCCCAGGACGTGATCCGCTACGTCATGACCTTGCCCCTGGATTTCGCGCCGGGCACGTGCTCCGCGTACTCGAACTTCGGCTACATCCTGGCCGGCGAGATCGTGGCGCGCGTCTCGCACGAGCCCTACGAACGTTTCGTGCGCGAAAACGTGCTCGTGCCCGCAGGCGTCACCGACGCGGCTATTTCCCACCTTCCCGCCGCGCTGCCCGGCGAAGTGTTCCGCTATGGCGACGGAGGCGCGAAGCTGGAGAACGGCTCGGCGCTCGCGACCTCGGCCGCCGGCGGCTGGGTCTTGTCGGCCCTCGATTATGTGAAAATCCTCGCCGCCTTGCACGCGGGCCGGATCCTCGGCGACGCCTCGCTCGACGCGATGTTCGCCCCGCCCTATCCGCCCTTGCAGGCGCGAAAGAACGGCACCGCCTTCGGCCTGGGCTGGGATACGGTCGGCCGCAACGTTCAGGGCCGGCTCTATTACGCAAAAAACGGAGTGCTGCCCGGCATCCGCACCTGGGTGCAACATCGCGCGGGCGGTCTCGACGTGATTCTTTTCACTAACGGTAACGGGAGTTCGAACGGCGACGACGAGGCCGGCATCAAAGCCGGCATCGCTGCGGTCGATGCGGCGCTCGACTCATAGAGTACGAATTGCGACCTAGGTCGAAGGCCACGCACCAATGACGACACGGAAAAGCGACGCCGAACCGCTGCTGGCTTCATCCGCCGGCCCGAACTTGATCTGCGACGCCTGCGGGCAGGCGTTCTATTCGGAGTCCGCCGCCGGAATGGCCGACCGCCCGTGCAGCGGCGAAGGCTGCACGGGCCGGCTCCAGTTGACCTCTCCTTAGCGTTTCGCTCGGTCCGCCTTAGGCGCTGGCCATCCCGCTGAAGTAGAAGCGGTTGCCGTCCGTGGTCTCGATCACGATGCGGCGTTTCTCTGCGATCACGAACCCTACCGTCTTTCCCTGTAGGGCGTTGAGGATCGATTGGGTTTCCTCGACTGCTTCGTCGGCTAGGGCCTCCGCGTCGATCTTCCGCAAGCGCTCGTCGTCCTCGTCGAAATCATCTCGGTACTGTAACAATCTGGTAACCTCCTAAGGGCGCTCGACTTGCGTTCAACGATACATGACGCACGTAGCCCCGTAACGCGTGCGCGGTCACTCTTTTGCTAACGCGTCAGCGCCAACTGTGCGCGCGCTCGCTCTTTTCCGAATTCCTAATCGTTGTCGGGTATCTCGTCGAGTGCTCCCGGGCGCTCGAAGAAGGCGGCGCGATGCAAACTCGGGATCGGAGCGAACGCCTCGGGCGCCTGGCTGAAGTCGAAACAGTCGCGGAGCGCGTCCGAGCGCGTATCGGTCGTGTTCAATGACGGAAGATCGAACGCTCGCTCGGTAAACTTGAGAACGCTTCCGAATTCGTGCCGCACGTGTGACACGTATCCGCGTCGCGCGTACGGTGAGATCACGATGAACGGCACGCGAAATGCGAGGCCCATGCGATCGAGTTCGGGCGGCGTCACGTGGTCGTACCATCCGCCCCAATCGTCCCACACGACGAAGATTGCCGTGCTGTTCCAGAGCGGGCCTTCACCGACGGCGTTCACCACCGACGCAACCCAGTCCGGTCCATATTGGCCCGTGCTGGCGATGTCGCCCGCGGTCGCGTGATGCGGAAACGGATGATCGGAATTGGCCGCGGTCGGCACCACCCAAGTGATCGCCGGGAGATCGCCGTGACGCGCATCGTCGAGCACCCGCGTTTCCGGCGAGATGACGTTCTGCCAGAGCGGACCGTACCGGATGTGCTTGATCGCGTCGAACGCCGACCAGATGCTGCCGAGGCTATCCAGCGGCGGCGCGTAATAGCGCCAGGACACGCCCGCCGCCTCCGCACGGTCGGCGATCGTCGGAAAGTCCAAGCACGGAAATGGACCGGGAACCTCGACGCCGAGCGCATCGATACGAGTGACGGTCGCATTGGGCGGCGAGTCGCAGCCCCACGCGAAGTGCGTCGTCTCGAGATGATTCGGATTGCTCGCGGTCAGATCGGATTCGCCGGCGATCAAGTAGAGGTGCGCGGGAAAACTGGGTCCCGTATTCGACTGAAACATCTTGTCGGCGAGCGTCCAGCGCGAAGCCATCGTCCAGTACGGTTCGATCTGCGCGCGCGGCACGTAGGCATACGGAAACGTCGGCGCCTGCCTCGGCGAGGTCATCGCCACGTCCCAGCCGTCCATCCGGCCGCCGTCGTACTCTTGTACGAAGGCACGGTGCTGGTGGTCGACGTCGGCCGGAAAATCCAAATCGACCGGATGCAAGGCCACCGGCCCGCTGTGCGACATGCCCGTGTCGGCGCTATCCGCGCCGGGAAAATCCTTGAAGAAGTTGTCGAACGAGCGGTTCTCTTGGATGATGACGACGATGTGCTTGACGTGCTTGCGCAACTCGGCGCGATAGCGTTCGACCGCCGCCGTAGGCGGCGCCGCGCCTACCGGTTGCACGCTCGCCGGCCCGGCGGCAAGCAACACGAGCAAGAACGAAACTCTCCAGCGGTCGCACGTCATGCCGTCTACCATACCCCCGAGTTGGGAACAATGGGCGTATGTTGTCTGCGACGACGTCCCGCTCCGCCCTCGTTTCGGGTGCCTGCCTCGGCCTGCTGCTCGCACAGAGCGAACGGGCGAGCGCCCAGACGCCGTTTCCGCGCGGGGCGATCCAGCACATCGTCTTCGTCATTCAAGAAAATCGCAGCGTCGACAATTTGTTCAACGGTTTTCCCGGCGCCGACACCGTGCGCGTCGGACACCGGCACGACGGCTCGGCGGTCGCCTTGCACGCGGTCGGCCTCGACGAACCGACCGACGTCGATCACGCCCGCGATTCGTTCGTCAACGCCTACGATCATGGTCGCGCCGACGGCTTCGATCTCAACGGCACCGAACCGGCCTCGAAGAACGGCGATTTCCCCTACGCCTACGTGCCCGAGACGGAGGTCGACCCGTACTGGACGATGGCGCGCCGCTACACCTTCGCCGACAGAACCTTCGAGTCGCTCGGCGGTCCGAGTTTCGACGCGCATCAATACTTGATCGCGGGCCAATCCGGCGGCGCCGTCACCAATCCGAGCATTCTCGAGGGCGCGACCTATTATTGGGGCTGCGATTCGCCGCCGGGTACGCGCGTCACCGTCGTCGGCCGCGACGGGCAAGCCGACGGGCCCAAGATCTTCCCCTGTTTCAATTACCGCACGCTCGCGGATTCGCTCGACGCGGCCGGCCGGAGTTGGCGAAACTACGGGCCCGCGCCGAGCAACGTCGGCAACGTCTGGACCGGCTTCGATGCGATCCGGCAAATTCGCTTCGGCCCCGATTGGGCGAGCAAGGTCGTCACGCCGGAGACGCGCTTCCTGAGCGACGTGCGCGCGGGCGCCCTCGCCGACGTCACCTGGGTCACGCCTGATTTTCGCGCCTCGGATCATCCGATGTACGGATTGAAACAGCACAAGCTCGCCCGCGCCGAACGCGACCTCGGGCCGCAGTGGGTCGCCAACGTGGTCAACGCGGTCGGCCGCAGCCGGTATTGGAATACGACGGCGATCGTGGTGGTCTGGGACGATTGGGGCGGCTGGTACGATCACGTCCCGCCGCCGCAACTCGATGCGCTCGGCCTCGGTTTCCGCGTGCCGATGATCGTCATCAGCCCCTACGCCAAACACGGCTACGTGTCGCACGTGCAACACGAGTTCGGCAGTCTGCTGAAATTCGCCGAAGAAGTCTTTGGGTTGCCGAGCCTGGGCACGACGGACGTGCGCGCCGACGATTTGGCCGACTGCTTCGATTTCCGGCAACGGAAGCGTCCGCTGGTCGAGATTCCGACGAAGCTCGGCCTCGAGGATTTCCTATCGATGCAGCCCAGCGACGTGCCGCCCGACGATGATTAGGCTCGCCGCGATTGAGTGACGCCGTCGCGGGAAAGGATGACGTCATGAGCAACGCTGCCGATACCGACACCACCACCAAGCTCCGCGTCGCAATCCTCGTCGCCGAAGGCTTCGAGCAAGTCGAGATGACCAAACCCCGCGAGGCGCTCGAACGCGCGGGCGCGCGCACCGTCCTCATCTCGCCCGAAAAGGGCCAAGTGCTCGCCTTCAACCACCATGATAAGGGCGACCGTTTTCCGGTCGACGTTGCGCTCGACGATGCCGACGCCGACGACTACGACGCGTTGTTGCTGCCGGGCGGCGCGCTAAATCCCGACACGCTGCGCACGTTGCCGAACGCCGTCGAGTTCGTGCGCTCGTTCTTCGACGACGCCAAGCCCGTTGCGGCCATCTGCCACGCACCGTGGACGCTGATCGAAGCCGACGTCGTCGAAGGGCGCCGCCTGACCTCGTGGCCGTCGCTACGCACCGATCTCGAGAATGCCGGCGCGGAGTGGGTCGACGAAAAAGTCGTACGCGACGAAAACCTCGTAACCAGCCGCAAGCCCGACGACATTCCCGACTTCAATCGCGAGATGATCGCGCTCTTCTCGAACGACACGGTGGCCGTCTAGACCGTATCTAGGACGACGACGGCTGGAGTATCATCCAGACTTGGCTGCCGGACGTGTCGAAGTCGAACGCTTGCGCGAGCACGTTGCCCGCGTCGTCGACGTCGGCAACCGAGAGGCCGAAAAAGTTTCCGGGCAGGATCAGCGCGCCGAGGTCTCGGGTTCCGTCGAGCGGGGTGCGCACCCACGAGAAGAATTGCGGACGATTCTCGCCGACGACCGTACCGTACGGGTTCGCCGCAACGGGCGTGTAGGTTCCGTAGACGTCGTTGGGCACGTTGCCCAAGTCCTGCGGCGGCCTGCCGCCCCACACGCGCCAGAGGTAGGTGTGTCCGGCGGCGCGTGGATCGAACAGGACGAGTTGATCCGCGGAGGTCAGGATCGACGACGGACGCAGGTCGCCCGGTAAGCTCAACGACAGATAGTGGCCCGAGTCGGCCAGGCCGTATTTCGCGCTGCCGTCGGCGCACGTTGCCGCTCCGAATACATAGTGGTCGTTGAGAGCGATCGGGCGCGTGATGCCGCAGCCCCGGCCCAGATCCTGGAAGACCGGCCAGGTGTCGCTCACCGTGTCGTATACGCCGCGCGAGCCGTCCTGCTTGACGCCAAGCGCGAGCCCGGCGGAATTGACCGCAAAGAAGGACGCCGCGCTCGGGACGACCGTCGAGCGCCCGTCTTTGTAGACGAAGCCCTGCGTCTTCGTGCCGGTTCCGACGCGACCGACGATCGTGCCGCTCTTACTCACCGCATCCACGCGACACACGCTGAAGCCGCCGGGCGAAATGTTGAGCACCGCGGTGGTCGACCACAGCAGGCACAGCCGTGCGCCGTTGAGCACGGCGTCGCCGGCGATCGAGTCGGACGGCCCGAATCCCGTGGCATGGGCCTCGGTATAGCCGACCAAACTCACGACTCGCGTGACGCGATAGGCCGTCGAGTGGATGTCGCGATGCGTCGCCGACGTGGCGGCTGTCGCCGGAACTGCGCCGAAGAACGCGGAGCTCGACAGAGCTAGGGCGGCGGCCGCGCGAAGCGTGACGGTCTGGAAGTTCACGGGGCGCTCTTTCGCGCGCGGTCGCCCGATGGGCCTCTTGACGCCCTCGACCGAGACAGGCATACGAAGGCCTGCACGCGTGGGGCGAATTCGCACCAACTCCGGGCACTCACTCTCTCAAGGCCGCATGAGGTGGGGGGAGGAACGGGAGCACCGTTTCTCTCGGCAGGTTGGGACTGCCGGATAGGTGCGATCGGATTAACCGGGTTGTTGGGACCCGGAGGATCATATTTGGGTGCTCTGATTAGCTCCCGTCCCCCGGTCCAGTATGCCCGTTCGGCAACGGGGCTGCGGTCATTAACTACTGACCCTGCGCCCCCAAGCCTTATCCGGTAAGGGAAAGCGACTACAGCAAGCTCCGGCGCAGGTCGGCTAGCAGGGCTGCCAACGTGGCGTTGAAACGCGCCGCCAGCGCCCCGTCGATCACCCGGTGGTCGTAGGAGAGCGAGAGCGGCAGCATGAGCCGAGGCTCGAAGGCACTGCCGTTCCAGACCGGGCGCGTGGCCGAGCGGCTCACGCCCAGGATTGCGACCTCGGGCGCGTTGATGATCGGGGTAAAGCCGGTGCCGCCGATGCCGCCCAGGCTCGAGATCGTGAAGCTCGCACCCGACATCTCGGCGAGCGACAGTTTCCCCTCGCGCGCCTTGGCGGCCAGCTCGCGCGTCTCGCGCGCCAGCTCGAGCGCGCCCTTGCGGTCGACGTCGCGCACCACGGGCACGAGCAGACCCTGTGGGGTGTCGGCCGCGAAGCCGAGATGGTAATACCGCTTCAGCACGAGGGTGTCGCCCTCGATCGATGCGTTGAGTTCGGGGTGGCGCTGCAGCGCCGCAACCACCGCCTTCATCAAGAAAGCCAGCAAGGTCAGCTTCGCCTCGGGGCGCTCGGCATTGACGCGCTGCCGCAGCGCTTCCAAATCGGTGACGTCCGCATCCTCGTGATTGGTCACGTGCGGGATCGAGATCCAATTGCGGTGCAGCGCCGGCCCCGAGATGCGCTTGATGCGCGAGAGCGGCTGCACCTCGACCGGCCCGAACTGCGCGAAGTCGATCTTCGGCCACGCCGGCAGCGCGAAGGGCACGCCCGACGCCTGCGCGGCCGCGGGCGGTCCCTCGCGCAACGAGCGTTTCACGTACGCCTGCACGTCGTCGCGCGTGATGCGTTTGTTCGGTCCCGTGCCCTCGACGCGATCGAGCGGCACGCCGAGTTCGCGCGCGAAACGCCGGATCGACGGGCCTGCATGCACCGCCTCGCCGTGCGCTGCCTCGACCGGCGCGGGCGCTTCGGCGGGTGGGGGCTGCGCGGCCGGCGACGGCGGCGCGGCAGCCGGCGGCGGCGCGGCAGCCGGCGGCGGCGCGGCGGGAGCCGGCGGCTCGGCAACGGGCGGCGCGGGCTTGCCGTTTGCCGGAGCAGCGTTGACCGAGAGCGTGAGAATCGGCGTGCCTTCGGAGACCTTATCGCCCACCGAGATCGCGATCGCGTCGACCACGCCCGCTTCGGGTGAGGGCACCTCCATCGTGGCCTTGTCGGATTCGAGCGTCAGCAGCGCATCGTCGACGCGCACCGTGTCGCCCGGTTTGACCAGCACCTCGATCACCGGCACTTCGTGGAAGTCGCCGATGTTGGGCACGCGCACTTCGATCGAATTTGCCATCAGATGGTCACCGGATTCGGCTTCGCCGGATCGATTCCGTATTTCTTCAGCGCCGCGCCGACCTGCGCCGGTTCGATGCGGCCTTCGTCGGCGAGCGCCTTGAGCGCCGCCACCGCCACGAAGTGCCGGTCCACTTCAAAGAACTCGCGCAGTTTGCGCCGGTAGTCGCTGCGGCCGTAGCCGTCGGTGCCGAGCGCGACGTAGCGCCGGTCGAGAAACGGCCGGATCTGATCGGCGTGGGTCTTGATGTAGTCGGTCGCGGCGATGGCCGGCCCCGGGTGGCCGGCAAGCACCGAGCGCACGTAGGGCACGCGCGGCGCCTCTTCGGGATGCAACAGATTCCAGCGCTCCACGTCGAGCCCGTCGCGCCGCAACTCAGTGAAGCTCGTGACGCTCCATACGTCGGCGGCCACGCCGAAATCGTTCTGCAGCAAATCGGCCGCAGCCAACACCTCGCGCAGGATCGTGCCGCTGCCCAGGAGTTGCACGTGCGGCGCGTCGGGCGTGGCCGGTGCCGCCTCGCGCACGCGGTAGATGCCCCTCACGATGCCGGCCTCCACGCCCGCGGGCATGGCCGGTTGCCGGTAATTCTCGTTCATCACCGTAATGTAATAGTAAACGTCCTCTTGCTCCGCGCACATCCGGCGCAGTCCGTCCTGCACGATCACCGCGAGTTCGTAGGCGTACGCCGGATCGTAGGCCACGCAGTTAGGAATGAACGACGCGAAGACGTGGCTGTGGCCGTCCTCGTGTTGCAGACCCTCGCCGTTGAGCGTGGTGCGGCCGGCCGTTCCGCCGATCACGAAGCCGCGGCTACGCATGTCGCCCGCGGCCCACGCAAAGTCGCCGATGCGCTGGAAGCCGAACATCGAGTAAAAGATATAGAGCGGGATCATCTGCTCGCCGTTGGTCGAGTACGACGTGGCTGCGGCGATCCACGAACAGAACGCGCCCGCCTCGTTGATGCCTTCCTGGAGAATCTGGCCGTGCAAATCCTCGCGGTAATACATCAGTTGCGCGGCGTCTTGCGGCTTGTAGAGCTGGCCCACCGGCGAGTAGATGCCGAGTTGGCGGAACATGCCTTCCATGCCGAAGGTGCGCGATTCGTCGGCCACGATGGGCACGATCCGCGCACCGATGTTGGCGTCGCGCACGAGCGCGCTGAGCAGCCGCACGTAGGCCATCGTCGTGGAGATCTCGCGCTCGCCGCTGCCCTCGAGCTGCGACTTGAAGGCCTCGAGCCCAGGCACGGTCAGCGCGGCCGACTTGCGCCTACGTTGCGGCACGCTGCCCAGCGCGCGCAGACGTTCGCGTAAGTATTCCATTTCCGGGCTATCCTCGGGCGGCCGGTAAAACGGCACGTTCGGGAGATCGGCGTCCGACACCGGAATGGCGAAGCGGTCGCGGAACTTGCGCATCGCCTTGACGTCGAGATGTTTCTGCTGGTGCGCGATGTTCTGCGCTTCGCCCGACGAGCCCATGCCGTAGCCTTTGATCGTTTTGGCCAGCACGACCGTCGGCTCGCCCTTGTGCGCCACCGCGGCGGCGTACGCCGCATAGACCTTCCGCGGATCGTGACCACCGCGTTGCAGATCCCAGATCTGCTCGTCGGTCCAATCTGCCACGAGCGCGGCCGTTTCGGGATACCGTCCGAAAAAGTTCTCGCGCACGTGCGCGCCGTCGTTGGCCTTGAACGTCTGGTAGTCGCCGTCGACGCACTCGTTCATCAGTTGCACGAGGCGGCCCGAGCGATCGCGCGCGAGCAGCGGATCCCAATTCGAACCCCAGATCACCTTGAGCACGTTCCAGCCCGTGCCGCGGAACTCGCGCTCGAGTTCTTGCACGATCTTGCCGTTGCCGCGCACGGGGCCGTCCAGACGCTGCAGGTTGCAATTCACCACGAAGATGAGATTGTCGAGCGATTCGCGCGAGGCGACCGAGATCGCACCGAGGGTCTCGGGCTCGTCCGACTCGCCGTCGCCGATGAAGCACCACACCTTGCGATCGGTCGTGTCCGCGATGCCGCGATTGTGCAGATAGCGCAGGAAGCGCGCCTGAAAGATGGCCTGCATCGGACCGAGGCCCATCGACACGGTGGCGAATTGCCAGAAGTCGGGCATCAACCAGGAATGCGGGTACGAGGGCAAGCCGCGCCCGTCGACTTCTTGCCGGTAATTGGCCAACTGCTCTTCGCTGATGCGGCCTTCGAGAAAGGCGCGCGCGTACACGCCCGGCGCCGAGTGTCCTTGGAAGAATACGAGGTCGCCCCCGAACGTGTCCGACGGCGCGCGGAAGAAATAGTTGAAGCCCACGTCGTACAGCGTCGCCGACGACGCGAAGCTGGCCACGTGCCCGCCGAGTTCCGACGAAGCTTCGTTGGCGCGCACGACCATCGCCATCGCGTTCCAGCGCACGATGTGGCGCAGCCGCGTCTCGAGTTCGTCGTTGCCCGGCATGTTCGGCTGCTGCGAGGGCGGGATCGAGTTGACGTAGGCGGTCTGCACGCCGAGCGACACCTGTGCGCCGCCCGCGTGCGCGCGCTGCACGAGGCGTTCGATCAGCTGTTGCGTGCGCGCCGGGCCCTCGCGTTCGAGCACGCCGTCGAGCGCCTCGAGCCACTCTTGCGTCTCTTGGGGATCGGGATCGACCGGCAGCCGTGAAAGCATGGCTCTTGGTTCCGCCGCTACCGAACGGTCCCCCCGGTCCGGACCGGTCCGCTCCGCCCATTGGCCCATGCCAATTCGCGTGCCTGAAAGTTGTGAGCCCGCTCACGTCGAACGACAACGGACGTGACTCCGCTTCGGACGTCTTCGCTTCGGCTTCGACTGCGACTCTGGGTCGTTTTCATCGCCATCCTCGCGTGGGCGCTCGCGGCGCCGGCGCCCGCCCCGGCGCAAGCGCGCTGCGGTCTCGGGTTACTCGAAGGGCTGCCCGATCGGTTGCGTGCGCTCGAAGCGCAGCATCCCGTCACATCCGATGATGCCGTGCGCCGCGCGCGCGACATCGCCGCGGTCGTCGCCGATCCGGCCATCTCCGCATCGGTCACGCAAGCCTGCCCCGGCGACGATTCGGCAGCCGTCGTCAGGACGGTCGCGCATCAACGCCTCTTGGTGCTGTGGGCGAAGATGCTCGCGCTCGAAGCCGTCGATCTGCCGGTGTATCCCGCGCCCTACGATCGGCGCTGTTCCGCGCTCGACGGCGCGACGTGGCAGTCGGCCTTCATTCGCGCCTACGTCGACCGGCTCGACCCGCAAGGCACCGACGCGTCGCAAACCGCGGTGCGGCAAGCGTTGGCCGACGACCCTCTCGCGCAACACGTCAACGAGATGGTCGCCGCGCGGGCCCAGCGCTTGCGCATCGGCGCTCTGCCGGGCCCGAATGCCGACGAAGCCGCCTGGCTGCAAAATAACGAGCTGGCCCGTTCGAAGGCGCAAGCCGCGTTGACGAACGGCGTTCGCTGCGGGCCGATCGCGGGCGTTACGCCTTAACGCCAGTCTCAGCGTACTCCCAAGCACGTCCCAGGGAGTGAGCCTACGATTGCGTCATGAAACCGGCAATATTCGCTCTTTCCTTGGCGCTCCTCGGAGCGCCCACGTTGGCGGCGGCTCAGCCGGCGCCCCCTGCAGACCAACAGCAGGCCGCGCCTGGCCAAGGCCAGCGCGACCCGCAGCGCGCGCAGTTCATGCAGCAGATGCGCCAACTCCACGAGCAGTTCCGCGCAAGCGTGCTGGGCTCGTTGACTCCGGCCAACCGTCAACTGCTCGCAAACGTCGTCGGCCAGCTCGCGATCGCGCCGCAGCCCGACTTCAAGGGCGCCTCGGCCCGGCTCGACCGCGCGCTCTCCTCAAACGAGCGTAACTCGATCCTCACCGCCAGCCAGAACTTCCACACGCAGTCCAAGGCCCTGTTCGAAGCGATGAAGGCTGCGGCTCCCCCGCCGCAAGACGGCCAAGGCGGCCCGCCGCCCGGCGCGCCGGAGCATCGCATGGGTGAGGGTCACCAGCGCACCGCCGGTCAGATTCTGCTCGGCGCCGCAACGGGCGAAGGCCACCACCGCTTCTAAATCACTCGACGACGAGGCGCGCAACGCGTTCCTCAAAACGGCGAGGGCGTAGGCACGATGAGGGAAGAGCCGGCACATGAAGTTGCCGGTCACGGCCCTCACCGCAGCCTGCGTCCTGCCGTTGTCGCTCGTCGCATTGCCACGCCCGCCGCCGCCGCGTCGCGGCCGCAACGGCGGCGGAGCGGCGGCGGTGACGGCAGTGGATGTCGGCTACGGCGAGCTGGACTACCGTCTGCGGACCGACCCGCGGGTGACGGTCCTCGAGCGGACCAACGCCCGGGCCCTCGAGCCCTCCATGCTCCCCACGCCGCTCCCGGAC
>Ga0182012_10000647_pt1 | contig 38411 bp, 38 predicted proteins | sample 612S2SmetaG_FD_120486 | JGI IMG/M metagenome (GOLD analysis project Ga0182012, IMG submission 120486) | Permafrost microbial communities from Stordalen Mire, Sweden - 612S2S metaG | ecosystem: Environmental > Terrestrial > Soil > Wetlands > Permafrost | place: Sweden: Stordalen | collected...
GATCAAACGGCGTGGACGCGTAGCGGGTTGATGGTCTTCAGGCCAGCGAAATGCTTTTCGTTGTCGGTGACGAGCACGCAATCATTCGCCTCGGCAATGGCAGCGATGATCGTATCGAGTGGACTCCTTGGATGCCCTTTCGCTGTTCCCTCCGCCGTTAAACGTGCCCAGGCGAGACCGGCCTTCTCATCAAAGGGGAGCACACGGCCGGCGAACAATGAAGAAGGACCTTCGGGACCGGCGAACCAACGCTCCAATTCGTTGCGCTTCTTTCCGGCGGGCTTGTCCAGTATCCCGCACCGGATCTCAGCCACGGTTAGGGTAGAGATGAATAGCTCATCATCCTTTCGCCTGGACATCCACGCGATGAGGGGTTCGGAAGGCGCGGGCTTGGTGATGTTACTGATGATGTATGGAACAGCCAGCCTGGGAGGAATCAACGGCTATGGAACGGTGTTCAGCTTGTCCGTGGGTTTGGGTCCATTCGTGGAGGCGCTTCCGGCGTCCGGTACCGCGGGCGCGGCGGTCGATATACTGGGACCGATCTGACGGGCGCGACCAGCGTGAGCTTTAACGGGCGTCCGGCTTCGTTCGTGGTGAGGGCGGGCTCGGCGATTGCCGCCACAGTGCCCGCCGGAGCGACCAGCGGAACGATCCAGGTTGTCAGGCCGGACGGCACGCAGTCGAGCAACGCACCCTTCCTCGTGCTGCCCTAAGTCGTGCTGCCCTAAGTCGCTGACTCCACCGGTTCAACGCGTGGGGGATTCTTTTTCTCCAGATACCTTTGCCGGCATTCCATGATCGCCTTGCGGGCCTCGCGTGGACCGCCCCAGCCCTGCATCATGGTGATTTTGCCCTCTAGCTCCTTATAGATGGTGAAGAAGTGTTCGATCTCGCGCTTGGTGTGGGAGAAGATCTGATCGAGCGTATGAATCTGGTCGTAGCGTGGGTTGCGCGTCGGGACGGCCAGAATTTTCTGGTCGCGCTCGTCGTTGTCCACCATGTTCAGCAGACCGACGGGGCGCACTTCGATCATCACGCCGGGGAAGCTGGGCTGTTGGACGAGAACGAGGACGTCCAGCGGATCGTTATCGTCCGCCAAAGTACCCGGAATGAAGCCGTAGTCACCGGGGTAATGGAGGGGCGAGTAGAGCGCGCGGTCGAGCCGGAAGACGCCGAGCGTTCCGTCGTATTCGTATTTGTTCGCCGAGTGCTGGGGGATCTCGACGATGGCGCGGACGATCTCCGGGCATTCCGGGCCCGGGTCAATATCGTAAAGCATGGTCACAGCGCTAGGGTATCAAAGCGCCCGACGTTATACTGTTACCTCAGCGGGCCCGGGCCCGCTTGCTAAGGAGAAGGAACATGCAGGAATGGACTTGGAAAGTGATCACGGCGCTGACACTGGGTTGGTGCGGATCCGCCACGGCGCAAACGAGCACCTTCGACCGGATCAAAATTTTCCCGGTCACTCCCATCGCAGATTTGCTCGGAATTACACCTGGGTCGGATGGCGCGCTTTGGTTCACCATTTACAACGCCTACGAAATCGGCCGCATCACCACCGCCGGGCAGATCACGGAGTACTCTTTGCCGCACCCTCCGAATGATCCCTATGGAATCGCGGCGGGCCCGGACGGCGCTTTGTGGTTCACGGAAAGTTCCCTCTCTGGTTACGCCGGCATTGGACGGATTACGACGGGCGGCATGATCACCGAATATCCCACGCCAACGCAGAACAGCTATCCGGTAGGGATCACCGCCGGCCCAGACGGCGCGATGTGGTTTGCGGAAGAGGATGGGAATGCCATCGGGCGGATCAACATGGCCGGAGACATCACGGAGTATCCACTCCCCGGCCCCAACGCAAATACCGCCGAGATCACCACGGGTCCTGACGGCGCCCTCTGGTTCCCGATGCCCGCCGTCAACGCTATTGGGCGCATCACTACATCCGGTGTACTTACTCAGTTCCCGCTGCCGCTGGTGGCCAGCTACCCCTATGCCATTGCCACCGGGCCAGACGGCGCGCTGTGGTTCACAGAACTTGATTCCAACAGCGTTGGGCGCATGACGACCAGCGGTTCCGAAACCGAATACCCGCTGCCGACCGCGCGCGGATACGCCGAAGGCATCACGCCCGGCCCCGACGGTGCGCTTTGGCTCGCTGAATTCTTTGGCGACAAGGTCGCCAGGATTACGACCACCGGCGAAATCACGGAGTACCCGATCACCACTCCCGGGGGACTGTCAGCGATCACCACGGGGCCCGACGGCAACTTGTGGTTCACCGCGTATAACGACGAGTACGATCCGACTCCGGCCGCTGAGATCGGACGCGCGCCGGCCTGCGCGCTTGGGTTCAACGCAAGTTTCGCTAGCGGCACCCTGACTATGAACTTCGATATGGGGATCAATACGGCGGCCAGCTTCGATATCCATTTTCACAGCAGCTCTGGCGTCTCCATGCCTTACTCCCGGCAGATCTCAGCGCTTGCCGCGCCGTATGCGTTCAGGATGTTATGGCCGGGAATTCCGGACCTGGGAGAATTGACGGTCGAGCCGGTGCTGACCTCTGGAACCGGGGAGCCTATCTGCGCGGCGCAGACGGTGGTGAACACAGCGCCGTAGGCTCGCCCGAGCCGTACTCCACGGAAATCAGGTGCAGCCCTTTGGCGGGCATGGAGTGGCCGCATTTCACGCCGCGTCCCGTGGTGAGCAGCGCGCGGATGTCATCGGGCGACAGGTTGCCCTTGCCGGCTTCCATGACTGCGCCCATCAGGTTGCGCACCATGTGCTTCAGGAATCCGCTGCCTCGCACGCGATAGCAGAGAAGCGGGCCGCGGGTTTCGAGCGTGGATTCAAAAACGCGGCGCACTTTCGATCTGCCTTCGGCGTCCCTGTCATCGGCGGCCGCGAAGGCGCTGAAATCGTGTTCGCCGGAAAAGACGGCGGCGGCTTCGATCATGCGTTCCAGGGATAACGGATAAGGGTGATGCTGCACAAAGCGCCAGTCGAAAGGGGAACAGATTTCTCCCCGGTGCAGCCTGTACTCGTAAGTCTTCGCGGTAGCGTCATAACGGGGATGAAAAGCGGGAGCGGCTTCCTCAGTGCGCAGGATTCGGATGGAGGGCGGCAGAAGACGGTTCAGGGCGCGGCGGAGGTTTTCAACGGGGATGGGATTGGCGATGGAAAACGCGGCCACCTGGGCTTCGGCATGCACGCCCGCATCGGTTCGGCCCGATCCGTGGACCACCACGGGCTCGCCCTCGATCCCGCTGACGATTTCCTGCAACTTGCCCTGAATGGTGGGCAGGCCGGGCTGCACTTGCCAGCCATGGAAGTCCGTGCCGTCGTAGGCGACGGTGAGACGGATACGGCGCGGCTCGCGCTTGGTTAACATGAAAAGTTCATCGCTTCCTTACAATATGCGCACGGCGGTTCTCTTCCTTCTTTTCTTGTGCCCGGGGCTGGCACAAACGCGTCCCGATTCGGATGTCTGGCAAGGCGGCAAGCTCGAGCATTTCGACGGCCACGCGCCGTGGCTGCTGGGACCTTACAAGCCGACGCTGGTACCGCCATTGCAGTTGGGAAATTCGGGACGGATGGAGATGCTTCTGAAGGGCGGCAACCTGTATCTGTCGTTGAATGATGCGATTGCGCTGGCGCTCGAAAACAACCTGGATGTGGAGGTGCAGCGCTACGGCACGCCGATCGCGGCGGCGAATCTGCTGAGCGCGAAGGCGGGCGGAGCACTGCGCGGAGTGATCCCATCGGTGGCAAGCGGCCCCTCCAGCGCCACCGCTCTCACCACCGGCAGCGGGACCACGGGGACGAACACGACGAGCACGCCGACGACCGGGACCACGGCAGCCACGACCACCTCGGCCTATACCGTTTCAAGTTCCAGCAGCAGCCCAGGAACGGCACAGCAGACCGGCGCAGCCGTTCCAGACCTTGACCCCTACATATCCGGCATCGCCCAGTTTGCGCACATCTCAACGCCGGAATCGAACACCATCGTTACTGGAACATCGGAGCTGGTGCAGACCCAGAACACCGGCCAGGTGAGTTACAACCAGAGTTTTCTCACCGGCACCAGTTATAGCCTGGGTTACTCCGATATTTACTCAAGCAGCAACAGTTACAGTAGTTTGATCAACCCCAGCCGCACGGCCAGCCTGACTTTTGCGTTTAACCAGGAGTTACTGCAGGGGTTTGGATTCGCGGTGAACGACCGCTTTATTGTGCAGGCCCGCAATAACATCGAATACGCCGACCTGCAGTTCCGGCTGCAGGTGATCACGACCATCGTGAGCGTGGAAGACCTCTACTGGGATCTGGTTTACTTTCTGGACGATGTGAAGGCCAAGCAGGAAGCATTGGCTTATAACCAGACGCTCTATACCGATAACAAGAAACAGGTGGAAGTGGGTACGCTGGCGCCGCTGGAGATTGTACGGGCGGAGGCCGCGGTGGCCAGCGCGCAGCAGGACCTGATCATCTCCCAAACGCGCGTACTGCAGCAGGAAACCACGCTGAAGAGTTACCTGAGCCGCACCGGAGTCGAGAGCCCGCTGATTGCTTCCGCGCACGTGATTGCGACGGACCGGATCCGGATTCCGGACCAGGAGCAGATACAACCCATACAGGATTTGACGGCGCTGGCGCTGAGTTCGCGGCCGGAGATTGCGGAGCAGCGGATCACGGTGCAAAACGCCAAGGTGAACTCGCAGGGTTCGAAATCCGCACTACTGCCGACACTGAATTTATTTGGGAGCCTGGGCAATAACGGTTTATCCGGAACGCCCAATGCGATTGTGGCCCCAGGCGGCGGAGTTGCCACGCGTGGCACTCCCGATCCGTTCTTCATTGGCGGTTACGGATCTTTGCTGGGACAACTTTTCCGGCGCGATTTTCCGAACTATGCGGTGGGGTTGAACCTGACCATTCCTCTGCGGAACCGCAGCGCGCAGGCGCAATATATTCTCGACCAGATTACGGTGAGGCAGCAGCAGGCGGGACTGCAAGGGCAGCAGAACCAGGTCCGGCTGGATGTGCAGAATGCGCTGATCGGCGTGGAGCAGGCGCGGGCCATCTACGAAGCCGCCGCAAAGGCGCGCATTCTGACCGAACAGACGCTGGACGCCGAGCGCAAGAAGCTGAAGCTGGGAGCTTCGACGGTTTTCAACGTGATTTCGGATGAGCGCGACCTGGCGGCGGCGGTGTCGGCCGAGATCCAGGCGCAGGATACGTATGCGAAGGCGAGGGTTGAGTTGGAGCGGTCAACTGGACAGGTGCTGGTGAATCATAATATTTCGCTGACTGAAGCTTTCAAGGGCCACATTTCGACTGCGCCTGCGGCTGTTCCGTAGCGCAAAATAAGAAGAAGGGTATATCGCCATGCCAATCACTCTGCAGGACAAAATGAAGGAACCGAACCCCGCCCAACGCAAGAAGGTGGAAGCCCGCGCGGCTGAGTTGATTGCCGAGGAAATGACGTTGCGGGAACTATCCGGCATTGCCGAAGACGATCCGAGGCCGAAGCGGTAGGAGGTGTCTTCCCGATTCGGAACGCGTCCGTGTTTCGTATTGCTTCTCCCCGGAAAAGATCGTTGCAGGCACAGGGCTTTCGGTTTGGCGAAGAAATTGCTTCTAGGCAGAGGGTGAAACGCAATCGCAGGCTCGAAACGGACGCTGACATCCCTCAATCACCCTCGTAGTTGAACCCCTCGGCTAACCTCTAAAATCCCCAATTCTCCCTCCAACCAGTCAGCGGCGTTTCGGGCCTGAGTACTATTGAAGTCTCAGTGTCCTCGCAGACGGATCATTTTTCAGCCGTGCTTGCCAGCTTCCTCGGCTGGATGCTCGACGCGTTCGACTTCTTCCTGGTGGTGTTTTGCCTCACCGCCATCGCCCATGATTTCCACAAGACCGACAAGGAGATTGCGCTCTCCATTACCGTGACGCTGGCCTTCCGTCCCGTGGGTGCGTTCCTGTTCGGACTGCTCGCCGACCGGTATGGACGCCGGCTTCCGCTGATGATCGACCTGATCTTTTATTCGGTGGTGGAGGTCGCGACGGGTTTCGCGCCGAATTTCGGGGTGTTCCTGGTGCTGCGGGCGCTTTTCGGAATCGGGATGGGCGGCGAATGGGGCGTGGGGGCGTCGCTCGCAATGGAAAAAGTTCCCGCCCGTTTGCGCGGAGTGCTGAGCGGAATCCTGCAGCAGGGTTATGCGTGCGGCAACCTGGTGGCCGCGCTCTGCTTTTTGTTCCTGTTCAAGCGGTGGGGGTGGCGGCCTCTCTTCTTCCTGGGCGGGCTACCCGCGCTGCTGGCTTTGTTCGTTCGTACGAATGTGAAAGAGTCTACGGTTTGGGAGGAAAAGAAGAAGCCCAACTGGGGCAGCTTGTGGAAAGCGATCGGGTCACAGGCTAAACTGTTCGGCTATCTGACTTTGCTGATGACGTTCATGAACCTGGCGTCTCATGGGACGCAGGATATGTACCCCACGTTCCTGGAACGTTACCTGCATTTTGGCTCGGACAAGCGCTCGGTGATTTCGGCGATCTCGATGGTGGGCGCGATCAGCGGGGGCGTGCTGGTGGGTTATCTGTCGGACAAGATCGGCCGACGCCTCGCGATCGCAATCGCTCTGGGGTTAGCCATTTTGATGGTGCCGCTCTGGGCGTATTCTACGAATGCGGCGCTGCTGATCGCAGGGGCGTTCCTGATTCAGTTCTTCATGCAGGGCGCGTGGGGCGTGATTCCCGCGCATCTCTCCGAACTGGCGCCCGCTTCGGTGCGCGGGTTTCTGCCGGGCTTCGCGTATCAGTGCGGCGTGCTGCTGGCCAGCAGTGTGGTGGTGCTGGAAGCTGTTCTGGCGGAACACACGGCGTATCCGAACGCCATGGCTTTGACGGCCGTCACAGTGTTCGCGGGCGGTATTATCGTCACGCTGGCGGGGCGCGAGCGAAAGGGACGGGATTTCCATGCCGACGATTGAAGGGGCGCATTATGTTTGCAGGCGTAAGGGCCAGACACCGGAGCCGTCGAGCGCCTTTGTGGATATCGTAACCGGCGAGCCCGCATGGTTCGATACGCGCGTCGCTTTGCAGTGGGATGACGAATTTCTCTACTTCTCTTTCACCGCCGAAGAGACCCGGGTGTGGGCCACGATGACCGAGCGCGATTCGAAGCTTTATGAAGAAAACGACCTGGAGATCTTCATTGCCGGGGAGAATGCCTACTACGAATTCGAGATCAATGCGTTGAACGTGATCTATGAGGTTTTCTGGATCTGGAAAGATGTTCACCGCCCCGGCGGACCATACTGGGGGCGTCCCGAGTTCGACCCGAACTCGCAACGCACGATGGTGCTTGACGGCGTAGGCGGCCATGTTCACGAACGCGGAGAACGCTGGGGATTTCTGGATTGGGATATGCCGGGGCTGCGGCACACGGTGCATGTGGGCGACGGCGGATGGGCGGCTGAAGTCGCCGTTCCCTGGCGGAGTTTGGAGTTGTTGGCGGACGGGCGGTCGCTGCCGCCGAAGCCGGGGGATGTGTGGCGCATCGACTGTTCCCGCTTCCAGAAGATTGGAAAGAATGGCGAGATGCTGGACCCCTGCGCGGGTTGGACCTGGAACCGCCATGGGCACTATGACTCACACATCCCGGAGGTGTTTCCTTACGTGACTTTTTCGGATGAAAGGATGTAAGCCATGGCGACTTACGGCGCGGTGATGTTGACGAAAAAAGGCGGGCCGGAAGTTCTTCAGGTGGTTGAATTACCCGTTACGGACCCCGGGCCGGGACAACTGCGCGTTCGGGTGACAGCGGCTGGGATGGGCTCGACCGATATCGCCATGCTGGGCGGCGGTTATCCGTTCGCTCCGAAGATTCCTTTTGTGCCGGGATATGAGGTGGCGGGTGTGGTAGAGGCGGTCGGCGCCGGGGTCCGCGATTTCGAGCGTGGCCAGCGCGTGGCCGCGCTGACGGTTTATGGGGGATTTGCCGAACTACTGGTCCGGGAGGCGGAACACTTTGTTCCCATCCCGGATGACGTTTCCGACTGCGAGGCGGCCGCCGTGATTTTGAACTACGTGACCGCGTGGCAAATGATTCATCGCATGGCGAAGGTGCGGGAAGGCGAGACCGCGCTGGTCACCGGAGCGGCCGGCGGGGTGGGTACGGCGGCATTGCAGCTCCTGCGATTGGCCGGGGTGAAAGTGTATGGCGCCGCGTCCGCGGGCAAGCGCGAGATCGTGCGCTCGCTCGGGGCAACGCCAATCGACTATCGGGCAGGGCCGCTTGACCGGCTTACGCGCGAACGGGAGCCGCATGGGGTGGACTATGTGTTCGATGCGATCGGCGGCGCAAACGTCTCGTTGTGCATTGGCGCGTGCCGGCGCGGCGGGATGGTGGTGGGATTCGGTTTCATGGACGCACCGGGAATTCTTTCCAAGCTGACCCTGTTCGCAAGCCTGCTGTTGGGCGCGCGTTTGCGGGGCCGCCACGGCAAGTTCTACGGCATCACCGCGCTGTACCGCAGGGACCCGATTCCATTTCGCGAGGATCTTCCGGAGATCTTCGAACTACTCGGAGAGGAAGCGATTGACCCGCTGGTGACCCGAACCTTCCCGTTGCTGGAAGCCCGGCAAGCGATCGAGCTGCTGGCGACGGGTTCGGTGGAAGGCAAGATGGTTCTGCTGAATAGCCAGGATTGAGGCGAACAAACCGACTTTTCTAAATAAAGTAGTGCGGGATGAACGGGCTTCGATTGTCCGTCACGGGGGTTGTACTTTCGCGAATTCCCATTCCGTGCGCAGCGCCGCCGACGATCCAACTCCCCACGACCGGATACCTGCCGTCAAAAACAGGCGGCTCTACGAAGCGCTGCCAGACAAAGCCTTCGACGCCGTAGGGGCCTTCTGTGGGCGGGCCGCCATGGACGCTGATGTTGCCGCCCTCGCGGGAAAGCAAGGGCTTGCGCACCCACCCGAAATGGAATGGCGGGGCATCGAGGCGGGCTTCGACCAGGTAAGGACTATTCGGGAACAGTTTCCACAAGATGGCCAGAATGCCTTTGTTTGAGAGCAACATTTTCCATGGCGGCTCGATCCATTTGGTGGTCGATGGAAACAGGTGCTTGCCGAATTCTTCGCGCACCATCCATTCCCAGGGATAGAGTTTGAACATCGCGGTAATGGGTTGATTGGCTGGATCGACGAAGAAGCCGTTCCGGTTCCAGCCGATCTCGGCAACCGGATAGGTATTCACGGCGAGCCCGGCCTGCCGGGCTGTTTCGAGCAGATAGCCCGCGGTGACGCCGTCCTCGAAGTTATCGAGCGAGCAGAAATCGACGCGGCCTTGCGGGAGCGAAGGCGCGATCTGTTTCCAGCGATCGACCAGGGATTCGTGGAGTGAGTTGAATTGATCAGCATGGGGATACAGATCTGCCAGCCATTGCCATTGCGCGACGGACGCCTCGACCAACGCGGTCGGCGTATCGGCGTTGTATTCCAGCATTTTGGGCGGATCGACGCCGTTGTAGAGTAAGTCGAAGCGCCCGTAGAGCGACGGGTCTTTCGAGTTCCACGAGCGCTCGATCAGCGGTACGGCGTCTTCGCGGATACCGAGCGAGCGATAGAGTTTGTGATCGACGATGTACCGGGCGGCCTGGAGGCACATGGCGTGCAGCTCGTTGGTGGCGGTTTCGATCTCGATGATCTGCGCCTCGGTGAACTCGTAACAGAACGATTCGTTCCAGCAGTCACTCTCGTAGGCCCAAGCCAGCCCGATGGCGTCCAGCTTTTGTTCGGCGTCGGCGCGCGGCGTGACGGATAAACGGCGCATGTCAGGCCCCGGCTCCATGCGCGCTATCGCCGAAACCGCCGCGCGACGTATAAGCGTCCAGCGGCTCGGAGTGCGGAACGCCGCCGTGCGCCGTGAACGCCTGGTAGCGCTGGTAGTAACTCAAATAAGGCTCCGTGTAATTGCCGTAAACAAAAACGCCATGGGAGTAATAGCCTTGATTCTTGACGGCATCCTGGCACGCGATGTCGTTGTACGTCTCCGGCCGGCACGGATCGGGCGCGGCCTGTTTCGATGAGCAGGCCGCCATCCCAAGAATAGAAAGAGCCGCCAGTTGGATGTTACGGGATTTTTTCATGCGCTGCGTTTGGACTTCAGATCGGCAAGAAGCCGGTCAATCTCCTCCTGTTTCTCGAGTTTCGCGAAACGCTCCTCGACGTCTTCGCCGGTCAGCGGCTCGTTCCGGGCGATGCCAATCGAAGCGTCGCGCTCCACCTTCTCGCGCACGCGGTCCAAACCGGCCGGCGTGGAAATCTGAGCGTCGGCCGCCTTGTTCGCGGCGCGCGCGCGACGGTGCTGGGCTTTCAATAAGTCGGACTGCGCGCGGGCTTCACCCAGTTTTGATTCCAGCTTGTGCAGCGCCGATTTCAGGTTCTCCACTTGGGCCCGCTGATCGGCCAGTTGCTCATCAAAGCTGTTCGCCATCTCGCGGCTGGCGAGCGATCGCGCGAGCGCGGCCCGCGCCAGTTCTTCATCCTCGCGGCCGACGGCCATCTCGGCCTTGCGCACCCAGTCCGCTTCCTTGGCCAGATTTTCGGCGCGCTTTTTCTCGAGCAAGTGATGATCGGCAATGGCGATGGCCACCTGAGTTTTCACTTGCAGCAGTTGATTCTCCATGTCGAGGACCACTTGATTCATCATCTTCAAGGGGTCCTCGGCGCGCTCGATCATGTCATTCAGATTGGCTCGCAACAGCGATGCCACACGTTCCAGAAGAGCCATGTCTATTCCTTTCCTTTCTCAGCCTTACCGATGGCCTGCACCTTGCCCAGCAGGTCGCTCATCTTCATTCCGGAGAGAGTTTCAAACAGCGCCGGGATCTGCGCGGCCATGGCCGCCATGTCTCCGGTGATCTTACTCATACCCGCGCCATCGCCGTTGCCGGTGGAGACGATGGTGATCTTGTCGACGTTGGCCAGCGGCGCGGCCATGGCCTTCACGATCTCCGGCATCATGCTGATCAATTTATCGGCTACCGCGGCCTGGTTCCATTCCTGATAGGCTTCGGCTTTCACGTTCATGGCCTTGGCTTCCGCTTCACCCTTCTTAAAGGTGATCTCAGCTTCGGCCTCACCCTGCGTGCGGACGGCGATGGCCTGGCCTTCGGCTTCCGAGATGTTGCGCTGCTTCTCGGCCAGAGCCAGGGTTTCGATGCGGCGGCGCTCCACTTCCGCGGGCTTCAACACGGTAGCGATCAACTCGCGTTCGCGGCGCTGGATTTCCGCATCCTGCACCTTGATCTCCTGCTCTTTTTCCACCTGGCGAATCTTCACCGTTTCCGCGATCACCTGCTGCTGCATGATGTTCTGCTGGATTTCGTAAGCCTTGTCGGCTTGCGCTTTCTGGCGGTTCACGGTCTCCTGAAATTCCGCGCGTTTGACGTCGAGGTCCCGTTGACTTTCGGCCTGCTTGCCCAGCGAGAGAGATTCCGCGAGCACGCGTTCCTGATCGGCCAGCGACTTGGCGACAGCGGAGGCGCGCTGGGCTTCGGCGCGGCGAATGGCCGTGTCGCGTTCCGCTTCAGCCGTGGCAATTTCGGCATCGCGCTTGATGCGGGCGATATCCGGTTTGCCCATGTTCGAGATGTACTCGTTCTTGTCGCGGACTTCCTTGATGGTGAACGAGACAACCTCGAGGCCCATCTTGCTCATGTCCGCCGCGCAGGTGGAGCGAAACCGGTCGCCCACCATTTCGGGCTCCTTGACGATCTCCTCCACGGTAAGCTGGCCGATGATACCGCGCAGATGCCCTTCCATCACCAAGCGGATCAGAGCCTGCCGCTCGTCTTCACTTTTGGTGAGTAACTGTTCCGCGGCGGTCTGGATGCTTTCCGGATCGGACTTGATCTTGATCTGGGCGACCGCTTCCACAGTGACGGCCACGCCCTGCTTGGTATAAAGATCCTGCTGCGGGGCGACATCGAACGACATCAGTTCGAGCGAAATCTGCTTGGCGATTTCGATCATCGGGACGATGATGGTGCCGCGGCCCTTGATCACGCGCGTTCCACGCATGCCGTAAACGATCAGCGCCTCATGCGGCCCTGCTTTACGGAACAATCTGGCGAAGGTGATCCCGATGAGGAACATCCCGACCAGGACCAACCCGACTACTTCCACAATCAAATTCACTGTACTTGTCATATACTTCGCTCCTATAACTTCTGCATCTCTTCCCACGTGCGCACGTAGGCGATGCCGCCTTCGTAGCGGGTAACAACTACTTCCGCGCCCTGCTCGATGGGTTCGCCCGATTCGGAGCGCACGGCCACTCCGCGGCGGACACCTTCCTGGGCGAAAATCATCTCTCCTGTTCCACCAGGCCGCAGGGTGGTGGAGAGGCGGCCGAGCGCGCCGGTCATGTCGTAATCAGCCGGGTCAAGCGGCTTCTCGCTGGAGGCCATGACGCGTGAGAGAAACCAATAGACCATGGCCGCGCCAACGAATCCGAGCGGCGTTGCAATGGCGAGCACCGGGATGACAACCAGCGCGGTGAGGCGTTCCAGAAGATATCCCGACCCGCCGAACCACATCAGAAACGCGGCGAACGTAAACAGGTTGAACGCCGAGCCACCACGGCTGGCGCCGTGTCCGCCCGCGTGACCCACGCCGCCGTGCCAGTGGAAATGAAAGTGCGGCAGATGGATCGCTCCCGAGAGCAGCGATACCAAACTCAGCGCAAAGCCCACGGCCAGGCACAAGACAAAAACTTCAGACCAAGCGATTTCAGACAAACCCATGATCAGTTTTCCTTCCTTTCCCCTGAAGCTTCGGGCTTCAGGACCTGCAAGAGCCGCTCGGCGAGCCCCGGATTTTCGAGGATCGCGTTGAGCAGCAGCAAACACCGGCGCGAATTGGGATGCTTCGCCAGCGCGACGAGCGCGCTGCTGGTCGCAGGGTCATTCCGAAATCGCTCCGCGCCGCTGATGAGCCAAAGATCGAACTTATCTTCGAGAGCGCCAACGTCGGAGGCAAGTTCGGTCTGGAAGCCTTCGGGATCGTCCACCAAATAACCCGGATGCACGTTGAAAAACCGCGCCAGCAGCATGCGCGTAGTGTTGGTGAGGTGCGGGCGCGCGCCGGATTCGATTTGCGAGAGATAGGACTGCGAGATCTTCTTCTTGAGGCGCTTTTCGATCTCGCGGGCGACCTCCTGCTGGGTGAGGGCGCGGCCGATGCCGCGAAGAGTACCCTCCATTTCGCGGAGGTAGCGTAATTTTTCACCGAGCTTCATGACGTTATTGCAATACGTGATTAGTATATTGCAATTTGCTATTAAAGATCAATGACGAAGTAGTGAAGAGGTTGCAAGTAGCTGAAAGCAGGGAAAATATAAATTCGTGGGTGGGAGGTCCGAAACGAACGCCGACTCGGCGGTGGCGGGTTCTTCTTCGAGGAGATTTCTCACGCACCTCTATGGGCACCTGAATTGGCACCTCGGTCAGATCGATATAATACGCCGCGGCCTGATGGGCTAAGCGGGCCGCTGACCTACGGCGTGGCGACGAAGCCGACGACGGTATTCTCCGTTGTGACGGCGTAGCCTACGATCACGCCGGAGTTATTGATTCCCTGGGGAATCGCTACCGTGTATCCGGGGATGGTGAACGTTTCGTAGGCGCCAGCCTTAAACAGGAAGCTGTGGGTGACCTGGCTGGAATCGAATGCGTAGCCGACAACGGCGCCTAAATCGTTGATGCCGTAAAAACGGGTTTGCACCATGTTGGGCATGTTGAAGGTTTCAAACGTCGCCTTGGAGGCGCTGTATTCGAAAGCTGAGACGGGGGTGGTGGGGTCCAGATCCGCTCCCGAGAATCCGACCACGTCCTCACTGCTGTTGATGGCTCCTACCCAAGTGCCGGCCTGCCCGGACACATCCACGGTGGTGGCGGTTCCGCCAGTCGCGGCGCTCAGGATGAAGCCGCCAAACACGCCGGCCGCCAGGGAACCGGTCTCGTCGTAACCGGAGATTTGCCCGGCGGTGTTGATCCCGCCGGGGAAGGTGGCGCGCGTACTGGCATTTAGCCCGAACGAGACTACCTTTGTTCCAGTCTGCTGGAAGCCCAGCGTGACGCCGGAGGAGGAGCCGCTGGTCTTGTGATAGTAGCCGCAGATAACGTCGCTCTTGTTGATGCCGGTCAGCCAGGTACCGCTGGCATCGGGGATGTCGACGACGGTGAAGGCGCCGGCAGTCCACGTGAGCCCGTGGGAGGTCCCGGTATCGTCGGTATAAAAGCCAACCACGTCGCCCGCCGCGTTGACGGCCTGTGCGTAGGTCTGGGTGGCGCCGGGATAAGCCAGGATCTGAACCGTATAGGTGACGGCGGCCAGGCGGGCGGCTGGAAGAGAAAGCGACAGGATGAGAGCCAAATGTGGGATGCGCATGGGAACCCTCTAGCGGCGGGCGGCGGCGTAGAGCCCGGAAGACCCGTGCGGCACGCCCATCACGGTGAGGGTGTCGCCGTCCTGTATCAACGAGACCAACTGAGCGTGGGTGAATGGACCCAACCCGGCGGTGACGGAGACGTATTGGGCCTTCGTTGGATTGTAGACCAACCCATCGACCGCGCCTTTCACGGTACCGTTGGCAACCAGGTCGCAGTTCGGAACCGCGGACTGACTTTCGAGGGTCCCCCAATTGGTGACGATTTGCGAGTTGCCCAGGCTGGTGGCGTTCAAGGTGAGCGCGTAGCCGACGGACGGGGCCATGCCGGTATCGAACGACAGGTTGTAAGCGGCGATGTCGATCTGGTCCTGCGTCTTCCCGACCAGGCCCGGAAAAACAGAAGCGACTGAGAAGAAGTAGGGAAGGCTGTCGATGTCGCCTTCGGTGGTGATTCCAAAGCCGTCGATGGTGGGTCCGCCTGTATTCGTGAATAACTGCTTCTGATAGGTGATCCGCAGTTGCGGCACTTTGATCACCTGGGGCTCGTCCTGGGTTACCTGAATCTTCAGACTGGATCCGAGACCATTCGAGGACCGGTGGCAGTCGTTGCAGGTGGAATTGGTGCCGGCCAAAATGGTTTGGAAGAGATTCTGGCCATTCACCGGGTTACCGAGAAGTGTTGACCCGTGGACTGCCAGACTGGTCTGCAGGCTGCGGTCGAGGTTCTCGTTCGGGTTTGGCATATAGACGATGGTGTTGATGAAGTTGGTATATGCGGTCATCTGGTCCGTGGAAAGCTGATTACTCCCCAGGAGGCTCTGGAATGCCGAGTTGAAGGCGGCGAAGTTGGCGTGGTCGCCACGCCAGTGGTAGGGTTCTTCGTTGAGCAGCCCTCGCAGAACCATGGTCACCATGGGCCCTTTCATAGGATGCAAAGTCACGGTGCCACCGTCCTGGACCGTTGAGCCGGAGACGGTCTGCATGGTGCCGGTGGGGTCGCCCAGATCCCACGCCAGCTTGTCGGCCTCGCCGTCGATGTGGCAGGACCCGCAGGAGCCCGTGCCGCTGCCGGAGAGTTTCGCATCATACAGAAATCCGCGGCCCTGTTTGATGATGGATGGCGTGGGGTCTTTTGTGCCGGTGGGGATTTCGCTGAGAACTGTATTGGTGGAAGTGTTGACGATGGAGATGGTGTTCGAGATCCGGTTCATGACGTAGAGGACGTTTGCGGCGGTATTGATAGCCAGTCCGCGCGGGCCGCGCTTATTCGCGGTATCGAGGTTCGCGCCGGTGGCGTTCGGATCGATCTCGATGCGCGCAAGGACGGCGCCGGCGGTGGAAACCTCGGCAACGCGATCGGTTCCGAAGGCCGCCACGTACATGTTCTGGCCGGTTGAATCGAAAACAATGCTGGTGGGTTCGGCCAGAGCCAGCGAGAGTTCGCTGGAGTTCGGCATATCCGTGTAGGTGAAGCCGGCATTCAGGTCGTAGGCGACTGTGGTCCCGCTGGAGGGCGTGATCTCGGTGATACGGTTATTCACGAAATGCCCGTTCAGGTTCGTTTCAAAGCGAATCAGGTTGAGGGCGTCCATGTTGGCGACAAAGAGATTGCCGGTGGAAGGCTGCACGGCAATGGCCTGATTGATGGTGCCCACGCCCGAATAGTACTTATCGATCGCCAGCGTGGAACTGTTGATGGCCACGACATCGTTGTCCGGCATGGTGTAGGTCACGTAGGCGGACCAGGCCGGGTCGTTGTAAGTAACAATCACATCCTGCTGCGGGGCGGGAGGCAAAGCCGGGTTCACCGGCGGCGGCGGGGGCGGCGCAACCTGGAATGGGATGGCGGTGGTCTGGTTCCCCGAGAGAGCCATGGCCGCATACACGGTAGTGCCATCCGCACTCACGGCCATGGCGCGGGGCGCGTCGCCGAAAACGGGAATGGTTTGCACCAGAGCATGGGTTGAGGCGTTGAATACGTAGATCTGGTTGTTCCGCGCGGCGCTGACGAAGGCGTAGCTTCCCGCGAACACGACGTCGGCCGGTTCATCCTTCGCCTGAATCGTGTCGGTGACGATGCCCTTGGAAACAGAGACGACGCTGACACTGTCGGACTCCTGATTCACCACCCAGACTTCATCGTCCGTGCGGGGATTGACGGACACGGGCTCGATGCCGACAGGAATCTGGGCGATCAATTGCGGGCTTGTCGCAGCGGTCCCGCTCACATTGAAAACGGAGAGCGTGGCGTTTGGATTGTTAACGGTGTAGAGGCGCGTACCATCCGCGGACAGGCGAATGGGCGAGGTGAACGCCGCTTCAAAATTGACGAAGGTTGTAGAACTGGGGCTTTGGGTGATCGACGGCAACGCGCAGATCACGAGCAGCGGTAGAACCCTGAGTGCGAGACGTGTTGAAACCATACTGCATATCCTCAAACAATCTGTAGAACCCCAATGAAGACGAAAGGTCGCTGTGCAAGATTGTACATCCGTTTAAAGCTGGGTGGTAGGGGATTCGTCCGACTCTCAGTATTACTTCTCTCGGTCCTGTATCTCAGAGGTACCATCTTATGGATGACAATTTCGCGACGCCGCCTGCTGTTTTCGAGTGCTGCCGCCGCGCTGCTTCCAGGCAACGCACGCTCCGCGAGCACCGGGATGATCACGCTGTCACCTCAACCGCTGGACCTGGAGATGCCGGTCGATGACTTCATTGACGAGTTCACTCCGGTTCCGAGCTTCTTCATTCGCAGCCACACCTTAATTCCTGAAGTGAAGCTGGCGGATTGGACCCTTTCGATCGATGGGCTGGTGGAAAAGCCGATCCGGTTGAAGTTCGAAGAACTCAGGCAGATGCCGCGCATGGAACTGGTGAGCGTGCTGGAGTGCGCTGGCAACGGGCGAAGTTTTTATGCGCCGCGCGTGGCTGGTTCGCAGTGGCGCTTCGGCGCGGTGGGGAACGCGAAATGGACGGGCGTGCGGCTGCGCGATGTGTTGGACAAGGTTGGTTTGAAGGCGGGCGCAACGAACCTTCTGCTGGATGGCGCCGACGTGCCGCTGGGCAAGATGCCGGATTTCCAGCGAACCATTCCAGTAGCGAAGGCGCTGGACCCCGACACCATGCTGGCGTATGAGATGAATGGCGCGCCGCTGACCGCGGCGCATGGCTTTCCGTTGCGCCTGATTGCGCCGGGCTGGGCCAGTGATTCCTGGGTGAAATGGCTGCAGCATATTGAAGTGCTGGATCACGAATTCGAGGGTTTTTGGATGAAGACGGCGTACCGGCATCCCAACAGGCCGGTGGCGCCGGGCACGGCCGTGGACGCGAAGGACATGGTTCCGGTGACCGATCTGAATGTGAAGTCGGTAATCGCGCACCCGGGCGAGTGGGCCAAACCGGGCCACATCGCGGTGGCGGGCGTAGCGTGGTCGAATGCCAGCCCCGTTAGCAAGGTGGAAGTTTCAACGGACGCGGGCAGTACGTGGGCACTCGCCAAGCTGCTGGGTGAACCGACGAAATACGGATTTCGAAAATGGTTGTATGGCTGGGACGCCAGGGAAGGCCCGCATACGCTGATGTCGCGTGCCAGCAACGCAAACGGGGAAACGCAGCCGCTGGAGGAGCAATGGAACCCCAGTGGTTATTTGTGGAATGTGGCTCAGGCGCGGCCGGTTCTGATATCGCGCAAAGAGCCGGTGGCTGCTCCGGCGCCGGAAGTGGCGAAGGCCGAGGCGCCCAACGGTTACGCGGCAACCTGCATGAGTTGCCACGATGAACATATGATGCGGCAGCAGCGGCTCACGCGCGCCCAGTGGGACAAGGAAGTGAACAAGATGACGAACTGGGGTGCGCCTGTGCAGCCCGAGAAGCGAGAGGCGTTGCTGGATTATTTGTCGTCGCGTTTCAAACCGTAGCTTCGCGCTTACAGCGCTTCGAGCTCGGAGAATGGGATGGAGATATCGGGGCGGTACGTTCTGAGGACGCCGTCACTCACTTCTTCGACGTGGCCTGGCGAATAAATGAACGCGCGCTTCGTGCTGGGGTGAATCAGCCAAACATAGCGCACGCCGAAATTGAGATAGTCGTCAATCCGGTCTTGCATTTCGGTGACGCGATCGCTGGGGGAGAGGATCTCAATGCAGAGGAACGGCGGCGTTCTTATGATTTGCTCATTCGGGCGCCCCGACATTACCAGAACGTCCGGTACCCGAAAACGGGATGCCTTGACCTGAACACGCTGCTCGACCAGAACGAAAATTCCCCATTGCTTCTCCCGGTTAGAGAGATAGCGGAAAAGCAGCCCTTGCAGGCGGCTATGGTCTAATTCGCCCACGTTTCGCTCCAATAGTTCACCGTCCAGGTAATCGCAGTCCGGACGATAGCTGGTCGACAGGTATTCACTAAGCGGCACGTCGGTTGCGGTTGTCACTTGCAGTTATTCCTCAAGTTATTATCGTACGATTCGATCGCGGCCCTCCGATCTTCGCTTTGCTTCGGTCGCGCCAGAAGACGACGTCGGCGAGTGTGACCCCGCCGATCAAAAGGATATCGCCAATGACAGCGCCGAGGATCGCCAGGATCGGTTCCCACCCTAAGGAGGCATTGTGCGGGTTGACGTAGTGCCAGGAAATCGCCAAACCAACACCGAGTCCAGCGACCGCCAGGCCGAGGATTCCAAAAATTGAGACGGCGCGGCCTCGCAGCCCGGGGATCACGAAACCGAGCGTCACAACGCCCACCAGTTGGAGCCAGACGATGAGTTCGCCCCGCAGCTTTGCGGTCCACAAGATACTCTGCCGATCGCTGGCTTTTAGCTCCTCCATGCGGCGGACGGCGTCGGGATCGGCTGGTTCGGCGGACGCCTTCATCGGCTCGTATTCCAGCCATCCGAAGATGCTCGGCCAGATGGCAAGGGCACCGGCGCGGAACCGTCCCGCATCCTCGATCTTCCGCCGGGCCCCAGGCGAGTTCTCCTGTGCAATCTTGACTTCGCACTTGAAAAGGCGGCTTTCTCCTTGCGCAAAGTCGTGCAGCTTCACTCTGCACATGAACCTTTCATGCACCTGACGGCGGGCGCGGGGCGGATCACCTTCCGAGGGATCATAGGCGATGAGAAAGAGGTCGACGTCTTCAATCCGCCCTTCGCCGCGGCGGGTGATCCGGATGGGAAACTGCAGCGCGCTGTCTCCGGCGCGGTTCCCCTTTGGGCCGATCCATAAACCACCGCCCAGCGAGCGGGAGCCGGGCAGCAGGGGCGACTCAGCCTGTAATTCCTGTGGCCATTCCCCCGGCGCGCCGGCGAATTTCACGTCCAGCAGGTTCCGAACCGCGCGGTCGCCCACAGCGTCAATTTCCTTCAGTTCCTGCCGGCGCGCTTCGGGGTCGTTCGTTTTGGGATTGTCCAGGGATTGCCGCCACGCCAGCGCGTCGCCAACTGTGGGAAAAGACAAAGGCGGATCCTGCGCCACCGCCTTCTCAACGCTGAGCCGGTGCATCCGACGGAGAGTGCGTTCATCCGCAGTGCCCCCCGCGGCGTGAAACACCGGGATCAGGCGCGCCACCTCACGCGGGTCCGCGGGCCAGGGGCGCGCGCGCCATTCCCGGAGTACCGACTGCGCGTAGGCCGGCTCGGCTTTCCGGTCGCGCTCTCCGCTCAACCAAAGGGCCGCGCCCGCAAGCACCGCAAGCGCACTCAGGAAGCAAGCAAGCCAGATGCGGTATCGCCAACGCAACACCCACGCCAGCAGGAACAGTGCGGGAAAACCAAAAAATACCGCTTGGGCCAATAGAGTCAATGTCTAATCGAGCCGTTTACTTTCCCTCGGCATCATCTCGAGCGGCACCCTCGGAAACTGGGGCAGTAGCAAGGTCAGCGCATCCGGTTCCATCGTTACTTTCGCGGGAAGGCATCCGATCAACTCGCCATCCGCATGAACATAGACAGGGGTATCATCCAAGGGCTGCAGCATCACCTCACACGCTCGTGAGAATCGCACCCCCGGCGTATGGGCCAACTGTCTGGTGACCACTCCAAACAGATAGCGCAGATACAACATCGAATCGCTGCCCTCGAAGGAAACCACTTCGAATTCGGGATCGCGCAGGCTGACGCGCGCGGCGATCTCGAAGTCGCCTCCATAATTCCGCACCTTCGTCACCAGAGCGAACGAGCAGCGCTGGCGATGGCCATTCACCGCTACTTCGAGTTCGTTGAGGGGTTTACCCATATGCTGGAGCCCCCCCAGAAAATACGCCAGTTTGCCCAGGCGGCTCTTCGATGCGGGATCCAGATCGCGAATGATTTGCGCATCAAAACCGGCTCCCGCCATCAGCAGGAAGAACGTTACTTCGCCGGAAAGCACTTCAACGCGCCCCAGCGGAACGCGCACGGGGCGGCACTTGGCCAACTGGCGCGCTGCGCCGATGAGCCGGGTGCGCAGCCCCGCTTCGCGAGCGAGCACGTTGGCAGTTCCCGCGGGCAGAATCCCCAACGGCACTTGAGAATTTGCCATCCCGCTGACCACTTCGCTTATTGTTCCGTCACCGCCCGCCGCAACAATCAGATCCGCACCTTCTTCGATGGCCCGGCGAACGATGTCCCCGGCGGTCTTGGGACCGGTGGTTTCTGTTAGTATGACGTTTGAAGCGATTCGTCCTACCTCGGCCGCAGCTTCCTGCAGTTTGCGGGCGCTCTCTTGCCTGAGACGGCCCGCTTTCGGATTGAAGATGAGTAGCGCGCGGGAGTACTGGGGAATGGCCTGTGTCCTGTCTTGGAACATTATATTGGTTTTATGCCTGACCCCGAGGTGAGTCGCGAACTGGCACGGCTACGCGACGAGCTTCGCCGTCACGAATACCTGTATTACGTGCTGGACCAGCCGGTGATCAGCGATGCGGAATACGATCGCCTGATGCGCGACCTGCAGCGGCTGGAGGCCGCGCATCCCGAACTCTCGACCGAAGATTCACCCACCCAGCGCGTGGGCGGTAAAGCCCGTGAGGGTTTCCTCAAAGTGACGCACAGTTCCCCCATGCTGAGCCTCGATAACGCTCTGAATGAGGCGGAGCTGATGGCTTTCGACAAGCGCATCCGTGATCTGCTGGGTGACGAACCCTATCAATATGTGGCGGAGTTGAAGATGGACGGCCTTTCCATGGCCGCCCTTTACCGCGAAGGCAGATTCATGCAAGCGGTGACGCGCGGCGACGGCGTGATCGGCGAGGATGTTACCGAGAACGCGCGGACCATCCGTTCCCTGCCGCTGAGCGTGGAGAGCGAGCTGACGGATTTCGAGGTGCGCGGGGAAACGGTGATGAACCGCTCGGCATTTGAACGGCTGAACGGCACGCGCGAAGACCAGGGATTGAACCGTTTCGCCAACCCGCGGAATGCGGCCGCCGGCTCGCTGCGACTTCTGGAGCCTTCCGTCACCGCTTCGCGGCGGCTGGATTTCTATCCTTATTACCTGCTCTCGGGCGGCAAGTTCGTGTTCGACTCCCAATGGGGCGCGCTGGAGTGGCTTGCAAAGCACCACTTCAAGGTGAACGCGCACCGGAGTCTGTGCGCGAACGTCGTCGAAGTGCTGGCGTTCTGCCGCGGCTGGGAAGACCGGCGCGAGACATTGCCCTATGAAATCGATGGCGTGGTGATCAAGATCGATTCGGTTACGCAGCAGCAGCGTCTTGGTTTCACGGCGAAGTCGCCGCGATGGGCCATCGCTTTCAAGTACGCCGCCAGGCAGGCCGAAAGCGAGGTGGAAGATATTTCGGTGCAGGTGGGCCGCACCGGCGCGCTGACGCCGGTGGCGCATTTGAAGCCGGTGAGTATCGGCGGCGTGACGGTGTCGCGCGCGACGCTGCATAACGAAGATGAAATTGAACGGCTGGGTTTGAGGATCGGCGATATCGTGGTGGTGGAGCGCAGCGGAGACGTGATCCCGAAAGTGGTTCGCGTGAAGACGCAGGGCTCATATCGCCGGGCGTTCCGCATGCCCGCCGTGTGTCCGGTTTGCGGCGGGAAAGTGGTTCGGGAGCCCGGCGAATCGGCTTCGCGCTGCATCAACACCTGTTGCCCGGCTCGCGTGAAAGAGTCGATTCTGCACTTTTCTTCGCGCGGGGTGATGAACATCGACGGGCTGGGCGATGCCGTGGTGGATCAATTGGTCGAATCGGGCCTGGTGAGGAGCGTGGCCGATCTTTATGCATTGACGGTTGAAAATCTGCTCACCCTGGAACGGATGGGTCCGAAATCCGCGGCGAATCTGGTTCGTAACATTGCGAACTCGAAAAAGATGCCGCTGCCCCGCGTCATCTCCGCGCTGGGCATTCGCTTTGTGGGCGAGCGCACCTCCCAGTTTCTGAGCGAAGAGTTTGGAAGCCTGGCGCGAATCATGGCGGCGACCGACGAAGAGCTGCAGAAGGCGGGCGAGGTAGGTCCTAAGATCGCCGATAGCATTCTGGAATTCTTTAAGGAAGCGCACAATCGCGACCTGGTGGAGAAACTGCGCGCGATTGGCCTGAAGCTGGAATACGACAAGCCGAAGTCCGACGGAAAAGGCTCACTCGCCGGGTTGGTTTTCGTGCTGACGGGAAGCCTGGAAGCGTTGAAGCGGGAAGAAGCCGCCAGCCGCATCCAAAACCTGGGGGGTACCGTGACCAGTTCGGTCAGCAAGAAAACGAGTTATGTCGTGGCGGGAAGCGAGCCGGGTTCGAAGCTGGAGCGAGCGCGCCAGTTGAAGGTTCCCGTGATCGACGAACTGCAGCTCATCCAGATGTTAGAGGGTACGGAACAGAACAAATAAACGCCCACGCGACAGCCTCTGCGTGATAATTTTAGACAAAGTGAAGACCGTCCTCGTAGTGGATGATGAACCCGATATCCTCCGGCTGGTGGAGACCGTACTGACCAGGGCTGGCCATAAAGTGGTCACGGCTTCGAACGGCGAAAGAGCGATTGAGAAGGTGCGCAAGATGTCGAGCGCTCCGGATTTGCTGCTGACCGACGTCGTGATGCCGGGGCTGAGTGGTCCCATGATTGCCGAGCAGCTTCGTGAACAGTTTCCGACACTGAAGATCCTGTTCATCTCGGCGTTCGAGGACAGGCAGGTGGTTCGCCGCTACGTCAAGGACCCGGGCTATGAGTTGATCTCGAAGCCTTTCCACATCGAGGAACTTTCCTTAAAGGTCCAGCAACTGCTGGATGGAGAAGTCCCGGCCGGAGGGGGAACGTAGGGGAGTGAAGTCCGCGAAGGTGCTGCTGGGCCGACGCTTCACGGTTCAAGGGCGTGTGCAAGGCGTTGGCTTCCGTGACTTTGTGCAACGCGAAGCGCGCCGGTTGAGCCTGACGGGATACGCGAAGAATCTGGCGGACGGTTCCGTGCTGGTGTGCGTGGTGGGTTGGGAAGAATCGATTTCGGAGATCGAGTCCATTGTCCGGCAGGGGCCGCGTTGGGCGGAAGTACGAGGGCTGAACGTGGAGGAGATGGAAGCTCAGCCGTTTGACGATTTCCGGATCGTGGGGTAACGTCCGCGCTAAGTCCAGATTTGCTGAAGAGCCCGCTGAAAGTTTCCGCCCAGAATCAGTGAAAGGTGCGTACTCGTGTACCCGCGCCGCAGAAGGCCGTCGGTCAATTCGTAAATCCGGTTGGCGTTGTTCAAGCCCGGGATGTCGTAGGCGGGATGGGCATCCAGGTCAAAATCGCTTCCGACGCCCACGTGTTCGACGCCTACCAGCCTCGCCGCGTGATCGAAATGGTCCAGCACGTCTTCGAGGGTGACAGGATCTTTGGTGCTGACAAACCGCCGCACGGAGGTGATTCCCAGAACGCCGCCGCTGCGCGCGGCGGCTCGAATCACCTCATCGGACTTGCAACGCGGGACGCCCGGCGCCAGCGCGCGACAGTTTGAGTGTGTGATCAGGACAGGTTTTTTCGACGCCGAAATCGCATCGAGGCTCGTTCGCTGGCCGCAATGCGACACGTCGATGGCCATTCCGACGGAATTCATTCTGGCGACCACCTGCCCGCCGAACGCGGTCAGACCGCGGTCCTGCTGAAGCTTACATCCGCCGCCGAGCTGGTTTTCGCCGTTATAAGTGAGTTGCGTCAGCCTCTGGCCCATCCGGTAGAACTCATCCACGTCGTCCACGCCGCGGAGATGATTCGCGTCCTGCATCCCGAGGATGATGCCGATCTTGCCATCCTGCCTGGCGCGCGCGAGATCGTTTGAGCCATCCACGCGCACGAAGTAATTCGGATGCTCCGTGATCAGCCGGTTCCACTTGGCGAACCAGGCCCGCGTGATTTCATACGACTGACCGGTTTCGAACGCGACCGCGGGATGAAAAACGTCGATCCCGGAACCGCGGAGTCTCTGAAAGTTGTCGCCGGTGAAAGCGCCCGGGACCTGATGCCATTGATCGAGCAGAGACCAGTTCAGGGTAAGCAGGCCGAGCATGTCGATGACATTCGACTCGGCGACCAGATCGACCACGCGCGAAGAATACCGTCGCGAAGCGGAGGCGGATGCGAGTAAGGGACCGGCGAATAGCGACAGAGAGCGGGAAAGAAGTTCTCGGCGACGCAAGGAGGCACCAATTCAGGTCTGTACTGTAGAACACAGTATACCGTTGATGCTGTTCGAAAACGTACGTCGCCGATTCGCCGGAGGGATTCAGTTTGCCGCCGCGTGCGCAATGCGAAGAATTTCGTGGGCGATATCCTCGGGGGATAGCACGAAATCGATGCATCCACTCGCGATGGCGCTCTTTGGCATATCGGGCTGGCCCGCGGTATCGAGCTTCTGTGCGATGGTAACGCCCCCAACTTCTTTGATGCCGCACAGCGCGGCTGCGCCATCACCGTCATAGCCAGAGACGATGACCGCGATGAGTTTGCCGGCCCAGTGCTGCGTCAGGGATCGAAGGAAGACCGTAATCACATCCGGCCAACCCCGCGGCTTCGAGATTGGCTTGAGACGGAACTCTCCGCCAAGGGCGTGCAAATCGCAATTTTCCGGAATGATAAATACACGATTGGGCTGGATGAGCAGCCGTTCCGTGATCAGCTCGACTGGCATCTCGGTGTAACGCGGCAGAATTTCGTGGAGAAGTGTGGCAACGGTTCGCACGTGATTGACGATCACGATGGCCACACCCATGTCTGCCGGAAGGTGTTTGAGTAAGCGGGTATAGGCGTCGAGACCGCCCGCCGAACCACCCACGCAAACGATCGGAAAGTCTCGCACCGGACCCGCTTTACTGGGCGAGTTTGCTTTTCTTTTCAGCGCGCTGGCTGGCGTACTTGCGTTCGAACTTGTCGACGCGTCCGGCGGTGTCGATCAGCTTCTGCTTGCCGGTGAAAAACGGATGACAACTGGAACAGATTTCCACGCGGATGTCGCCTTTGTGCGTGGAACGAGTGACGAATTTATGCCCGCAGGCGCAAACCACGTTCACTTCGTTATAGGCAGGGTGAATGGCAGCTTTCATAACAGGGAAACTTAAGTTTATCACAAAAACACAAATCCCCGGCCAGCTCTCACGAGTGACCGGGGACATGGTGCCTAGAGAAGAATCTGAGGCAGTTTACTTGCAACCGAGCAAAGCGACCGACATTCAGGAACGCGGCTTGGTAATGAAATTTGGTGCACTGAAAACCAGGAACGCGTGCCTGAGCCAGCGGATCAGCAGTCGGCCACCTCGCGCGGCTTACAACTATTTATCATGTAGTTTAGGACCACCTCCTTCTTCAGTGATAATTCAAAAATACGCCTGAGAAGAGGGTTTGTCAACACTATTTGAAAACGTTCTCACCCAACGGCCACAAAAAGCTGAATAGTATTAACGCAGTACCCAACATGTTGTGGTCCGGTTGCGGGGATTCGATTTACCATGAACAGAGTGTCCCGGCCGCAATCCATTGAAACGCGCGCACTGGCAGGTTTTCTGGTGTCGGGGTTCCTGTTCGCCCTGCTGCCGGCGCTGCTTCCCGCGTGGGGGTACGACCTTTCCACGGACTACGGATTCGTGGGCCGGCATTTCCTGGCGATGGTGGGCGGGATGGTTTTGTGCGGGCTGGCCTTGCCGCGCTGGCTGCCGGGGATTGGCGCGCGCACGCTTCTGGTGACGGGGTGCGGCGCCAGCAGCCTGGCCCTGGTGGCATTGGCGCTTCTACCGGACCGCCCGCTTTGGCGGCTCGCGGGAATTTTCGTTCTCGGCATCGCGGCGGGCAGCCTGCACTCCGGGCTTTTCCGCGCCATTGTGCGTGCCTGGGAATCCGGCCCCGCGATGGTGCTGACTCTCGCGGGCGTGTTTTTCGGCAGCGGGTCCATTATCGCCGTCTTGCTGGTATCACGTACTTTTTTCACGTGGCCGGTGGAATGGATACTGCTTGGGCTGGCGGTGTTACCCGCGGTTTTCGCGATCGTCTATTCGCGCCACGCGTATCCCGCCCCCGTCTTTGCATCTCACCCGAAAATAGTGAAGCAGTTTCAAAGCGGGGCGGCGGTTCTGTTCTCTTTCCTGCTCTTCTTCCAGTTTGGAAACGAGTGGACGATCGCCGGATGGCTGCCGCTGTTTCTGGTGCACCGGTTTGGAATGAGCCCGGCCGTGGCGCTGGAATATCTCGCGCTGCATTTCGCGGCGCTGACGGTGGGCCGGATGCTGATCTACTATCTGCTGCCGCGCATCAATAACTGGCGCCTGCTGGCTACCAGCGCGGCCACGTCCCTTTTCGCCTGCACGGTGCTCGCGGCAACAGGAAGCCGCTTCGGCGCCATCGTTTGTGTCATCCTCCTGGGATTCAGCTTTGCGGCCATTTATCCCATCACGGCGGAATGGATTGGGCGGCGCTTCCATTACTACCATCCAGGATTTTTCAACGGGATTTTTTCGATCGGGCTGGTGGGCGGCATGCTGGCGCCATGGATGATCGGGGAACTGGCGGACTGGACCGGGCTGTGGGTGGTTATGACGCTCCCGGCCGTAGGAACCTGCATGGTGGTGCTGCTCTTGTGTCTGATATGGATGAATGCAAAGGTGACCGGCGAATGAGAATCGTAGTGGCGGCGCTGCTGGTTTTTGGCGCGGCCAATGCTGTTTCGGCGCGCAACCTGGATTCGGAGATCAAGCGCATTCTGGCGAAATCCGCCATCGCGCGGACTGGGTTTGCCGGCGTGGTTGTGGTGGATGAGAAAGGCCGCACGGTGGTGTCGATCAACTCCGGCCACCTGTTTACGCCCGCATCGAATACCAAGCTGTTTTCGTCGGCGCTGGCGCTGGAGCGCCTGGGGCCGGATAAGCGTTTTGAAACGCGCGTCGAAATGCGCGGCAAAGATGTGGTGCTGGTGGGAACCGGCGACGCGAATCTCTCGGGCCGCGTCCTGCCGTACCTGCCTGGCAGTACCCCTGGTCCCGCGCTGGCCGTGATCGACGACCTGGCGGCCCAGATTGCCGCTCACGGTGTTCAAGAGGTGGAGGGGGACATCGTCGGCGATGACACCGCGTTCGTGTATGAACCCTACGCGACAAGCTGGACGATCGAAGACACCGTGGATGGCGACGGTCCCGCGTCAAGCGCCCTCGTTGTCAACGACAATATTGTTCATTTGCGGATCACGCCGTCCGGAAAAGTGGCGCTCGATCCGGACCTGCCGCTGTTTCACCTGGACGCGCAGGTTACGACGGGCGTCGAAGATAAGATCGAAACGAATCGTTCCGCGCTTCAGGTTCGTGGAACCGTGAAGGCCGATGGCGAGGGTTACTCCGAGGAATGGTCGGTTGGCGACCCGGCTCTGTTCGCGGCCCTGGCTTTGAAAGACGCGCTGGTGAGGCGGGGCATTGCGGTGAGCGGATCAATTCGTGCGCTGCATCGCGACGCCGCGGCGCTCGTCGCCTCCCCGCCCGCCCCGGCCGGCGAATTGCTCGCGAGCCATTGGTCGCTGCCGTTGATTGAAGATCTCCGGCTGACCGATAAAATCAGCCAGAACCTGCACGCCGATTTGCTTTTATCGGATGTGGCAGGCTCGCGGAGCGCGGGCTTGGAGGCGCTGGGCAATTTCCTGTCGCAGGTTGGAATCAAGCCGGATGAATATCGTTTCTATGATGGCTCGGGTTTGTCGCGCTCGACTCTGGTCACGCCCGACGCCGTGGTGGCGCTGCTGCGCTTCATGGCGCATTCCGCGCATTCGGAACAGTGGTTCAGCATGCTTCCGATTTCGGGTGTCGACGGATCGCTCGAGCACCGTTTCGACGACAGGCGAACCAAGGGCCGTATTCGTGCGAAGACCGGCACGCTGGCGCACGTGAGCGCGTTATCCGGTTATGCCGAGACCAAGCACGAGAAAGTGCTGACCTTCTCTATTTTCCTGAACAACGCGATAGCGGACGCGACAGAGCGCCGGGAGTTGATTGATAGAATCTGTGCAGTACTGGTCAAATAACATACCGGTCTTTTTATATGCCAATCTTTGAATACAAATGCGATTCCTGCGGGACTCAGTTTGAGAAGCTGCTGCGGCGCTCCGATGACGTGAGCGCGTTGAGCTGTCCCGATTGCGGGGAACAGCACCTGAGCCAGCAATATTCCACGTTCGCGGCGCATGCGAGCGGACCTTCTTCCGCGGCGTCCGAAATGCCTTCCTGTCCCTCGGGCATGTGCGGCAATCCCGGCATGTGCGGGCGGAACTAATTTTGTCGCCGGAAAAAGTTCTCACGCCGGGCGCGCGCGAATTCCTGGAAGCGCTGTCGCGCCGCTTTGAATCGTCCCGCCGCGCGATGCTGCATCGCCGCGTTTTGCGGCAGCAGGAAATCGACGAGGGGGATTTTCCAAACTTCCTGGCTGCCAGTGCGCAGACGCGTGAAGACTCGTGGGTGGTGGCGCCAATTCCGGCGGACCTGGAAGACCGCCGCGTCGAGATCACCGGCCCCACCGACCGCAAGATGATCATCAACGCGCTCAACTCCGGCGCGAACGTGTTCATGGCGGATTTCGAAGACGCCAACTCGCCCACTTGGAGGAACATGATCGAGGGCCAGATCAACCTGATGGACGCCGTGCGCGAGACCATCACCTACATAAGCCCCGAGGGTAAGCGCTACGAAGTGGGAGAAAACCCCGCCGTCCTGATGGTTCGCCCGCGAGGCTGGCACCTGCAGGAGCGCCATTTCGAGGTGGACGGAGAGCCGATCTCCGCGTCGCTGTTTGACTTCGGTCTCTACTTCTATCACAACAACGCGGAGTTGCTCTCCCGCGGTACCGCGCCGTATTTTTATCTCCCGAAGCTGGAAAATCATTTAGAAGCGCGGCTGTGGAACGATGTCTTTCTGTTCGCCCAGGAAACCTGCGGCGTGCCGCGCGGCGCCATCCGCGCCACGGTTCTGATTGAAACCATCACGGCCGCTTTTGAGATGGACGAGATTCTGTATGAGCTGCGAGAGCACTCGGCAGGCTTGAACTGCGGCCGCTGGGATTACATTTTCAGCTACATCAAGAAGTTTCGAAAGTTCCGCGACCGCGTGATGCCCGACCGTTCACAAGTCACGATGGACCGGCATTTTCTAGCCAGCTATGTGAACCTGTTGATCCAGACCTGCCATAAGCGCGGCATTCACGCCATGGGTGGCATGGCGGCGCAGATCCCCATCAAGAGCGATGCCGGCGAGAATGAGCGCGCTCTCGAAAAGGTTCGTCAGGATAAGCTGCGCGAGGTGCGCGCCGGACATGACGGGACGTGGGTGGCGCATCCTGGCCTGGTGGCGATTGCCAAAGGGGTGTTCGACGAGCACATGCCGGGGCTGAACCAGATCGGCGTGAAGCGCGGAGATGTGCATGTCACCCAGGAAGACCTGCTGCAAGTGCCTTCCGGGACCGTTACGGAAATGGGCATCCAGCTCAATATCGATGTGGGCCTGGAATACCTGAACGCATGGCTGAACGGCTCGGGCGCAGTCCCTATTTTTCATCTGATGGAAGATGTGGCCACGGCGGAAATTTGCCGCGCGCAGCTCTGGCAATGGGCGCACCACGGCGCCAAACGGGATGACGGCGTACCGGTGACGCAGGACATGCTGCGCAGCGCCATCCGCCTACGCGCGCACGCCATGCCCACCGCGGCGGCTTTGTTCGAGCATTTTGTGGCCAGCAGCCACTTCAGCGAATTTCTGACTTTAAGCGCTTACGACAAGCTGGTATAGTTCTCGAAGCATGGTTCTGCCTTCCACTTATTTCGTAACCTTGATGCTCATGCTGTTGAGCATGATCTGCTGGGGCTCATGGGCCAACACCCAGAAGCTGAGCGGGAAGTGGCGCTTCGAGCTCTTCTACTTCGACTATGCCTTCGGCGTGTTCCTGGGCGCTATCGTTCTGGCCTTCACCTTCGGCACCATGGGCTACGACGGGTTTGCCACCATCGATGACATCATGAAGGCCGGCAAGCATCAGGACCTTTACGGCTTCCTGGGCGGCGTGGTTTTCAATCTGGCCAACATGCTTCTGGTCGCCGCCATCTCGGTCGCCGGACTTTCCGTAGCCTTCCCCATCGCCATCGGGTTAGCTCTGGTGATCGGCGTGGTTCTCAATTACGTGATCGACCCCGGTGGCAATCCGCTGCTGGTGTTCGGCGGCGCGGGGGTGGTGGTGATCGCGATCATAGTGGACGCGCTGGCCTACCAGGCGTATTCCATGCAAAAGCTGACGCAGGCGATTCGCGCCGGCACCACGCGCAGCACCAAAAAGAGCGTGAACCTGAATGGCATTTTGCTGAGCCTGGTGAGCGGTGTGCTGATGGGTTCGTTCTTCCCCATCGTTCAGCTTGGCGTATATCGGGAACCGGGGAACGAGGCCGGCCTGGGACCTTATGCCATCGGCCTCATCTTCGCGCTGGGCGTGCTGCTCTCGACCTTCGTCTTTAGTCTGTTTTTTATGAATTTACCGGTGCATGGGAAGCCGGTATCGCCGTTCGACTATTTCACCGGCACGGTGCGGCAGCATTCGCTGGGGATTATCGGCGGGATGATCTGGATTGTCGGCACGGTTTCGAACTTCGTAGCCGCCAGCGCGCAAGGCGAAGCCCGCGTGGGTCCGGCGGTGAGCTACGGATTGGGCCAGGGCGCGACCATGGTTTCCGTTCTGTGGGGATTGCTGTATTGGAAAGAATTCGCCGGCAGCGATTCCCGGGTGAAGACGCTGCTGGCGATTATGTTTGTGACGTTTCTGATTGGGCTGACGATGGTTTCCGTGGCGCCGTTGTTTGTAAAGTAGGGCGTGTACGCTGCCTATCGATTGGCTGGACCCCGGGTCTCCAGAGGCATTTGTACTTGTCCGAGTTATCCCTCGAGTAGAGCGTCCGCACAGATGCGCCGTCGAACGCGTGCCCGCGGACCCCGTAAGTGGACTTGGTGGGGTCGGCGCCAAAGCGATACCTTCCTTCGCCCGATGCCGCCAGCCCGGCGGAGCGTCTTTGCCGTCGGCCCTCATCGCGCCGGAACGCTGAATGTTCGCCCCAAGCCCTCGATCGATGTTGTGGTCACGCCTTCGCGCTCGAGAAGGGAGAATCCGTCGTTAGGCCGGTCGATTTCCTCTTGCTGAAATTTCGCCTCTCTTTCTTTAGCTTCATGAGACATCAGATCGGCCAAGGAGCGGTCGGCCCTAAAGGCAGCCGCGTCCACCAATAGAAGAGCCGGCAGTAGGACTCCAGCGCGTAGATTGAAGCGGAAGCCGCGTCCTCGTCTGCGCCCTCCCGTGCTTCCTCACCGAGTTCATGGCAATATGGACCCGCGTAGTATTCATTGAGTCTTTCCTGAAGAGCCTTATCGATCTGCGCACTTGGAGCGATGAGTGCCTGCAAGATGAGTTGCAGAACGGGCCCCCAGGCTAACACAAATGTGTTCTGCTCTTCCTGCGGCCAGCTCGCATGCTCGGCCATCAGCCGCAGGGCAGCGAAGGCGCAAATCGCTGTAGTGGCCGGTTGGGGTAACTCCGCGACGCGCTCCCGTACCAGCCTGCACTGCCGAGCGATCTGCCGATAAGGCGCGTCGATATGTTGTCCTAACGAGAGCTTCGAGTCCGAGCCGGCGTCGCGGGGGCATAATCCAAGTACTCGCGCGACACCTCTCGAATGCCGGCCGCCCCAGCCTCGAGATCCTCGCGAATGAAGCGCTCCGGCGCGAAGGGTTCGGACTTCTCCTGATACACGAGGTGACATGATTCCCGCGAACAGAAACCTGCCCGCCCCACAGGTTATCCCTCGAGTAGAAGGTCCGCACAGACGCGCCGTCGAACGCGTACCCTCGGATTTTGCGAGCCGCGCGGGTGGAGCCGATCACCATCCCCCAACTGAGGTACCTTGCCTCGTCCGGAAGGTGGGCTCAAGGGTCGCCAGGGAGAAGACCGATCCGTCATACAAGCCGCTCTCCTCAGAAACCAGTTTCCATGACCCGCCCTTGTCCGAGTAATACTGCAGCAGAGAAAGATTGTTGGGAATGCCCATACCGCCTCGCATGATGGATACGGCGAGGAACAGGGTCCTGAAGCCGGCGACCCTCGCGCAAATCGGCCAAGGGGATATTACTCCCGTCATCGCAAGCATTAAGAGTAAACTTTCCCTGCAGATCCCGGATAGCCTTTGCCACGCTTTTGGAGGAGGCGCGATCGGCGGCCACCGCGGCCAGTGCGGTGTCGGTGATCATTCTACGCAGCTCTTCGGTTGCCGCGTCATACTTCGCCGGTGACGACCAAAGCATGCTTTCCAACGTTTGGCCGGGTGCGTCGTGGAAGTAGATCCGGTCGGTGATCTTCTGGTACGCCTCGGCATCGGACGCTGACAAGGGTTGAAGGGCGAACAATACCGCTCCGGCCGCGACCAGGAAGCTTCTTACGATTGCCTTTTTCGACTGGCTACAAGACCCCCGACGGCGCCAGAAAGTGCCTCTCGACAACGCGTGGTGCGGTGGAGTGATATTCTTCTTCGTACTCAAGCGTTATAGCGTCCCCTTCCACCCGCACCGAGCCGGCGACGAGCGCACCACGGCTCCACAACGACTTTACCTTACTGCCGTCGAATGCATAGAGGCGGACGTTTAGCCGAGCCCCCGTGTCACCGATTCTTCGCCCGGAAACGAGCACCCACATCTGGCCCGCCATCCGCCTTGCCCAAAGAAATCTGTGGAGGCGTACAGGCCCTGGATGTCGTTGACTCGGCCGACAATCTGCTTGGGCGTACGCATCGCGGAGGAATTGAGAAGCGCTCCCACCTCCCGCTCGATCAGCCGATCGAGGCTGCTGACGAGGTCGCGGAAGGCATCAGGCGAAATCGGTGCCAGGAGTCTGCTTCCCGGTGACGTACCCAGGAATATCCTCGACGCCCCCTGGCATAGTCTTCGGAGGGCGACACTGCCGCAGCGGCCGCGACGGCGAAGACGATTGCGCCGGCGACGGCGATTAGGTTTTGAGTCGCATTCGCCGACCTCTGCTGACACCCGATTCTCTTACTGGATCGCAATATTCACCGGGTTGGTGCCACCGCCCGGAACATTTACAGTGAGCGGAATACTATTCCCGGTCGGCGCGTTTTGTGGGATTGTAAAGTTGATCTGATAGAGGCCCACCAGGCCCGGCACGAGTCCGGTAAATAGCGGAGTCACTTCGACGGTGGGCGAGAACCCGCCGCCCAACATCACACTCACCGGCGGATTGATCTCCATCAGCGGGCTGGAGCTCGCCCCAACGCCGTCAGCCGCGATCGGGTTCGTCTGGCCGAGCCCAAACGCGTAGATGATCAGGGTGTCTCCCAGCGCGGCCGGATGGCTGGGGATGGAAAGCGCCGGGTTGGTCACCACCGGGATCGAATTATCCGCATAGTTGACGATCACCGGCGCAATCCCGGAAATCAGCGGGATGCGCGGCGCCCTGGCGGCCACGGTCATCGAAACCGTATTACCGGGAACATCGTTATTCACTACCTGCACCGTCGCCACGCCCGGCGGGATCTCATACGGAACCTGGAAATTGATCTGCCCGGTGGACGTGAAGTAGAGTGGCGCTTCCGCGCCGTTCACCAGGATCTGGGTTCCACTTAGCGTAGTGGGAAGCGGTACGGAAGGGGCGCTCACGGTCGCCGAACTGAGGCCGAGCCCAAATGCCGCGCCAATATCGCCCTGCGCCAGCGTGGCGCCGTAACTCGCTCCATCCACCACGCCGCCGATGCTGATTTGCGGACCCGTTTGCTGGGTCACCAGCAGACTTACCGGAACCGTGAGAGCCGCGTTGTTCACCGCATTGGTACTGATGGTAACGGAGCCTGTGTAAACTCCCGCGGTGAGCGAAGCCGTGTTCAGGGTGACGGTGACGGAACCGCCGCCGCTGGCGAGTACCGCCGTCAGCCATCCGGAACCTGTCGTAGTTGCCGCCGTTGCGCCCGACACGGTCAAAGAGCCCTGGCCGATGTTTCCGATTGTGATCGGGATACTCTGCTGCTGGTTCGCGCCCAGCGCGATGTTCAGCGCGGGAATGCTCAGTTGCGCGATCGGCGATGTCGTTACGTTAAAGGTAACCGCGATCGAGTGATTGTCCGCGGCGGCGTCAGACCCGCTGACGACGATGCTTCCCGTATACGTCCCGGGAGCTGAAATGTTTTTGGAACTCGCGGTCACCTGGTAAGGAACGAAAGTGGCCCCGGTAGTGGTCTCAAGCTGCACGGACAGCCAGGTCCCGCCGGTCGCGGTGCTGGCCTGCGTGGAAGCCGGACCTTGCGTATAGAAAGTGGTGGTCGGCGCTTGTCCGGCGGGCGGCGCATAGAAGGTGAGGGTCGACGGCACGGCGGCGACCGTCAGAGAGACCGCGATACTCTGGGGCGCGTCCACCGCACCCGGATCGGTAACTTCGATCAGTGCGCTATAGGTTCCCGCGGCAAGTGAACTGGTGCTAAAACTGAGCACGATCGGATAGCAGCCGCTTGGTGAGGCGGCGCAAGCCGCCGCTGGGGTAAGCGCGATCTGCACCCATGACGCCGTGGAGGTGGCCGCCACGCTCAGGGTTCCCGTGCCGATGTTATAGGCCAGGACCGACTGATTCGGCGCGTTCGACCCCTGGCCGACGGTGGCTGCCACGGTGGTGGTACTCAGCCGCAGGATCGGCTGTTGGGCGCTGGCCAGTGCCGCGGAAGCAAGAAAAGCAATAACGACTTGGTTGAAAATCCGTTTCATAGCGTGTCTCGGGCTTTAGGTGTAGCAATCGCGGGGCCACCCGCGCGATTCGCGGGGCCCTCAGAGTTATCAACAGGAAAAGCGCGTGCGAGTTTCGTTTCTCCGGGGAGCATGTTTCGCGATGCTACAGCGATGAGGCGGGCTGGTACTACTTGGCGAAACCCAATTTCCGTATCGTGGTTGCGGGCTCCGGATCCTCAAACGTCGAGAGCGCGGCTACTTCGCGCCCGTTGTCGAGCGCCACGCCCGCGGGCGTCGCCGCATAGGGGAAGGTCTTCTTGAGCAACGCCAGGTCGTCCGCCGTCACGCCCTTCAGACCGGTTCGTTCCATGAATGCCGGCGCGAATTGCGGACGCACCACGGGTTGTCCCACGAATGTGACATCATTCCAGTTCAGCTTGGCCATCCGCTCGCCGGCATCCAGGCAATGCATGCATTCGGGGTCGTAGAAATAGATGAAGACCTTGCCTTTGGAGATGTCGAAAGCCTTTCCGTTCACCTTCACCGTCTGAGGAGCGAGGGTCCCCGTTTGGCGCGAATAAGCGATTCCCAGAAACACAACCGCGCAGACCGCCACGGCTCCCAGCATGATGGCCGCGCCGCGCAACCGCTTCCCGAAAGCGAATGACCCGCCCCAAATGCCCGCTACCACAGCCAGCACGATCATCCCCGCGTCTTCCACGAAGAACATCGGGCCCACCGCGCGCTTCACGAAGGGAAAACAACTGCAATCCGCGCCCAGCAAGGCGTTATAGTTAATCCCGATGTAAATCATGAACACCACCAGCAACGCGGTTCCCAGCCAGGCCGCAAGCCTGCGATAGGCGGGGATGAGAAACAGCAATCCGGTGAATGCTTCCATGGTTCCCAGCGATACGGCGAACGGAAGGCTGACCACCTGAGGAACCTTGAGCTGGTGAATCAGTACGGCCCAGCCGAAAGGATCCGTGATCTTCCAGATTCCCGACGACAGAAACAGAGCGGCAACCAGAATGGCCGCCACCCAACTGGCGATGGTTTTCCATTGTGGCTGCTCGAACGTGCGAGCCATGGAGCCTGAACTCATTGAGGCTGAACTCATAATCGGTACGCCTTCATTGTACGCTGTGGAAATGCTTCGACTCGCTGTTGGCATCACTTTGGGTTTGACGTTCACGGCCGCGAATTTCTTCGGTGAAACTGCGGATCTGGTGATTGTGAACGCTCGCGTTTACACCGTGAACCCGCGGCAACCCTCCGCCACGGCCATCGCGATCAAGGCCGGGAAGTTTCTCGCCGTCGGAGACAGCGTCAGCGACTACGTGGGAGCTGAAACCAGGCGGATCGATGTCCACGGCAAAGCCGTCATTCCCGGTTTCATCGATTCGCACGGCCACATGCTGGGGTTGGGAGAGACGCTGTCGAGCCTCGATCTTCACGGCGTCTCCTCGGAATTGGAGATCCAGGCGATGGTCGCGAACCGGGCCCGCCTCAGGAAGCCCGGTGAATGGATCACGGGTTTCGGATGGGATCAGAATCTGTGGAAAAACAAACAATTCCCCATTAAGGACTTACTCGATAGCGCCGCGCCGGATAACCCGGTGGTGCTGACCCGCGTGGACGGGCATGCGATCTGGGTGAATTCGGAAGCCCTCACGGTCACCGGCGTGAAGGACAAAGTCGCCGACCCCACGGGCGGGCGCGTCATGCGCGATGAAACGGGATATCCCACGGGCGTATTTATCGATAACGCGATGGACCTGGTGAAGGTGCCGGACGAAACACCCGCGCAAAGAGAAGCGGATTTGGAAGCGGCCGCAAAGCTGTGTGCGCGGATCGGGCTGACCACGGTTCATGACGCCGGAATCCCGGCAGCGACACTGGAGGCCTACCGGACCCTGATCCAGAAGAACCGCTTGCCCATTCGGATTAACGCCATGATCTCCGGCAGCGATCCCGACCTTTGGAACAGGTTCCTGAAAGCCGGCCCCGAAATAGGCGACTTCCTGACGGTGCGCAGTGTGAAACTTTATGCCGATGGCGCACTCGGCTCGCGCGGGGCGGCCTTGCTGGCGCCGTACTCGGACGATCCAAAGAATAGCGGGTTGACGATTACGGAGCAGGCGACTATCGAAAAATTCGCCAGAGAAGCGGTCAAAGGCGGCTTCCAGGTGTGTACGCATGCCATTGGAGATCGCGCGAATCACGAGGTTCTTTTGGCTTACGCCGCCGCGCTGCATGGGAAAAACGACAAGCGTTTTCGCGTGGAACACGCCCAGGTGGTCGCGCCGGAAGACTTCGCCCGGTTCCGCGACAATTCCATCATCGCCTCCATGCAACCGACGCACGCCACGAGCGATATGCCCTGGGCGGCCCTGCGCCTGGGACGGGTGCGCATCGAAGGCGCATACGCGTGGCAGACGTTTCTGAAACTCGGCGTGCATTTGGCGTTCGGATCGGATTTCCCGGTGGAAAATCCCAACCCTATCTGGGGGTTTTACGCGGCTGTTTCGCGGCAGGATCGTCAAGGGAATCCAGACGGCGGCTGGTTCCCCAATCAGCGCCTGACGCGGGCGGAAGCGCTGCGGTCTTGGACCATCGAAGGCGCATATGCCGCATTCCAGGAAACGACGAAAGGTTCGATTGAGCCGGGCAAATTCGCCGACTTCGTGGTTCTCTCGGACGACATCATGCGGATTGCGCCCGCGCGCATTCCTACCGCTCGCGTCACAATGACAGTTGTGAATGGAA
>Ga0182012_10000648_pt1 | contig 38398 bp, 38 predicted proteins | sample 612S2SmetaG_FD_120486 | JGI IMG/M metagenome (GOLD analysis project Ga0182012, IMG submission 120486) | Permafrost microbial communities from Stordalen Mire, Sweden - 612S2S metaG | ecosystem: Environmental > Terrestrial > Soil > Wetlands > Permafrost | place: Sweden: Stordalen | collected...
CGGTCAACACAGAGGTCGGCCATTTCCGCTAACTCTGCGTCGCTGAGGGCAGTGGTGTCTTTGGTAGTGACCGTCATTGCCATAGGCAACCATTCTACGAGACTTCGCGACCCCCTCAAACAAGTCAGGCCTTGATGACGTTTCTCCCAAATTCTGAACGAAGATCGACCACGACCTGGGCGATGTTGACGTTAAAGTCCGGCCCAAGCTTGAAGGCCTTGCCGGTGGCCCCGGTGTCCACGATGACCGGCGAGGGACCGGGGTAGCGCGTGAGAATCTCGCGCAAGGTCGCGATGGAACGCTGCGTCAAGTCCTCGGGCTGGAAGGAGAGACGCAGTTCGAGGTCTTGTGATTCGGCCCGGAAGTTCTCGACGTGCACCGCGGACACGCGCATCTCTTCTTCGTTGTCGCCGAGTCGAATCTTGATGAGCACCACGTTGTCCTTGGCCAAGAACCCGCTGTACTTCTCAAAGGCCGCGACCGAGAAGTTCACCTCCATCGCGCCGCCGAGGTCCTCTAAGACCACGCGCGCGTAGGGTTTGTTGGCCTTGGTCTGACGGATCTGGACCTCACTCAAGATGCCCCCGACGGTCACGGGCTGTCGACTCTGAGCGAGCTCTTCGGCCCGTTCACGAATCGCCACCACCGAGCCGTCGGTGCGCGCCGCGAGCGCCGCGCCGATGCCGTTGAGGGGGTGATCAGAGATGTACGTACCGAGCATCTCGCGTTCGAAATCGAGCTTCACGGTGGGTTCGAACTCAATATCGGAGAGGGGCACCTCGGTCCCCTCCCAGTCATCGTCGGCGCCGTCGCCGAAGGCCGCGAAGAGCGTGGTGATGCCGAGGGAGAGATCCTTGCGTCGAGCGAGGGTGACGTCCACGATCTCATCGACCTTGAGCAAGAAGCCCAACCTCGCAACGCCGAGGGAGTCGAAGGCGCCGGCCTTGATGAGCGACTCCATTGAGCGACGATTCAAGACCGCGGGGTCGACCCGGCGCGCGAAGTCGTAGACGCTGGTGAAGGGGCCTTTCGCCTCGCGCTCGCGGACGATCTTTTCCACCAGCGCCTCCCCCACGTTGCGCACCGCGGCCAGACCGAAGAGGATCGTGGAGTCGGCGGTGAGCGAGGGGGCGTACTCGGCGAAGGACTCGTTGACGTCGGGCACGCCGACGGTGATGCCCATCTGACGCGCCTCGTTGAGATAGAGCGCGGCCTTGTCCTTGTCCTCTCGAAACGACGTCAACAACGCGGCCATGTACTCCACCGGGTAGTTCGCCTTCAGCCACGCATTCTGATAGCCAATGAGCGCGTAGCCGTAGGCGTGGCTCTTGGGGAAGGCGTAGTCGGCGAAGGGCTCGATCTTGTCGAAGATCGCGTCGCCGAGGGCCCGACCGTAGCCCTGACGTTCGGCGCCGTCGACGAACTTGGTTCGTTGGGCGCGAATCATCTCGCGAATCTTCTTCGAACAGGCCTTGCGTAGGTCGTCCGCCTCGGTCATCGAAAAACCGGCCACCGTGGTGGCGACGCGCATGATGTCTTCTTGGTAGATCATCAACCCGTAGGTCTCCGACAGGATCTCTTCTAAGTCTGGGTGGGCGTAACTCACTCCTTGACGCAGATTCTTCCGGTCGGCGTAGTCGTTGTGGACGTTCTCACTCAAGGGTCCTGGACGGTAGAGCGCGTTGAGAGCCGCGATGTCGTCGAAACTCGTCGGCGCGAGTCGACGCATGAGCTGACGCATCTTGTCGCCCTCGAGCTGGAAGATGCCGATCGAGTTACCTTGTCGCAACATCTCGAAGACCTTCGGGTCATCGAGCGCCACGTGGTCGATATCGAGGTCTATGCCGTGGCGACGTTTGATGTGCTCGAGCGCGCGCTCGATGATCGCCAAGTTGCGCAGTCCCAGAAAGTCCATCTTTAAGAGTCCGAGTTTCTCAATCGCGCTCGCCTCGTACTGGGTCACGATGGGCGCGCCTTCGGCGCTGCCGTTCGGTCCGGACTTTCGTTGCACCGGCACGTACTCGAGCACCGGCTCTTTGGTGATCACGACGGCGGCGGCGTGGATGCCGTCCTGGCGACGCTTATCGACGAATCCTTTCGCCACGTCGATGACGTGTTTCACTTCGGGGTCGGTCCCGTAGAGGGCCCGCAGTTCGACCGCTTCTCCGTAACGACCCTCAAAACCCGCAATGGGCTCGAAACAGGCCGCCAGTGGCAGGTCCTGCCCCATGACGAGAGGGGGCATGGCCTTGGCGATCCGGTCGCCGAGTTGGGGCGGGTAGCCGAGCACCCGGGCGGCGTCGCGCACCGCCGCGCGGGCCTTGATCGTGGAGAACGTGACGATCTGGGCGACGTGGTCGGATCCGTAGCGCTCGGCGGCGTAGCGGATCATGTCGCCGCGGTAGCGCTCGTCGAAGTCCATGTCGATGTCGGGCATCTGGCGTCGACCGGGGTTTAAGAATCGCTCGAAGATCAGCCCGTAGCGAATCGGGTCGAGGTCGACAATGCGCAGGCAGTACGCCACGCAGCACCCCGCCGACGACCCTCTCCCCGGACCAACCCGGATGCCGGTCTCGCGGGCGTGACGGATCAGGTCCCACACCACCAAGAAGTAGTCCGAGAATCCCATGTCGGCGATGACGCCGAGCTCGTAGTCGAGGCGCGCGCGCACCTCCTCGGTGAGCGCCGCGCCGTAGCGCTCGTCGGCGCCACGCAGGGTGAGTTCGCGCAGGTACTTCGTCGCCGCGTCCTTGTGCGTCGCACCCGAGAATCCCTCGGGCAAGGGGAACTCCGGTAGCGCGTCGTTGTCGAACTCGATGGTGACGTCCGCGCGTTCGGCGATGAGCAGCGTGTTGTCGCACGCCGCGGGGACCTCACGGAAGAGGTAACGCATCTCCGCGGCCGACTTCAAGTAGTTCTGGTCGCTCCCGAATCGGAAGCGGTCGGGATCGGACATCTTGGAGGCCGTGCCAATACAGAGCAGCGCGTCGTGCATTTCGGCGTCCTCGTGACGCACGTAGTGCAGGTCATTGGTGGCGAGCAGGGGCGCGTCGAGGACTCCCGCGATCTCGAGCAACTTCGGATTCGTGCGCCGTTGCTCGTCGAGTCCGTGGTCTTGGAGTTCGATGAAGAAGTTCTCACGCCCGAAGATGCTCTGGAGACGCCCGGCGAGTTCCAGCGCCTTTTTCTCATCCCCCTGTAGCAGCGCCTGCAACACGACCCCGCCGAGGCAGCCCGACGTCGCCAACAGACCGCCGGCGTAGCCCTCGAGCAGTTCCCAGTCCAATCGGGGCTTGTAGTAGTACCCCTCCAAGAACGCGCGCGAGGCCAGTTCGCGCAGGTTTCGGTACCCCTGGTTCGTGACCGCGAGCAACGTGAGGTGGTGGTAGAGCTTCTGTCCCCCTTCGACGTCGCCACCCGTATCGTCGATCTTGCCGCGTCGCGGTGGTCGGTCGAAGCGCGAGTTCGCGGCCATGTAGGCCTCGAGGCCAATGATCGGGGTGACGTCGTGTCGTCGACAGGCCTCGTAGAAGTCGATCACGCCGTAGAGGTTCCCGTGGTCGGTGATCCCGATGGCCCGCTGTCCGTCCGCCTTGGCGGCGGTGACCATGTCGTCCACGCGCGCCGCACCGTCGAGCATGGAGTATTCGGTGTGGTTGTGCAGATGGACGAAGCCCTCAGCCATCAGCCAGACACTTTCTCTCGAACTCGCCGCAAACTACACGGATGAGATTTCTACGATACCCCACTCACAACGGCCGCGGCACGGTCGTTAGAGGTAGGTACCGGCTCGCGGCTCGCGGCCGCCCGGCGGGAGCGAACGGTCCCGCATCTTCTCCAACTGCGCCGTCGCGGCGGCCTGCTGGGCGAAGAGAGAGGCCTGGATCCCGTGGAAGAGTCCCTCGAGCCAGCCCACCAACTGCGCTTGGGCGATGCGCAGTTCGGACTCCGACGGCACGTCGGAGCTGAAGGGTATCGCGACGCGCGAGAGCTCTTGAGCGAGGTCGGGTGAGAGGGCGTCGGAGAGCTCGGTGACCGACATCTGGTAGATCTCGCGCAGGCGGGTGCGGCCAGCTTCGTCGAGGGGGGCGCTGCGTGCTTCGTCGAGGAGTTGTTTGACCATGGAGCCAATGCGCATGACTTTGGCGGGCTGGCTGATGTAGTCGGTGCTTTGATCCTCGCTGGGCGCCCCGGCCTCGCCCGGCGCCAGCACTTGGTCGGGGTCCACGGCGTGTTCGTCAGTAGGAGAATCAGTCACTACTGCAGTGTGCCAGGTCCGAGCGCTCCTCGATTCGCCCCGGACGGAGCACCTTTGACGTCCCCGTTCTCCGGCGACCCGCGTCGATAGGATGGCGCCGTGAGAGTATCCACCCGTGGCGATTACGCCAGCCGTGCGCTTTTGAGCCTGGCGCTTCGCGACAATTACACCTCACCTACTTCCGTGCGCGACCTCGCGGAACGCACCGGTCTCCCCCAGCCCTACCTGGAGCAGATCTTGTTGTCCTTAAAGGGCGTTGGTCTGGTGCGATCCAAGCGCGGGGTCGGTGGCGGGTATGTCCTGGCACGCCCCGCCGAGGCGATCACCCTGGCCGAGATCGTCGCCGCCGTCGATGGGCCCATTGCCGCGGGTGACTTCGGCGAGCCCCACCAGGACGGAGCCTGTGACCACGAGGGCCAGTGCGTCCTGCTCGGGGTCTGGGCCGACGTAGGCAACCACATGCGCGAGCACCTCTCTAGTTTCACCCTGGCCGACATGGTCAGCCAGGCCCGCGGGGTCCGACCCGTCGCCCGTACCCACAGTGGCTGAATTATCGACTTCTTACCCTTCGCGGGGCCACGAGGCTTGAAAAATGTCCTACCTAGTGGTAAATTAGTAAGGCGTCCATAGGAGAAATACCCGGCCCGAAAACGCACCGACTTTGTGCCCCCCACAGACAAGGAGATGTCAGTGAATACCACCCCCCGCCGCTCCGCCGTGAACACCAACGACATGTTGGGTCTGCTCATGCGCGACCTCGATCGATACCCCATGCCCAACTACGACGAGCAGGTCGAATTGGCCAAGCGCGTCACCGCAGGTGACGAAGAGGCGAAAAAGCAGATGGTCGCCGCCAACCTCCGTCTGGTCCTGCACTGGGCCCGTCGCTACCAAGACCGCGGCGTGGAGATGGTCGACCTCGTCCAAGAAGGTACGTTCGGACTGTTGCGCGCGGTCGAGAAGTTCGACTGGGAGCGCGGCTTTAAGTTCTCGACCTACGCCACCTGGTGGATCCGCCAGGCCTTACAACGCGCCGTCCAACAACACGGTCGCACGATTCGTATCCCCTTAGAGGTCGGCGAGCAACTCCAGCGCCTCGAGGCGACGACGGCCGAGTTGACCTCGTTGCTGGCGCGCAAGCCCACCGACGAAGAGTTGACCGAAGCGACCGGTATGTCCAAGGCGGAGCGCGAGAACTTAAAGGGTCTCGCCGGCGTCACCGCGAGCCTCGACCAGCCGGCCAGTTCCGACTCGGCCACGACCTTGGGCGACCTCGTCGCCCCGAGTCAGCACGACTGGGTCAGCGACATCGAACAGACGATGATGAACGACCAGCTCCACGGGGCGCTCTCCAAGTTGTCCGACCTCCAGCGTGACGTCTTGACGTTGCGCTTTGGACTGAACGGTGCGACACCCCTATCACTGCAGGCCACGGCCACAAAAATGGACATCGGCGTGCGACGGGTGCGACGGGCCGAAGACGAAGCGCTCGCCACGTTGCGGGACGACTCGAACGTCCTCGCCGCGCACGAAGTCGCCTAGTACTCCCCTCCCTCGGGCACGAGGGGCGCGAGGTCGGATGGCAAGGACAAATGGGTGTGCACCCAATCGTCACGCCTCGGATGCTGGAACCCGAGCGTGGAGGAGTGCAAGAAAAACCGCTCCTCCTCGAGGCGCGGATCACGTCGGTGACCGTAACGGAGGTCGTTGACGACGGGATGGCCGATGGTCGCTAGGTGCACACGGATTTGGTGCGTGCGGCCGGTGTCGAGGTGCAAGCGAAGCAGCGTCGTCGCCGACGGCTCGTCGAGACGAGTGAGCACCTCGTAGTTCGTTCGAGCCTCGCGCCCGTCGCTGCGTACCGCCATTAGTGCGGGGTTGCGCGTCGAGCGGCCAATGGGCGCATCCACGATGCCGCGATCTTCCTCGACGTGACCTTGGACCATCGCCAGATACGTCCGCTGCATCGTGCGACGAGCCAATTGATCGCTGAGCGAGGTGAACCCTTCGGCGGTCTTGGCGACCACGAGCAGTCCCGAGGTGCCCTTGTCGAGTCGGTGTACCACACCGGGTCGTGCGGGGTCACACAGTCCCGTTGCACTGAGGGCGCGAACCTCGGGGTAGCGCGCGAGCACGCCCGCAATCAGCGTGCCACGAGCGTGTCCTGCGCCAGGGTGGACGACCTGACCGGGGGCCTTATTGATGACCAGGAAATCCTCATCGTCGAGCGCCACGTCGACGATGACCGTGGCGTCAGCGGCGACCTCCCCGCTTGGCGCCGGGGGCAAGAGGGCGACGAGGTGTTGACCCGCCGCGAGCGAGGTCGAGGGCTTTAACACCACCACCTCGTCCACCACCACGGCACCACTGGTGAGCACGTCGTGCGCATCCGCGCGCGAACGGCCCGTCAGCATCGAGAGCACTCGGTCCACGCGCATTCCATCCAGCGTGCTGGGCACGACCAGGTCGAGGGTCTCCCCGTCGAACGCGTCGGGGTCATCGATCCCGCTCATCGCCCGACCAGCCGATCGCCCCGCAGGGCCGCAACCATCAACGCCACGAAGCCGAGCGTGATGGCGACGTCGGCCAGGTTGAAGACGGGGAAGGACGAGACCGCGATGAAATCGGTGACGCGATGCGGCGAGGCGGCGAGGCGGTCAATCACGTTGGCCAGTCCCCCGCCGATCAACAGACCGAAACCAATCGTCGGCGTGCCGCGGTGCGCCCTCAGACCGACGGCGAGGACGACGACCGCGACCGCGACCGTGAAGATCGTCGTCACTAGGGGCAGGGAGCTGTCGAAGGAGAACGAGATACCCGTGTTGTACTCGAGCCGGAACCAGAGCACGCTCCAGACGTGGAGCGCGTGGTGTGCGAGCGCGTGGCGCACCCAGATCTTGGTGAGGGCGTCGAGCGCCGTGACCACCAGAGCGATCGCGACAACGGTGACGTTGAGATGACGCGTTAGACGCTCGCGCGGCACGACACGCAGGTGAACACCGGCAACTGCGCCCGCAGCCGGGGCTGGGAGATCGGCTCGTAGCACTCGTCGCAGCGTCCGTAGCTGCCGTCGTCGATCCGCGACAAGGCGACTTCGATCTCGTCGACCTTCAAGCGAAGCGCCGTGGCGAAGTCCTTTAACTGGTCGCGCTGGATGTCCGAGGCGACGCTGCTGCCATCCTCGTCGTCGTACTCGAGTCGTTCGCGGTCCACCAACATCTCGTTGGCCTCGGCCTCGCTGGTGGCAATCTGCCGCAGGGTCCCGTCACGGGTCTCTTCGAGCAGGGTGCGCAGCTCCTCCAAGAACGCCGTGTCGTTGGCGTAGGGCTTGGAGTGCATCTTTCGCTCGAGTGCCTCCTGGCGCTTTTGCTCCTCGGCTTCGCGGCGCTCTTGCCGCTTGCGCTCTTCGGCGTCGCGCCGCTCGATCTCTCGGAGCTTGCGCAACTTCTCGGCCTCGATGGCCTTGCGCTTGCCGTCGATCTCTCGTTGCTTCTTCGCTTCGACTGCGGCCTTCTCACGAGCCTTGCGCGCGATCTCGCGCTCCTTCGCGACGATCTTGGCTTTGGCGTCGCGTTCCTTCTTCGCTTTCGCGGCGGCGATCGCCCGGACCTTCAACGCGGCGGCCTTCTCCTTGGCGGCGGCGCGCGCCTGGAGGTCGCGCTCCTTCTTCGCCTTCGCGGCGTCGAGGGCCTTTTGTCGCGCGAGGGCCTTGGTGGCGGCGGCCTTCGCCTTCGCGTCCCGCTCTCGCTTCGCCTGTTCGGCCGCGAGCGCCTTGCTCTTTTTAGCGGCGGCGGCCTTTTGGGCGGCGGTAGGCGCCTTTTTGGCCGCGACGCCCTTCACGGCCGGCTTCGCCGGCGCCTTCTTCGCGGGTGCTGACTTCTTGGTGGGTGCTGACTTCTTGGCGCTGGCGGTCTTTTTCGTCGCGACCTTCTTTGTCGCGGCCTTGGGGGCAGCCTTCTTCACGGCCGCCTTCGCGGGGGCCTTCTTCGTAGTTTTGGTGCTCGACGCCATGGTGTACTCCTCGCGTTCCTCAGAACAAGTGCCCGCCGACCCTAGCAGTCGGCGACGACTCTACTGACGTTCGTCGCGAGGAGACTGATCGAACTTCAGCACCTGACCGATCGTCGGTTGGCTCGTGGTGGGCGCGGGCGCCGGCGGTGGAACCTGGCTCGGTCGCGGCGCGGGTGGGGGCACCGCGGGCGAGGACGCGGGTGCGGGTGCGGCGGGTGCGAGAGTTGGGGCCGCGGGCTTGGGTCCGTTAGCCTGCAGCGAGTTCTGCACCCACTCGGTGAACTCGGCGAGCACCTGGGCGATACGAGTTCGTTCGGCTTGGAGTTGGTGGCTCAAGGTCTCCACGTCTTCGCTGAGACGTTGCTTGAGCCCGTTAAGGCGATTCACTTCGTCCTCGGCTCGACTGCGGGCTTCGTTGACGATTTCGCGCGCGCGGTCCTGCGCCGTGGCGGTGAACTCTCTCGCCTTGGCCTCGGCTTCTTGTTGCGCCTGGTCGATGAAGCGTTGCGCCAGGGCGATCATGGACGTGACCTGTTCGGCGCCGGCGGCCCCGCCGGTGCGAATCGCGGGTGCGGGCGCGGCCGGTGGCGACGCGACGGGCGCGGGTGCGGGCGTGCCGTGGGCGTCGAGCTGGCTGATGCGTTCGGCCGCTTGACGCAGTTGCTGGCGCTGTTGGTGCGCGAGGTCCTTCAACTGACGGACCTCGAGGGAGAGTCGCTCGAGGAACTCGTCGACTTCGTCGACGTTGTAGCCCTTCAGACCAACCTTAAAGGCCACGGTGTCGATCGCGTCGATGGCCGAATGTGCGTTGTCCGTGCTATCCATGGTGCCACCCTATCCCTCGACGCTTTGCGAAGCCGAGAACGAACTAGATGATGTTGTTAATGATCACGAGTCCGATGACCGCCACCAGTACCGAGAGGTCGATGCCGACACCCCCGACGTTCGGGCGCGGCAAGATCGTGCGAAGGGGACGCAGGACCGGCTCGGTCAGTGCGGCCAACACCCGCTTCGTGGTCGCCAACGCCCCCCGGGAGTCGCTCGAGGGCAGCCAACTCATGAAGGCGGTGATGATCAAGACCCAGATGTAGAGGCTGATGATGTCGTGGACGAACCTCATGCTTGTTCGTACGCGCGATAGTTCGCGGCGCGAAGGCGCTCCTTCATCTCCGGCCCCAAGTGCATGCCGTAGGGGCTGATCAGGTAGACGCCGCGAATGAGCATCTCAATCTTGGCGTTCAAGGCGTAGGCCGTACCGGCGGTGAAGTCCACGAGCCGACGAGCGAGCGTCGGGTCGACGTCGAGCGTCGTCAGGACCACCGCGCGATTCGAGCGCAGGAGGTCGGTGATGCGGCGAGAGTCGTCGTAGGTCTCGGGCGCCACGACAGCCACGTCGCGCTCTTGGGTGAAGGCCGTGCCGACGCGCGCGCCGTTGGGGTTCGCGATCGGTCGCACGCGCGAGACACCGTTGGCGCCTTCGAGCACGGAGATCCCCGCGGTCCGCTTCGGCGTCGGCGCGGCGGTGCTGCGGTAGGGCGACGGGCTCGCCGGCTGCGTCGCGATGACCCGCGCGACCGGTGCGGGGCTGGCGCTCCACTCGGGCTCGAACTCCTCGGGCGCCTCCGAGAAGGGTCGCGGCGCGTTGCTCGGTCCGTACTCTGAGTACTCGTCCTCGACGAGTCCCAGGAACCCGAGGAACCCCCGTAACTTTTCTTTCATTCACTTCTCCTTGGCCGTTTCGCCCACTCCCATGTTAGGCGAGGTCACCTCCGGGTGACCGAGGACCAAAGAGCGCACGGCCTATACGTACTTCGCTACTCCCCAGTTCACAAGCGAGTTCGAGGTCCTCGCTCATACCCATCGAGCGTTCGCGCACGCCGAACGCCTCGGCCAGGGACGTCGTGGTCGAAAAGGCCACGCGCGCCGCACTCGGGTCCCTCGGCGCGACGACCATGAGTGCTCGCACGTCGAGTTCGAGGGTGCGCGCGCGCTCGACTAACGCTCCGACCTCGCTCGGCGTGGCGCCGTTGCGCCGCCCCTCGCCGGTGAAGTCGACCTGCACGTCGATGGTCGCACCGGGTTTGAGCGACGCGATCTTCTCGAGTTCCTTCTCGCGCGCCACCGCGCAGAGCACGTCGGCGCAGCGCAGGGCGCGAGCGATCTTGTTCGACTGCAGTGCGCCGAGGTAGTGCCAGGTGAGCGCGAGGCCGGCGGTGAGCGCTCGTTTCTCACAGAGTTCGTCCACGTAGTTCTCACCGAGCGTCGTGAGGCCGAGTTGCGCCGCGGCCGTGATCTCGTCCACGCCGAAGGTCTTGGTGACCGCCACCACGCGCACCGCGTTCGGATCAGGAGCGCTGCGCGCGATGCGCTCGCGCAGCACCGCGAGGTTCGCGCGGACGCGCTCGATGAGTTCGGGCTTAGCGGAGGAAGCTGGGGAGGTCGTCATCGCCACCGACGTCGAAGAAGTCGTCGCCCGTGGAGTTGAAGATGTCGCTGCGCGGACCTTCGGTCATCGTTGGTTCGCTCGTCACCGTGGCCTTGGTCGTGCCCTGGTCGAAGCCCGCCGCGATCACCGTCACGCGCACGGCCTCGCCAATCGAGTCGTCGATCACGCTGCCGAAGATGATGTTGGCGTCGGGGTGGGCGACGGAGTGGATGATCTCGGCGGCCTGGGTGACCTCGTTCAAGGTGACGTTGGGTCCGCCGACGATGTTCATCAAGATGCCCCGCGCGCCGTCGATCGAGGCCTCGAGGAGCGGCGAGGTGATGGCGGCGCGTGCGGCGTTGACCGCGCGACCTTCGCCGGTGGAACTCCCTACACCCATGATCGCGGTGCCGGCGTTGCGCATCACGGTGTTCACGTCGGCGAAGTCGGTGTTGATCAAGCCCGGCACGGTGATGAGGTCGGTCACCCCGCGCACCGCCGACAGCAAGACGTCGTCAGCGATCTTGAACGCGTCGAGCATCGAGGTGTCGGGTGCGGTCACCGAGAGCAGTCGGTCGTTGGGGATCACGATGAGCGTGTCGACCTTGTCCCGCAGGTTCTGGATGCCCTTTTCGGCCTGGGTTGCGCGACGCTTGCCTTCGAAAGAGAAGGGACGGGTCACCACGCCAATGGTCAAGATGCCCAAGGATCGGGCGATCTCGGCGACCACGGGGGCCGCACCGGTGCCGGTACCGCCGCCCTCGCCGGCGGTGATGAAGACCATGTCGGTGTCCTTTAAGGCCTCTTCGATCTCGGCGCGGTGGTCCTCGGCCGCCTGTCGACCGATCTCGGGATCACTGCCCGCGCCGAGCCCGCGCGTGAGTTGACGACCGATGTCGATCTTGAGGTCGGCTTCGGAGAGCAACAACGCTTGCGCGTCGGTATTGGCGGCGATGAACTCAATGTTCTTCAAACCCGAGGTGATCATCCGGTTAACGGCGTTCGCGCCACCCCCACCGACGCCGATGACCTTAATCACGGCGTGGTAGTTGCTCTGATTGAGACTCATGGGCTCCCCTTGGCTCTGTCTTCTATTGTTACCGCCCCCGCTGGGGCGCCGTGGCGAACAGTCACTGAAGGCTAGTCAGTGCCCGAAATCTGGTCAAATGCCCGGCTTTGCTCACGACGTCGGCGGCGTCACCGCGAGTTCGTCGGGGACCGTCACGTCGACGACGTCACCGGGAACGAGGGTGGAGTGCGCGATCACCGAGGCGATGGCCACGAACTTCGCGCGAAGGTTCGTCGGCGGACCGAGGATGAACGTGAGTGGTGTGGTCATCTTCAGACTCACCACGTTCGCGGCGTCCTCGGTGATGACCGAGACCTGGGCGCTAAAGGCCCGCGGCAACTGACTCGCGACGTACGCGGCGCCACGACCCGCGCGAGCGAAGGGCCAGGTGGTGGTGCGCGGGTGAAGGTACTCGAGGGTGGGCAGGTTCACGTTCAGCGGCGCCGGTCCGAGGGCGCGGCCCCGGGCGTCGACGTAGGCGAGGTGGTTCGCCGAGGTGAAGGCGACGGCTACCGCGACGCTCTCGGTGACCTGAACGACCACCGAGTTCGGCCAGTGTTGCGTCACCGTGACGGTGTTGATCCAAGGGAACACCGAGAGGTTCTTCTCAATGCGCGCGTCGCTCAGCCCGATCATCGAGGGGTGCGCCGCGAGGCCCGAGGCCTTGAGGACCGCCACCACGCCCTCGTGACGCAGGCCGATGAAGGTGACGTGTTGGACTCGAAAGTACGGCTGGCGCAACGTCCACTGCGCCCCGAAGGCCAACGCGGTGACCAGCACACCGAGACCCACCAACCACTTGGTGAGTCGACCCACGCGTTGACGCGGGGCGCGTTCCTTCGCCGCGTCGGCGGCGCGCACGAACGAGGGCGTGCTCTCTAGGTCGCGTCGCGTCGCGACCGACGTGCCCTCGCGCCGCCGACTCACGCGCCCGCCCCGAAACCGAGAAATCGATTCTCCGTGAGCAGCGTGACGCCGCTCGTCGCTCGCACGCGCTCTCGCACGAGTGCGATGAGGGCGTAGACGTCATCGGCCCGACCGTCGGCGTCGGCTTGGATGAAGTTCGCGTGCTTCTCGCTCACCCGTGCGCTGCCCCAGCGCAGTCCCTTGCACCCCGCCGCGTCGATGAGTCGCGCCGCCGCGTCCTCGGGCGGATTTCTAAAGACACTGCCCGCGTTCGCGCCGCCGGGTTGATGTTCGCGTCGCCACCGCACGACCTCCGCGATGCGCGCCTGGGCGAGGTCCGCGTCACCGTGCGCGAGGGCCAGTCGGACCGCGACGACCACGTCGCCGTCGCGCAGCGCACTGGTGCGATAACCCAGTTCCAAGCGGTCCTTCGTCCACGTCTCGAGGGTCCCCGCGCGCCAGACGGTGGCGTCAATCAACGAGGACGCGAGATCGTCCCCGTGTCCGCCCGCATTCATCGCGACCGCGCCGCCGAAGGTGCCCGGCACGCCCACGGCCCACTCGAAGCCCACGAGACCTTCGCGCGCGAGACGACGGGCGGCGATGGGGAGGTCGAGCCCCGCGCCCGCCGTCACCACCACCTCGTTCGCCCCATCGTCCCAACTCAATTCGGCCAGTTCACCCTCGAGGTGCAGGGCGAGAAGATCGTGGTCCCCGTCCGCGACGAGCAGGTTCGAGCCGTTGCCCACGCACACCATCGCGAGACCACTCGCCAGCATCAAGGGACCAAGTTCCATGAGGTCCTCGACGCTCGAGAGCGTGACGAGGACGCGAACGCGACCCCCCACGCGATAGGTCGTGCGCGCCCCGAGGGGCGCGTGTTCTTCCACGCGAGAAGCGCCCTCGCGGATGAGTGCGGCCAGGTTCACGTCAGTCCCCCCGGCAGCGTCGCGATCACCGACGCCACGTCCCCCGCGCCGAGGAAGAGCACCACGTCACTCTCGCCGCTGAGTTCTTCGAGGAGATTGACGACGAGTTCGAGCTCTCCGCAGTAGAGGGTGTCGAGCGTCGGGTGGTGACGCCGCAGGGCGTTCGCGATCACCTCACCCGTGACGCCACTCGGGTTGGCCTCGCCGGCGAGGTAGAGGTCGGTGACGATGACGTGGCTCGCGAGCGTGAACGCGGCGCCGAACTCCTCGACGAGCGCGAGCGTCCGCGAGACGCGATGGGGTTGGAACACGACGGTGATCCGCTCGTACCCCGAGGCCCGCGTCGCCGCGAGGGTCGCGTCGATTTCGCCGGGCAGGTGCGCGTAGTCCTCGTAGACGTCGACGTCTCGCCACGCGCCGCGGTACTGGTAGCGGCGCGGGGCCCCGACGAAGTTCGACAGTCCACGTTCGACGGCGTCGCCGTTGATGTCGAGAGCGCGCGCGAGCGTCGCGACGACCGCGGCGTTGGCGACGTTGTGCGCGCCGGTCACGCGAAGCCGCACCCGCAGCGTCTCCTCGGGTCCCACCAACGCGAAACTCGCCCGACGACGCTCGAGTTCGACGTCGGTGACGCGCCACGGGGTGCCGACCCCGGTACTCACCAGCGTGACGTCGTTTCCGGTGGCCTCGGCGACTTCGCGCGCCCCCGCGTCGTCGCCCCACGCCACGACCGGCCCGCTGGTGCGCGTGAGTAGATCACTGAAGGCCCCACGGAGTCCCTCGAGCGAGCCGTAGTGGTCGAGGTGATCCGCTTCGACGTTCAAGAGCCCGAGCGCGTAGGGCTCGATCGCCGCGAAGGTGCCGTAACTTTCGTCCACCTCCACGATGAGGTCACCCTCACCCCAGTGGCCGTTCGCCCCAACGCCCAACACGGGCGCGCCCACCAGCCACCCGTCGTCTCGTCCGGCCGCCAGGGCGACCTGGACCATCATCGAGGTCGCGGTGGTCTTGCCGTGCGTGCCCGCGAGACCGACGACGCGCCGCATGGAGGAGAGTTCCTCGAGCACCGCGGCGCGAGTGAGGAGCGTCGCGCCGGCGACACGCGCGGCGTCGAGTTCGACGTTGTCCTCGGCAACTGCGGGTGACCACAGGACTACTTCGGCCCCGTGCACGTTCGCGCCGTCGTGACCGAGGAAGGTCCGCACCCCGCGCGAGTTCACCTCGCGCAACACGTCGGAGTCCTGGGCGTCGCTCCCACTCACCACGGCCCCCATCTCCGAGAGCGCGATCGCCACCGCGCTCATCCCGGCCCCGCCCACGCCGATGACGTGCACGCGGCGTCCCGCTCGGAGTGACGTCACCGCTCGCCCCGGACTCCGAGGACGACGTCGGCGATCGCGGCGGCAGCGCGGGGTCGCCCCAACGAGCCCGCGGCCGCACCCATTACCGCGAGGGTCTCGGGCGTCAGCATCGTCTCTAAACGTTCGGCGAGCGCCGCGCCCGTGCACGCGTCGTCGCGCAAAAGCACCGCGCCGCCCACCGCTACGACGCTGAGAGCATTTTTCGTCTGATGGTCGTGCGGTGCGCCCGGCAGCGGCACGAGGATCGAGGGAATCGACAGCGCAGTCAATTCGGCGACGGTGATGGCGCCGGCGCGACACACCGCCGCGTCGGCGAGCGACCACAGGGCCACCATGTCACCGAAGGGCAGAACCCGGTAGTCGAGCCCGTCGGTCTCGGGCTTGAGCGCGAGGTACTCCAAGTAGTCGCGCCGACCGGTGACGTGAATGAGAGTACGGTCACGGCGCGTCGCCCAGAGTTCAGCGAGTTCGCGGACCGCGGCGTTCACTCGACCCGAACCGAGCGATCCGGTCATCACCACCACCACCGCCCGGGCGGGGTCGACCGGTGGCGACGTGGCCGACTTCGCGCGCTGGCGCGCCGCAACGCTGCGGTCGACCTCTTCTATCGCCTCGCGCAACGGTGCTCCGGTGACCACGACGTGGGGACCCGCCGAGGGGAAGGCGCAGCATCGCGCGACGGCGAAACGGCGCAGGAGGCGTTGTGACGCGCCGGGCGCGGCGTCGAACTCAACAAGTATCAGCGGGCGACGCCACAGCACCGCCGCCGCCGCCACGGCGAAGGAGGCGTAGCCCCCGACCGACACCACGGCGGAGGGTCGCCACCGGTGCAGCGACCAGATCGCGACGCCACAGGCCACGACGAGTCCCATCGCCGCAGTGAGGTTTCGCGCGAGGTCCCTGAGGCGCCACGAGCGGCGGAGACCTCGACCGGGCAACAACGTGAGCGCAATCGCCCCGCCCGAGAGCAGTTGGGCCTCTTGGCCTCGTCGACTCCCCACGTAACGAAGGTCAGTGGCGGCGATCCCTCGGGCGAGCAGCGCTTCGGCGATGGCCGTCATGGGAAAGACGTGCCCGCCGGTCCCGCCCCCGGTGATCACGACGGGACGCGACATTAGAACTCCCGACGGTGCGGTCGCGGCTCGTGGCGTCGCTCGATGCGACGCGGCTGTTCGAAGGTGTCGCGAAATTTTGTCACGCGGTACTCGCGGATCGTCACGTCAGCGCTGCGGCTGCGGTCGTGGGCGATGTTATAGAGCAGTCCCACCGCGGCCAGTTCGGTGATGAGGGCCGTGCCCCCGTAGGAGAAGAAGGGCAACGGCACCCCCGTGACGGCCCACCACCCCACGACCGAGGCGATGTTGAGCAGCGCCTCCACCGCGATCCACGTCGTGATGCCGACCGCGACGAGCCGGTAGACCTGATTCGAGCACTGCTGGGCGATGCGCACCGCCACCATCACGAACGCGATGAACAGAGCGATCACCGCGAGGGTGCCGATGAGCCCGAGTTCCTCGCCGACGATGGTGAAGATGAAGTCGGTGTGGGGGTTGGGCAACAGACCCCACTTTTCACGGCTGTGACCGAGGCCGAGGCCGGTCAACCCGCCCGCGCCCAGACCGATGCGCGACTGGGCGAGCTGGTACCCGCTGTTGAGGAGGTCGGCGTTGGGGTGAAGAAAGGAGAAGAACCGTTTCGCGGAGTAGGGCTCGAGAAAGAGGTACCCCGCGACCGCGACGCCGGTCAGTGCGACCACGCGCAGCAGCAGCCGTCGGGAGAGTCCCGCGACGGCGACCATCGCGAGCGCGATGATGAGCACCACCGACGCGGTGCCGATGTCGGGCTCGAGCACGATGAGACCGCACCCGAGCCACACCGGCAGCGTCCATATCGCTAACTGCACGCCGTTATTAAGTTCGTCGTGGTGGTGCGCGACCAGCCACGCGATGAAGATGACGACGCAGAGCTTGAAGATCTCCGAAGGTTGTAGGTCAATGACCCTGAGGTTGAGCCACCGCTTGCCGCCGTTCGCCGTTAGCCCGACGGCCTTGACGGCGAGGAGCAACACCAGGCCCCCACCCATCAGCATCGGCGCGCTCTTGACCATTCGGTCGAGCCGCACGCGCGCCGCGAGGTAGAACCCGAACACGCCGAGCACCAGGTAGGCCACGTCGTGGACCATGATCGAAAACGCGCTGCCGCCGTTGGCTGCCGACTGCCCTTCGCTCGCCGACGCTACGAAGATCGTCCCGAACACCACCAATGCGGTGGTGACAATGAGGAGCACCCGTCCCGCCGGGTTACCTCTCGGCAGCGCGTGGAGGAATCCGCGAGGCGCGCTCGTCGACGTGGTGGCGTGTTCGCGCAGCGACATGCTCAGACCACCTTGGCGATCTTTAAGAAGTCGCCGTAGAAGATTCCCAGGCCCAACATCGCCAACAGACCCGCCAAGATCCAGAACCTGATGATCACCGTCGTCTCGGGCCAACCGCGCAACTCAAAGTGGTAGTGGAACGGCGACATCCGAAAGATTCGCCGGCCGAAGATCCGGTAGCTCAACACCTGCAGGATCACCGAGGCGGTCTCGGCGACGAACAGTCCCCCGATGATCACCAGCAGTAGATCCAGGTTCATAAGGAGGCAGAGGGCCCCGAGCCCCGTCCCCACGGCGAGTGACCCGGTGTCACCCATGAAGATGCGCGCGGGCGCGGCGTTCCACCATAGAAAGCCCAAACATGCGCCGACCAGTCCGACCGCCACCAAGCCGAGGTCGAGTGCGGCGTGCAGTCGGTAGATCTCAAAGTGTCGAAACTGCCAGTACCCGATGATCGCCAGCACGCCGAAACAGAACGTCGCCGACCCCGCCGCCAACCCGTCGAGGCCGTCGGTGAGATTGACGGCGTTCGAGGTGGCGACGATGACGAAGGCCGCCAGCACGAACCATCCGGTCGACGTCAGGTTCCAGCCCGGCAAGGAGTAGCGCGTAAAGGAAAGGTCCGTAGAGGTGTGCACCCAGTAGAGCGCCAACACCGCGAAGACGCCCGCGATGACGACCTGTCCGATCAGCTTGCCGCGGGGTGAGAGACCGAGGTTTCGGGCATTACGGATGGCTAAGAAGTCATCGGCGAAACCGAGCAGGCCCGAGGCGATGATCACCGCCACGCACAAGAGCCCGGAGCGGGTGACGACGACGGCCGTGCCCACGTGGCCCATCGCGTAACCGAGCACCGCGGCGACGACGATGATCACTCCTCCCATCGTCGGCGTACCCGCCTTGTGGTGATGGGTGTGCGGACCGTCCTCTTGAATGTGTTGGCCCAGGGAGCGCTTGGTGAGAAACCGTATCCAAATCGGCGTGATCAGCAGCGAGAAGAGAAATCCCACGCCGCCCGATTCCATGAGACTTAGCACGAGGCACCTCGCATCAGTTCTTGGGCGACGCGGCGATCGCTAAAGGGCAGCACGTCCTCGCCAATCGTGATCGTCGATTCGTGACCCTTTCCAGCGATCACCACGACGTCGCCCGAACGCGCTTCCTCGAGCGCGGCGGCGATCGCCTCGCGCCGGTCACTCACCCGCCGCGCGTCCGTACCCGCGACCACGCCGGCGATGACCGCGTCGATGATCGCCTCGGGTGACTCGGAGCGAGGGTTGTCCGAAGTGACGACGACCACGTCAGAGAGCGCGGACGCGACCCGACCCATCTCGGGCCGCTTCGCGCGGTCGCGGTCCCCGCCCGCGCCGAAGACGGTGATGAGGCGCCCCCCACCTTGGAGCGAGCGCACGTCGCGCAGGAGACGTTCTAGTCCCTTGGGCGAGTGGGCGTAGTCGATCACCACCGTGACACCTCCCCCGTGGAGCACGTCGAAACGACCCGCGACCCCCTCGACCTCGCCCATGGCGGAGGCGATCTCACCGTCCGGCGCGCCGAGGGTGGAGAGGATGGCCATCGCCATCAACGCGTTATCGACGTTGTAGTCGCCCGCGAGCGCCGAGTTCACGAGGTGGCCGCGCCAAAAGAACGTCGAGCCCTGTAGCGAGTTGACGACGTCACGCGCCTCGTCGCGCGTGACGCGGGTGACCGGGACACTCGTCGCGTCGGCGAGGCGTGCGCCGTACTCGTCGTCGACCCACACGACGGCCCGCTTGGCGTACTCCGGCGTGAAGAGCGACGCCTTGGCGGCGAAGTACTCCTCCATCGTGTGGTGGTAGTCCAGGTGATCGTGACTCAAGTTGGTAAAGGCCGCCACGCAGAATCGAAGCCCTTCGACTCGGCGCTGGTCGAGCGCGTGGCTCGAGACCTCGAGCGCGATGAGCGACTTCTTTCGCTCCGGGTCAAACGCCGCCACGTCACGAGCCAGGCTCCGGTAGAGCTCGGGCGCCGCCGGCGTCGTTCGTTCACCCGTCAAGGTCCCGATGCTCGAGGCGTTCCACGACAGGGCTCGCGCGAGCGACGCCACGATCGTGCTCACGCTCGTCTTCCCGTTGGTGCCGGTGACCCCCACCAGCTTCACCTTGGACTCGGGGTGTCCGACGATCGTGGCGCTGGCGTGCGCGAGGAGCCCGTTCAACTGGGTAGAGGGCACCACCACGACGGGGACGGTGGCCCGCAGGGGTGCGTCCGCCACGACGCAGCTCGCCCCCCTCGTCACCGCGTCGAGGACAAAGCTCGCGCCGTGACGCGCGGCACCCGGCATCGCGAAGAACAGCGTGCCCGGCGTGCAGGCGCGCGAGTCGTTCTCGACGCGCGTGACCTCCACGCTGCTCGTCGCCACGTCGAGTGAGAGGTCGTCGAGAATGTCGCCCACCTGCATCACGTCACGTCCGAGGCGATACTCGCCGCGGCGCCCGTCAGGGGCTTTTGGACCGCGCCGTTCGAAGGGATGCCGTAGTGGTGCAGGGCGTACGACATGACCTCTTGAAAGACCGGGGCGGCGACCGAACCACCGTAGATGTCGTTCAAGGGTCGCTCGATCACCACGATCATCGAGAGGATCGGGTCATTCGCGGGTGCGAACCCGACGAAGCTCGCGTTGTAGTTCCCCGTGAGGCGGTCCTGTCCGGGAAAGGGAATCGTCGCGGTTCCCGTCTTTCCCGCCACGCTGTAGCCCGGGATGATGGCGTTGGTGCCCGTGCCGTCGAGGACGACCTGCTCGAGCATCTTGACCATCGTGGCATCGACGTTGGGTGAGAGCACCACGCGCGTTGCGCTCTTGGGCGTCGCCTTCAAGGTCCCGTTCGCGTAGACGTATCCGCGCACGAGCTTGGGCTCAACGAAGACCCCACCGTTGGCGATGGCGTTGTAGGCGTCGAGCACCTGGATGGCGGGAACGGCGTCGACCTGGCCGATGGGCAGCGCCACTTGGTCGCTCGCGTACCAGTTGTTCGCGTTCACGAGCAGTCCCGACGTCTCGTCGGGGAAGCCGATCGAGGTCGTCTGGCCAAAGCCCATTCGCTCCACCTGGGCCAAGAGACCCGACTCGCCCACCAGCTTGCCGATCTCGTAGGTCCCGATATTGGACGACTGCGCCAGGACCTCGGTGGCGGTCAAGTGTTCGAGTCCGTGATTCTCGGCGTCGTGGAAGTATCGCCCGCCGACGACCACCGAATTGGGCACAGGAAATACGGTATCGGGCGTGATGAGCCCGTCTTGCAACGCGGCCGAGAACGTGACCACCTTGAAGACCGATCCGGGTTCGTAGGCCTGGGAAAACGCAAGATTGTTGATGGTCTGATCGATGCCCGAGTAGCCCACGTTCTTCCCCCAGGCAGGGATCGGTCCGAGGGCGCCGGCGCCGGTCTTCGTGTTCACTAACGACGCGTCCGCGAGCACTTCGCCGGTCTTGACGTCCATCACGACCGCGAGTCCCGTAAGTCCATCTTCGATCTTCAGTTGGCGAGCGAGATCGCGTTCGGTGACGTACTGCAACGAGGAGTCGAGCGTCAGCTCGAGACCGACGCCCGGGGTGGCCTTGCGAATCACCGTGGCACGCGACGCGGGGAGGTTCACGCCCGAAGAAGAAACGAACTCGCGCGTGATGCCGGTCTGTCCGGCGAGCAGCTTTTGGTACTCGTACTCGAGGCCGGTCGAGCCCGCGCCGCTCGCGTTCACGCCCCCGAGCAGCGACGTGGCCAGGGTGCCGTCGGGGTAGGTGCGCACCGACGAGTTCTCAACCACCACCCCGGGAAACGAGAGGGCCGCGATGCGTCGACCGTCGGTGAGATCCAGTGCGTCGTTTATCACGACGTAGCCGCTGTGCTCGGAGAGCAGGGGGATGAGTGTCGCCAGGGGAATGCCCACGAGTGGCGACAGGGCCTTCGCTTCGGCGTCGGGGTGGGTGATCTGAAAGTCGTCCGCGATCACCAAGGACGTCGGTCGCGACACGGCGAGCGTCTCGCCGTGTCGATCGTAGATTCCGCCGCGCAGCGCCGTGGTGACGAGGTTCTCTTTCACTTGGGCGACCGAGAGCTTGGTGTAGTGCGCGTGATCGGCGACCTGGAGATAGAAGAGTCGTACGCCGAGGGCCACGAAGGCCAGCGACAGTACCGCTCGGAGCAACAACAGTCGACGCGGTCCGCTGGGGCGAGGCGGTGCCGTCGGATGTGAAGTACGAGGTCGGTTGTGGGTAGTGGTTTGGTGGACGCTCACCGAACGGTCCTTGATGTTGCCGGTGCGTAGCCCGTGAACTTCGGCAGTGGCAGAGGAGCATCAAGTGACGTCGAGGGGACTTGGGTGACCGAAGTCGGGTCCACCAGGTGCAACGCCCCCGCCTGGGTCGCGATCTGACTCGGCGCAGAGAGATTGGTCAGTGAGCCCGTCTGCACCGCGTACGTCGACTGATCCTGGAGGAGTTGACTTTGCAAGTTGTGGATCTCGATCTGGCGGTTCGCCTCGAGCATCGATCCCGTGAGTGAGAGGGCGAGGGCCACGACAACGACGGTGGCGGCCTTACGGGCCGAGGACGTGCCACGCCAGCGCCGCACCGCGACGTCCCGACGAGGAGCCGGTGCGCGATGCGCAGCCGGGCGGACGGTACGCGACGTAGGTCGCAACGTGTCGGCGCGACGGGGAAAACTGATGACGCTCACGGCGCCACCTTCGTCGCCATGCGGAGTCTCGCGGCGCGCGCGCGGGGGTTGAGCGCGATCTCGTGCGCCGAGGCGAGCTGCGCGCTGGCCTTGACGACGCGCACGCGAGGGATGGCCCCGCACACGCACCCCAATTCGGGTGAACACCGACAGCCACCACTTTGCGCGTCGGCGAGGAACGACTTGACGACGCGGTCCTCCCCCGAGTGGTAGGCGATCACCGCCAGGACGCCGCCCACGCTCAGGGCGTCCAGCGCGGCCTCGAGCCCCTCGTCGAGCTGGGCCGCTTCGTCGTTCACCGCGATGCGCAGCGCTTGGAAGACGCGCGTCGCCACGTGCCCGCGTCGCCGCGCGGCCATCGGGACCGCCCGCTCGACGGCTTCGGTGAGTTCGAAGGTCGTCCGGGGCTGGCGTTCCACGAGGGACTTAGCGATCGAACCGGCGAAGCGCGTCTCTCCGTTCTCGCGCAACAGTCGCGCGAGTTCGTGTTGGTCGACTCGCGCGAGGTAGCTCGCCGCGGTCTCTCCCGTCGTGGGGTCCATCCGCATGTCGAGCGGTGCGTCGGTGCGAAAGGAGAAGCCCCGCGCACCCTCATCGAGCTGGTGCGACGAGACCCCGAGGTCCAGCAACACCCCGACCACGCTGTCGGGGCCGAGGAAGTCCGCGTTGGCTATGAGCACGTCCACGAGCTCGGCGAAGGTCGCCCCCACGATGCGGACTCGCTCGCCAAAGGCGGCGAGGCGCTCTTTCGCCGCGACGCGCGCTTCGGGGTCACGGTCGACGCCGAGCACGCGCAACTGCGGTGCGGCGAGGAGCAGTGCCTCGCTATGTCCGCCACCACCCAAGGTGGCGTCGACGACCACGCCAGCGGGCAGGCTGGCGAAGAACTCGACGATGCCGTTCGCGAGTACTGGTTCGTGGTAACTGTCTCGGGCCATCCGCAGCCTGTCAATCGAGACAACGGGCGAGAGGGCGGAGGAGGAACCTCGACTCGTTGTCACAATTGTCAGGCTGCGCGTGGTCCGCGGCCGGTACTGCTGAGGTGCTCCCGTCACTAGTCACTGCCCTGTTTAAAGATCTCTTCGGCGGCGTCGACCTTTTCGGCGTAGGTCGCGGGGTTCCAGAGTTCGACGTGATCGAGGGCGCCCACCACCAAGACCTCGCCCGCGAGCTGTCCGTAGTCGCGGATGGCCGGCGGCAGGGCGAACCGGCCCTGCTTGTCGAACTCAACGTCGGAGGAGTTCGCGGACCAGTACCGTACCTGCTGGCGCTCGCCCGCCCCACCGGCCCGACTCTGCTGAAGGCGTTCATCCATCTGTCGGGCGAACTCGCCCGGCGTCCAGAGCGCCACGCACCCCTCGGTGTTGGGACTGAGGTGACCGCCGCGCTCAAAGGGTGCGCGGAACTTCGCGGGCAGGATGAGTCGACCCTTGGCGTCCAGCGAGTGCTGGAACTGACCGACAAATCCGAGCATGACTGTCCTCCCGCGGGCTCACCACTTATCCCCACTTCGTGACACATTACACCACGACTCACCACCTCTCACCAAATCGTCGCCCATTTGGGCCATTTTTGCGATGGCGAGTCCACGTTCGCGCACGCGGGGCCCTCGAGCGATCAGGTGTTCGTCGTGGACTACGTGGTCAGTAGAGCGCTGCGCTGAGCCCAGGGGCCCGCGACGCTTCGAAGACGCGCGAGGATCGCCTCGTCCTCGAAGCGAAGAGAAGAGACGACCTCGTTGTCGAGCGCCCCGATCAACCCCTCGGGTACGTGCGCGAGGTACCCCACCACGTCCGCCGTCGCACCGGTACGCAGCACACTCGAGAGAAAGACGCCCTCTCGCACCCGCCACTGGGTGACCCCAACGATCTTCTGGGCGTTCAGAAAGACTTCCCCGGGGCCGCGACCGGCAAAACAGACGACCCGAAACGCGACCGGTCCCTCGAGCGCGCCCTCGTGCACATGAAGTGGCCCGTCCGCAAAGGGGGCCAGCGACTCAGCCCACCAGGTGCCCGCCCGTATCGAACTCACGTGCACGTCGCTCGCCCAACGCTCGTCGCCGCGTGGTATCCACCAGTCCACCCATAGGTCTCGCGGCTGTAGCAACACCACTCCCCCGCCACCGCGACGACGACGAAGCGACGTCGTGCTCAGGCTCGCCGCGTCTAGTACGTTCCGCGACTGCGCGCTGCCCAGGACGAGGGTCGCTCTCGCCACGCGCGAGACGATCATCGTGGGTTCTTCTAAGGAACGAAGATCGCCGTAGTCGTAGAGCTCCTCGACCTCGCTCACGACGCCCGGGGCAGGTACGGCGCCCAGAGCGGGTCGGGGTCGGGCACGTGGCGCCATCGCCACCAGGGCCCGTCGGGTACGCGCGGCTCAAAGTGCATACGCCAACCGATCTCTTCGAGCAGTCGGTCACCTTTTTGCATGTTGTGGTGACGACAGGCCGCGACGACGTTCGTCCATTCGTGGCGCCCGCCGCGAGATCGCGGCACCACGTGGTCGACGGTGTCGGCGTGTTCGAGACAGTAGGCGCAGCGATAGCTGTCACGTAACAACAGACTTCGCCGCGTCAACGGCGGGGTACGAATCTTGGTCGGTAGTTTGACCATGTCGTGGAGTCGCACGATCGCGGGTATCTCCACCACGACGCTCGCCGAGCGACAGACCGCGGGCTCCTCGGGCATGGCGATCGGTTCGGCCCGTCCCGCCAGCATGAGCACCACGGCGCGACGCTCGGAGACGAGTTGCAGCGGTTCGAACGTCGCGTTGAGCAACAGCACTCGACCCACGCTTATCGTCCTCCTCGTTGACGCAGTGACCACGTCGCGGCCTCGACGACCGCCCGCCCCGTCATTGGCGCACCGTTCGTGCCGTTGGCCGTCACCATTCGAAACTCCCAGTACCCCGGACTCGGCAGCGGAAGATACGGCGCGCGTCGCCACCACGCTCGTCGGCGAAGTCGCCAGCCGGCGCGAGCGACGACGGGCAGTTTCTGGGGGTGGCGCACTAAATAGGCGCTGAGATCACGCACGTCGACGCCCATCACGGTGCGCCCCGCCACCCGACGAGGGCGGCGCCGAGGAGTGGACCATCCGCGCCCAGTTGAGAGCGATGTACCTCGATGTCGTGCGAGTACGTCATCATCGCCACGCTCCGAGCGGCCTTGTTGGCCTCGAAGAAGAACTCGTCGCCGAAGCCGAGCGCCACGGAGCCGGCGACAAAACACTGGGAGAAGTCGAGCACTGAACTCAGTGAGCCAACCGCGCGACCGACGAGTGCACCCGTGCGTTGTCGCGTCGCCTGGTCGGCCTCGTGCGCGGGACGACCGGTGCGCTCTTCTATCGCGCGGCCCGACGCCTCCGCCTCGAGGCAGCCATACGAACCGCACGCGCACAGTGCGCCGTCGGGTACGACGTTGAGGTGACCGACGTGACCCGCGTTCCCGGTCGCGCCGTCCAGGAGTCGCCCGTCCAAGACGACGCCGCCGCCCACGCCCGTCGAGACCACCATCGACAGATACGAGGTCAGGTCGCGCGCGCCGCCGAAGGATCCTTCGGCCAGCGCGAGGGCGCGAGCATCACCGTCGACGTAGACCGGTACGCCGAGCGCGTCGCGCAGCGAGTCTCGCAACGGGAACTCGCGCCAGAAGGGAATGTTGAGGGGCGAGACGCTCAACCCGCCGCGCGTCATCGGTCCGGCGCACCCGACGCCCACCACCTCGAGGTCGTCGCCACCACGAAGCTCGTCAACGCTCGCCACGATGGCGTCGAAGAGGTCGTCGTGATGTTCGCCTACCGCGAGTCGGGCTCGTCGCAGGATCTCGCCGTCACGGGCAACGAGGGCGACCTCAACCTTGGTTGCGCCAATGTCAATCGCCAGGCACGGAGGCGCGCGATGCGCGTCCCCGAGGGCGGTCATTCGCTCTTATGGCGATGACGCGACAACCAGTCGCGGAGCGAACTGGTGCGAGGACCGTAGTTCGCTTGGGTGTCGTCACCCTGGCTCGGACGAGTGATGTCCTGCCACGATGCGCGCCCGAGAAGTCGAGCGTTGCGCTCGACCACGACAGCGGAGATGAACATGAGGGCGACGCCCACCAGTCCAAGGAGAACGGAGTGTGAGAAACACAAGATGAGCACGAGCAGACCGACGAGGAAGCCGGCCACACCCCAACGCACCCGACGGCCGCTATGGGAGTAAATGTTCGTCTCGCGGACGTTTTTGGCGAAACGGGGATCTTGCTTAGAGAGGGATTCCTCGAGTTCGGCGAGGATCCGCTGTTCGTGCTCTGATAAGGGCATCGCGTCTCCTTCCGACAGTCCTTAAGGTACTTTATCTTTCTTCCCCTAATATTCGCACGTCGTGGACGCCGAAAAAGGTGCCCAACTCTAAAAATTCCCGAGGAGGGGCGTGGCGCGAGGGACCCTACGCGTGGGCGTCATCTGCACCGGCAACATCTGCCGTTCGCCGATGGCCGAAGTGGTCTTGAAGCACCTCGTCGCCCGCGATTCCACCCTCGACGGTCACGTGATCGTCACGAGCGCCGGTACGGCCAACTGGCACGTCGGGGACCCGATGGATTCCCGGGCCCGCGCGGCGCTCGACCGTGCCGGCTACCGGTTCGCGGGCTCGCCCGCGGCGTTCGCCGATCGCCGCTACCTCGACGCGCAGGACATCGTCGTGGTAATGACTCGTGAACACCTCGCCGAAGTGAAGGTGCGACTTCGCAGTGACCACACCGAGGTGCTCCTCTGGCGCACCCTCCTCGATCCGGGAACGGAACTCGACGTGGCGGACCCGTACTACGGGGACGATCAGGCCTTCGACGAGTGCCTGGCGGTCCTCAGCTCAGGGGGTCAGCGTTTGATAGAGGAATTTCGTCAGCGACTGGATGCACGCTCGTACGAAGCTTGATTTCCGGGAGCGTCAGCGACAGGGCCACGGCCAAGACACCAAAGGGGATGGCCCAGCGGTAGACGTCTTGGATCGAGAGCGCGATCGCGTGCAGGGCGATGTGCAACTGGTGCACGGGCAGGGTCTTGAGCAGCGTCGGCGTCCACTCCGACGGCGGGACCTTCAGCACCCTCGCGCCGGCGGCGCCGAAGCCCGTGGCGAGTTCGTGCGGCAGTTCATTCGCGTAGAGCGCGCCAAAGACCGCCGTCCCGAAACAGCCGCCCATCGAGCGAAAGAAGTTCGCCCCCGCCGTGGCGGCGCCGATGTCGCCGGGACCAACCGCGTTCTGTACGGCCGTGACCAAGATCTGCATCACCAGTCCGATGCCCATACCCAGCACCAACATGTAGAGCGCAATGACGAGCAGGGACGTGTGATCGTTAACGAGACTGAGGAGCACCAACCCCAGCGTCATGATCACCGTGCCGGCGATCGGGAACGGCCGATACTTTCTTCCCCGCGAGACGAGAATTCCCGTCGTAATCGACGTCAAGAACAGACCCGCCATCATCGGCAACAGTCGCAGTCCCGACATCGTGGGGGACGTGCCGCGTACGTCTTGAAAGAACAGTGGAAGGAAGACGAGCGCGCCGTACATCGCAAAGCCCACCACGAAGCCGATTGCCGACGCGGAAGAAAAGACGCGATTGGCGAAGAGCTTCGGCGCCAGGATCGGCTCGACCGAACGGCGCTCGACGAAGACGAAGATCACCGACACGACGAGCCCGCCGATGAGCAGCAGCATCGATGGCGCACTGAGCCAGCGCAACGTGGTCCCGCCCAACGAGGTGAAGAGGATCAGCGCGGACGCGGCGATGGTGAGCACGACGATGCCCGGGTAGTCAATCACGTGCTGGATACGGTTCTTCGTCGTCGGCAACACGATGGCGGTGACGATGAGCGCGACGATGCCCAGCGGCAAGTTCACGTAGAAGATCCACGGCCACGACCAGTACTCCACGATAAATCCACCCAGCAAGGGCCCGAGCACCGTCGCGGCGCCGAAGGTCGCACCGAAGAATCCCGCGTATCGTCCGCGTTCCCTCGGCGAGACGACGTCCGCGATGATTGCTTGAGCCCCGACCAACAGTCCACCGCCGCCGAGTCCCTGGAAGGATCGAAAGATGATGAGCTCGACCATCGAGTGTGAGATGCCACAGAGCATGCTCCCCACGAGAAAGATGACGATGGCCCACTGGAAGAACTGCTTGCGACCGTAGAGGTCGCCGAGCTTTCCCCACAGGGGTGTACTCACGGTGGTCGTCAACAGGTAACCCACCACGACCCAGCTGAGGTGACTCGCGCCGTGCAGATCACCCACGATGGTCGGCAGCGCGGTCGCCACAATCGTGCTGTCGAGGGCGGCGAGCAACATCCCGAGCATCAACGCGCCGAGGATGAAATAGAGCTGTCGCTTCGAAACAGCGGCGATCTGGAGTTCGTCCATGAGTGGTTCCTTCGTGACGGAGAGCCGCTCACGTCCCCGAATAACCAACAACTTTAGACGTCAATACGCTCACGCCAGTCGTTTCGCTCGCAATGAATGCCCAATCGGCCTACCCGCGTGGGTCACTCACATGACTATGTTGGACGAGACAATGAGGACACGACTGAGCGAACTACTGGGCGTCGAATATCCGGTGATGCTCGCGGGGATGGGCGGGGTGTCCTACAGTGCGCTCGCCGCCGCCGTCTCTAACGCGGGTGGTTACGGCTGCCTGGGCGCGTCGACGATGTCCTACGAGCGACTAGCCGAGGAGATCACCGCCACGCGGGAACTGACGTCCAAGCCCTTCGGCGTCGATCTGCTGACCGCCTTCCCTGACACGCTCGTGAAGCACGTGGAACTCCTGATCGAAGGTGGCGCGAGCACCTTCGTCGCGGGCCTCGGCGTGCCGAGCCACGTCGTCGAACTCTGTCATCGCCACAATGTCCTCGTGATCTCGATGTGCGGCAAGGTCGAGCACGCGCGTCGCGCGCTCGACGCGGGATGCGACGTGGTCGTCGCCCAGGGCACCGAGGCCGGCGGTCACACCGGCACCGTCGCGACCTTTCCCTTGGTGCCGATGATCGTCGACGCGGTGGGCGCGCACATTCCCGTGGTCGCGGCCGGCGGGGTCTTTGACGGACGCGGACTCGCCGCGGCGCTCGCCCTCGGCGCCGACGGCGTGTGGGTCGGCACGCGATTCATCGCCACCCCCGAGGCGCGCGCCCTACCGGGGTACCGGGAACGAATCGTCGCAGCCCGCGAGGACGAAACCGTCATCTCTCGAGCCTTCACTGGCAAGACCATGCGCGTCCTGCGCAACGCCACCACCGACCGTTACGACGCCGATCCCACCTTGTTGAAGAAGTTTCCCGATCAGCTCCTGGTGGCCTTCGAGGAGGGCACCTTCCACCTCGGCGGCGACGGCGCCACCACGGGCGTCGACCCCTCGCGCGAGGGGTACCCGGCCGGCCAGGCCGTCGGCGCGATTGAGGCGACGACGCCGGCGGGCGAGATCGTTCGACGGATGGTCGAGGACGCGGACACCATTCTCAAGCGACTCGCCACGCAGTAGGCACTCGCCTCGAAGCAAGGAGTGGGCGTCGTTATCGGCTCTTTCGAAGCGTGCGGCGTTGGTCAGTAGATTTGTCCCAGGCCCCCCATGATCAAAGTCGAACACGTCACTAAGCGATACGAAGGCATGACCGCGGTTGACGACCTCGACTTCGAAGTCCTGCCGGGAGTGGTCACCGGGTTCCTAGGCCCGAACGGTTCGGGGAAGTCGACGACCATGCGCATCATCTTGGGTCTCGATCACCCGACGAAGGGTCGAGCCACCGTCAAGGGCAAGCGCTACGAGGAACTCCGCGACCCGCTCCACGAGGTCGGTGCGCTACTCGACGCGAAGGCGATACACCCCGGTCGAAGCGCGCGTAATCACCTACGCGCCCTCGCCGCCTCGAACCGGATTCCCTACAAGCGCGTCGATGAGGTGCTCGAGTTCGCGGGCATCTCCTCGGTCGCCCACAAGCGCGTGGGGAACTTCTCTCTCGGCATGAGTCAACGACTCGGTATCGCGGCGGCGCTGCTCGGCGACCCCGAAGTGCTGCTCTTCGACGAACCGGTCAACGGCCTCGACCCCGAAGGCATTCGCTGGATCAGAGAGTTCTTCCGATCGCTCGCCAACGAGGGCCGTACCGTGTTCGTCTCGTCCCACCTCATGAGCGAGATGGCCGTTAGCGCCGATCAGATCATCGTGATCGGACGGGGCAAGTTCATCACTCAAGGGTCCATCGACTCACTGACCGCGACCGCCAAGGGCACCGTGTTCGTGCGCGGGGCCAACCACCAGCAACTCCTGAGTGCCCTGCGTGCGAAGAACGCCACGGTCGCGGAGTTGAACGACGAGGCGCTCAGCGTCTCGGACCTCAGCGCCGAAGCGGTCGGCCAGATCGCCTTCGACGCCGGGGTCGCGCTCTATGAACTCACGCCGCAGCGCGCGTCCTTAGAGGACGTCTTCATGGACCTCACCGCGGATTCAGTCGAGTACGGATCGTCGGGAGTGCGCCATGAACAGTGACACCACCCTCGGGTCGGTCGTTCGCTCCGAATGGTTGAAGTTCCGATCCGTTCGTTCCTCCATCTGGTGCGTCGTGGTCACCTTCGTCCTCACGATCGGTCTCGGAATCCTCGTGACGACGGTCGTGCGAGTCCAGTGGCACAAGATGAGTCAGATAAACAAACTCACCTTCGACCCCGTGCAAACGAGCCTCGTGGGCATCGTCTTCGCGCAGTTCGCGGTCGGCGTGATCGGATCGCTCTTCATCACGAGTGAGTACTCGACGGGCGCGATTCGCTCGACGTTGGCCGCGGTGCCCAACCGAATCCAACTCGTCGCGAGTAAGTTGATCGTCCTCGTCTCGTGCATGCTGGTCGTCGGCGAGGTCGTGTCCTTCGGGGCCTTCTTCATCGGTCAAGCGATCTACTCCGGCGTCGTGCCCACGGCGTCACTGAGTAACGGCGCGGTCTTGCGCACGGTGGCCTTCGCGGGGTTCTACCTCACACTCTTGGCGGCGTTTAGCTTCGCCCTGGGCTTGTTGATTCGACACAGTTTGGCGTCCATCAGCACGTACGTCGGCGTCCTGCTCATCTTGCCGCTCATCATCGCCTTCTTGCCGCAGAGTTGGCAGAACGACACCATTCGCTTTCTCCCCGGCGAGGGACTCGGACACTCGATGACCTCCGTACAGCCGGGCCCGAACGTGTTCGGTCCCTGGGTCGCTTTCGGCATCCTGGCGCTCTACGTGGTGGTGCTCGTGGCGGTGAGCACCTCGAGTTTTCGACGCCGCGACGCGTAGCTCAAGACCTAACGTTGCGCCATGGAACTCCGTGACGCCCTGCGCACCACCGGTTCGATTCGCCGCTTCACCGACCAGCCCGTCAGCGACGCCCTCCTCGAGGCGATCTTGGATGACGCGCGCTTCGCACCCTCGGGGGGGAACCGTCAGGCCTGGCGGGTCATCGTCGTCAAAGATCCCACCATCCGACGCGCCGTCGCCGACGCGTACCTCGACGCCTGGCACGACTACGTCGCCCAACTCATGGCCGGTCTCATTCCCTACTCACCCTTGGCGAGCGAGGCCGACCGCGCGGCCGCCGGCGAACGCCGCGGCGCCGCAGAGGCGGCGTCTCGCCCCGAAGGTTTCCCCGAATCGCTGGCCGAGGTGCCCGCGATGCTCGTGGTACTCGCCGACCTTCGCGTCCTCGCCGCGACCGACCGCGACCTCGATCGCTACCAGTTCGTCGGCGGCGCGTCGATCTACCCCTTCGTCTGGAGTGTGCTGCTCGCCGCCCACGAGCGCGGCGTCGGCGGGGTCATGACGACGGTGGCGATCGCGAAGGAGGCGGCGCTGCGCGACGTCCTGACGATTCCCGAGCACTTCGCGGTCGCCTCGGTCGTCGCGTTGGGCTTCCCCGCTTCACGTCACACGAAATTGACCCGGCGACCCGTCGAGGCCTTCACCACGATCGACCGACTCGACGGCACCGCCTTCTTCTCGTAGTTCAGCGGGCAAACAGTTCGTCGGTGTCCTCACCGAAGGCTCGCGGACCGCGACGGATGCCGGGCCGCACTCCGTCGAGACGCAACGGCAAGCGCATGGCGCGCGTCTCGCCCGCGGGCGAGGACATCGTGCCCACGAAGTCGCCGGTCGTGATCTGCTCCTGCGCGAAGGCTCCCGCGACGTCAAGAATCGGCGCGCACGGCACGCCCGCACGCTCAAAGACGTCGATCCAAAACGCCGTCGACTGCTCGACGAGGATCACCTCCAACGCGTCGCGCAGGTCACTTCGCCCCGCGACGCGTCCCGCGTTCGTCGCCCACTGCGCCCGGCTCGAGAGCGCCTGATTATCGAGCGTCGCGACGAGTCGCGCGTACTGCGCGTCGGTGCCCACGGCGAGTAACAACGATCCGTCGCTCGTGGCGAGGGGTCCGTAGGGCGCGATGCTCGGGTGATCGTTTCCGCGCCGCTCGGGATTCACTCCGGTCGAGAGGTAGCCCTGGGCCTGATTCACCAGCGCCGTCATGGCCGATTCGAGCAGTGGCGCTTCGACGTGCCCACCGCTTCGTCCGCTCGCGCGCGCGAAGAGCCCACTGAGCAGTCCGACCGCCGCGTAGAGGCCGGTGACCACGTCCGCGATGGGTGCCCCACACTTCGTCGGATCGCCGTCTGCCTCACCGGTGATGCCCATCAGACCCGATCGGGCTTGCGCGAGCGCGTCAAAGGACGGACGCCCCGCCAGTGGTCCACCCTCGCTCGCCGAAGTGACGCTCACCCACACGCAGCCGGGGTTTCGCGCGCGCAGCCGGTCGAGACCGAGCGAACGCGCTTGGCTGGGTAGAAAGTTCTCGACGACGGCGTCGGCGAATTCGACCAGTTCGCCGACGCGCTCGAAGTCAACTGGGTCGCGCAGGTCGGCGACGACGTTTCGTCGATGACGGTTGACCGCCAGGTAGTACGTCGCCTCGTCGCCCAGGCGCGGTGGCGCCAGCGAACGTACCGGGTCACCCTCGGGTCCTTCGACCTTGATCACGTCCGCGCCGAGGTCACCGGCGATCATCGCGCACAGCGGGCCCGCCAGGACTCGAGAGAGGTCCAGCACCCGAATGCCCTCGAGGGGCAGGCCCGTCCCCACGTTGGTCGGATCAAGTTCCCAAGTCACGAAGGAACTCTAGGGTTGCCGCGACGGTGCCCGAAGTTGAATCGGTTGTCCCTAGAAACTGGCGCCGTTTATCACGACGAGCCGGGCGGGTAGCGCCCCGGCGCTCGCGCCCCATTTCGTCAGGATCTCAGCGTAGGTCCCGTTCGCGATCAACGTCTTGAGCGCGGCGCGAAGGGCGCGCGCGAGCTCCACGCCGGCGCCAGATTTGGCGGTAGCGAGTCCGAAGGGGGCGACGTCGATGGAGGTGCCGATGAGCGTCAGCGACCCCTCGCTCTTCTCGACGAGGTAACCAGCCTCTTGAGAGTCAACGAAGCCCCCGGCGACCTCACCACCCACGACGCCCTGGTTGAGCGCGGCGTCGCTCGCGAAGTCAACCACGGTGAGCACCGAGTTCGCCGGACACTTGGCGACCTCGCCGTTCGCGTCATTCTGCTCGACGGTCCCGCGCACGACGCCGACGGTCAGACCGCAGAGGCTCGCGAGACTCTGGAACGTGACGCTCGAACCCGACGGGGCGTAGAACGCCTCGCCACCGCGGTAGTAGTCGACGAAGTTGACCGAGGTCTCGAGGGCCTTGGTGTCGGGGAACGACGAGGTGCCGATCTGATAGCGGTTCGACTTCACGCCGACGATGATGTCGTCAAAGGGCACGTCGCTCTCTCGATACTTGATCCCGAGCGTCGTGGCGATCGCGCGCATCACGTCCGGGTCGAGTCCGACCATCGACGTGCCCCGCATCCACTCATCCGGTGGGTACGACGCGTCGGTGGCGACGCGGATGGTGGTACCGATGAGCGATATCGGGACGAGGGCGGCGTCACTCGGGCTGAAGACCCCGCCGATCGAGGTCGTCGGCGGCGCGGCGGATGATCCTCCCGCGATGAACAGGCACGCCGCGCCGAGGACCAGCGTGACGGCGCCTCTACTAACCCAGTGACGACGCCGCGTGAACTCTTTCAAAATGCTGCCACTCCATCGCGCGCCGTGGTCTCATTGTTATCAGACGAGCGCCCGAAAGTGGGGCCGGGACTAGGCGTGGACCAGCGAGCGGGCGTCGCCGAGGACGCCCTTGGGAAGCCGGGCGAAGACCACGAGCGCGGCCACGAACGACACACCGCCGGCGACGAGGCACCCTCGATGCAGACCGTCCATGAACGCGTCGGTCACCTGCGCCCCGATCGTCGGGCGAAGGGCCGCGGGAAAGTGCGCGACGACCAGTTGCGCGGCGTGGGTCGAACTCGCCGCGAGATTGAGTTGGTGGAGTGAGAGGCCGCGGGCGAGGTAGGGACGCAGCGCGGCTCGCACGTGGGGGCCAAAGAGCGAGGAGAAGACCGAACCGACGACCGCGACGCCCATGGCGCCGGCGAGTTCGCGGGTCGTCTCATTGACGGCGGCGCCCGCGCCGATCTGCTCGGGCGCCAACGTGCTCATCAACGACGCGGTGGCCGGGGCGTTGACGAGCGAGAAGCCAAACGCCATGATCATCATGATGGCGATGATCGGACCGAAGTAGGCGGCGCTCGCCGCGACGAAACCGGCCCAGGCCAACGCCGCACCCAGGATCACCAGTCCGGCTGATACCACGTACCGCGTGCCCGCCTTCAACGCGGCGACTGCCCCGACGGGCGTGGCGATCATGGTGATAACGGCGAAGGGCAGGGTGTGCACGCCAGCCGAGAGAGCCGAGTAGCCGCGGATGAGTTGGAAGTACTGAGTGATGAGGAAGATGAAGCCGAAGAGACAGAAGTAGTTCACCGATATCGCACCTGCGCTGGCCGAGAAGCTGCGGTTCCTAAAGACGCGCACGTCGAGCAGCGGGCCCTCGCGACCGAGCTCGTGGCGAATGAATGCGGCGAGCGACGCGACGGCGAGGACGAAGAGCCCGAGCGTCGCGTCACTCAGCCAACCCCAGCTCGGACCCTCGATGATCGCGAAGGTCAGCGACGTCACGCCCACGGTACCGAGGGCCAGTCCCCCAAGGTCGACGCGACGTTGTTGAGGACTACGCGACTCGGGGACCACGTAGGCCGCGGCCACGACGGCCACCACGACCAAGGGCGCGTTGATCAGGAAGATCGAACCGTACCAAAAGTGCACCAACAGTGCACCACCCACGACCGGACCGATGGCGATCGCGACACCACCGGCGGCGCCCCAGGCGCCGAAGGCCTTCGCGCGCTCGGAGAGGTCGTCGAAGGCCACGGTCAACGTCGAGAGGGTCGCGGGAAAGATGAACGCGGCCGCCGCGCCCATCAACGCTCGCGCGACCAGCAGCGTCGAGACGCTCGAGGAGAAGGCCGCCATGAGCGAGAACACGCCGAAGGCGACCAGGCCACACTGCATCACGCGCTTGCGACCGAGCCGATCGGACAGCCCACCGCCGGCGAGAAGGAGGCCCGCGAAGGGGAGCGAGTACGCGTCGACGATCCACTGGAGCGAGGAGTTGGACGCGTGCAGGTCCTTCGAGAGCACCGGGAGCGCCACGTTGACGATGGTGTTGTCGATCACCACGATCAAGACGACGACGCACAGGACCGCGAGGACCCACCAGCGGCGATCGTGAACCGATGTAGGCATGTCGACTCCTATAGAACAATGTCCCATTAAAGTAGCACGATGTTCTATACTGGTCAAGTGACCACCTCCCTGACGCGCACGCCATCGAAATCGATCGTGGCCGAAGTCCTCAAGGGGGCGCTCGCCATCCTCGACGAGGAGGGCCCTGACGGCTTCACCGTGCGCGCGATCGCCAAACGCGCGGGCGTCGCGCCCATGGCCATCTACAACCACTTCGATGGGGTGAACGGCGTCTTAGAGGCACTCTGGACCGACGGCTTCGAGGCGTTACGACGGGCGATCACGTTTCAAAGTGGGGAGCCGCTCGCGGACCTTCTCAACGCGGGACGGGGTTATCGCACCTTCGCCCTGGGCAATCGCGGTCTCTACACGGTGATGTTCATGCACCGGTTCCGTAACTTCTGCCCGAGCGTCGAAGCCGAGCACCTCGCCGCCGAGACCTATCAGACGTTGGTCGTGAACGTCGAGCGCTGTCAACAACTCGGCTACTTCTCCAACGTTCGCGCGAGCGACGGCGCGCAGGTCCTCTGGTCGGCCTGTCACGGTTACGTGGCGCTCGAACTCCTCGACATCAGCTTCGCGTCGAATCGAGACGACACCTTCGAGCGACTTCTCGCCGCGCTACGAGACGGCTTCCGCTAGCACCGGGTAGGGCAGGCCCTTCGGCCAGCGGCCGAATCGCTCCGCCGAGAGCAGCATGTCGGTGAGGTCGTGGCGTAAGTGACGTTGGCGCCAGACGAGTTGACCTTGGGCGGCGGCCAGCACCCGGTCGACGTCGTCACACTCGGTGCGCCAGGTTGGATCGACCGCGAGGTCGTAGCACCGGTAGGAACCGTCGCCGAACTGCACGTAGGCCACGTCATCGCCCACCGAGACCGCGAGGTTCTGTCTCGACAAGGTGTGGCGACTGGGTGTCGTCGTCGAGCTCATGAGCAGGACGAATCGACTGTCCCACTCGTAGTGCGCCTCTTTTCGCCAGCGCACGTCCTCGCCTGCGAGGAGCGGCCGCAGCGAGTGACCGTCGCACTGGAGGGGTTGGTCCACGTCGAGCGCGTCAGCCAGCGTGGGGAGCAGATCGATGTTCTCCGTGAAGTGGTCGATCACCCGACCGCCGGGCTCACGGGGGTCGCGCCACAGACCGATGATGTGATAACTCTGCGGGAAGAAACCTAGCTTCTCGATTAAGCCGTGGTCGCCCAGCTGATCGCCGTGATCCGACGTCACCACGACGATCGTGTCGTCCCACTCGCCTCTCGCTTCGAGTTCCTCGACGATGCGTCCCAGCTGGGCGTCGACTTCGGAGATCATGCCGTAGTACTGCGCCCTCAACGCCCGCATCGCTGCGGGGTCCTGCGGGGCGGTCACGACGCCGAAGGCGAGCGCCGATTCGTGCAGGGGGTGGCGCTGCTCGCTCGCCACGGGCGCGATGGGCATCTCGACCTCGTCGGGGTCGTAACGACGCGAGAACTCCCCCGCCGCCGCGTAGGGCGGGTGAGGTCGCAGGTAGCTCAGGTGCGCGAACCACCCGCTCTCTTGATGAGCCAGCCACTCGAGGAACCGCGTGGTGAGGAATCCACTCAGGGAGTCCTCGACCGGCCGATCGGGTTCACCGTGCAAGAGTGCCTCCCAACCGGTGGGCCCGTCGTAGCCCTTCGCGCGGAGATACTGCGCCCATCCCGCCTGACTCTCGGGTAGGTAGAGCCCGACCGACATCCCCGGCAGGATGCCGTCGTAGTAGGTGAGTCGAGGGTCCTGCTCGTCGTTGGCCCGGAAGGGGTCGATGCCCTGGTCGGTGTAGCCAAAGAGCGTCGGGTCGTACCCCGCTCGTCGCGCGACGAATGCGAGGTTGTCGAGCTCGCCCGCGAGGGGGGTTCCATTCGCCACCACGCGGTTGTTCATCTGGTACATGCCCGTAAAGATCGCCGCACGACCCGGCGCGCACGGCGCCGCTTGGGAGTAGTGGCGCGTGAGGCGAACTCCCTCGCGGGCCACCCGGTCGAGCGTCGGCGTCGTGACTAGCGGGTGCCCCGCGGCCCCGTAACTGTCGCCACGGAACTGATCGAGCGTGATGAACAGTACGTTCACGACGCCTCGACCAGTCGATGAACGTGCGAAGCGACGTCGTCAAGTATCGCCATGGCGTCGGGCACGACGCCGCCCATCTCTAAGAATCCGTGCACCATCTCTTCGGCTTCGAGTAGCTCCACCGGTACGCCAAAGTGTCCGAGCAGACCGGCGTAGGCGACGCCCTCGTCGCGCAGCGGGTCGCACTCGGCGACCACGACCACCGCGGGCACCGCGCCGGCGAGGTCGCTCGAGAGCAGGGGCGTGACCCGCGGGTCCGTATGGTCGCCGAAGTCACCGAGGTAGCGTCGATAGTCCTGTCGCAGGCTCTCGAGGTCCAAGAGGTACCCCGAGCCGAATCGGTGCGCGGAGTCGGTGACGAGTTCGGGGCCGAGCGTCGGATAGATCAAAACCTGGGCCACGAGTCCAAGGTCCTCTCCGCGCAACTGTGTCGCCGCGACGGTGGCGAGGTTGGCGCCGGCGGAGTCCCCCATCACGATGAGTCGCGAGTCCGCGTGGGCGACGTCGCTCCGGTTGGCCGC
>Ga0182012_10000650_pt1 | contig 38367 bp, 25 predicted proteins | sample 612S2SmetaG_FD_120486 | JGI IMG/M metagenome (GOLD analysis project Ga0182012, IMG submission 120486) | Permafrost microbial communities from Stordalen Mire, Sweden - 612S2S metaG | ecosystem: Environmental > Terrestrial > Soil > Wetlands > Permafrost | place: Sweden: Stordalen | collected...
AGGTGCAGCAATCCGGATCGCCGAACTATCACAAATGGCTAACGCCCGAAGAATTCGGCCAGCAGTTTGGCGCATCAGACGCCGACATTCAGGCCGTTACTTCTTGGTTGCAAGGGCATGGCTTTCAGGTTCAGCCCGTCTCAAAGGGCCACAGCTTGATTGAGTTTTCCGGCAACGCCGGACAGGTGAAGCAGGCCTTCCACACAGAGATTCATAAATTTATTGTGAACGGCCAAGAGCACTGGGCAAACGCTACCGATCAACAGATCCCCGCAGCGCTTTCCGCAGCAGTAGCGGGCGTATCAACACTGCATAACTTTTTAGCAGTGCCGCAGGTATCGGTTGCCAACACGAAGGTGCCCTTTACCGTCTCAGCCCAGTCGCCAGTGCCGCAGTTTGACGCGAGTGGCGGCGGCAACTATCTGGCGCCAGGTGACTATGCCACAATTTACAACGCTAAACCGCTTTATCCCACCATCACTGGCGCAGGCGTCACCATCGCCGTTGTCGGCCGCACCAACATTCTGTTATCGGATATTGCTTCGTTCCGAAGTCTCTTCGGTCTGCCGGCCAACAATCCAATCATTATCGTGAACGGGACGAACCCCGGCATCGTAAGTACTTCCGAAGAAACCGAAGCTGTGCTCGATACCTCTTGGGCTGGAGCGTTGGCCACCGGCGCAACCGTTGACTTAGTTGTCTCCGCGTCCACCAACACTACCGACGGCGCCGACCTGTCAGAAGTCTACATTGTCGACAACAATATCGCGAATGTCATGACAGAAAGTTTTGCCTCGTGTGAGGCCTCCATGAGTTCGGCCCAAGCCTCCGCCATTTCCTCGCTTGCTCAACAGGCCGCTGCCCAGGGAATCTCATATACCGTCTCGGCGGGCGATGCGGGTTCCGCCGGCTGTGACAACTTCAACACTGAAACCTCCGCCACTGGTCCTGTCTCCGTCAATGGCTTGGCCTCCACTCCTTACAACCTTGCAGTGGGCGGCACGCAATTTAACGAAAATGGCAACACATCGGCCTATTGGAGTTCTTCCAATTCCTCCAGCTACGCCTCCGCGCTTTCCTACATTCCTGAAGATGTGTGGAACGCCAATTGCACCGGCGCAGTGTGCGGAACAGGCAGTATTCTAGCGGGGGGCGGCGGAGCGAGCGTGTTCTTCAGCAAGCCATCTTGGCAGTCGGGAGTCCCTGGCATTCCCAACGATGGAGCCCGCGATCTGCCCGACGTTGCTCTTACCGCGGCTGGACACGATGCTTACCTCGTCTGTTTAGGGGGCTCCTGCTCCTCCAGTTCGCCAGGTTTTTACGCCGTCTACGGTACGTCAGCCTCTTCACCATCCTTCGCCAGTATCATTGCGCTCATTAACCAAAAGGCGGGCGGACGTCAAGGCCAGCTCGCGCCAAAGCTCTACAGTCTAGCGGCTTCTGAGAGTCTCGCCTCGTGCAACGCTTCCAATACTTCCGTTTTACCGGCGCAGACTTGCTATTTCAATGACGTAACTATCGGCACAAATGCCGTTCCTGGTGAAGCGAATTACAACACCAGCAGCGAAACTTACCCAGCCACCGTTGGCTTTGACCTGGCGAGTGGTTTGGGTTCTGTCAATATCGCGAGCTTGGTCAATGGCTGGAGCGGCAGTCCAATTGCCTCTGTCTCTCCCACCTCACTCACGTTCGCCTCGCAAACCGTGGGTACCTCCAGCGCATCTAAATCGGTAACTCTCAGCAACAATGGTAGCGGTGCTCTCGCCATCCAAAGTATCACCACTACTGGCGCCAATGCCTCCGATTTCACCACCACGAATACCTGCGGCTCCTCACTTGCGGCCGGTTCAAGCTGTAGCATCTCCGTTACTTTCGACCCTGGCGCAACCGGCACGCGCAATGCCAATCTAGTTGTGACCGATAACTCGAATAACGTCGCGGGTTCTACTCAAACCGTCTCGCTGACGGGCACAGGAACTTCGTCCAGTGGCCCAACTCCCACCGTGCTCACCACCTACGTAGGAACCTACGGCAGTGCGACGCCCACCTATACTGGATCCACTGTCACCTTGCCTCTGCGTGCTTATGATCCCTCCGGTGCAGCTGCGGTTGGGAATCTGACCGCTGCTATCAACACTTCTAACGGCAGCTTCAGCATCGTGCTCGAACAGATCAGCGGCGCTTACAGCGTGCATCTGACCGACCCCTCTGGGAATTCTGCCCCTTATCCGTACGTCTCCCTGACGCCCAATGGCGCCACTGCCGCAACCTCCATCTCCATCTCGGGTCTCCAGCTCAGCTCTACCAGTTTGGCGCTGGCGGGCGACGAGCTCCAATTCAACGTGACCCTGACCCTCAGCGGCACGTTCACCGACACCGTAGCCTTGGGTGCTCAAGACGCAACTGGCTATTCAGTGCCCTGGTACGCGACAGCGGCAGCAGATTGGAATAGCGGAGCCATAACCTCCGCCCCTGCGGTGACGCTCAATCCCACCAGCTTGACGTTTGCCAATCAGACCCTTTCAACCACCAGCGCAGCCCAATCCGTGACAGTAACCAATAGTGGGACCGCCACCCTCACCGGTCTTTCGGTTTCAGTCACTGGCACGAACAGTGGCGACTACAACATCAGTGCCAATACCTGCGGAACCAGCCTGGCTGTTGGGACAAATTGTTCGGTGAGTGTTACGTTCACCCCGCAAGCCACCGGCACTCGCTCAGCCAGCTTGTCCTTCGCCGATAATGCGTCCAATTCTCCGCAGAGTGCGCCGCTGACTGGCACCGGTACGACCTCAACCGGTCCGGCTCCCACAGTCTTGACAACTTACGTGGGCACTTACGGCAGCGCCACGCCAACCTACAATGGCTCCTCTGTCACATTGCCCTTGCGCGCATACGATCCCTCAGGTGCCGCCGCCGTCGGAAATCTAACAGCATCTATCAATACTGCGAGCGGCAGTTACGGCGTCGTGCTCGAACAGATCAGCGGCGCTTACACAGTGCATCTGACCGACCCCTCCGGAAAATCTGCTCCCTATCCCTATGTATCTCTAACTGCCAATGGAGCAACTACCACAACCTCCATCTCCATCTCGGGCCTGCAACTCACTGCCACGAGTTTGGCTCTGGCCGGTAATGAGCTCCAGTTCAACGTCACACTGACGTTCAGCGGTGCGTTTAACAACACGATCTCGCTCGGCGCGCAAGATCCCAATGGCTATTCGGTGCCGTGGTTTGAAACCGTCGCGGCCAACTGGACGAGCGGTGCGGCCGCGCCTTCTGTCACTCTCAATCCCACCGCTTTGACGTTCGCCAGTCAGACCCTGGCTACCACCAGCGCCGCCCAAACTGTCACGATCACAAATACTGGGAGCGCAACCCTCACCGGTCTTTCAGTGGCCCTCGGTGGCACGAATAGCGCCGATTACAGCATTAGCGCCAATACCTGCGGCACTAGCCTGGCTATTGCGGCAAATTGCTCTGTGAGCGTAACGTTCACACCGCAAGCCACCGGCACCCGCTCGGCGAGTTTGCAGGTTACAGACAATGCTGCCAATTCTCCTCAGAGTGTGTCGCTCACCGGTACTGGCGCGACATCAACCGGCCCAACTCCCACCGTTCTCACCACCTATGTTGGCACTTATGGCAGTGCCACGCCAACCTATACCGGCAACACCGTAACCTTGCCCTTGCGCGCCTACGATCCTTCTGGGGCGGGTGCAGTGGGCAATCTTACCGCTAACATCAATACCTCCGCCGGCGCGTACAGTCTTGTGCTCGAACAGATCAGCGGAGCCTACTCGTTGCATATGTATTCCCCTAGCGGCGCGTCTGCTCCCTGGCCCTATGTCGCACTCAGTCCGAACGGTCAAACAACGGCCATTTCTATCTCACTCGCCGGCTTGCAAATTACCGCCGCGAGCCTAACGCTTGCCGGAAATGAATTACAGTTCAACGTGACCGTCACGTTTAGCGGCACGTTTAGTGACACCATCACGCTCGGAGCCCAAGACTCGACCAGCTATTCTGCGCCCTGGTATGGGACAGTGGCCGCCGATTGGATTAGCTAAGACGCGTTGATGCGTTCTAAGACGAGCGCGCTTAAACACAGCGGCAGCGTTACGAGCCAGACCACTTGCGAATAGAGCTGGTGGTCTGAGAGGTAGCCAATAATAGGCGAGATCACCATGCTCAACAAGCCGAAGGAACACGTCAAAGCCGCCAGCGCCATACCCGACCGCTTTGCTCCAAAAAGGTCAATGGGCAGCGCATAAATGTTCACGCTGCCGGCCAGCGCGAAGAAGAAGCTCGCGGAGATTAGAACCGTCGCCCAGCGCGCACTCGCTGCGAACGGCAGTAACAGCGTGATCAGCGAACACACCGCGCTCAACCAAACTGCTCGCCGCCGCGCTCGCATCGGGTCAGCCATTTTCTTCGCCCAGTACTGCGAGAGCCATCCACCAAAGAACCCTCCAAAGTTGGAGACCAGCGGTGGAATCCATGCGTAATAGCTCGATTCCTTCAAGCTGATGTGATGCACGTGCGTCAAGTAAATAGTGGTCCAGTTCGACCACAACGAGTAGCAGCCCATCCATAGAAGGTTCGCCACCACCAGCAGAATCAGATTCCGCTCGCCCAAAATAGCAAACGATGACCTGCTTTCCCGCTCCTCTGCCGTCATGATTTCGGCCTTCTGAAACTGCGCTGGAATCATTCGGCCCACCAGCCACCAAATCGGCAACCATGCGAAGCCGCATAGTCCCGCCACCATAAAGGGCCAGCGCCATCCATGGACCACTGCCGCTTGTACACCCCAATACGCAGCCAACGAGCCACCTAAGCTGAGGCCAATCTGATTTACCGCCGCTCCCAGTGCCCGCTCGTCCGGATTCAAGTAAATCGCGTTGAGCTTCCCCACCGCCGACACACCAGCCGACTCACCAATTCCCAACGCGGACCGGCACACTCCCAGACCACCGAAGCCTCGCACCAAACCCGTACCCACCGCCGCGCACGACCACCAACTCACCGCCGCATAGATTCCGAAGTTGACTCCAAAGCGGTCGAGGATCCAACCGGCTCCCAGCGCGCTAAGCGCATACGTGGCTGAGAAGAGCGAAAGCAGCCAGCCATATTCCAAAAGGTTGAAATGAAATTCCTTCCGGATGGGATCGGAAAGCGCGCTCAACAGTCCACGGTCGAGATAGTTCAACGTCGACGAGAAAACAAACGCACTCACCGCTAGCCAGCGAAGAGAGACACTAGTGGGCATAGATCTCAATGTCCTATGATGAATCACCCGTTATGCTGAAATCACGAATCGCCCGCCGTGGCTTGCTGAAAGCGGCAGCCGTCGCAGCTCTGCCACTCCAGCCTCAGGAAGGAGAGCATCGCGTCAAAGCCACACCCCCAGGCAGTATTGTCGATGTCGGCAGCCTGCGCGTTGGTCACTACACTGACACCCGGCGCCCCACGGGCTGCACCGTTGTCATCTTCGAAAAGGGTGCTGTGGCTGGCGTGGATGTTCGTGGCGCAGCTCCGGGAAGCCGCGAAACCGACTTACTCAATCCATTGAATACCGTGCAAAAAGTGAACGCAATTCTGCTGGCCGGCGGCAGCGCTTTTGGCTTGGACGCGGCCAGCGGCGTAATGCGCTACCTGGAAGAAAACAAGATGGGATATTCTGTCGGGCCAGTAATTGTGCCCATCGTTCCCGCAGCAATCCTGTTCGATTTAGGCGTCGGCGATCCTAAGATTCGTCCAGATGCCGAAGCGGGTTACGCTGCTTGTCAGGCTGCTGCCGCGACCGAACCACGCGAGGGTAACTTCGGCGCGGGTGCCGGCGCAACTGTCGGCAAATTGTTCGGAATGCGCGCCGCCATGAAATCCGGTATCGGGTCAGCAAGCATCGTGGTCGGTGATACCGGTCTGGTGATTGGAGCCATCGTTGCGGTAAACGCTGTGGGAGACGTTCGCGATCGCGAGACGGGCCACATTATCGCGGGCGCACGCGCCGAAGGCGAGGGCTTCTTAGATTGCATGGAACAGATCACGCAAGGTGCGACCCTGGCCGGACACCGCGCTGTTCAACCCGGTGCGCACACTACCATTGGCATTGTTGCTACCAACGCAGTCTTAACCAAGAGCCAGGCCACGAAGGTCGCGCAAATGGCGCACGACGGTCTAGCGCGCACCATCAACCCCGTCCACACAGCTGCCGATGGCGACACCATCTTTGCCGCCGCCACTGGCACTTCGAATGTGCAAGCCGACGTTACCGTAATCGGCTCAATTGGCGCTGAAGTTATGGCGCGTGCCGTAAACCGTGCCGTTATGAGTGCCGCTGGAATTCCCGGACTTCCCGCGCACCGTGACCTAACCTGGCTGAAACCTTAACAACTACCAGCGGAAACTACGTGCATACATCCCATCCGTGTCAATCGAAATTGTTTCCTCATGCTGCCGCCTGCCATCGGTAAGAACTAAGTGATGCTTGCCTGCTGCCAGCTTCACTTTGAGCGGAGTTGGTCCCAAATCTCTACCGTCTACAATCACCGTACTGCCGGAGGGCTGGCTTGTAATCACCAATATTCCGGTGCTGCGGTTCAAGGAAACAAATACGCTGCCCGCTGATGGAGCATTGAAGATCTTGCGGGTAACCTGATACCCGGAGAGTTCCGCAACCAAAGTATGGCGACCCGCCGGCAAAGGCATGCTGCAAGGCGAAAGACAGGTTAGATCAGACCTGCCGTCCACGATCACTTCCGCCCCCGGCGGATCAGTGGTCAGTTCGATCTCTGAAATCGTCTCCGCTGGATCGCGTTTGATGAGTACCGGAGGAGCAATTGCCGCACGCGACGTCGGCGTCGGTACAGTGATGCTGGGCGTGGCGGGAATTCGGGCAGCCGGCCTTTGCGCTGCTACAGGTGTGCTTGAGGCGGATGACTTAGCGGGAATCGGCTTTGCAACTGGCGGTGCCGGAGGCGCCGTCAGATCGGCGGGCGGAGAACTTGTTTCACGACTGGCCGCGCTTAAATCTTCCGGTCCCGCTGCTCCAACTACTCTCTTTGATTCCACGTTTTGCGAACTCGCTCCCGGGCGCAATACAAAACGTAAGATCAGAATTCCAAGAACCGCCAGCAATGCGCAAACCACCATCGTCATCGCTAAGCTAGGCCCCGAGTGGCTCTCCGTATCCACCCGAATTCTCGTTCCACGGCTGCTTCCAGTCCCTTGGTACGATTCATTTTCCGTCTCACTGGTGCTCGGATCACTGGCGAAATCATCAAGCGGCGGCAGGACGATTGGATCAAGTGCCTTGGGTTCAGGTCCGTGGTCAGCTAGCGGCACCGTCGCTTCCGACGGCGTCACTTCCGTCGACGTGGCCTCCAACAAACGCGCCGAAACCACCGTCTCTGGCGCGTACCAGCCATTGCCCTCGTGTTTTCCGACTTCTTCCATCTTCGGTGGTATCACCGGCTCCCACTCTGGACACTCACCTAACGCAAACGACAGGGCACCGATAAACTCACTGCAAGAAGCGTAGCGCTCTTCCGGCAGTTTAGCCATCGCGCGCTCCATCACCTTGTTCACTGTCTCACTCAGTTTGTGGTTCGCCTCGCTTACCGGCTTCGCCGTCCGCTTGCAGATGAGATAGTGCAGTGCTGCTAAATTCTCCGCCACAAAAGGCTTCTCTCCGGTCAGCAGTTCGTAAACCACTACGCCCAGCGCGAATTGGTCGCTCTGACCTCCCACTGCCACGCCTTCGAGTTGCTCGGGAGACATGTAACTCGGTGTTCCCATCAACGCGCGATGCTGAGTCGTCTCATGTGAGATCAGCTTGGCTACTCCGAAATCGGCAATCTTCGCGAATCCATCACGGTCAACGCCCTTGTCCGAAATCATGATGTTCGCCGGCTTAATATCGCGGTGAATAATGCCTTTGCGGTGCGCATAGTCCAACGCTTCCGCAATCTGCCGTAGGAAGTTCAGTACTTGATCGCGCGTCGGCGTCGCATCGCGTCGCATCGCATCTCTAAGCGAAGGGCCATCTACATATTCCATGAAAATGTAGGCCAAATCGTCGCTCTCAAGAACGTCGTAAATCGTGACAATGTTCGGGTGGGAAAGCTTGCCCGCCGATTGCGCTTCCCGCAGTACACGTTCGCGCATCTGCCGCCGTTCGGCCAGATCAGGAAATTCGTTGAAACGGATGGACTTGATGGCAACAGTTCTGCCAATAGCCGGATCGAGCGCCCTGTAGACGACCCCACATGCGCCGCGACCCAGTTCTTCCAGAATCTGATAACGGCCGACCTGGTTCACGTAACACTATTATAGCGGTGATTCTGGGGCTTTTATCGTGTGGGCTGTGGAAAAGTGCGCATGCGCTGCACACTGCAAACCTGTATCCGGTACTCCGAATAAAACGTACTACGCCCTTTTTGTTGCGCTTCCAGATGCTCCTGCTGCATCCCCCACGCACGCGTTTGCTCTTCCGTTTCGAACTCCACAATCGTTACCCGTTCGCCATCCGGCGCGACAAAAGATTTGTGCGAAATGTAGCCAGGCATTGTCTTCGCCAGTTCGCTCATCCTAGTCGCCCATAAACCATACTCTTGCTCCGCTTCCGGATTCAGCCGCGATCGAAAAACCGTGACGGTCATATTGAAAGAATACAGCCTTGCAACTCAATCAAAGTTCATGCGCAAGCGAAGGGTCTTCGCGCTCCCGATCCACCGGCAAACTCTGCTCTAGCTGTACTAACCTGCTACGTGAGCTGGAGATGAGGCTATGTTGAAACGCCTTCGGAGGGCTCGCACAATGACTACCGTACACATTAATCTTCGACGCGTAGACCAATTATTTTCTGCCATGGATCGCATGTCTCCGTCGATGAGCCTACCGTCATGTCGCCCGAGGCGGTTGCCAAAGAGATTGCCGCCATGCGTGCCGAACGCCGCGTACAAAATCTTCGCTGATGCGATTGGTGTTAGACCTACCCTGAAACAATACAATCCTGCCTGTGATTTTGCCGGCCCGTAACGCGAATAACAGGGTGAGAGAAGACAACTTGCCATGCAGGAACGTTTCGAAACCCTTCTAAGTACCCACAAGAAAATCCTCTACAAGGTCTGCAACGTCTACTGCAAACGGCCCGACGACCGTGAAGATCTCGCACAAGAAATAGTCATTCAGTTATGGAAATCGTTTCCGTCGTTCGATGCGCGCTGTCAGTTCTCCACTTGGATGTACCGCATTGCCATCAACGTGGCCATCTCTTTTTACCGGCGGGAAAGTACTCGCACAAAACATGTGCTTTCAGATGAAGAGCTGCTCTTGAACGCCAGAGACGAGACCGCCGCACAGTCAACGGAGTTGCAAGCTCTTTACGAATACATTGAAACCTTAGACCCTCTGAACAAGGCACTGATTCTTCTCTATTTGGACGGCAACAGCTATCTGGAAATTGCGGACGTGCTCGGCATCACTGAAACCAACGTAGCCACTAAAATAAGCAGACTAAAACAGACCATGAAGAAAGGAATAGAAGCATGATAGACCTTGATGAATTGAAACAGAACTGGGCGGAACTCGATAAGAAGCTCGATGAGAACATCCGCCTAAACCGGCGCCTTTTAATCGCCCCTAATCTAAATGGCGCACGGTCAGCAATCCAGCGCACAACTTTATTTTTATCGTTGCAGTTGGCAAGCTGGTTCGCGATTGTTGTTGCCCTCGGTAGCTTCACTTACGAACACGCGGGCACGCTTGTACTCGCCCTGTCAGGTGCTGCGGCTGACTTTTACTGCGTCAGCATGATTATTTTCACTATCCGCCAACTCGCGGCAGCGCAGCAAATCGATTACAGCGAACCGATCACCATCATTCAACAGAAACTGGAAGCGCTTCGTATACTCCGAATCGGGGCAACGAAGTGGGGCGTCCTCGCGGGGATCACGGTTTGGGCGCCGTTCGCTATCGTCGTCTTGAAGGCATTCTTCGGCGTCGAACCCACCAGTGTTGCCTGGCTAAGCGTGAACGTGCTGTTCGGACTCGCGCTGATCCCACTCGCCATTTGGCTGTCAAAAACATTCGGTGATCGCATGACCTCGTCTCCGTTCATCCAGCGCCTAATGCGCGACATCGCTGGCCATAACTTGACAGCGGCGCAAGCCTTTCTCGCCAGTCTTTCCCAGTTCGCTCAAGAAAATAAGTAACGCTCTAGTCCATTGTCAATCAACATGCTGTGGTATTTCTGGTTGGTGTTCTCCATAAGACAATTCGCGCGCCACATACTCCTTATTGCTACAGCCGCTGCCATCGCGTCAGCGGCTGTTCCCACCCCAGAAAGTCATTTCGGCCACCCCATCGGCGTTGACCGAGTGCTCCTCGATTGGGACCAAGTGGTCTCCTACTTCTACAAACTCGAAAAGAGCAGTCCCGCCATCCACGTTGAGGAAATCGGCAAGACAGTGGAAGGCCGCCCATTCATTGCGGCCATCATCTCCTCCCCGGAAAACATGAAGAACCTCCCGAAGTACTTGGAGATTCAGCGGCGTTTGGCAGACCCCCGCATTACCACGCCCGAGGAAGCCGAAAAGCTTTTCCCGCAGGCCAAGACTGTGGTTCTAATCACTTGCTCGATTCACGCCTCCGAAGTTGCTTCCACCCACACCGCAGTGCAGTTTGCTTACAAATTGCTCACCGATAACTCTCCGAAATTTGAATCCATCAGGCACAACACCATTGTTGTCTTGATGCCGTCTATTAATCCTGACGGAGTCGACATTGTCACGCGCTGGTATCGCAAAACCCTGAACACTGCGTTTGAAGGCACTGCGCCTCCCGAGTTGTGGCAACACTATGTAGGACACGACAATAACCGCGACTGGTACACCTTCTCCCAACCTGAGACTCGCAACGTCATCACCGTCTACAACAAGTGGCTTCCAGAGGTCCTCTACGATGTCCATCAACAGGGCGAAAAAGACTCCCGCATCTTCGTACCACCATGGCTCGATCCCATTGAACCCAATATCGATCCCATCATCGCGCAAGGTATGAACATGCTCGGCCTCTCGGTCGCGAACGATCTAACTGCCGCCGGCAAATTGGGTGTGGCCGTTCACGCTGCTTACGATTTTTGGAGTCCCGCGCGCCATTATCAGGCTTTTCATGGCGGTATGCGCATCCTAACGGAGTCTGCTAGTGTCCATCTAGCCACTCCAGTAACTCTTAAGTTCGAAGAGTTGAACACTCATCCGCTCGGCTACAACGCGCAACAACGAAGCTGGAATTATTTGCAGCCCTGGCCCGGCGGCACTTGGCATTTAAGCGACATCATCGACTATCAAATGACAGCCTTCGAATCGCTCTTGCACAATGTCACGTTGCATCGCGACGATCTCGTTCGCAACTATTACAAAATTGGCCAGCATCAAGTGGCGCGTTCCACTCCCTACGCGTGGGTAATTCCCGCACGGCAGCGCGACCCTGGCGCAACCCGTCATCTTCTCGAAACTCTCTCTTTCGGGAAAGTGGAAATTCAGCGCGCTCCCAATGGCGATCACATCGTGCTGATGCAACAACCCTATAGCGGCTGGGCGAAGGCTTTGCTTGAACGGCAAGACTACCCAGATTTGCGCATGTATCCGGGCGGTCCTCCGCAGCGCCCGTACGATACCACCGCTGAAACCCTCCCACTTCTTTTTGGCGTTGACGTTCACACTACGGGCGAACTTCCCACTGAGTCACTCAAGAAGGAGACCTTCACCTTTGATTCTCCCGCGCCCGCAGCTTTTAACGCCGCTGATACCGATAGCTGGAAAACCGTGACTCGTCTCTGGAAGGATCACAAGCAAGTTTGGCGAAACGAACAGACGGGCGACTTCTCCGAAACGAACCAAGGCGACGGTTGGAAGCAAATTCCCGCGCCGCGCATTGCCCTCTATCGGAGTTACGTACCAATGATGGACGAGGGTTGGACTCGCTGGCTGTTCGATCACTTCGGCTTCAACTACAAGAATGTAAGCAACGCCGATTTACAAGCTGGCGCCCTCAAGGAAAAATTCGACGTTGTCATCTTCCCGGATCAACCAGTCGCCACCATCACCGACGGCTACAAGTCGGGCACCATGCCTGCAGAACTCACCGGCGGTATCGGTGATAAGGGCGTGCAGGCAGTCAAAGATTTCGCCAGTGCTGGCGGAACGGTCCTCTGCTTTAATCACTCGTCGTCATTTTGCATCAGCAATCTCGGAGCTCCGGCGACCGATCTGCTCAGCAACCGCATCATTGCCGCTGGTGGCGATGTAGCGCAAGCCGCCGCCTCAACCCGGCGTGCAAATGGCGACTTTTATTCGCCAGGATCACTGCTAAACGTGAAGCTGAATCTGGCGAGCCCACTAACTCGCGGCTTGCCCGCAGATATCGCAATCTGGAGTGAACAAAGCCCCGCGTTCACCAGCACTGAAACCGCTGTCGCGACTTACCCCGAAAAAGATATTCTGGCTTCGGGTTGGCTCCTCGGCGCAAATCTCATTGCCGGTAAGACTGCAGTTGTCGACGCCAAGGTCGGCTCCGGTCATATCATCTTGTTCGGCATGCGCCCCCAATACCGCGCGCAGAGTTATCAATCGTTCAAGCTATTTTTCAATTCTCTTGTGGCTTACTTGCCATAAAACAGCTTGACACGCCCGATCTCGTGATTTATCCTAATCTCTATCTGCAAAAAGGTGAATGCTTTCGCGGAAGGGGAATTTAGCGTGTTATATCGTAAACTTACTTACAGTGTTCTCTCCACTTACTTGGGGCTTACTTTATGTATTGCAGCACCAATAAATGAGTCGCATCGTCTTACGCTAGATGACCTGCTTTCCGTTGAACCACTCGGCGAAACAGTGCTTTCGCCCGATGGGAAGACCTTTGCCTTTGTCCGCAACGGGCAGATTGCTCTTCTTCCAGTCGACGGCGGTTGGCCCACAACACTCACCAGTTCTACCGGTGGCAAGTCTGGCTTGAGTTGGTCTCCCGATGGCCGCGCACTCGCCTTCGCCAGCCAGGGAAGCATTTGGACTGTCTCAACCAATGGCGGTCAGCCTCGTCGCTTAACGCACTCCTTGCCTGGCTCTGGTGATCCACGTCAGGCCGCAGACCGCAACCCTCATTGGTCTCCCAAAGGAGATTGGATCTTATTTGAAACCGGGAGGCGAGGGCATAACGATCTTGTCGTGGTCAGTCCCGACGGTCTCAGCGAAAACATCTTGACCGCCGCGAATGCCGACGCTGGCGAAGGTGTCTGGTCACCCAACGGCTCTGAAATCGCCTATGTGGAACGCGCTCCCGCTTATTTCAGCGGTAAGGTGCAAGTTGCTAAGTTCGATTCGGTCTCTGGGCGCGCCCAACCTCCAGTTAGTCTCTACACATCGCCTGTCGATCGTGGCGGTAGTTGGTCTATTCGCAAACCGTCCTGGTCTCCCGATGGCCGGACCCTGGCCGTCGTCCTGCAAGAGAGTGGTTGGGATAACGTGTACTTAATCCCTGCCAGTGGCGGGTCACCCAAGCCTCTCACCCGTGGTGAGCAGGACGATCTCGATCCCGTATTTTCTCCCGATGGCAAATCCATCGCCATCGTTTCCAATCGCCAAGCGCCGGAAGAGAGTCACATCTGGGTTGTTCCCGTCAATGGTTCAAGCGCCCGCGAACTGACTCACTTCAAAATTCCCGGCGTCGAGTCACTTCCTGAGTGGAGTCCCGATGGCAAAACGATCTACTTCCACCGCGCCACTCCGCTTCAATCCACCGACCTTCTTGCTGCCAATATCGAAGGTTCTAGTGAGCCGAAGTACCTAACGCGCACTTCTCCCAAGAACTTGGAAGGTGCAGCGCAACTGCCTGAGACGGTCCGTTTTAAAAGTAAAGACGGCCTCTCTATCAGTGCCATTTTGTACAAGCCGCGTGGCTACAAACAAGGAACCCGCTATCCCGCAGTCCTCTGGATTCACGGCGGTCCCGAAGGCCAAGATGTTCTCCGTCTCGATCTGTGGGCGCAGTATCTGGCGCAGGAAGGTTATGTGGTTCTCGAGCCGAATTATCGTGGCAGCACTGGCTACGGCGAGAAATTCCGCAACTTGAACGTAGAAGATAGTGGCGGTGGCGAAATGGACGATGTCGCAGCAGGAGCGCAGTATCTTGTTGATCAAGGCTTGGCCGACGCAAAACGTCTCGCCATTGGCGGCGGTAGTCACGGCGGAACTATGACAGCCTACGCCGTCACCAAGTACCCACAGCTTTTTGCCGCTGCCATCGAAATGTATGGCGTAGTTGACCGCGCCACCTTCGTCGAACGCACTAATCGGAACTCCGCCATTCGCTGGATGATGAAAATGGGTGGCACTCCCGCCGAAAAGCCAGATGTTTACAAGCGCGCCAATAGCCTGCTCTTAGTGGATCAGATTCAAACTCCGCTCCTGATTCTTCACGGCGAAGACGATCCGCAAGTTCCGCCTTACGAATCGGTCCAATTTACCAAGGCACTCGCTGCTCGTCATAAAACTTATTATTACTTCACTTATCCAAATGAGTTACACGGCTTCTCGCAACGCGAGCACCGTCTCGATGCCTGGAACAAAGAACTCGCTTTCTTGCAAAAGTACATCAATCCAAAATTTGGTCTCAGCAGCACCTCCACTGATGCGTTCTTGTTGAATGCTCCAACGCGCGTCGCCACCGAACGGCCAGCGCGGCCTGTGGATGCCGCTGAGAAGCCTTAAAGCCGCAAGGCTCTAGTTTTTTATCTGTCTTAAAAGGAACGCAATCGATGCAGCACGCTAGAACTGTATTATTACTCGCCCTTCTGTCTGTAGCCGCCTGGGCCGCTCCCGTCGGAGCTATTAAAGGTTATCTACGTGATTCCACCGGCGCTATCATTCCTAATGCCACTGTCACGCTAACCAATGAAGACACCGGAGTGCAGCAGAAAACTGTGACCGACTCCGCTGGCCTATATCAATTCCTCGAACTTAACCCGAGTAGATACACCGTGGCAGCATCTGTGAAAGGCTTCCGCACTACGGAGGTAAAAGGGCTGGTTCTCTTAGTCGACCAAATCGTCTCACTCGATCTCAAGCTCGAGTTAGGCGATGTTTCTCAATCTGTAGAAGTCTCGAGCTCCATTGAGTTGCTGCAGACGGAAAGCCCTGCTACTGGCACGAATATCACCTCCCAACTTACCGCTCAGCTTCCTCTAGCCAACCGTCAATTTACTGATCTGGCCGTCCTCACGCCCGGTGCTTCTTTCGCTGCGCCCGGCGCGCAAGCAGGTGCGTTCGCTGTGGCAGGAACTCGCTCCCAATCCACCAACTGGCAAATCGACGGCATAAACGCTATTGATCCCAACGTCAATGGTCCAACGAACTCCTACCGAATTGCCGATGCCATTCAGGAACTGAGTGTTGCGACGTCTGCTTACTCGGCGCAGTTCGGTCGTGCATCCGGCGGCCAAGTCAGTGTGGTTACCAAGAGTGGTACCAACGCGTTTCACGGCGGCGTCTTCGAATTCCTCCGTAACGATGCCATCGATGCTTCCAGCTTTTTCACGAATGCACTCAATGGTGTTAGACCCGTTCTGCGCTACAACCAGTTTGGCGGCACATTAGGCGGCCCCATTAAGCGCAATAAAACATTCTTCTTTTACAGCTTCGAACGGCTCGATGAAATTAATCCTGCCGCCGTATCAGCGGTCGTTCCTACCCTGGCTCAGCGCGCATCAATAAAAGATCCCATTGCCGCCAATCTCGTCCAGTTCTACCCCGTGCCAACCGTAACGTCAGCACCCGCCGGCTCCACAAACTTCGTCGGCAATGTTCCTAACTCTACAAAGGATAATACCGACTTTGTTCGCATCGACCACTCTTTCAACGATAACGACAAGCTGAGCGCGCACTATATCAATTACACCGGCAGCGTCATCAGCGGAGGCACTCTTCCTACAACCGGCGGAAACTCGAATAAGCCGAATCAGCAGAACGCTGATCTCAGTGAGACTCACACGTTCTCTCCCACCCTGATCTCCGAACTCCGCCTCGGCTTCTCCCGCAACAAAACGCACTTTCAAACGCAAGACGCCGGCCTGAATGCCCAAACTATTCTGACTGGTGTCCCTGGCGTGGTGGACGGAGCAACGAACGTACAAGACTCCGGCATCCCCACTGTCTCCATCACTGGCTACGCAACCCTGGGTACTGCCTCGAATCTCCCACAGGGACGCCGTTCGAACACTTACGAAATCTACTCAGACACAACTAAGGTGGCCGTTCTGGGCAGCATGACCCACACCATCAAGTTTGGTTGGTACGGCCGTCGCGAAGAGACCTGGCGTTATCTCGATGGCTCATCGCGCGGCACCCTCGGCTTCACAAGCTTTGCAGCGTTTGCTGGAACCTGCGCCACCTGTGCTGGTGTTTCGCAAATTGAAACTTCTACCATCCACACTGGCGATACGCTAGGCCACTGGTATCGCTATCCGCAAGCCTTCTACGTGCAAGACGATATCAAAGTGAGCCCGCGACTCACCCTCAATGTAGGCTTGCGCTATGAGATGCCCTTCGTGCTTACCGAAAAGCGCGACAAAGGTACAAACTTTATTCCGGGCGTTGGCCCAGTGCTTCTTGGAACAAATGAGGTTTTGGGTATAAACCCCGCTCTGTCGGGCCGCGCGGCATTTACTGAAACTCCAGGACCGGTTACTCTTTCAGGCGCTGGAGTCAGGTCAGACTACACAGACGTCGGCCCAACCATCGGCTTCGCCTGGACCACAGAGGATCGCAAAACCGTGATTCGCGGTGGCTTCCGCATTGGTTACGACGACCTATTCAACAACATTCCCATCAATCAAACCTCCAACTCTCCCTTCTCCCTCACCACCACCCAAACCGCCGGTGTCACTCAGCCTGGCACCTACACCTGGAATCTCGCCTTCAATCAGAACGTTCCGCTCGTCACCAGAACACCGGGTGGCACCATGGTTGGTCTCGACTCATTCAATGCCGAAGCTCTCAACGCCAAGCAGGCTTATGCCGAAAACTACAACTTCACGGTTCAACGCGAAATCACCAAAGGCGGCACGCTCGAACTCAGCTATATAGGTACTTCCGGTCACCGGCTTGGTGTGGAAATCGATCAGAACCAACCCACCGTCATCGTCAACAATCCTCTTTTGCGCGGGTCGCAAGCGCCCAATGTGCAATTGTTCCCATACTCGAACTGGAGCAATGTCACGACCGGCGTTTTCAACGGAGAGTCCAACTACAACGGCTTGGTGGTCACCGGAAAAATAAACCTCTCAGCCAGGCTTACGATGAATTCCTCCTATACCTGGAGCCACTCGCTCGATGACACCTCATCCTTCCTCGGAACCACTTTCGACAGCGCCGTTCCAGTCTCTAGCAACATTCCGCTCAGTCTTAACCGCGGCAACAGCGCCTTCGATCAACGTCAACGCTTCATCAACGCTTTTTCCTACAATCTGCCGTTCGGCCGCGGTGGTTCAATCTTAAGCAACGCGAACAAAGTCTTAGACGAAGTGATTGGCGGCTGGACATTCTCTGGAATCACCAATCTCACCACCGGCCAACCGTTCACCATCCTCATAAACACGAACCAAGACTACAGTGGTTTCAACCAGTTCTACGACCGTCCCAATTACATCTGCAGCGGGGGGCTTCAGATCAATCGCGGCCAACGGCTCGACCTGTTCAATAAGTCTTGCTTCGCGCCTGCCTATGCCGGACAAATTGGCGATGCTGGCCGCAACTCCTTCTATGGCCCAGGACTGATTGATTTCGATGCCAGTCTCTCAAAAAGATTCCGCATCACCGAGCGCATCGGGCTTGCGTTCCGCGCCGACTTTTTCAACGCGCTTAACCATACGAACTTCGCCTTGACTTCCGCTAACCGCACCGAATCGAGCGGAACCTTCGGCCAAATCAGCGGCGTCGCCGGTCTCTCCGGCGGCAACAATGGCGGGCCTCGCGTTCTTCAAATTACTGGCCGCATTACTTTTTAGCCATACGCCGATCGGGGCGAGCGCTCACGCTGGCGCATCGCCTTGTTACCATAAACTTACTCGATGATCCCAGAGGTAATAACCGAAGGCCTCACCTTCGACGACGTTCTTCTCCAACCGGCCCACAGCAATGTGACGCCGGCCGAAGCCGATACCAGCACTCGCCTGACTCCCAAGATTGAGCTGAAAATTCCGTTGCTCAGCTCGGCCATGGATACCGTAACCGAGTCCCACATGGCCATAGCTTTGGCGCAACAAGGCGGCATCGGCGTCATTCACCGCAATATGGGCATCGACCGTCAAGCCGAAGAGGTCGACCGCGTGAAGCGCAGTGAAAGCGGCATGATTGTCGACCCAGTCACCATTGAGCCCGAGCGAAAAATTTCAGAAGCGCTGGAACTCATGAGCCGCTACCGCATTTCGGGCGTGCCCGTTACTAAGAACGGCAAGTTGGTGGGCATTCTCACAAATCGCGACTTGCGTTTCGAAAACCGTTACGATCTTCCAATTTCCGACGTGATGACGAAGGAAAATCTCGTCACCGTGCCGGTCGGCACTACCCTCGAAGACGCCCGCCGCATTCTGCATACCCACCGCGTAGAAAAGCTCCTGGTCGTCGATGATGAGTTCACCCTCAAAGGCCTCATCACTGTCAAAGATATCCAAAAAAAATTGAAGTATCCCAACGCCGCCAAAGATTCCCAGGGTCGTTTGCGTGTCGCTGCAGCCATCGGCGCAACGGGCGATTACCTGGAGCGTGCGCAGGATTTAGTTCGCAAGAAAGTTGACGTCATCGTCGTCGATTCTGCCCACGGCCACAGCCAGCGCGTACTCGATGCCATCAAAGCGCTGAAACATTCGATGCCGGAAGTGGAAGTCATTGCCGGTAATGTTGCTTCGTTCGAAGGCGCCCGCGATTTGGTCGCCTTGGGGGCAGACGGTATCAAAGTCGGCATCGGTCCTGGTTCCATTTGCACCACGCGTGTGGTGAGCGGAGCGGGCGTCCCGCAAATTACTGCTATTGCCGAATGCGCTAAAGCAACCCGCAGTGCGGGTATCCCCTTGATCTCCGACGGTGGCGTGAAATATTCCGGTGACATCACCAAGGCGATTGCCGCCGGTGCCGACTCAGTCATGATAGGTAGTCTCCTTGCAGGCACTGATGAGAGCCCCGGCGAAACCATTCTCTACCAAGGCCGCACGTTCAAGAGTTATCGCGGTATGGGTTCCATGGGCGCAAACCCTGGTGGCACCTCCGAACGCTATGCTCAAACCAGTGGAGGCAAGTTAGTTCCTGAAGGTATCGAAGGTCGCGTTCCGTACAAAGGACCTCTCGCCGATATGAGTTACCAACTTGTGGGAGGTCTGCGCGCCGGTATGGGTTATTGTGGTTGCCAGACCATCGCGGAGCTACAACAGAAAGCCCGCTTCTTGCGAGTCACCTCAGCTGGCCTCCGTGAAAGCCACGTCCACGACGTCATCATTACCAAAGAAGCGCCCAACTACCGTCTAGAATAGTCTTGCTATCGGCTCCGTTCTACTGACAATATTCCACCGTATCCATTACTCCAATCACCTCAATCGGCGCTCCCTTCCGAATAACAAACTCACTCTCTCCATACTTCTGAAAATCTGTGTCCGCATCCGCGTGCGTCGCCGGCGCCCAATCAAATGTGTATCCCAGAGAGGTCCACGGAAACGAGCTCAACCGCGCCTGTCCGTACGACGAATAATACTGCCGGTAAAGCCAGTTCCTATGGTTGTCGTCGATATCACTGGGCGGAGGTCCAACCGGGCAATTTGTACTCGCGGTCACTGGATACATGCACGGTCGGAAAATCACGTCCTGCCCTGGATGCCCTAGCCGAATCCTCACGAATTTAGTCTTGTTGCTGGCTGGTGGCAAGCCCAACCGCTGCTCCAGTCGCAGTGTCAATTGCTCTCGATTTCCCGCATGCCCCGCCGCATATCCTGAGCAGAATTGCTTGAGATTCGGCTCTACCGTCACCCAAATATCACCTGGTGCAGCATTAATCCAATTCCCAGTTGAGTCCTGGTAACCCTTTACTTGTGCCTCGCGAATCCAGGTCGCCACTGTGATCTCACGGTCCGCCGGAAAGTCCACCAAATCCTTGACCGTCTCCCACGGCTCCGGCAGCGCCATATCGAAAATCGCGCGCACATAAGTCTCATAACGCGAGCGCAATCGCTGCGCCTCGGTCATGCCCGGTATGCAAACCTTATCTATCTTGCTAATGTCGTTAATGTCAAAGATGAATGGGAACCCATCGCGGCCGCGTGAGTTGGTCGCCAGCAAGATTGATGAGTCAAAGTGCCGGTCTCCGAAATAGAAATCAGCCAACTCTCTCAGCGTATCTCCCGATGCCACCTTGTGAGTCAGCGGACAAGAATCAGCACGGGCCGCCGAAGGCGCGCCAATCGCCAGTATTGCAACTGCCATCGCCAGCGCTAAGCAGTTGCTCAAAGCGCGAATTACTTTCATTGAGCTATGCTACTGCACGTACTCGCAACCCACTTTCCAACAATATCCATTTTCATGCTCACGCCCGCCGCGTCGCTGCCTGCTGCCTTAATCTGTAACGAACCTTTCATCAAATCCGGTAAGGGCGCTTCGAACCGTCCTTCAATGATGCGTTTCATGCCGCCATCCAAACACTCTTCGTGAAATTGCTGCACCTTCGACGTCGAAGCAAGCATTTTTCGGCGGCAAGACGTGCTCTCTTCGCTGCTAAATACCGCATTCTTCAGTTTGTCTTCTGTCAGACAGAATTGCCGGGTCTCCGTTCGCGGGCCCGCAGCCGCTCGCGCCTTCAATTTCGCCTCAACGCGCGCCCGTTGTTCTGGCGTCATTTTCGCCAGCAATTCGGGCCTGATCGTCTGCACCGGGGCAGTGCTCCGATTCGTCGTGTACGTCATCTGCCACAAGCCAAGTTTTACGTGCAATGGCTGAGTTTTATCTGCTGCTGCAACCGCCAAAGACAGGACAAGACCGGCGCCAATGGCTATCCGAAGCCTCATTCGAGCCTCCTCCGTATTCGTAAAGCAGGAATTCTGTAATCATACTAGATTGCATGTCAAAAAGACTCCTCTCGAAAGTTGCCATCATTACCGGAGCAGCCGGCGGCATTGGCTCCCGCATGGCTACGCTGTTTGCGGCTGAAGGTGCGGCAGTCGTACTGGCCGATATTGCCGATGAACCCGGCCTCCGCCTAGCGAAGGACATTGAAAGCGCGGGAGGCGCCGCTGCCTACATTCATTGCGATGTCGCCAGCGCATCGGAGGTCGTTCATCTCATCAACCAAACCGAATCACTCTTCGGAGGTTTAGATGTGCTTGTCAATAACGCCATCAATATTTCGGGAGACACCTCCATCACTGAGGTTTCCGAGGAGGTCTTCGATAAGACAGTCGCCGTCTGTTTAAAGGGACCCTTTCTGTGTACCCGCCAAGCGATCCCTCTCATGAAGAAACGCCGGAGTTCCAGCATTGTAACCATCTCAAGCGTGAATGCTCTCTTTGGATTTGGAGAAACTGCTTACACTGCGGCTAAAGGTGGACTCATCTCTATGATGCGTCTCGTAGCTGCGGAATATGGTGAGTGGAACATTCGTTCGAATGTTATCTGCCCGGGCACCATTGAAACTGCCACCTCAATGAACTATTGGAAGAAGTACCCGAGCGGTTATGCGCGCTTACTCGAAATGTATCCGCTCGGTCGTATCGGTCAACCGGATGAGGTGGCTCAGTATGCGCTATTTCTTGCTTCGGAGGAATCGGCCTTCGTTAATGGATCAGTGTGTGTGATCGACGGAGGTTTACTAGCTGGCAGGAAATTCGAAGTGTGACGGCCGCCCGCCTTCAGTCGTGATTCTAGCTTGGTCTGAAACGCCTCCAAGTCTGCTCTTTTAATCGGAGGCCCCACGCTTGGCACTGCCACATCGAAGTCTAGCTTCAGAACTTTCGTCAACGCGCTTGACCAACCCGCTAAACTTCCATCGGTCGACACATCAGGACTCAGCGTCGACCCGTAAAGATCTCCGATGGCGACCACTTTCAAGTTAGGAAAATAAACCACGGCGTCGCTTGCGCTATGGGCCTTGTCCAGATACATCAAATCGGCTTCAATGCCACCCATGTGGATCGCAAGCTCACCGTTCTTAAAATCGTCCCGCGTCACAATGTGTGCGCCAGCCTTTACGAAGTCGGCGTTGCTCCCTGTGCTTTCCGCGCCGTTACTTGTGTTGATCAAGATTCGGATTGGTTGATCTGAGATCTTCCTGACCGCTGCCCGGAGCGCATCAAAATTACCTGGAAGCTTTGCGTCCACCAAGATAATCCCATCCCCACTCAAACGAACTAGAGAGTTACGACCTCCCCCAGAGATCAGAAACAAACCTGTCTTCACAAACTCCGACTTGAGACTCTCTGCGCCGTTAGATACGCCAGCTAGAACTGGCAAAACGCCCAAGAGCAATAGCTTTAGCCAGGCATGTGCGCGGCCTCCAGACCGCGCACACTCTCCACCACTCTGTGCCTTATAACAACTCATCTCTAATCACTGACTAACTGAGAACGCATAAAACTTGCTATTTCCCGTAAATCCCGCTATCCCAAGGTGCGTGTATCCGGAACCCCAATACACGGAACCGTTCACCACCGTCGCACCGGCAATCACGGACGAACCTGGAGCAAAGCTCCATAATGTGTTCCCTGTAGCCGCATTCAGCGCAAGCATAGTTGGTGCTGTCGTCGCCCCTGCCATCGAAGGCACATAGAGGACACCGTTAGCTACCGCCAATGGTCCGAGGTCAATTGCGCCGTTGGGATCGGCCTTCTGCCAAAGAATCTTGCCAGTAGCCGGATCAAGCGCCGACCACGAGCCAGCACTACCGCCTGCATATGGAATCCCATAAAAATTACCGATCGCCACGTAGACCCGTTGGCCATCTGAGGCAGAACCCCATTCCATTCCTCCCAGTGACGATCCCGGCCCTACCTGTGTGCGCCAAAGCTCCGCTCCGTTATCTGGGTCAAGAGCATAGTAGATTCCGCTCTTCTGTCCAGCCCCAATAATTGTCTTCCAACCCCGGTCAGTTCGATAAGTAATCTCATTTGGCGCGGAACCGAAATCATAATCGGGGCCCGCTCCTGTCGGGCAGTCCTTGCCCTTAAACGCACAAGCTACATTCCAGGAATCGCTTCCATTAGTAATTCCCTGTTGGTCCCAAGTCATCAATCTCGTCGCCCATCGGATCGCGCCCGTGTACATGTCCAGTGCCAGAATCGAATCCGTGTGGTCGTCACTCGAGATGCACGTAGATTCGCTACCCCCGTTCTTGATACAAGCAACATAAGTTGGGTCCGTTGGCACACTGTAGTTATTGCCAGTGCCCACAAATACCGTCCCACGATCCACATCTACTACTGGGTTGCCGCCCCAAATTGCTCCGCCGGTGTAGCCGGTCGGCACCGTGAACCTCTGCCACAGCACAGAACCAGTGTGAGCGTTTACCGCAACCATGTTCCCTCTCACTGAACAGCAAGTGTAAGTTGGGTTCGCGGCCGCAAACTCTTCATTTGAAGTCATGCCAACATAAACTATTCCACGCGCCACTGTGGGCGACGAAGTAATCACTGGGAATGGATTCGATGTATCGGGCTGTGTTTTCCAAATCAACTTGCCCGTCGCAGCATCAACCGCCAGAAGCCAACCGGTAGGAGGCTGCGCTGAAGTAGTTGTCGCCGGTGCAACATACTGTGTTCCGATATAGACAACTCCATCCACTACTGCCGGGCTCGTCCGCGAAACCGTCTTAGGAGCTAATCCATAATCAGAAAGCTGGTGATTCCAAATCACCTTTCCGCTATCCGTGTTAACAGCCCAAAGATTCCCGCCCCAATCTGGAAAATACGCGACGCCACCTACCACCGCAGCCCGTGCCGATACGTCACCGCCTGTGGTAAGTGTCCACTTTACTTTAAGCGAAGGAGCGCTGCTTGCTGAAATCCCGCCCTCATTCTGATTGCTTGCTGTATTAGCGGGGTTCTGTCCGAACATCGGCCAATCGCAAATGCCTCGCTCGAAAAACTGCCTAGCAATTAACGGCGTAACTGCTAGACATCCCAATATCGCGCCCACAGATAGAATGCGCGAGCGCGAAACTTTCTGTATAAGGCCATTTACTAAATCTTGCATTGTAATAACTTCCTGTCGTAATAAGAATGTAACTATTGATCACCGAGTTACCGCGGGCATAGTGTGTAACGTATGTCACGCAGAAACGTTGACGTGAATTGCCGCAAAACGTTTCAACTGGCGTAGTACCCTTTTCTTCATGAAGCTTTCGGCCGCCGTCTTTTTGCTGTCAACCAGCGTTTCGTTGCTGGTCAGCGCACCAGCCCATTGGGTCGCAACCTGGGCCGCCAGCGCTGCACCACAATTGCCTGAAGATCAAATGCGTGCCGCCCACCTTGAATTTTCAAATCAGACGTTGCGCGAAGTGATTCATACCAGCATTGGTGGGGCAAAGGTTCGCCTTCGCTTGTCCAATGCCTTCGGTAAGCAAAACGTTCGAAATCGGCGCTGTGCACGTGGCTGTTCGCTCTAAGGGTAGTGAAATCGCTCCAAACACTGATCAAGCCGTATCTTTTGGTGGGCATGCTACAGTGACAATCCCTGCCGACTCGATAATCTTTAGCGACCCCGTAAGCTTGGTCATTCCAGCCGATGGCGATCTCGCCATTAGCATCTATCTTCCGCAGGCAGTCTTGGGCGGTGGCATTCACTACGCTGCCGAACAAACTTCCTTCATCGGGCCGGGTAATCAGGTTAGCGCTGGTTCTATCTCGGCTCCGCAAACAGTTACTTCTTGGATCTTTCTCGCAGGCGTCGACGTGGAAGCTTCTTCGAAAGCAGGAGCAATAGTCACCTTTGGCGATTCCATCACTGACGGTGCTCGCTCCACTTTGGACGCCAATCATCGCTGGTCCAATTTCTTTGCCGCTCGCTTGCTTGCGCACAATGGTCCCGAACTGGCTGTGGTCGACGCTGGCATCGGTGGCAATCGCATATTGCACGACGCCCAAGGCAACATTCGTTTTGGTGTGAATGCGCTGGCTCGCTTTGACCGAGATGTCCTCGAACAGCCCGGTGTCAAATATGTCGTAGTCATGGAAGGTATCAACGACCTCGGCCACGCTGGCAGCTCAGCGCCTATCTCGGAGACTGTTTCGACAGATGACCTGATTGCGGGGATGCAGCAGTTAATTCTGCGCGCGCACGAACACGGTGTGAAAATATATGGAGCCACCCTCACCCCTTTTGAGGGCACGGTCTTTGCTGGCTACTTCTCGCCCGAAAAGGAGGTCAAACGCAAAGCGCTAAACGAGTGGATTCGAACGAGCAAGTCGTTCGACGGCGTCATCGATTTTGACAAAGCTGTTCGCGATCCCAATCACCCAGACCGGGTTCTCCCGGCTTATGATTCCGGGGATCATCTCCACCCTGGCGACGCAGGCTACAAAGCCATGGCCGATGTCATCGATTTGAGCTTATTCCGATAACACCTCCGGATTGGCCCGTCAATGGAGTGGACGCACGGGAGGCTTCGTAACTCCAGTTGGGTCGGGGAAGCCAAAAGCCTTGGCGCCAGCTCCGCTATGCCAGTTGAATGTATAGTCAACTGTGAACATGCTCGTCAGACTCAGGAAGTGATACGGTGCAACCTTGTTCTGAAAATTGAATGCCTCAATTTGTGGTGAGAAAGATAGATTTTGGAAGAGCTTGAGTGGCAGCGAGACTATGATGTCCTGGTAAAAGCGAGTGTCGGTCGTATTGTCAAGATGATCCTTTGCAAACACCTCCGAATAGCCTTCAATGTTTAGCAACAGCTTCGGGGCATACAGCGGTACCGCTACTTTGAACTCGAGAAAAGCTCCGTAAACCGGAAGATCTTGCAGCCCCACTAGCAGTCGCGAAGACTGGTTAACGGGCAAGCCCTTAATGCAAGTGGAAATGCTAACGTCAGTCTGCACCGAACAGAAAACTGCCGTCGAAGACCCGGAATTAAACGTGTAGTTTTTGACACTGTCGAAGTTATGCCCGGCGAATCCACCAAGCTGAAGCCAACTTTCTCTGTTCTCTAACCTGAAGCCGAGGCGCGTCTCTTGCAAATAGCTCCGCGGCGCCGCGCACAACACCGATGCTTTGGGGGAACTGGGCGGATTCACTGGCGCAACGTCAATGCTGCTGGTGTTGCAGTTCGACGAAGAAAGTATTGCCGGTGCTGATGTGTAAGGTGTTGAATAGCTGAGCAACGGCCGGCGTAGTTGAGTTGAGAGGTGCTCGGCCAGAAGAACTTTCAGCGGATTCTCCTTGCCCGCAAGCCTCTTCGAAAGAAACCCGACATCAAGCCCAATGTTGTTCTCTTTTATGGAGACTGCATAAGGATTGTATGGCGCAGCGCTCTCGCTCCGTTGGCGCGAAAAGCCGTAACGAGTGTCTATCAGTGTGAAGAAATCCACGTAATGAGAAAACTCATGACCGAAATGAATCCTGCTCCATGCGCTGACTGACTGTAACTCGGTGGCTTGCAGTTGTGGCACGTTAGTGATGCTGCCAAATCTTGAGCTCACCAGTTGCTGCGGACCATTAATAGTGGTCAGGTTATAGGCCGCGTTCAATTTTTCGATATTGAAAAAGTTGAGAGACCGCTGTTCAGCCTCAGCCTTGTAATCGTTTAGCGTGTTGGGGCTTTTGGGAGCGGCCTTGCTCACTGCTGGCTCGAAGTTGTTCGGCAAAATCCAATGTTTGAACCAGTCCAAAGTTTGCGCCTCAACGTTAAAGCCTTTCGAAATGTCCGGTGGCTTTGCGTGAATATCATGGAAACGGTCGCGGGATGCGAGGCTCGTCGGTTCGCTCTTATACAAAATACCGGCAGTGATCTCGGCTAGCGGATATAGACTTCGGATTGAGTGAATGGTCGAAGGAGGCGGCAGATCGGGAGATGCTAAGTCGGGATAGGTTGTATCTCCAAATGCGAAGAAATCCGAAAGAGCAATACTATAAAGCCGCTTCTCATCAAGGGGAGCCCCATGCACAATCAGTGAATCGTGATCTGGATCTTTTTCGACACCGAGGAAAACCAAAGCCGAATTCTTGTCCGCGTTTGCAGAAGAGCTTTGATAAGCCTTCTTGAGGCTAGCGCCTGTAATTGCTTGGCAAGTTACAAAATCACCTTTCCAAAGGATCTCCTCGATAAAATTGTCATTCGAAAGTTCGGATAGCGGCCAACGCTTTACAGCGTTTTGATAGTCGGTAAAGATGTCACGTTTCTGCAGAACCGCCAGATCCGACTCGCAGTGTTTTTGCATAGCTCTCAGCGCGGGGATCTCGAATCGCTCCTTCTTGCCCTTTGGAGATAGATGGTCTTCGAACGCATCTAGCATATGCTTGCGTACGTCACTGAAGTCGTTTACCTCTGGCACGGGGAACTCCTTACGGAAATTGCTCGCATATGATGCCCATCCTTGTGGGATCAGGCGATTGAGAAAGAGGCTGACCTCTTGACGGCGAACAGTCCCAGTGTCTGGCAAATTGTAATGCACGTCCGGCACGATTACGAAGGGCTGTGCGTCTGACAGTTTCTTCGGTTCTAGCCTAGACAGCATAGCGTCACCGGTGAAATAATCGTGGTCCGGCTGAGTGATGATCGCATCGATACTGACGTCTTTTGTCTTCGACGTGACTTGCTTGATAACCGCAAGCGCCCTCTCGCTGGGCATCTGGGCCAAAACTACTTTGCTGGCCGACCGGCATTTGTTATCAAGCTTGCACAATTCCAGAATCTGGCTCAGCGCTTCGGCCGGATCAACGATTTCTATTTTAGTGTCAAACTCGGGCGAATGAATCAGCGGGCCGCGCACGTCATTTAGCCACGAAGAGTTGAGTGCGCCGATTTGCATTTTAAATGAAGCGTCGACGATGCCAAAAACTGCAATGCTCGGTGGACCTTCGTGGATCATATAAGGCTTGGGCGAATCGCTGTCAAGGTGACACGTGTCTGCCCGAACAGTTTCGCAGGATGACGGGGCGAGAGGATACTGACGCGAAGCCTCATCTTTCTTTAACTGAGAGACTTGGAACAGAGGTTGCCGGACCGTAAATACTTTACAGGAAACCTCAGGTTCGTAAAACTTACTCGCTACGCAAAAGGCGTAGTTGGCGTTGGGAGTAAGAAAGAAGTCGAATTGTTTTACCGGTTGCGGCAAAGGGAACGAAAATGGGTCACTCGCTGGGGCAACTAATTGGCGACAATCTTTGCCGGCGGCACCGACGCTCGGAGGCCCAAAATCCTTCGGATCGTTGTCACTGGCCCGGCAAAGGTATCCTTTCGGAACCGGAGTTGTGGGAGCAACCCGGATTTGAGCCACCCACGGCAGCACCACGGAGGGCAACTCGATGTTCACTGGCGCCTCTTCATCGCTTGCGAGATGCGCTGGCTTAAGCACGTCGCGAATCTTTTCCGGGAGTTGATCCTGCGGCAGTGGCTTGGGCTCATAGCGTTGCTTAGGCGAGACAGTGATGTTTGCTCCGAGCATCTGAATCCCACCCCCGGCCTCACTCGCCAGGAAACGCGCGATTTGACTTAGTCGCTCCGGACCAAAGTAGAAATCATCCTTGCCCGGAACTACCGCCTCGAACTTTGCTGCTTTGAGGAAGCACCCGACATTGTCGGATGGCACCATCCCGTGAAGGGCAGGGTAGTCGGTATTGTTGCTCGTACTCGGTCGTCCGTTCCTGACCCATTTCCCGTCGCTTTTGGCTGTAAAGAGATCTCGATTAAGGAATTCATCCGTAGACGCATCTTTTATCTTTCGGGCAAAAAGCTCGGGCGCAAAGTTGTCTCCCATCGAAACGCGGATCTGGCTGTCAGGTCTCTCGCCGACGTTGTCAAAGTAAGTGTTAGCGGCTTGGCTTGCCAACCGTTGCGGACACCCCTGGTCTGCGGTGGTTTGTATGTCGGGCGAGCGGAAATATCCAAAAAACCGCCCGCTATAGAGAATCGTGTAATCAGGTTTGTTTTCAGGAAACTTCCAATCGATTTGCGCTTGTAACTCAGCGGTCGATAGACTTACTAAAAGAGAGGCGAGCCATTTTCTTTGGCGCGGTATGCCCCGCATTAGTGGCAAACTCCTTCGGCATACTATATCGCAAGGCGTTTTTTATGGAGAGAGCCGGCCGAGTTTCCAACTGCCATCACGTTGCGCCACGTAGACGATGCGGTCATGCAGACGGTTTGTCCGGCCCTGCCAGAATTCGAACATGTGCGGCGTGAAAAAGTAACCGCCCCAACTAGCCGGCATGGGAACATCATCTGTATCAGCGTACAACTTTTCCAGTTCGGCCAACTTGGTTTCGAGCGGCTCACGGGAAGGCAGTTGAGTGCTCTGATTCGAAACCACTGCTCCGATTCGACTGCCCTTGGGTCGCCCTCTGAAGTACGCCTCAGATTTTTCTTGGGATACCTTGGCGACCGACCCTTCCGCCCTCACCTGCCGTTCCAACTCCGCCCAATAGAAGGTTAAAGCGCACTTTGGGTTTGTTGCGAGTTCCCGGCCCTTTCTACTTTCGTAGTTTGTGTAAAAGACGAACCCATCCGCCTCGATTCCCTTCAGCAGAACAATCCTCGCCGAAGGCTGACCGCCGGCGCTCACCGTCGCCAGCGTCATAGCGTTGGGTTCTTTTAAATCAGCACTTTTCGCCTCTTTGAACCACTTTTGGAACTGCTGAATTGGGTTCGAATCGCAATTTGCCTCGTCCAGCGCGGCCAGCCTGTAGTCCTCGCGCAGGTGGGCCAGTTCAAGCGGCTCCGAAGTTCGTTTGGTAATTTCAGCCATCAGTCTCTCACTCTCCTGATTCCACCACTTGATTGCTATACTCAAAATGTCATGATCTGGGTTGTTACCGCTTTACACGTTATTGTTTGCCTCATATTGATTCTGGTCGTCCTGCTGCAAAGCGGAAAGGCGGCAGATCTCGCTGGCGCGTTTGGCGGCATGGGTTCGCAAACTGTTTTCGGCCCGCGCGGTACCGCGACCCTGTTATCGAAGGCAACGACTGTGGCAGCAGCCTTGTTTATGATTACGTCCCTGGGATTGGTGATTCTGGCAAACAGCCAGACGCGCGGTTCGGGCAGCGTGTTGGAAAATCGCAAGAAAGCGCCGGTTCAGCAAAAAGCGGCTCCTCCGATTCCTGCGCCTGCGCCGACACCTGGTAAGAAGTAGTTTCTGAAGTTGCGGAGATGGCGGAATTGGCAGACGCACTAGCTTGAGGTGCTAGCGGGTAACACCGTGGGGGTTCAAGTCCCCCTCTCCGCACCAAATAACCTGAACCGATCTCAACCGCGCGGTCTCTTTAGTACCTCTTCGATCTTGTCGAGCAACTCGGCCGCCGGATAAGGCTTCGGAAATATATCAAACCCTTGCAGCACTTCGCGATTTTTCAGGCGGATGTCGTCGAGAAGACCGCCAAGAATCAGCACTTTCATCTGTGGGCATTTCTTGCGTATGTAAACAGCAGCGTCGTGACCAGGCATGTTCTGGACGTGGCCTCGAATGATCAGTAGTCCAGGTGTGACCTCTCTTAAGCGATCAACCGCTTGTCCCAAGTCTCCAGCGATCAAGACTAAGTATCCTTTGTGTTCGAGCGTTTCGGTGAGCACGGTGCGAACTAGCGGGTCAGATACTAGAAGCAGGATTGCTTTTGTCATTAGGCATTGTCGGAGCAGGTAGAAATTCGAGAGGGGAGCAAGTTGAGACGCTTTGGGGGTTATGGGGTTTTGGGGCGTCTCCTAGAGGAAAAGGCTGCTAACCCTCTCGATGATTCTAAGTTACCCTTCGAGGCCAGTCTTTCAAATACCGTCTCGACAGTATTTTGTCGAAGCAACAACTGATTTCAACAACTTTAAAATGGGGAAAGCATGAATTGGGAATATATGGTGCGAGAGTTCAACGTTCAAGACAGCACTAAAATTCTACTGCTAGAAGACTTCTTGAACGAGGCGGGGAAGGATGGTTGGGAGTTGGTTAGCGTGGCCACCACTCCTACCGACAACTTCACGCACTTGATTTATCTAAAGCGAGGTGCGCAGATGGCGGAGAAAACTGGCTTCGTCCGACCACCTGCGCTGTTTTAGATCAGAGTTTTATTGCGTTGGCAATAGCCCTGCATTGAGCGCAGCCGGACCGACCTCAGCAGCTTTCGACGGGGAATGGGATTCCCACTGGACCGGATACCTGCGAAGGCAGCGTCGGCAACGATAATAGCCGCAGACTGGCCACATGGGGCTTGAGTGTGTCGCTTTGCACCACAACCTACCCGGAACTTCCATAGCAGAAGAAATCATTTTTCGCATTTTTAAGTTCACCTCTTGCTCATAGCCGTTAAACCGGCGCAGTTGAGAAAGTGTCGGCACAGGGCAATGTGCGCCAACACCTTCGAACGAATAGGCCTAAAACGTAAATCAAAACCGTGTTACTGGTTCCACCAGGAGAAACTGTTTGGATTTGCCGCTTAAAAAGATGCTTCTGTGGGCGTTAGAGTTGCGCTCGTAACCATCATGAAACTTGCTACCGCAATGCTCATGCTCAGCTCCCCACGAAGACCTTATCGACTGAAAGCTACCGCAAGTTGGCACAAAATTTCTATCGGCTTCATGCCCGTTCCGGCACAGGGAAGAAATTACGAAAGAGGGCCTAGATCACTCAATTCAGTTAGATCGGTCCGAATTTTCGGTCTTCCTCCGAGGCACTCGCAATGGACGCGAGGGTGTTACAAGCGCGAGGGCTTGCCGAAAAACAAGACCACGCCGTTATGTGTAGCCGAACTCTGCATATCCCATTTCAAGCCCTGCTTGATGGACTCGATAACAAATTGGAGGCTTCGTACAGCGCTTGGCCGAGTCGCGCCTTTGTAGTTGGAGTTAACGGACGTATTTGTTACAGCACGCGATTAACGGAACTGCATTTTTCGCCCGCTGACATGGAGGCCGCACTTAAGAAATGCAGCCGACCATGATTCCCTACTGACCGAAAGCGCTTCTTGTTGGTGCTGGCGGCGGTGTATGTTTGATGGCTCTCCAAAGTACATCGTTCAACTCGTCGTCATCTGCCCGGTCAGCGTCGCTGAAATCCATCTTTGCTGACTCCGATGCTCCCGCAGTGTGGCCGGGGTTTCTATCGGTGAGCGAAATCTTTGGAGTAATAGCCGTATAAGGATGTGTGTCGGGCTTCTGGCTGAAACTCCCAAACATGGGCCGAGCACCCGCATCGAAATGAGTCATTGGACGCAGCCCGAGGGCCAGTTCCATGGTTCGGAGGACGCTTGTCTGGTTGTACATCGTGCTATCCACCATGGCGCGACGTGTAAAGGGAGAGATTACCCAAACCGGGGCGCGATGGGAATCTACATGATCGGGACCATTCTGTGCATCGTCTTCAATGACGAAGATCACGGTGGATGACCATGCATTGGTGTGTGAAACCGCATCCACAAGCATGCCAACTGCGTAATCGTTGTCGGCGTTGAAGGCTTGCGGAGTCAACGCACCAGCGCGGGCGCCCTCGGTATGATCGTTGCCCATGCGCAAAATAGACATCTGCGGAACTGTGCCTGCTCCATCGAACTGGGTCCATTCGCGGATAAATTCTTTGGCGCGGTCGACGTCGGCATATGCAAGATCGAAGCTGCGATAGTTCATATCGACATGCCCAGTCAACGCCATGTCTTTGACGGCGCCAATTTGTTTAGGGCCAGTAACTTGTTTGAGCGGAATGTTAGTGCACCATTGGCCGTAATCTCGCACCGTGATTCCGGCTTGTAAGGCGTTGTTCCAAATATATCCAGCGGGAGGAGTATTGGCAGGTTCGCCTCCTTCAAAATCGTAGAGCTTGCTGCGGTGTCCGTACTCGCTCGGCCAGATCTTCGTGGTATAGTCTGGGGCAATGGCGGCAGAGGCCCAGTTATGGCCATCGGCGCTCACATCGGCGTTCTCATAGAAGTTGTCATAGAGAACGTACTCGCGCGCCAGTTGATGGAGGTTCGGAGTTATTTCTTCTCCGAACAGCACCAGTGACTTGTCTCCATTGCCCTGCGACAGGTCGCCTAAGACTTGATCGTAGGTGCGATTTTCCTTGATGATATAGATGACATGCTGGATGGGTGAGAGATGGCCGTTACGTTTTGAAAAATAAGCGGTCTGTTCATCGGTAATCGGCTGATCGAGTAGCTCGTCCTTATACGGCGAATTATCCATCACAGTCTGTGTGTAAGCGCCAATCTTGTCGCTGTCTGGGACGGGTAAAAATTGCACTGCTCCTTTCTGAATGTGGCCAACGTATTCCACCGCTCCTGCGCCTTGAGCATGGAGCTGGGCGGCCGTCTTGGTGGGGTTCGGACCTCCCGGATTGGGATGGCTGCCCAAGCCTTTCCCGTTCAAAATTGCGAGTTCGCCAGTCTTAAGTACAGTGATTGTAGTTGGGTACCAGCCAGTTGGAATAAATCCCTCTACCCGGCTCACAGTGGATGCGATGTCAACTTGTGCTATGGCGTTCGCATCTGAGCAAGCCACGAATAACTTGGCGCCCTTTTCGTCGGTAGCCAACGCGGATGGCGTCATGCCGAGCGGGTGCATTGGGGTGGTGGAGATATTCAGAGTCTCTGTGGGAGTTAACTGGCCATCGGCACTGACTCCGAAAACATAGGTGTTGTTGGTATTCGCCGCGGTCACAAAAATGCGGCCTGTGAAACTCGATTTGCCATCGTCCGAGGGCGGCGGTTGGTTAATCCAAAGAATATCTGTGGGGTGCGCGCCAACTCGGATCTTGTTGTCCACCGTGCCGTCTTTTGTGCTGTGAACGTACATCATGCCATCGCCCCAAGCGGTAACCAGTAACTCCTCCTTGTTGGGGGCAAGCATGATTCGATATGGCCGACGTCCCGTTTTCCAGCTGCCCAAATATTTACCAGCCTTCAAATCGATAACCGAGATCTCATCGCCATACAAATTTCCTGCATAAAGAAAACCGCCATCGCGCGAGAGTTCCACATCGCCAATCAGTGCGTTACCTTTATTGGCCAGATCCGCCACGGCGGGAAACTCGCGCTTCGCTGAAACAGCTCCCGTATCCGGGTCAAGACTAAACTCGAATACCTTTCCCGTTGTGCCGCCTCCCACATAAAACAGATCTGACCGTGGGTCGATCTTCAGACCAAGCCAGGCATCGGCCACATGCGTTTTGCTTAACTCGTTTTTCGAGGCGGTATCAATCACGCTGATGGTGGGCGGATCGTAACCGGCGTTCATCACCAGCAGGTACTTGCCATTTCTTGAGAGCATCGAACTCATGGGAAAGGTGCCTACTTCCACTGTCTGGCCTGCTGGACGTATGGTCCATCCGCTGTTTAACAGAAAGCCGCCATCCGGCAACGCACCCACTTTTTGCTGAACGCCCCGCTGGGAAACGGCCAATCGTATGGCGAACGTACCGGCAGCTACGGCGACTAAGACAAAGACGATTTTTTTCATTCGGTGAACCTGTGTGCTATCGGGAATCGGCGCCCCACGCCGAACGCTTTCCTGGTTATGCGCAAGCCGGGCGCTGCCTGCTGGCGCTTATATTCATTTCGATCAACCTTGCGCACAATGTCGCGCACCAGCTCTTCAGAGATTTTAAGTCGAGCAGCGATTTCAGGCACCGCTCTGTAGTGTTCTATATAGGCTTCGAGAATTGCATCCAAAACAGGATACTCGGGCAAGCTGTCGGTGTCTTTTTGATCGGGACGCAACTCGGCTGAAGGTGGTTTGGTGAAAGTATTTTCGGGAATCGCGGCGGGCAAACCTCGCTCCACGGCGCGCTTGTTGGCAATCTGCGAAAGCCGGTAAACCATGGTCTTGGGCACGTCGCTGATTACTGCCAAGCCGCCGCACATATCGCCATACAGCGTGCAATAGCCAACCGCGATCTCGCTTTTATTACCTGTTGTGAGAACCAACGCGCCGTACTTGTTTGATAGCGCCATCAACGTCACGCCCCGCAAGCGCGATTGGAGATTTTCTTCCGTTGTGTCGGGCGTATAGCCTACAAACAAAGGGCTCAGCGTGCTCAGCATGGCGTCGTAACCATGATTAATCGAAACCACATCGAAACGGATCCCCAAATTATTCGCAAGTGCGCGCGCGTCAGTCAAGCTGTGTTCCGAAGAATGCGGACCCGGCATGCCTACGCCGATCACATTCTCTTTGCCAACCGCCTCAACGGCAATGGCCGCAACAAGCGCAGAATCGATGCCGCCACTTAGCCCCACAAGTACGGTTCGAAAGCCACACTTGCGTATGTAATCGCGCGTGCCCAGCACCAAGGCCTGAAACGCCGCATCATCTCCCACAAAATGATTGCTGTGGTCATCGCCCTTGCCGGTGCAAGTGTCGTAAAGGATCAAGTCCTCTTCAAACGATTTAGCCTTGGCGGCGACTTCGCCTTGTGCCGTCATTGCGAAACTGGAGCCATCGAAGATCAGTTGATCGTTTCCGCCCACCATGTGCACGTATGCGAGTGGCAGACCAAAACGCTTGGCAGTTGCTCGAAAAATTTCTTCGCGCTCGTGCCGTTTGCCAATGTTCCAAGGAGAAGCATTGATCGACACAATCACTTCGGCTCCTTGGTTCGCCAGTTCTTCAATCGGGTCGCGCTGATAGCGCCGCCGCTCCCAGAACTGCTTATCGTTCCAACCGTCTTCGCAAATGGCTATCGCCACTTTCTTGCCGGCGATATGACATAGCTCCTGTCCAGTGCCTGGCAAGAAATAGCGTGCTTCATCGAAAACATCGTAGTTTGGCAGAAGCATCTTCACTTGCTTCAGCACGATTTTGCCATTTTGTATCACGGCGGCAGCGTTCTGTGCGCGAATCGCTGCGTTCTCTGGCGACCGCGCCACGTAGCCAATAATCAGCGCGGCTTTCAGCTTTGCACTCTGCTCCGCGATCGATTGCAAAACCGTCGCCGTTCGGTCGAGAAATGAATGTTTTTCAACAAGGTCGCGCGGGGGGTAGCCGGTTAGTGCGAGTTCGGGAAAGATAACGGCATCGGCTTTAAATTGCTCTGCCCGGCTCGCAAAATCGAGAATCTTAGCGGCATTCGCTTCGAGGTCACCGACAGTGTTGTTGATTTGTGCCAGAGCTAGGCGCATGGGAAGTAACCATTGTAGCGGCGAATGACAGGTACACTACTAAGCACTGGTGCACGCCGATCAATTTTTGTGGCGCTGAAACTTTCGGGGCTCTTTTTCATTGGCTCGTAACGTCTGGGCGTTATGCTACTCGCTGAATTTTACTTTTCAAAGGAAGCGATTGCGATGTGTAAGCTTTGTTTGCTGATGGCGGTTGCGCTAGTTCCAACTTTATTGGCGGTCCCACCCACCACCCCGATTAAATACGTAGTGGTTATTTTCCAGGAAAATAACTCGTTTGACCATTACTTCGGTACATACCCAAATGCTTTGTACCCCAACGGAGTGGCGGCCACCTCAACCAATACATATGGCGAATCGCCTTTTGTTCCCCTGCCAAATACACCTAGCATCAATGGATTGAGCCCAGTTTTGAATGGTTTGAGCTCTACTGCGCCTTTTCGATTGGACCGCGCTCAGGAAACAACTTGCGACAACGATAACCACTACACCGACGAACAGACCGCTTATAATTTTGGCCTAGTCAATCTTTTTCCCACCACCACAAGCGCGACGGGCTCGGGTTGCACGCCAGCGCTCAGCATGGGTTACTACGACGGCAACACAGTAACGGCCCTTTGGAATTATGCGCAGTATTTCGCCATGAGCGACCACTACTTCGATACGGAATTTGGCACCACTGTTATGGGCCACTTGAACCTGCTATCGGGTCAGACCCACACAACCAGCGTTACCACAATAAAGAGTAAAGTCGCGAACGGTACAGTGGTCGCCAACGTGGAAGCGGGCTTTGACGATTGCATCACCACGGCTAATGGAACCCCGGTTCAGATGACCAGCAAGAACATTGGAGATCTGATGAACGCGGGTGGACTGACTTGGGGCTGGTTCTATGCAGATTTCCCTCAATCCACTAATTCTTCTCCCATTACATCTTGCCCATCTACTTATAACAGCCACTACGCGCCTTTCATGTATTACAGCAGCACAGCAAATCAGCACCACCTGCCGCCCAGTTCTGTTGCCGCCATCGGCACCGCGGCCGACCAGGCAAATCACAACTACGCTATGACAGACTTCTGGAACGCGGTGAATGCCGGCAATATGCCTTCTGTAGTTTTTCTGAAGGCATCCAAGCCGCAGACGGGACATCCCTCCGATTCCAGTCCGCTCGCCGAACAAACCTTTCTCGTAAACACCATCAATCAGCTTCAGCAAACTCCGTTCTGGAGTCAGATGGCGATCTTCATTACTTACGACGATTCGGACGGTTGGTACGACCACGTGATGCCGCCGATTGTGAATCAGTCGAACGACGCATCGAACGACACGTTAGCTGGCATCGGCAACTGCGGTACGCCGCAACCGGGTGCCTATCTTGATCGCTGCGGTTATGGCACGCGCTTGCCGCTGCTAGTGATCAGTCCCTACGCGAAACAGAATTATGTAGATCATACGACCACCGACACAACTTCTGTAACGCGCTTCATCGAAGATAACTGGAACCTTGGCCGCCTGGGAGATCAATCGTTCGATGCGCTCGCCAGCTCACTGAACGGCTTGTTCGATTTCGTCGAAACACCGCGGGCAGGCCGCCAGCTGCTGCTTGATCCAAACGCCGGCACCGTTGTTACGGCGAAGTAACTCTCAAACCACTTCAAAAGGGCGCATCATCTCATTGTCTTCGTGTTCAAGCACATGGCAATGCCAGACGTAGCGCCCTTTGTAGCCTTCAAACTTCACAATAATTCGCGTTGCCATCAGGACGTCGGCCCGCACCGTGTCTTTCCATCCAGCTTCGTGCGCTTCAGGAGGCACGGACGGCCCAGTGAACACCAGCTTGCCACTCTTTTGGTAGATCTCGAAATCGAAGCGCCGCCGGTCGAGAATTTGAAAGCGCACCAAATGCAAATGGATCGGATGAGTGTCGTCTGTGAGGTTGATGAGCGTCCAGATTTCGGTGGAATTAAGCGTCGGAGTTTCAGTTACCGGCATGTCGTAATGCGCGCCGTTCAGCAGCATCAAAGTCGGG
>Ga0182012_10000652_pt1 | contig 38314 bp, 23 predicted proteins | sample 612S2SmetaG_FD_120486 | JGI IMG/M metagenome (GOLD analysis project Ga0182012, IMG submission 120486) | Permafrost microbial communities from Stordalen Mire, Sweden - 612S2S metaG | ecosystem: Environmental > Terrestrial > Soil > Wetlands > Permafrost | place: Sweden: Stordalen | collected...
AACGTGGCCTTCGAGCTCGAGGATCAGCATCATCGAGGACACGGCTTCTGGTTTGAATCCGGTGCGCACGATCAGCATATCGAGGTCCGCAGGATCAAAGCCGAGCGCATCTAACAAGATTTTCTGATCCTTGTCCATTCCCGATGCACCGCCAGCCCTCTCCGAGGCGCCGCAGGCGTGCACCGGGCCCCGGCCGAAAAACCTGGAAAAATTCAACTCGCTCAATATGTCATCAGCCGTTTCGGCGAGTTTGGCGCCGCGCTTGATGAGTTCGTGGCATCCGCGGCTCAACGGGCTGTAGATCGATCCCGGTACGGCGAACACCGTCCGCCCCAGAGCTTGGGCGGCGCGTGCGGTGATCAACGAGCCGGAGCCGCGCGCCGCCTCGACCACGAGAATCGCCTTCGAGAGTCCCGCGATGACCCGATTTCGCCTCGGAAAATTGGCGCGCCGGGGCGGCGTCCCGAGGGGAAATGCACTGAGCAGCAGCCCCTCATGCTGGATGCACTCGGATAGCTCCCGATTCGCTGCCGGGTAGGCGATATCGACGCCGCTTCCGAGGATGGCGAGCGTGACCCCTTGAGCGGCAAGTGCGCCGCGATGGGCCGCCGTGTCGATCCCCGAGGCAAGTCCTGAGACGATCGCCACACCGCGCTCGGCCAGCTCGCGGGCGAATTGGAAGGCGGTATCGGCTCCCGGACGAGTGGGGGCGCGGCTGCCGACGGCGGCGAACGGCGGCTCACCGAGGGCCCCCAGGTTGCCGGCCGCATAGAGCGCGATGGGGCGATGCTCGACTCCCGCGAGCAGTCTCGGGAACCTCGGGTCGGTGAAGGGGACGAGGTGATGATGGGAGCCTTCGAGCCATCGAAGCTCCGCCCGGGTCGGCGGCGGCGGGTGCTTGAGGTACGCTCGCGCCGGGGCGGAAAGTCCGGCGCGCTCGCGCCACGAATCGCCGGCAGCGATCAGGCCCGTGGCAGAGCCAAACTCATCGAGCGCGGAGCGGAGCGCGGCGGCATCGAGCCCCGGAGTACGCGAGAGTGTCAACCACGCGAGTTGCTCGCCGGTAAGTCCCATGCCGGCCATTCTGCCGCCGGGCCGGGCCGTTGGTCCGACGCGAAACCTACCGCATCGCGGAGATATGCAGAGCCGAGCTCACGGTGTCTCGACGTGATCGTCCACGTGAATCACGTCGGTCGCCTCCATGATGAGTCCGAAGCTCATCCGTTCGAAGGTCTTGAACACCATGAACGTGCCGGTGCGCTCTTCGGGAACCGGGATCTTCTTGGCGAACAGGGTCGACGTCGGATGCACGAAACCCTCCTTGGAGTTGTCGTACACAGCCGGCTGCACGGAGTACACCGCCAGCACGTTGCCGGGGATGAGGCCATCGCGCACGCCGCGGTTGATCACCACCACTTCGTACTGGCCGATGACGGTGACGCCGTCCGATACCGCCATGATGCTGCCCTTCAACCGGTTTTTCGGTACGCTCGGAATGAAGTCGAGCGGCACGTCGACCCCGCCCGGGAACAGCTTGTCGCCCGGGTAAGTCTCCCGATTGGATGTAGTCATGATGAGAGTCGCCGGATCGCCGATCCGCGTGACGTGCCCGGTACCGGTGTAAACGCCGTTATAGCCGAGGATGCGGTTGTCATCGGGATCGCGCAGCGGCTCGCCGACACGCACGAAGTTGTAGTTGGTGCCGAGCAGCGCCGGCTCCTTGAAACCGACCGCGTACACGGTGTTGTCGTCGGCCATGATGACGTGATTGTCCCGCGTGCCGAGCACGTGCGGAGCCGTCTTGATCTGCTCCTTGTCGAGCACCGAGGGCTTGGACATGAAGGCGGCGACGGTCTCATATGGAATCGTGGTAATCGCCGCCTCGAGCGGCTGGCTGCGCACGCGCGGTTCCACGCGCGCGCCGTTGCCGCGCTCGAGTCCGGGTTGCAGCACGAGCCGCGGTCGTCCGTCCACGTACACGAGGTGCAGTGTGTCGCCCGGGTAGATCAGATGCGGATTTTGCACCTGCGGGTTCACCTGCCATATCTCCGGCCAGTACCAGGGATCCTTCAGAAAGAGCTTGGCGATACCCCAGAGGGTGTCGCCCCGCTTGACCACGTAGCTGTCCGGCGCGTTGGGCGCCAGCGTCATGCCGCCACCCGAGGCGCCGGCGGACGCGTTGGGGGGCAGCGGCATCGTGGATGCGCCACCGCCCGCCTCGACGGCCGCCTCCATGGCGGTGCGGTCGTCGCCGACGACGGTTCCCTGGATGCCGGTGTCAGCCGAAGTCGGCGCAGCCGGTGGGGCCGGCGGAGGCTGGCTTCGGCAACCGGCAACCGCGGCAATGGCGAGTAATAGGGCTATCGATCGTTGGCGTTGCATTCATTCGCTCCCTTGAGTCCGCAGCCTATGTTGCCGGGCCCGCTGGTATACTGCCGGCCGGGCCCCAAGGACTGGGACGTGTCGCCCGTTTTTGGCGGATCCAGGGCGTTTTGCACCCCGCCACAACGAGCATTAAGTTAAGCAGCGGCGGAACTTTAGCAACAATCCTCGGCCGAAAACACGATATCCATCTCATAACTCCCATGACCAAGCTCGCAATTTTGGAGTATCCCGACCCGCGCCTTCGAACTCGAGCCGTGCCCGTGGCGGCGGTCGATGACGCGGTGCGTCAGCTGATCGATGACTTGCTCGAGACCATGTATGCCTCCAAAGGCATCGGCCTCGCCGCAAGCCAGGTGGACGTCCATCGCCGCGTGCTGGTGCTCGATATCAGCGACAGCCGCGATTCGCCGATGGCTTTCATCAATCCCGAGATCCTCGCGGCCGAAGGGTCGGCACCGGGCGAGGAAGGCTGCCTCTCGCTGCCGGGAATCTACGATAAGCTCGAGCGCGCGGCGAGGGTTCGCGTGCGGGCACTCGATCGCAACGGCGAGCCGTTCGAACTCGACGCCGACGGCATGCTCGGCGTGTGCATTCAACATGAGATGGATCACCTCGAGGGCAAGCTGTTCGTCGACTATTTATCCGAGCTCAAGCGCCAGCTGATCCGCCGGCGACTGCAGAAAGAACGCAGGCAGCGTGCTTCGCAGGGGAGCGGAATCCGCACGCCGGCCCCCGCGATCTAGAAGGCAATCGCTTGAGAATCCAGAGTGGCCGTCTCCGCGGCAGATGACGCCCCGCGCCGCTCGCTCCGGCTGGGGTTCGCCGGCACGCCGGGGTTTGCTGTTGCGGCGCTGGAGGCATTGACCCAGTCGCAGCACCGGGTCGTTGGCGTTTTCACCAAGGCCGACCGCGCCGCCGGCCGCGGACAGAAGCTGCACGCGGGTCCGGTCAAGGCGCGCGCGCTCGAGCTCGGGCTCACCGTGCATCAGCCCGCGAGTTTCAAGGATCCCGCGGCATGCGCAGAGCTCGAGGATTTGCGGCTGGACGCGCTGATCGTGGTCGCCTACGGCTTGATCCTGCCCGAGCGGGCGCTCGATGCGCCGAGACTCGGTTGTTTCAACATCCATGCATCGCTTCTGCCGCGCTGGCGCGGCGCCGCCCCCATCCAGAGGGCGATCCTCGCGGGAGACCGGATCTCGGGCGTCAGCATCATGCGGATGGAGAAGACGCTGGACACCGGCCCGGTGCTCGCCGCGCGCAGCGTCGACATCGGTCCGCTCGACACCGGCGAAACGCTGCACGATCGGCTCGCCGTGCTTGGGGGCGAGCTCGTGCGCGAGACCATGGACGAGCTGGCGGCCGGCCGGGCGGTGGAAACTCCGCAATCCGCGCACGGCGTCACCTACGCGGAAAAGCTCAGCAAGGCGGAGGCCATCATCGATTGGCGCGAGGATGCGGATCAAATTGCACGCAAGGTACGGGCCTTCATGCCGACACCGATCGCCGAGACGCGCTGGAACGGCGGGCAGTTGAGAATCTGGGAGGCACACGCATCGCCGGAATCCGGTGCGGCTGCGGGCAGCGCCGCGGCGGCTGCCGCGAGCCTGGCGGTCCCCGGGAGCGTGCTGTCCGCTTCGCCCGCGGGCATCGAGGTGAGGTGCGGGCGCGGCATCCTGCGCGTCGAAAGGCTCCAACAAGCGGGGCGTAAGGCGGTGAGCGCTGCGGAGTTCATCCGCGCCCACCGGCTCGCCGGGGCGAGCTTCGCATGATCGGCGCAACCGGCGGCGCCCGCTCGCTCGCCGCACAGGTGGTCGCCCGGGTCCTCGAGCAGGGAGTGACGCTCGATGCCGCGCTTCAGGCCGCGCTCGCACCCGCGCCCCGCGAGCTCGTGCCGCCGGTGCGTTCGCTGTCGTTCGGCGCCGTGAGGGGCTTTTACCGTCACGAGGCCATATTGGCCCGCATGCTGTCGCAAGCGCCGAAGTCGCTGGATTTTCCGGTGCGCGCGCTGCTGTCGGTGGCGCTGTTCGAGCTCGAGGATGCGCGCACTCCCCAATACGCGGTGGTCGATGCGGCGGTGCAGTCCATGAAGTCGAGCGGCGTCGGGCGCGCCGCAGGCCTCGTCAACGCCGTGCTGCGGCGCTATCTGCGCGAGCGCATCGCTGTCGATGCGGAAATCGCGCGAAATCCGGCACTTCGACACGCTTCGCCGCAATGGCTCGCGGAGCGATTGCGCGCCGACTGGCCGGGACGCTGGACACAACTGCTCGCCGCGGGCGATGTCCAGGCGCCGATGTGGCTGCGGGTGAACAGCCGGCGCGGCAGCGCCCTTGATTACCTGGAAACACTGCGCGCGGCGGACATCGGCGCCCGGCTCGAGCCTCGCGTGCCTCAGGCGCTCGTGCTCGAGACGCCCTGCGACGTTCTGGATCTTCCCGGTTTTGCGCAAGGCCTGGTCTCGGTGCAGGATCTCGGCGCGCAATGCGTCGCCTTTCCGTTGTGCCTCGAACCGGGTCTCAGGGTGCTCGACGCCTGCGCCGCGCCCGGGGGCAAGACGGCGCTCATCGCCGAGCGCGAGCCCGGACTCGCCGGGCTCACGGCGCTCGACATCGACTCCGCGCGCCTCGAGCGCCTGCGCGACAATCTCGCCCGGGGCGATCTCGGCGCCGCGGTACTGACCGGTGATGCCGCATCTCCCGGCGCCTGGTGGGACGGCACGCCGTTCGATCGGATCCTGCTCGATGCACCGTGCTCGGCACTCGGGGTGATCCGCCGCCATCCGGACATCCGCCTGCGCCGCTCGCCCAAGGACATCGACAAGATGCCTCCAATCCAGGGACGGCTGCTGCGAGCTTGCTGGGGAATGCTCGCCCGCGGCGGCCGTCTGGTGTACTCCACCTGCACGCTGACCCGCAGCGAGAACCGCGCCGTCATCGCAGCGTTTCTCGAGGCTACGCCGGGCGCAGCGGTCATTCCCGCGAGCGACTGGCCGGCGTGGCCGGGTTTCGGGCAGGCGGACGAGTTCGGCGTGCAAATTCTGCCCGGGGAGGCGGGTGCCGACGGCTTCTATTATGCTGCCCTGACCAAACAATGAGCGTCCTTCAGACAATGCGCTCGGCGCGAATCTCGTGGCTGGTGGCGGCTTGCGTGCTCTGCATCCCGGCGTTGCCCGGCCATGCCGACGGGTTGGAAGGACGCTTCGAGGTCCGCTCGGCCGATCTCGAGCTCAAGGATGGGGTCTATCATTTGAATGCGCGCATCGCGCTGCCGATCTCGGATGCCGTGCGGCGCGGCCTCGCCGAGGGTGTTCCGCTCACGCTCGAGGTCGACCTCGACGTGGAACGCGTGCGCCAGCTGCTGCCGAACTCGCGCGTGGCGGAGCTCACCCAGCGCTACCACCTGCAATACAACGCGGTGAGCGGGCACTACGTGCTGCGCAATGACAACAGCGGACAGCAGGAGTCGCTCGGCACCGTCGATGCGGCGCTCGAATCGTTGTCCGAGGTGCGCAGCGTGCCGGTGCTCGACAAGGCGCTGTTGTCGAGCGACCGGCGCTACGAGGCGAGCGTGCGGGCCAAGGTCGACTACGGCACGGTGCCCTTCACGTTCCGGGTGTTGATGTTCTGGGTCAACGACTGGCATCGCGAAAGCGATTGGTATACATGGACGCTGCAGCCCTGATCAAAAAGCATGGCGGTGCGGTGCTCGGAGGCATCGGCGTCGCCCTGTGGCTGGTCGCCCTCTATCTGCTCGCGTCGGCCGCTCAGAATTCGGCGCAGTTCGACCGCTGGCTGCCGTGGATATTGCTGATCAACATCTCGGGCCTGTTGACGCTGCTCGTGCTGCTCGCGGCGAAGCTCTACCAGCTGGTCAAGGATTTCCGCAGGAATGTGCCGGGCTCGCGCCTCAAGGGCCGCACGGTGGCGATTTTCAGCGCGCTCGCGGTCGCACCGATTCTCGTGGTCTATTACTTCGCCCTGCAGTTCCTGAATCGCGGCATCGACAGCTGGTTCGAGGTCGAGGTGAGCCAGGGCCTGAAAGACACCCGGGAGCTCTCGCATGCGGCGCTCGAAGTGCGGGTACGCGAATTCCTGCAGCACACCGAACTCGTCGCGCACGAATTGTCGGGCCTGCCCGACTTCAGTCTGATCAGCACCCTGGACCGCGAGCGCCGCGACAGCGCGGCGCTCGAATTCACCGTGGTGGGTGCCCAGACGCAGATCCTCGCGACGAGCTCCGAGCGCCCCATGGATATGCTGCCGATTCCCGCAACCGACGAGATGATGCTGCAGGTACGCCGCGGCCGCTCCTACATCAGTCTGGATACGGACTCGGTGGGAGGGTACGTGATCCGGGCGGCGGCGCAGCTCGACGCCAACGCCAATCCCGGCGGTTCTCCGCGCGTGTTGATCGCGCTCTACCCGGTTCCCCAACAATTGAGCCAATTGGCCGACACCGTGCAACGCTCCTACACGCAGTACGCGAACCTGGTGCAGATGCGGCGTCCGCTCAAATCGACCTTCGTCCTGATCCTCACCTTCGTCGTGTTGATGTCGCTGATTGCCGCCGTGTACGGCGCGTTCTTTGCGGCGCAGCGCCTGGTACAACCGGTGCAGGACCTCATCGCCGGCACACGCGCCGTGGCCAAGGGCAATTACGACACCCAGCTTCCGCTGCCATCGCGCGATGAGCTCGGGTTTCTGGTGACCTCCTTCAACGACATGACCAAGCGGCTCGGCCGCGCGCGCGAGGAGACCCGGCGCAGCCGCGAGGCCGTGGAGGCTGAGCGTGCGGGACTCGCCGTCATCCTGGCCCGGCTCTCGACCGGCGTCGTGTCGCTCGCGCCGGATCTCACCGTGCGCACGGCCAACCAGGCGGCGAGCGCGATCCTGGGCGTCGACCTCGAGGCGGCCGTCGGCACCCGCTTCGACGCATCGATCAACGACGGCGAACTGTTCGGTCAATTTCTCGCCGCCGTGAAATTGCGCCTGGATGCCGGCCAGCTCGATTGGCGCGAGCAGCTCGAGCTGCCGTCGGACGCCGGCCGACGCGTGCTGATGTGCGCCTGCACGGAGCTCCCCACCGACGGAGGGGGCGCATCCGGCGTCGTCCTGGTGTTCGACGACATCACGACGCTGCTGCAGGCGCAGCGCGACGCCGCCTGGGGCGAAGTCGCGCGCCGGCTCGCCCACGAGATCAAGAACCCGCTGACGCCGATCCAGCTCGCCGCCGAGCGCATGCAGCGCAAGTTCCTCGGCAGCATGAACGCGCAGGATGCGCAAATTCTGGAGCGTGCGACGCACACCATCGTGGCCCAGGTCGATGCCATGAAGCAGATGGTGAATGCGTTCTCGGAATATGCGCGCGCCCCGGACATGCATTTCTCGCCGTTCGACTTGAACCAGCTGATCACCGAGGTCGTCGAGCTGTATCGCTCGCACGAGAGCACCGTGGAGATGAAGCTGTCGTTGAGCCCGCTGTTGCCCACGGTGTCCGCCGACCGGGTCCGCATCCGCCAGATTTTGAATAATTTACTCACCAATTCGCTCGAAGCGCTGGAGGGGCGGCCGGATGGGCGGGTCGAAATCGAAACTCAGGTGGCCGAAGATGGTCCCAAACAGATGGCGGCCATCGTTGTGGCCGACAACGGTCCCGGGTTTCAGCGCGATCTGATCGGTACCGTTTTCGATCCTTATGTCACAAGCAAGCCGAAAGGCACGGGTCTGGGGCTCGCAATCGTGAAAAAGATCGTGGAAGAGCATGGCGGGCGGATTGAGGCGGATAATCGGCGTTCGGGCGGTGCCCGGGTGCGAATCCTGCTGCCATTGGGCGAAGGTGTGCGCGGAGTGACCAGCCGGGAGCCGCGCAAGAGTGAACAGAGGAGAGAACGCGTATGACCGCTTCTAGGATTCTGGTGGTGGACGATGAGGCGGATATCCGCGGGCTCTTGAAGGAGATTCTGGCGGACGAGGGCTACGAGGTGGACGTCGCCGCGGACGCCGCTCAGGCGCGAAACTCGCGCGCGGTGCAGGTACCCGATCTCGTGCTGCTCGACATCTGGATGCCCGACACGGACGGCATCACGCTGCTGCGCGAATGGTCCGTCACCGACGGCTACGATTGTCCCGTGGTGATGATGTCCGGGCATGGAACCGTCGAAACGGCGGTCGAGGCGACGCGCCTCGGTGCGTTCGATTTCGTCGAGAAGCCGCTGTCGCTCACGAAGCTGCTGCGCACGGTGGAGCGGGCGCTCGATGCGGGGCGCCGTAAACGGTTGTCCGAGCGGGCGAAAGGTGCGGCGCTTGCGGTGCCGATCGGCAAGAGCAAGCTCACCCAGGCACTGCGCGAACAGGTGCAACAAGCCGCAACCAGCTCCTCACCGGTGCTCTTGATCGGCGAGCTCGGCTCGGGGCGCGAGGCCTATGCGCGCTACCTGCATTCGCTGTCCGCGCGCTCCGCCAAGCCTTTCTTCATGGTGGTCGCGGCGAGTCTCGCTGCGGATCCCGCGGCGGCCCTGTTCGGCAGCGAGCGCGACGGCAAGGTGACGCTCGGCGCATTCGACCAGGCCGCGGGCGGCTCGCTGTTCATCAGCGGGCTCGAGGATCTGCACAGCGAAGCGCAGCGCGCCTTGTTGGGGGCGATCGAGGAGAATGGCTACACACGAATCGGCGGGCGCGACAGGCTGCCGCTCAACGTGCGCTGGATCGCCTCGGCACAGGAGGGCTTCGAAGCTCGCTCGTCGCCAGAGCCGTTTCGCCGCGATCTCATCGCGCACCTCAACGTGATCACGCTGCGGGTGCCGCCGCTGCGCGATTTCGCGGAGGACGTTCCGGACCTGCTGCGGTACTACGTGGATCGTCTGGTGGACGATCAGCACCTGCCGCTGCGCCGCTTCAGCGTGGCTGCGCAGAATCGACTGCGCAATTACCCGTGGCCCGGAAACTTGAGCGAGCTCAAGAATTTGGTGCAGCGTGTGCTGGTGCTGGGCGCGGGCGAGGAGATCCGGCTGGAGGAGATCGAGCGGGAACTCGCCGTCAAAATGGCACTCGATGAGCCGCTGGTGAAACAAGATCTGCTGGCGCTGCCCCTGCGCGAGGCGCGCGAGCAGTTCGAGCGTGCCTACCTGCAGCAACAGCTTTTGCTGTGCAACGGCAAGGTCGGGCAGCTGGCCAAGCGGGTGGGCATGGAACGCACCCATCTGTACCGCAAATTGCGCGCATTAGGCGTCGATTTTCGTCAATTGGGCGAGGATTGAGCTCGATTATCGCGCAAATTGAGCGTTTCCCCCTCACACCAGCCGGTACGCACCCATTCCGCAACGGTCCGAGCGGTCACCTCGCGAAGCGCCAGCAGTATCTCCGCGCACCCGGGTTGACCCGCCGCCCGCTCCAGCTCGGCGGCGACGGCGGCGATCGCGCGGGCGGAGGTGGTCACAGCGGCGCCTTTCAGACCGTGAGCGAGGCGTCTCACCGCTTCGGCATTGTTGGCAAGAAGCACCGCGTCGGCAAGGCGCGCCAGGGTGTCCTCGGCAGACTGCACGAATAGCTGCACCAGCTCGCGCGCGAACTCTGCATCGCCCCCGGTCCGCGCCAGGAACGCTGCCTCCTCGAACAAGATCATCTCTTCCGGCAGGCTCATCGAGGCATTGGAGTGGCGCGCGGATTCACGCTCGGCGGGCGCAGGTACGAGCTTGGACAATACCTTCACCAACAGCGCGGGATTGATCGGTTTCGTCAGGTAGTCGTTCATCCCTGCCGCAAGACATTTTTCCCGATCGGCGGCCAGCGCATGGGCGGTCAAGGCGATGACGGGTATCCCCGGATTTCTCACCCTTCCCGAGGGGTGGCGCAATTGTCGAGTGGCCTCGTAGCCGTCCATCTGCGGCATCTGACAATCCATCAACACGACATCGAAATCCGCCGCACGCAGCGCCGACAGCGTCTGGAGTCCGTCGGCAGCGACTTTCACGCGGGCACCCATGCCTTGCAGCAGCCGCGTGGCCAGCTTCTGGTTCACGGGATGGTCTTCGGCGAGCAGCACCCTCACACCCAGGAGCGGCGGTGGTTCGGGTGCCGCCGGCGCGGTCGGCGCGTTGGGCCTCCCGTGTTGCGTAAGAGCGGTCAGCGCCCGCACCAGCACACGGGTCTTGGCCGGCTTCGTCACCACGCGATCGGCCCACGCGGTGTTCGTATCCTTGAGGTCGAACGAGAGCGGTGCCAGCAGGATGAACGACGGCGGCGGGAAAGCGCACTCGCGGATGGCGCGGGAGAGCCACAAGCCGTCGTGGTCCGGGAGGTCCTGATCCATGACGACAGCGGCAGGCGGGCGGTCCTGCGCGAGCATTTCGCGATACAGTGCCAAGGCGCTCTGCGCAGCGGCGGCGCACTGGAATTCGCATCCCTGCGGGACCAGCTGGCGCTCGAGCACCCGCCGGCCGCTCGCGTGCGCGACCACGCCCAGAACCCGCACGCCGCAGAGCGGTCGCACGGTTTCGGCGCCGGGCTCGCCGTCGCTGCGATTGAATGAGGTGCAGAAGCGGAAGCTCGAGCCTCGGCCGACCTCGCTCGCGACTTCGATGCCGCCGCCCATGGCCCCGGCGAGCCGCTTCGAGATCGACAGACCGAGCCCCGTTCCGCCGAACTTGCGGGTCGTGGAGCTGTCGGCTTGAGTAAACGGATCGAACAGGGTTGCGATGCGGTCGGCTGGAATACCGATGCCGGTGTCGCGCACCGTGAATTCCAGCATCACAGCATCCTGCTCCGCGGCATCCTGCTCCGCGAAATCGCGCCCCGCGACCGTCAGCACCACCTCGCCGGCGGCCGTGAACTTGATCGCGTTGCTCAGCAGATTCACGAGAATCTGTTGCAGGCGCATCGGATCGCCGCGCACCGACCGCGGAACGGCCGGGTCCAAGTCCACCAACAGCTCGAGCGCCTTGGCCGAGGCCGGCAGCGCCACGGCGTCGATGGCGTCATCGATCACGTTCCGAAGATCGAAATCGATGCACTCCAATTCCAATCGGCCAGCTTCGATTTTTGAAAAATCAAGCACGTCATTAATCAGGGCCAGGAGGCATTCGCCGCTCGAGCGCACGATCTCCACGTACTCGCGCTGCTGATCGCCGAGCGTCGTCTCGAGCAGCAAGCCGGTCATGCCGATGACGCCGTTGAGCGGCGTGCGGATCTCATGGCTGATATTTGCCACGAACTCGCTCTGCGCCCGATTGGCGGCCTCGGCGGCTTCCTTTGCGAGGCGCAAGGTCTCTTCGTTTTGCCGCGCGTCGGTCACGTCCTGAAACGCGCCCACGATGCGCGAATAGCGGCCGTCAATGAACTGAGGCTCGCCGATGGACCGCACCCAGCGGTGGCGTCCGCGCGCCGTGACGAACTGCGAGACGAAGTCGAACGACTTCCCATGGTCGAATGCGGCGCGGATCGCGGACACGACCTCGCTTCGGGATTCGGGGGGATAGAAGTCGAGTGCAGACTCCAGCGACGGCATCTCGCCAACCGGAAGATCGTGGATTCGATAAGTCATGTCGGACCACCACGGGCCGGGCGCATCCAGGTCGAGCTGCCAACCACCGATCTCCCCCATTCGGCTCGTGGCGGCGAGCCGAGCCTCCTGCTGAGCCACGCGGCTTTCCGCCTGTTTGCGCTGAGTGATGTCGACGCCCAACGCGTACACGCCGATCACTTCGCCGCCGCGCACGTCGGGTAGAAATTCGCTCTGCCAATGGCGCACGCGTCCCGATGCGTCCAAGTCTCCTTGATCGAACAACTGGCGCTCGCCTTGGAGGGCCGCTGCCATGCGGGCGCCCGGGTTGCCGCCGTCCGGTTCGCCGGACAACTCCGCAAAGGAGACGCCGATGAGCCGTCCCGGAGCGACGTTTAGCCGTTCGTGGCACGCGCGGTTGGCGAAGCGGCAGATGCCATCACGGTCCCAGTATGCGACCGTCACCGGGATGGCGTCGGAGATCTGGCGCAGTCGCTCCTCGCTGGCCCGCGACTTGGCCTCCTCCGCTGCGGTTTGCGATTGAAGATGCGAGTCGAATACGGCCGCGATCAGTGCGATCGCGAGCAACGCGACCGCCACCAGTCCGACCAGCATCGCGAGCCATTGATTGTCGATGGGCTTGCCGCCGAAGCAGTAAGCGCCGGCGCTGATGCGGGCGGCGGCCATGCCGGTGTAGTGCATGCCGCTGATGGCGATGCCCATGATCAGCGCAGCGCCCAGCCGCGCGAGCGCCATCAGCCAGGAACGGCCGGCGCGCAAGGTGAATGCCAGCCATAGCGCGGCGAACGAGGCCCCCACGGCTATCGCGATCGAGGCCAGCACGAGGAGCGGGTCGTAGGAGATGCCCGGCACGATCATGATCGCGCGCATGCCCAAGTAGTGCATGGCACAAATTCCCGTGCCCATGACCAAGGCTCCCCCCGCCAGGCGCAGCGACCCGAGCTCGGCGCCGGCTGCGATCCGGATCGCGCTGCCCGACGCGACGACGGCGGCCGCGAGCGAGAGCAGCGTCAGGCTCAGGTCGTATCGCAGCGCGATCGGCAAGGTGAACGCCATCATGCCGATGAAATGCATCGACCAGATGCCGATTCCCATCGCAAGTGCGCCGCCGATCAGCCATGCGCGGACATACCGCGCGCCCGCAGCGGCGACTCGCGCGGCCAGCGAGAGCGCCGTGTAGGAGACGAGCACCGCTACCGCCACGGATAATCCGACCAGCCAGTGATTGTAGGTAGCTTGCATTTTGCGCGCCGCAGCGGCCCGTCCGCTGCCCGGCGTATCGGCACGGAAAGCGGCGAATTGAGCAATCCCGTCCGCTTTGTAGGTAGCGACCGGGGGGCGTCAAGGGGGATTCCCCTAAGGCGCTCGCGGAATCAATCCCCTACGCGAATTACCAGCACGTCGACATCGGCCTTGCGCAGGATGGAGCGCAGGCGGTTGAGCTGGTCCAGATTCGAGATGGGACCGATGCGGATGCGGTGCCAGGTATCGTTATCGACCGAGACCTTCTGAACCTTGGACTCGACTCCCTGCAGCGCCAATTTGGCGCGCACGCGGTCGGCATCGGCGAAGTTCTTGTACGAACCCGCCTGCAGCACGTAGGTGCCGCTGCGGGTCTCCGGCACCGCGCGTGCATCGGGCCGCACGTCCTTGTCCTTCTCCGGCACCACCACCTCGAATTTCGGCAGCATGGAGTAGAACGCGTAGGATTTTGCGGAATCGTCGGGCGGCCCGGACTCGGCATTGTCGGCTTCGCCCAAGTCGGCGCCGTGCAGATGCTTCTTGTCCGTCTTGGCGGCCACTTTGGCGCCGGGCGCGTCGGGCCGATGGTCCTTGACATAGATTGCCGCGGCGATGGCAAGGCCTGCGGCCAATCCGCAAGCGACTCCGATCCACCCTGAGAATCCACCGCCGGGCCGTTTGCGCCGCGGCTTGTAGTCGCGCGCCATCTTGCCGGACTACATCGTATCGGGTGCCGATACGCCCAGAAGGCGCAGGCCGTTCTTGATGACCGTCTGCGTGGCGAGTGCGACGCTCAATCGCGCATCGCGCAGCGACTCGTCCTCGACGAGAAACTGGTGTGCGCTGTAGTAGGTGTGAAAGTCGTTCGCCAGGTCCCGCAGGTAGTGCACCAACGCATGCGGTGCCCGCTCCAGAGCGCAGTACTGCACGGTCTCGGGGTAGCTCGAGAGGCGTTTGATCAGCTTCATTTCCTGCGGTTCGGTGAGCCTCGCGAACGCGGCTGCGGCGCGCGCGGGATCGTGCGCGAAACCGCGCTCCTGCATCTGACGCTTCACGCTGGCCACGCGGGCGTGCGCATATTGGATGTAGTACACTGGGTTGTCGTTGGAGCGGGCCTTGGCGAGCTCCAGATCGAAATCCAGGTGCTGGTCGTTGCTGCGCATGACATAGAACAGGCGCGCCGCGTCATTGCCGACTTCGCCGCGCAGCGCGCGCAAGGTGACGAACTCTCCCGAGCGCGTGGACATCTGCGCCTTTTCGCCGCCGCGAAACAGCGTGACGAACTGCACGAGCCGCACCTCGAAGCATTCCGGCGGCCCTCCGAGCGCAACCAGACCTGCGCGCAACCGGGCGACGTAGCCGTGGTGATCGGCGCCCCACACATAGAGCAGATGCTCGAAACCGCGCTCGCGCTTGTTGAACACGAAGGCGATGTCGGAGGCGAAATAGGTCTTGATGCCGTTCTCGCGGACCATCACGCGGTCTTTCTCGTCGCCGTAATCCGTGCTCCTGAACCAGAGCGCTCCGTCCTTCAGATAGGCATGACCGCGAGCCTCGAGTTTCGCGACCGCCCGGTCGATCGAGCCGTCGTCGATCAGCGAGCGCTCGCTGAACCAGGAATCGAACGTCACCCCGAATTCCTCGAGGTCCTCGCGGATGTCGCCCAAGATGGTGGACAAGGCAACCCCGAGCACGCGGCGGAACGCCGCGTCGCCGAGCAGCTCGCGCGCGCGCACGATGACCGCGTCGATGTAGGCGTCCTTGTCCCCGCCCTGCGCCTCGTCGGGCGGAAGGCCCTCGAAGATCCGCGCGGGACTTCTGAGCAGCGCGGCGCCCTCGGCCGCGTGCAGCGCAGCCGCAATGGCCTTGAGATACTCGCCGCGATAGCCGTTGGCGGGAAAGTCGAAATGCTCGCCGCACTGCTCGAGATATCTCAACCAGGTGCTCGCCGCGAGAATTTCCATCTGCCGGCCGGCATCGTTCACGTAGTACTCGCGCGCCACGCGATAACCCACGGCCTCGAGCAAATTCGCAACGGTCGCTCCGAAGGCGGCGTGACGGCCATGCCCGACGTGCAAGGGGCCGGTCGGATTCGCCGACACGAATTCCACGAGTATCGATTTGCCCCGACCCAGCGTGGAGCGGCCGTACAAGTCACCCTCGGCCAGAATCCGGCCGATCTCGGTGCGGTAGGACTCATCGTCCAGGAAGAAATTGATGAACCCGGCGCCTGCGATCTCGACTTTGGCGACCGCGGCGTGCCCGGGCAGGGCGGATTTCACGGCCTCGGCGATTTTGCGCGGGTTCTGCCGGGCGGCTTTCGCGAGACGCATCGCAACGTTCGAGGCGAAATCACCATGCGCCGGGTCGCGGGTGTGCTCCACTTCGATGTCGATGTCGCGTTGCGCGGCGGGAACCAGGGATTCCGGCAGCGCGGCCAACGCCTGCCTCAGCAAGGTCTCGATCAGGTTCTTCAAGGCAAATCCGTCGATGGGTCAGATGAAAGAGGGGCCGGCAGTGTACCGCAAACACCTGGCGCCCCGAGGCCCTAGTCAACCTCCAGGGGATCGACATCGATGGACCAGCGCAGCCCCGGCGGACCCGGCAGGGTCTCCACTTTCAAGAGCCACGCAGCCAAAAAGCGCTGCAGCGGTCCGCGCGAGGGGCTCTCGATCAAGAGGTGCGCGCGGAAGTGATCGGCGCGCCGGGCGATCAAGGCAGCGGCCGGCCCCAGCACGCGTACGGCGCCATCGTGCAGCGGGCGCGCGCTCGAGGCGGCGGCCCGCAAGTAGGCGTCCAGCCCATCCCGGTCCTTCGCCTCCGCGCGCAGCAGCGCGAGCCGCGAGTAGGGCGGCCAGCTCGCCGCCCGGCGCTCCTCGAGCGCGGTTTCGGCGAATCGCTCGTAGCCTTCGGCGAGCAAGCGCGTGAGCAGCGGGTGCTCGGGGAAGGACGTTTGCACGATGACCTCGCCCGGCCGGGCGGCGCGTCCGGCGCGTCCGGCCACCTGGGTGATGGTCTGCGCCAGCCGCTCGGTGGCGCGAAAATCGCTCGCGAACAGGCCCTGATCGGCATCCAGGATGACCACCAGACTCACGTCGGGGAAATGATGGCCCTTGGTGAGCATTTGCGTGCCGACCAGGATGCGTGCCTCCCCCCGATGCACCCGATCGAGCACGGCCTGCATGGCGCCGCCCGCACCCGCCGTGTCGCGATCGAGCCGCGCCAGAGGCGCGTTGGGGAAAAGGCGCAACAAGGTCTCCTCGACACGCTCGGTGCCCTGACCCACGGGATGGAGCGGCTGGCGGCAGCTCGGACACGCGGCGGGCACCTCGGTGCGGGCCCCGCAGTGGTGACAGCGCAGCTCCCTCGCCCGGGCGTGCAGCGTCATGCGCGCATCGCAATGGGCACACGAGGCGATCCAGCCGCAGGCATTGCAAAACAGCGTCGGCGCGTAACCCCGGCGGTTCAAGAACACGATCACCTGACCGCCGGCCTCGAGATGCCGCTGCATGGCGCAGAGTGCCGGCTGCGACAGCCCCTGATCGCTCGGGTGTTTGCGCAGATCCACGAGGTGCATGGCGGGAGGCCGCACCGCACCGGGCCTCTGCGGCAGCTCGTGCCGCAAATAACGCCCCTGCGCAACGTTGTCGAGGGTCTCGAGCGAGGGGGTGGCGGAACCCAGGATCACGGGAACTTGCGCGCGCTGCGCGCGCAGCACCGCGAGATCCCGTGCCGAGTAATGAAAGCCTTCCTGCTGCTTGAACGAGGTGTCGTGTTCCTCATCGACCACGATGAGGCTCAAGCGCTCGAGCGGGGTGAACACGGCCGAGCGCGTGCCGATCACGATTCGTGCGGTACCGGCGTGCGCGGCGCGCCAGGCGTCGCGTCGCTCGGCTCCGGTCAGCCCGGAATGCAATGCAACCACTCCGGCACTGAAGCGGCGCTGAAATCGCTCGACGAGCTGCGGTGTCAGCGCGATCTCGGGCACCAGGACCAGGACTTGGCGGTCGGTCCCCAGTGCGGCGGTGATGACCTGTAAATACACCTCGGTCTTGCCGCTGCCCGTAACTCCGTACAGGAGATGCGCGGCGAACCGCCCCAGGGATGACCGGATGGCCTCGATCACGCCCGCTTGAACGGACGTGAGCACGACCTCGCTGGGCCGCGATTCGACCGCTGCGGGCGCGGCGGGCAGCGCACGAGGAGCGGCCCAGCCGCTCTCGGCCAGCACTCGAAGCAACGCCGGTTTGAACCCGGCGAGGGTATGTGCCGTTGCGTTGCCGCGCTCCCCGAGCTGCGCGAGCAAAGCGCGTCGTTTCGGCGCGCGCTTGCCGGCGGGACGCTCGAGCTCGGCGCGTCCCGCGGCGGTGAGCGACCACACCTCGACGGGAGCCGACGCGGCTTGACCGCCCCGCAGGCTCGCCGGCAAGGCGGCCGCCATGACTTCGCCGAGCGGATGATGATAGTAGTCGGCGGCCCAACGCAGCAGATCGAAGGTGACCGCGTCGAACACCGGCCTCGAGTCCAAAATCTCGAGCGCAGGCCTCAACTTGGCGAGGTCGATCGGGGAGTCGCGGGCAACTTCCACGAGGATGCCCACCAGCTGGCGACGTCCGAATGGGACGCGCACCCGCACGCCGGGGCAAGGCGTCGGGTCGCCGCCGGCGCCGGCGGCGGGCGGCAAATAATCGAAGACCCGGCGCAACGGTGTGTCGAGCGCTACGCGCAAAATCACGCGGGGTTTCTTGTCCACAAATCCTGTGGATAAGTCTGTTGAGAAACAGGGATCATGAGCGCTAAGTGCCCGTTCTATTTCGATACATAATCAAATTGGCGAAAAAGTGTGCGGAATTGAAAAGAATGTAGTCAGATCAATGGGTTACGTCATCCTCTAGATGCCCAATTCAAGATCTCGTTGCAAATATTGCACGGCGGGTCACAGTCTTTGTGCGTAAGTCGCTGATCCTGCGGCCTCGCCGTCAACCGCAGTCAACCGCAGGCGTTATACCCGTAACAGGTAGACCCCGTCGATGCTAAGAGGACGCCGTATGTCGGGCTTTGATACGCTCCCGAGCGCTTGGATGGTATGGGATGGGCCCGCGCCAGCAACTGGGGGAGCGGTTCTGGAGCAGACGCGAGCATTGGATAAATTCCTGGCCGACATCGAACGGCGCGCGTTCCGCATGGCGCAGGTCGCGTTGCGCGACCCCGACGATGCCATGGATGCGGTACAGGACGCGATGTTGAAGCTGGCCCGCAACTACGCCGCGCGCCCGAGCGCGGAGTGGCGGCCGCTGTTTTATCGCATCCTCGAGAATGCCATCCGCGATTTGCAGAGGCGGCGCAGCGTGCGCAAGCGCTTCATGGTGTGGCTGCCGGGCCCGAAGGAGGATCCGGACAACGAGGCACAGGATCCCATGGAAACCGTGGCGGATGGTGGAACGCCCGTGCCGGAGCGGTTGATGCAGGATGAGGCCATGCAGAAGTTGGAATCGTCGCTGCGGGCGTTGCCGGCACGGCAACGAGAGGCATTCACGCTCCGCAATTTCGAGGGTTTGGATGTGGCCGAGACCGCGAGCGCGATGGGCTGCTCCGAGGGCAGCGTCAAGACGCATTACTCGCGCGCAGTGCATACGCTGCGCGAACAACTGGGCGAGGTTTGGTGATGAGCGAAGAGACATTGGACCCCGCGATTTCCGCGCTCGAGGAGCGCAGCCGCGCGCTGTTCGAGGATAGCGTCGCGGGTCTGGACATGGGTACGCGCTCGCGGCTCACGCAGGTGCGCCACGCCGCGCTGGCGGCCGCCGACGCCTCTGCCGGGCGCCGCTGGCTCATGCGCATGCCCGTGTGGGCGTCCGCGGCGGGCGTCACGGCCGCGGCGCTGCTCGGCGTCGCGCTGTGGTTCGGGGGCCCTTTGCACCCCCATGGCCAGATGGCGGCTGCCGATGCGCAATCGAAGTTCGAGGATCTGGACATTATTGCCGCCAGCGATGAGAGTTCCGGGGATGCGATGGACATGCTCCAAGACGATATCGACTTCTATGCCTGGGCGGATAAGACCGCGAGCAGCGAGCCGACTGCGTAGAAGCCCCAAGGATGCATGGCTGTCGAGTGCGCCGAGATATTGGTTGGCCCTCGGGGCGGCCCTCTGGGGGTTGACCGCCATGGGGCAGGCGCCCGCCGATCAGGGGCAAAATCCCGCGCAGCTGCCGCCGGCGCCGGGGCATGCGCCGGCGGCGGCGCAGCGGCCCGCGAACTCGCCCGATGACGAGTTCATCGAGTTTTTGGGAGAGGATGACCACGGAGATTCCGCTTGGTGGGAATTTTTGAAAAAGACGCCGCCGGGAGATCAGAACCCCGCGCAACCGCAGAGCCCAAAGCAATGAAGCGACCATTGCCTCGGGTTATATTGCTGTGTGCGCTGGCTCTGGCAGCGGTCAACGTGAGCGCTCAGCCGCCTCCAACCGAGCCGCCGGGGTCGGGCGCGCCCGCCGCTCCCCACTCGTGGCAGTCGCTTTCTCCGCAGCAACAGCAGCTGCTGCAGAATTTCCAGGGCAAATGGGACAGTCTGCCGCCGGAGAAACAGCAAGCGCTCGCCAGGGGCAGTCAGCGCTGGATCAACATGACCCCGGAGCAGCGCGACGGCGCCCAGGAACGCTTCCAACAATGGCGCGCGCTGCCGCCGGAGCAGCGCCAGCTGCTGCGTCAACGCTGGCAGCAGTTCAAAGCCATGCCGCCCGAACAGCAGCAACGAGTGCGCGAGCAGTTCAGGCGGTTCAGGCAGATGCCCTTGGAACGCCGACAGGAGCTGCGCCGACAGTGGCGCCAGATGAGCCCGGAACAGCGGCGCGGCGTGATCGGACGGCCCGGCGGGCGGCCCGAGCCGGGAGCGCGGCGGTTTCCGCACTGACAGGCGGCCCCGGCCGGAGCGAGGCTACGGCCGATGATGCCGGCTCGGATCTTGCGCGCAAGGTGCGCCGGCATCTGCTGCCCCTCTTGTTCGTGCTGTACGTGGTCGCCTACCTCGACCGAATCAATGTGGGGTTCGCGGCACTCGACATGAACCGCGAGCTCGGACTGTCGAGCGAACAGTACGGCTTGCTTTCCGGGATCTTTTTCCTCGGCTACTTCCTGTTCGAGATTCCGAGCAATTTGATACTGCACCGAACGGGCGCGCGCATTTGGATCGCGCGCATTTTACTGACGTGGGGCCTCATCGCCCTGCTCACGGGCTTCGTCAGGAATGCATGGGAGCTGTACGCCGCGCGCTTCCTGCTCGGCGTCGCGGAAGCCGGGTTCTTTCCCGGCATGCTCTACTATCTGTCGCACTGGTTTCCGCAGCGCCAACAGGCCCAAGCGATCGGCTTGTTCCTCACGGCATTGCCGGCGGCGAGCATTTTGGGCGCTCCGCTATCGGGGTGGATATTGGACCATGTGCACGGGCTGCAGTTGAGCGGCTGGCGGTGGCTGCTGATACTCGAGGCGCTGCCGGCTCTCGCGTGCGGACTGCTGACCTACCGGCTGCTGCCCGACCGCCCGGCGGACGCCGCTTTTCTCAGCGTCGAGGAGAAGGGTCGACTGCATGCGACGCTCGCGGCCGAGTCGGCCGCCAAGCCTGGAGCGGGACAGCTCGGCGTGCTCGCATCGCTCACCCATCCGCGCATTCTGCAGCTCACGAGCATTCACTTCCTGTTCCTGATGGGTCTGTATCTCACCGGCTTCTGGATGCCGCAATCGATCAAGGCAGTCGCCGCCGGCTATTCGAACACCGCCGTCGGCGTTCTCGTGACCATCCCGAGCGCGGTGAGCCTCGGGGCGATGGTGTTGGTCTCAGGCAGCTCCGACCGGAGACGGGAGCGGTATTTGCATGCCGCTCTATCGCTGTTGATCGCCGCTGCAGCCCTTTACTTCGTCAGCGCGACCTCCTCGCTGACCGGCCGCGTCGCACTCTGGTGTGCAGTCGCGTCCGGTCTGGTGAGCTATCTCGGGCCGTTCTGGGCCTGTCCCGGCGAGTTTCTCGCCGGCCGATCGGCGGCATCGGCGTTCGCGTTCATCAATTCCTTCGGCAGCCTGGGTTCGTTCTTCTCGCTCTCGATCATCGGAACGATCGCGAAAAGAACCGGCAGCCTCGAGGGCGGATTTCGTGCGGTCGCGGTGGCTCTGGTGCTGGCGGCCGCGCTGGTGCTGGCGCAGAAGCTGTATCGGCGGGAGCTGGCCTACTCGTGACAAGTGTGACCTGGATCCTCACACCCAGGAGCGGATGATCGGGGCGCGGACTCTGCCGCACCGCACGAATTTCCGCGGAAACTCCCGTGCTTTGTGAGAAAGCTTCCGCGCCGCCAAGGCATCGGGAAGCACTCACACCGCGCACAGCTCCGAGCGGATCAGAAACCGCCTGTTGAGCGGCGCCTCGAGCGAGAAGCTCGCTCCTCGCCCGGGAACCACGTCCACGGTCCAGCGCGTATGCGCCCAGCGCTTGTATTGCTCCCGATCCATCCAGAACTCGCAGCCGGCGATCTCGCCCACCTTCTCGTCCACGCCGCCGAGCTTGAACTCGCCCACCTGAAAGCACATGGGGGCGCTGCCGTCGCAGCACCCCCCCGACAGGTGAAACATGATCGGCCCGTGCGCCGCCTTCAGCTCCTCGATCAACCGGCGCGCCTCCTCCGTGACGTCGACGTGATCGAGCGCCATCAAAAGAAGCCCAGCGCCTTGGTCGAATAGCTGACCAGCACGTTCTTGGTCTGCTGATAGTGGTCGAGCATCATCTTGTGGGTCTCCCGGCCGATGCCGGATTTTTTGTAGCCGCCGAACGCCGCATGCGCGGGATAGGCATGGTAACAATTGGTCCACACCCGTCCGGCCTTGATGCCGCGCCCGAATCGGTACGCCGTATTCAGATCGCGGGTCCAGACGCCCGCACCGAGCCCGTACAGCGTGTCGTTGGCGATCTCCATCGCCTGCTCGGGCGTATCGAAGGTGGTTACCGAGACCACCGGCCCAAAGATCTCCTCCTGGAATACGCGCATCTTGTTGTGGCCTTCGAAGACGGTCGGCTTGATGTAATAGCCGCCGGCCAAGTCGCCGGACTGTTTGTTGGCGACGCCGCCGGTCAGCACTTTCGCGCCTTCCTTTTTGCCGATGTCGAAGTACGACAGGATCTTTTCGTACTGGTCGTTCGAGGCCTGTGCGCCGATCTGCGTGCTCATCTCGTACGGATCGCCCTGGCGGATTTTTTCGACCCGTGCAATCGCCTTTTCCATGAAGCGGTCATAAATCGAGCGCTGCACCAGCGCGCGGGAGGGACAGGTGCACACCTCGCCTTGATTCAGCGCGAACATCGCAAAACCCTCGAGCGCCTTGTCGACGAAGTCATCGTCGTCGCGCATCACGTCGGCGAAGAAGATGTTCGGTGATTTACCGCCGAGCTCGAGCGTCACGGGGATGATGTTCTCCGAGGCATACTGCATGATGAGACGGCCGGTGGTGGTCTCGCCGGTGAAGGCGATCTTGGCGATGCGCGGGTTGGAGGCCAGGGGTTTGCCGGCCTCCAGTCCGAAGCCGTTGATGATGTTGAGCACACCCGGCGGGACGATGTCCTGGATGAGCTCGGCGAACACCAGGAGCGACAGCGGCGTCTGCTCGGCCGGCTTGATCACCACGCTATTGCCGGCCGCGATCGCCGGCGCCAATTTCCACGCGGCCATCAGAATCGGGAAGTTCCAGGGAATGATCTGTCCGACCACCCCCAGCGGCTCGTGATAGTGGTAGGCGACCGTATCGTCGTCCAGCTCGCCGAGCGAGCCTTCCTGCGCGCGCACGCAGCTCGCGAAGTAGCGAAAATGATCCACCGCCAGCGGCATGTCCGCAAGATTCGTCTCGCGGATCGGCTTGCCGTTGTCGTAGGTTTCGACGGCGGCGAGGAACGGAAGATATTGCTCCATGCGGTCGGCAATCTTGTTGAGCACGCGGGCCCGCTCGGCCACGGCGGTGCGGCCCCAGGCGGGAGCGGCGGCATGTGCCGCATCGATCGCGCGCTCGACATCCTCGGCCTGAGAGCGTGCAATTTTGCAAATAACCCGACCCGTGGTCGGCGAGATGTTGTCGAAATACCCGCCCTTGGCGGGTGCGACCCATTGGCCGCCGATGAAATTCTCGTATCGGGCGCGGAGCGCAATCTTGTGCTCGAGCGTTTTCAGGTGCGATGCAAAAGAACCACTCTCGGCAATGGCGTCGGAATCTGCGGTGGGGCGGACCTGGGCGGAACTCATGTTCCTTCTCCTATGGTTGAGTTTATCGGGACATGCCTTTTGGCCAACGAGGCGGACGGGGGCGTATCGGAGTTAGTCTGGTATTTTCCCCCGAAATTCCGCGCTCGTCGGAATTCTTTATCAATGAGAGCAAACATCGTGCCAGCTGTACGATGTTGTGCCTATTCGCGGCGCAACGATAGCCCGTACAACCACTTATCTCCGGCAGGAGCGCACGCACGCACGCTGCGAAAACCATCAGGTGTCACTTGCCTGGGGCATGTTGCTCATGCTGGCCCGCGTCACCGCGCGTAGTAGCGCAACGGCACCATCGACGTCTCGGCATCGTGGTACTGAAGCTCCCGGGTTCCCGCGGGATAACCGTTCTGCTGCAGCAGAAACGCCATGATCTGCACATCCTCTTCCGGCGTGAGGCTTCCCGGGGTGGCGGCCGGCATGAGCTTTGCCACGAAGTTGAAGATGTCCTTGATGTGGAAATCATAGCTGGGGTCGGCGAAGTCAGCGCCCTTCAGCGCGGGCCCCGAATAGCCGGCCGGCTGACCGTCGAGACCGGGACCGTGGCACATCGCGCAGTTCTTATAGTAGGCGAGCGCCCCTTGGGCGGCCTGATCCGAGGTATACAGGGCCGGAGGCCTCCTCGGTCGCTTCAATGAGGGCTTGACCGCATCCGCCGTTCGGATCAGCGTGCCGGCATTCGCGCTCGAGGCAACGGCTGGCCGCAATTCGGGCCGCTCACCGCTCAAAGCACGCCCGCTTCGAGGCGGCTCGGCCCTGAGGTAGGGCTTGATCACGCGGTCGAGGTGAGCGTGTGCCTCGAGCTCGTAAAGTCCCTTGTCGAACGTATTCGCGGCGTCCTGGGAACCGGCTGCATAGAGCGCCACGAGATTCCACACCATGTGCTTTTCGGATAGAAACTGCATGGCGAGCGAGCGAGCGCGAGGGTGTTCGGCCTCGTAGGCTTCGACCAAGGGCTGCCAGGCAAGACCCGCGGCGATGCGGTGCGCCATTAGGTCCTCGAGCATCTGCGAGTCCTTCGGGTACACACGCATCACGATGTTGGGATGCATGCCGTAGAGCAGTCCCGCGAAGGTGTCGAGTTCGGCGATGCCCACGTCGCTGCCTTTCGGCAACGCGGCGATCGGGACGGGATTCGCGGTTGCAGGCTCGACCAGCACGAATCCCGTGCTGGCATAGGCCGACGTGGCGGACACGTCCGGCGGCAGATACGGTGCGCTCAAGTCGAGCGGAAATCCCATGATGAGCTCGCAGTCCGATTGCGCCAGCTTGGCAAAGCGGCGGACCGGGAAGCCATCGCCGCCCTTGCCATATCCCGTGAAGGGCACCGACCGGATCTCATGGCCCTGCGTGGCCATCGCGGCTCTCGCCACCCGCTCGTCGAGCCTCGCCGTGGGACTCGCCGCATCCACGCAAACCCGGATCACATCGGCAGCGTCGGCGCGGGGTGCGATCCCCGCGCCGAGCACGAGCGCCGCGCACGCAGCGCGGAGTGCGGTGCCAGGTCTCCTATTGCAAGGCGAAGACATACAGATGTCCGCCCTTGGGGATGGACTTCACGGCGGGGTCGTTGGCCATTTGACCGCCCCAAATGGGGCCTGCGCCCCCCCAACCCGCCCACACCGCCACGTATTGCTTGCCGTTTGCCAGGTAGGTCGTCGGCACCCCGATGATGCCGGAGCTCAGCTGCGGGCTGGTCCAGATCACTTTGCCGCTCTGCGCGTCGAACGCCATGAGATGACCATCGGTCGACCCTGAGAACATCAGGCCGCCGGCGGTGGCAAGTGTCGCGCCCGACCAGGGAAGGTGCGTTGCGTATTGCCACACCTGTTTCCCGGTGTTCAGATCCACGGCCTGTACCGAGCCCCAGTTGTCGGTGGTCGGATCGTGCTTCACCTCGAAGGTCTCATCGAGAAATGCCAGTCCCGCTTTGTAGGCGACAGGTTGGGCACCCTTGATGTCCATGCAGCCGTGCTGAGTCGGGATATAGGCCATGTGAGTCTGCGGATCGACCGAGATCGGCCACCAGTTCTTGCCGCCCAGAAAGCTCGGGCAGGTGAACACCTGCTTATCGATCGTCGGCCGCATCGCCGCATCCGACTGCGGAACGCCGTCCTTCATTCCCGTGATCGAGGTCGTGTGCACGAAGGGCTCGGCGTAAATCAGCTTGCCGTTGGTCCGATTGACGGCGTAGAACCAGCCGTTGCGATCCGCATGCACGATCGCCTCGTACTTCGTGCCCTGGTACGTCAGGTCCGTCATGACCGTTTCGTTCGCGCCGTCGTAATCCCAGGTATCGTTCGGCGTCCATTGATAGTGCCACTTGATCTTGCCGGTTTTCGGATCGAGCGCCAGCACCGAATCGGTGTACAAATTGTCGCCCGGGCGCAGGGTCGCCAGCCATGGACCGGGATTGCCGACGCCCCAGAACAACGTGTTGGCGGCATGGTCGTAGGTGCCGGTGATCCAGGGATTGCCGCCGCCCGTCTTGTAGGCGCCTTTGGGCCAGGTGTCCCCGCCCGGCGTGCCCGGCGCCGCCGTCGTGTAGGTCTTCCATTCGACCTTGCCGGTCTGCGCGTTCAGCGCGACGACGAAGCCGCGAGACCCATACTCGCCGCCGCCGTCGCCGATGATCACCTTGCCGTTCACGACCAGCGGCGCTCCGGAGATGAAGTAGCCCACTCCCGGAGGCGCGAGCGCCGTATCCCACTTCACGGTGCCGGTCTTCGCGTCGAGCGCGACGATGTGATTGCCCAACGTGCCCATGTAGACGAGATCGCCGTACAGTGCAACGCCGCGATTGACGACATCGCAGCAAACGGTCTTGAGCGCCTTTGGATCGAGCGGATAGTCGTACTTCCAGAGCACCTTGCCGCTGACCGCGTCGAGCGCGATCAGATGATCCATGGGCGTGGTCACGAACATGTAATTGCCGTTCACCACCGGGGCCGCCTCGTGACCCTGGAACAAATTGCTCTCGTAGTCGAATGCGGGCGCAAGCTTGGCGGCGTTCGCTGTGCTGATTTGATCGAACGGCGCATAACCGGTGCTCTCGTAATTGCGTCGGTACATCAGCCACCCCGGATCCTGCTGAGCGTTGAGCAGGCGCTCGGTGGTCACCGGCGGATAGGCCGGCGGGTCCCCCAGGGCCATCAGCGGCACGAGCGCCGCCGCAGCGACGAGGCCACCCCTCAGCATATGTTCAGCCGCAGCCGCTGCGGATCGCGAAATTGTACGCATGCCAAACTCCCCCTCGAATCTGGTGATTGGTTTCTCGTGTCGATGGTGGGAAGAGCAAGCGGCGTGCCAAGGACTCGGGCCCAAGCACCCCCTCAAAAGCGACGGGCCGGCGCCGGCGTGTCAAATTCGTGACAGGTTTTGCGTGCGCGCTTGACACAGTCCCGGCTTCGCGGTTTAAAGGTCCAAAGGCTGGGGGAGCAGAATGATCGTCCAAGAGAACAGGCAGGGCGCGCCTGTGCGCGGATAACCATGACCAGCGCCAGGCATGGTCCACACGCCGATCTTGTTTTCAAGGTCGCCGGCTGCAGCGCGCTCCCGGAGACGGTCGGCGATCTTAACCCGACCGTCGATCTGTCATGGCGGCGCTGCGTGAACGAGTTCAAGCTGGATCCGGCGGGCGACTATCAGCCGACGGTTCTCGACCGCTCGCGAGTCAAGGACCTGCAGGCGGAGCACCAGGATCTGGTCGACATCGCCCGTGCCGAGATGGATTCGCTCTACGAACAGATCTTCGGATCCGGCTATGCGCTGCTGTTGGCGGATACCGACGGCGTGATCCTTTGCGAGAAGGTCGACCCGGCCTTGAAGGGAATGTTCACCCATGCAGGTCTGATCGTGGGCGCGGAATGGAGCGAGCAGCGGGAGGGAACCAACGGCATCGGCACCTGTGCCAAGGAAGCGCGCCCCATCACCATTCATCAATCCGATCACTTCCGTTCCCGCCATGTCGGCTTGTCCTGTTCAGCGGCTCCGATCCGCGATTCGAACGGCAGGGTGGTGGCGGTACTGGACGCCTCCAGCGTCAACGCCCACGGCAGCCGCGATTCGAAGATGCACACGGTCGCGCTGGTGGAGACCTCCGCGCGGCTGATCGAGAAGTGCCTGTTCTTGAGACGGCACCGTGCCGACGCCATGCTGCGCTTTCACTACCGTCCGGAATTCGTGGATCTGCTGCACGATGGCGCAATTGCGGTCGCGGCCGACGGAACCATCGTCGCAAGCGATGCCACCGGGCTGAAGCTGCTCGGCGCAGCCGACCGCAGTGAGTTGGTAGGACGCTCGATCACCGACGTGTTCGACGCCAGTTTAGAAGAGCTGGCGGCCGCGGGCATGCCGGGGCGCCGCACCATGCGGGAATTGCGCGACAACCAGTTCGGCCGCCGCTACTACGCCAGCCTGGTCGAAGCCGAAGCGCAGACATCGCGCACGCCGGCCGCGGCTGCGCAGGCCGCGCGCACCGTCGTCCACGTCGCTCCTGGAGAAGCCGCCGCAGCGATGAGCTTGGCGGACTTGGCGGGAGATGATCCGCAGATGTTGAGGAACGTGCGCAATGCGCGAAGGATCGCCGACGCCAATGTGTCCGTGTTGATCACGGGTCCGACAGGCAGTGGCAAGGAGGCATTCGCCAGAGCCCTGCACGTCGCCAGCAAACGCGCCGCCCATGCGTTCGTCGCCATCAACTGCGCGGCGATCCCCGAGACGCTGATCGAAAGCGAACTGTTCGGTTACGCACCGGGAGCATTCACGGGAGCGCGCCGTGAGGGCATGCGCGGGCGCATCGTGCAGTCCTCCGGGGGCACGCTGTTCCTGGACGAGATCGGCGACATGCCGCTGCTGCTTCAGACCCGCCTCCTGCGGGTGCTCGAGGATCAGGAAGTCACGCCGCTCGGCTCCGAGGCATCCATCAGGGTAAATCTGCGCGTGGTGTGCGCGTCGCACCGCAACTTCACCGAGCTTCTCGAGCGTGCGGAGTTTCGCGAGGATCTCTATTACCGATTGAACGGCATCACGCTGGAGCTGCCGCCGCTGGCAGCGCGGCGTGACAAGGAAGCGATCGTGCGTGGTTGCATCGCGCGCGAATCGGCCGGCATGGGTGCCGCGTCCATCGAGAAGGGAGCGCTCGAGAAGCTCCTCGCCTATGACTGGCCGGGCAACATCCGCGAGCTGCGCAATTCGATCCGCACCGCGCTGGCGCTCTGTTCCGGACGGGTCATACGCTCAGGCGATCTGCCGCAACCAATTCGCCAAGGAAGCTGCGCAAGGCGTGGCCATCCGAATGCGCCCGGAGGCGTTGCCGGCGTCGCCATGCAGTGCTCATTGGAGAACGCCGAACGAGAGGTTCTGCTGGGGGTGATCGCACAGCACCGCTGGAACATGAGTCAGGTGGCGGCGCAACTCGGCATCAGCCGCAACACTCTTTACCGCAAGATCAAGCGTCACGGCATCGTGATCGACCGCCGCCCCGGCGGCTGAGAAGGTCCTCGGCGAACGTGACGCAGGTGGCACTTGCCAGCCGCCCGAGCGCGAACTGGATTCCAGATTGCCGCCGCATCACGAGGCAGGCGGGGGCTGGGCACTTACCATAGGGCGATGGTCATTTCTCCGACCCTGCTGGGCAGTCTTCGCAGCCGCATCCTGGCGCTGGTTCTGGGTCTGGTTGCCGTGGTGGTGATGGCGGCGCTCGTCGGCATCGAAGTGACGGAGCGTGCCGAAACGCGGCGCCAGGCAGGCGCGCAGCTGCAGACGAGCGCAGATACCGCGCGGCAAGTGCTGCAGTTCCGGGATTTGCAGTTGGCGACGGGAGTTGGGATATTGAGCTCGGGAGCCGGCTTCCGGGAGGCGGTGTCGGCCGCAGACGCCGCGACGCTCGCCGCGGCGATCGAGATTCAACAGCGGCGCATCAACGCCGATCTGGTCATCGTGCTGGCGACCAATGGCCGACCGCTCGCCAGCACCTTCAACGGCTCGCTGGCGAAGGCGGAGCGCGACCTCAAGGGACTGATTGCAAGCGGCGCCGCCGGCGAAGTCCGTCAACTCTACCGGCCCATCGATGGAAGGCCGTATCAGCTGGTGATTGCACCGGTGCTCGCTCCCGATCCCATCGGATGGGTAGCCATGGGGTTCGCGCTCGACGAGCGCGCGGCCGAGGAGATGTCCCGGCAAGTGGGAGTCGATGTGTCGTTCGTCGCGGCACCCGATCGACATCCCTTGTTCGTCGCCAGCTCGACACCCGAGGATCAGCGCAAGCTCGATTCGGCCGCGATGCGGACGCCCCAGGCCGCACCGTTTGCGGTCGCCGCCGGATCGGATCAGCTGTTGACGTGGGTCGTACCGATTCATTTCGCCGACGGATCGCTCTGCATGGTATTTCAACGCTCGCTGTCGAGCGCATTGCGGCCCTACCAGGCCATCCGCGACTTCATGCTGCTGGGCGGCGGACTGCTGCTCGCCGTCGCCACCGCTCTGGCCGCGTGGCTGGCGCGCAGTGCGACCAAGCCCGTCGAGGAGTTGACCAAGGCCGCAAAGCTTCTGGAAGCGGGCGACTACGGCGTGGAAGTGCCGTCCTCCGGCACCACCGAGCTGAAGGATCTCGCCGGCGCGTTCAATGCCATGCGGGCGGCCGTGGCGGATCGCGAGGAGACCATCCGGCATCAGGCCGATCACCATCCGCTGACCGGCCTTCCAACCCGCGCGCGTCTCAGCTCGGTGCTCGAGGACATCTTGCACAAGGCGCGTGCCGGCAACCGCACGGTCACGGTGTGCCTGGCGGAGGTGCAGCAATTTCAAAGCATCATCGGTTCGTTCGGCCACTCGGTGGGCGATCGGGTTTTGCTCGAGGTGGCGCGCAGGCTCAAGGGGCACGAGCGCCGAATCGACCATGTCGCGCACATCGGCGCCGACCAATTCGCGCTCATCCTGGAAGCGACCGGCGGGGCGAAAGTGGCACAGCAAGCCGTCGCCATCGTCGACCGGCTGCACGGCAGTTTCGACTACCAGGAAGTCTCCTTCCAACTGGATTTGCGGGTGGGCGCAGCCGTGTTTCCCGCCGACGGCGCAACCGCCGCCGAGTTGCTGCAGCGCGCAGAGCTCGCCCTCTATCGCGCCAAGGAAACCGGATCTCCGGTCGGCATCTATGTGAAGGGCGACGAAAGCAGCCACCGTCATCGTCTGTCGATCCTCGGCGATCTGCGCAGGGCCATCGAGTCGGACCAGCTGGAGCTTCACTATCAGCCGAAGGTGAAAGCTGCGACCGGAGAGGTCGTCGGCTGCGAGGCGCTGGTCAGGTGGCGGCACCCGCAGCACGGGTATGTTCCGCCGAACGAATTCATCCCCCATGCCGAGCGCACCGGAGCGATCCGCTCGCTGACTTCCTGGGTGATGGCAACGGCGCTCAACGACGCGGCTCGCTGGGAGCGCGAAGGGATGTGCGTGGATGTCGCCATCAACATATCGCCGGTGGATTTTGCCGATTCCGGATTTGCCGACAACGTCGCCTCGCTGCTGCTCCAGACCGGTGCGAATGCGAGCCGCGTGATACTCGAGGTCACCGAGAGCGGCGCCATGAAGGACGTTGCCGCGACGCTGCGGATGATGGAGCAGCTTCGGGTCCTCGGCCTGCGGTTCTCGATCGACGATTTCGGCACCGGCCATTCGTCGCTGGCGCATTTGAAGCGCCTGCCCGTGGACGAGGTGAAGATCGACCGCTCCTTCATCAAGGAGCTCGAGACCCAGGGCGATGATGAGGTGATCGTCAGTTCCACCGTCAACTTGGGTCACGCGCTCGAGCTCAAGGTGGTGGCCGAGGGAGTCGAGGAAGCCTCGAGCTGGAATCGGTTGAGGCGCCTCGGCTGCGATTTCATCCAGGGCTACTTCATCGCGAAGCCGATGGCAGTCGCGGAATTCACCTCCTGGTCGTTGGCGAAGAACGCCTCGGCTGCCGCTGTGCCTTCCGCACCAGCTGCGCCAATGCAGGCGGGCCGAGAGTCCGCCGATGCCCCCGCATCGATGGCAGACCAACCCGCCGTGGTGTCTGCCGTCCGGTAGTTCGGCAGCGCCCGGACGCGGTTCGCGTCTGCACGCTGGAACTTTGCCGCAGCGGAAGGATTAGAATCACGGCCAGGGCGTGGTTACCCGCCTGGGTGGGTCCAGTACCCACGCATTCGAATCACGATGCCACGGCCGTATCTACCATGAAAACAGTCACGCCCCGGGAGTTCCACAACGCGTTCCTTGCGGTCTTGAAGGCCGAGGAAAACAATTTTCGTGCGGCGGTGAGCTTCGAGGCGAAGTCATATGCCTATTTCGTGCGCACCAATATCTTCCCCAAGATCGCGCGGCAGCTGGGTCTGTTGGCCTGGAGCAGGGACTATTACGCACTCGACGGGATATTTTACGAAGAGCGGGGACGGGACAATGCCGGCAAATACACGACCTACGCAAAATGGATTTCGGTCGCCCTGGAACATGCGAACAGGCCGAGCAGGACGCACGAGGAAATCAACAAGCTGCAGATGTTCAACGCCCCTCTGAAGGTGTTGATCACGTACGTGGAGGAAGGCGCCGAGGCGGAGTCGCTGCTCGGCAAATACGAGGCGGTCATCAAGGAAGCGGACATATTCAACGACATCGCCACCCTGCGCAAACAGCTGGTGGTTCTCGGATCTCCGCAGAGCGTGCGGGGCTGGCGCTTCTACGTATACGAGAGCGACGGGTTCGTGCTCATGTTGCCGTCCTAGCGGCGCGGCGCCGACAGAGAAGCCTGCTCGCCGGCGGGCAGGCGGAAGCCAGATAAAGCGCGTTGCGACTTATGTCACATCGGCGTCCACTGCGACTGGGTTACAAGGCGGGACATAACGTCAATAACCGCCGAGCCTTCCCATGAACCGCATATTCCGAGTGATCTGGAGTCGCAGCGCACGACAATGGATTGCCGTATCCGAACTGGGTGGCGGCGCCGCCCGGCGCGCGCCGCGGTGCCGTTCGGCGAAGCCTCGACGCCTTGCCGCCGCTGCGACGTTCGCGAGCATCCTCGCCTCAGGCACGGCGGCTGTAATGGCCGCGCCCACCGGTGGGCAGGTAACGGGCGGCAGCGGCACTGTCACCCAGTCGGGCAACACGACGACGATCCGACAAACCAGCAGCGAGCTGTTCTTGAACTGGCAGAGCTTCGATGTGACGGCGGCCGAGGTCGTGGATTTCGTTCAGCCAAATTCGAGCGCGATCGCAGTCAACCGGATTCTTGGCAACACCGGCAGCACCATCTACGGTCACCTCGAGTCCAATGGACAGGTCTGGCTGATCAATCCCAACGGAGTGCTGTTCGGCAACGGAGCGCAGGTCGATGTCGGCGGCATCACGGCCTCGACGCTGGCGGTGAGCGACGCGGCGATCGAGAGCGGCGTGCGCACGCTGTCCGGTCCAGGCAGCGGCAGCGTGGTGAACCAGGGCTCCATCGTTGCGGCCGACGGCGGCTACGTCGCGCTGATCGGCAACAAGGTCTCGAATCAAGGTGTGATCGCCGCGCGCCTTGGAACGGTGGCGCTGGGTGCCGGCAGCGCCGAGACACTGACGTTCGATGGCAGTCGATTGATCCATCTTCAGGTCGATCGCAGCACATTGAACGATCTGGCGCAGAACCGGCAGTTGATCCAGGCCGACGGCGGGCAGGTGATCATGACCGCCGGGGCGAAGGACGCGCTGTTCGCGAGCGTCGTCAACAACAGCGGCATCGTCGAAGCGCGCTCGGTCGGCACTCAAGACGGCAGAATCACGCTGCTCGCCGGCATGCAGGCGGGCACCGTGGAGGTCGGGGGTACCCTGGACGCTTCGTCGCCGGCGGCCACGGGCGGCGTCATCGAAACCTCGGGCGCCAGGCTCGAGGTCGCTCAAGGTGCGCGCATCACCGCGGGACGCGGCGGCTCCTGGGTGGTCGATCCGGTCAATCTGACCATCGACGCGGCGGCGGCCACGACCATCGATGCCGCGCTGAATGCCGGCACCAGCGTCACTGAGACGACGACGGCAACGGGCGCGACAGGCAGCGGTACGCAGAGTGCCGGTCCCGGTGACATCGACGTGAATTCGGCGATCAGCTGGAGCAATGCGGCGGCCAGCCTGACGCTGTCGGCCTATCACGGGATCAACGTGAACGCGGCCGTCAATGGCGCGGGTACCGTGACGATGGATGCGGCCGGCGGCAATCTGACCATTGCCTCGGGCGGTTCCGTTTACGGTGGCACCGGGGTCGTGCTCGGCACCGGCGCCAATTTCCTCAATCAGGCGGGCTCGACCGCGGTGTCGGCCGGCAGCGGTGCACGATGGCTGGTCTACTCCAGCAATCCGGCGGCGGACACGGTCGGCGGACTCGCGCCGAACTTCCTCCAGTACGACGCGGCCTATCAGGCCGCCCCGGCGCAGGCCACGGGCAACGCACTGCTCTACAGCATCGCGCCCTCGATCACCGTGAGCGCGGTGGGCGGCACGGTGACCAAGACTTACGACGGCACCGCGGCGGCCGCTCTCGGCAGCGCCAATTTCACGGCGTCCGGCACCATCAACGGCGACACGCTGGCGGCGATGACCGGTGCATTCCAGAGCACCGATGTCGGCAGCGGCCTCACGGTGTCCTCGGCGGCCAGTGCCGCCGATCTGACGGTGACGCACGGTAGCGTACCTGTGTACGGGTACGCGCTTGCGGGATCCCCGGTGAGCGGCGCCATCGGATCCATCACTCCGGCAACCCTCACCGCCTCGATCGTCGGCGACCCCACCAAGGTGTACGACGGAACGGTGACCGCGACGTTGTCGTCGGCCAACTACCAGCTGAGCGGATTCGCGGCCGGACAAGGCGCGGCCGTGAATCAGCCGAGTTCGGTCTCCTATGCGTCCCCGAGCGCCGGTTCCCAGACCATCAGTGCGGCCTTTGCCAACACGAATTTCGTGGCAAATTCCGGCACCAACCTGTCGAACTATTCCTTGCCGACCACCGCCAGCGGTGCGGGCACGATCACCCAGGCTCCGCTGATCATCACCGGCGTCCTGGCGACCAACAAGGTCTACGATGGCACCACGACGGATGCGTTGAATGTCAGCCAGGCGGGCATCTACGGCGTGATCGGCAGCGATGCCGTGACGCTTTCGACGGCGGGCGCCGCCGGCACCTTCGCCTCCAAGAACGTCGGCAGCGGCCTCGCCGTCACCACCGGCGGATTTTCGCTGGCGGGTGCACAGGCGGCGGATTATCAGCTCGTGCAGCCGCCCGGGCTCACGGCAAGCATCACGCCCGCGACCCTGACGGTGAGCGGCGTGCAAGCCACCAACAAGATATACGACGGAAGCACGACCGATCCGCTCAACCTCTCGGGGGCCGCGCTTGCCGGCGTGATAGCGGGCGATACCGGCACGGTCGGTCTCGCGACGGGCAGCGCGGTGGGCGCTTTCGCCACGAAGAACGTCGGCACGGGCCTCGCGGTGGACGTGAGCGGCCTCGCCCTCTCGGGCAGCGGCGCCTCGAATTACACCCTGGCTCAGCCCACCGGCTTCACGGCCGACATCACACCGAGAGCGATCACCGTCGCCCTCACGGGCACTCCGACCAAGCCCTACAACGGCACCGACACCGCAGTGGTGAGCAGCTCCGACTTCACGCTCTCCGGTTTCGTGAGCGGGGAGGGCGCGACGATTCCGCAAACCCTGTCGACCACCTATGCCTCTGCGAACGCGGGGACGCAGAACGTCACGGCGCTGCTCACGACGGCGGACTATGCGGCGAACTCGGGCACGCTGTTGTCCAATTACACGCTGGTGAATTCCGTCACGGGTACGGGCACCATCTCGCCGGCACCGCTGACCGGCTCGATCATCGGGAATCCCACCAAGGTCTACGACAGCACCACCAGCGCCTCGCTGAGCAGCGCCAATTACGCCTTGAGCGGATTCGTCGCCGGGCAGAGCGCGACCATCAATCAGACCGTCGGCGCGTATGCCTCCCCCAATGCCGGGGTCCAGACCGTGAGCGCATCCCTCACGCCGGCGAATTATGTCGCCGGCAGCGGCACGCTCATGTCGAATTACTCGCTGCCGACCACCCTGTCCGGCACCGGCACGATCACCCAGGCGTCGGTCACGGGGTACGTACAGGCGGGGATCGTCGGCAACCCGACCAAGACCTACGACGGCACCACGGTGGCGACGCTGACCGCCGCAAATTATGTCCTCACCGGCTTCACGAGCGGCCAAGGTGCGACGGTGACGCAGACGGTCGGCCAATATGCATCCGCCAACGCCGGAACGCAGACCGTCAGCGCGACGCTCGACAGCGGCGATTTCACCGCCAACTCCGGCACGAATCTCGCCAACTATCATCTGCCGACGGCGGCCTACGGCTCGGGCACGATCAATCCCGCCACACTGACGGTCAGCATCGTCAACGATCCGACCCGTGTGTACAACGGCGGCACCAGCATGACGCTCAGCGCCTCCAACTATTCATTGACGGGGTTCGTGTCGGGTGAAGGAGCGTCGATCAATCCGTCGGCACTCATCAACTACGCCTCTGCCAACGTGGGCGTGCAGAACATCTCCGCGGTCCTGACTCCCTCGGCCTACACCGCCGATGCCGGTACGCAGATGTCCAACTACGTCATGCCGGCGCTGGCGACCGGCACGGGACACATCACGCCCGCGCCGCTGATCGTCACGGGCGTGTATGCGACCAACAAGGTCTACGACACCACCAACGTCGATCCATTGAACCTGGCGGCGGCCTCGCTGTCGGGCGTCGTGGCAAGCGATGCCGGCGCAGTGAGTCTGCAGGGCGCACCGGCGGGGACGTTCTCGACCATTCACGCAGGCACGAACCTGCCCGTCAGCGTCAGCGGCTACTCGCTCGGCGGCTCTGCCGCGAGCAATTACGTGCTCGAGCCCGTGAGCGGGCTGGCGGCCAGCATCACGCCGGCACCCCTCGCGATCGCCGGTGTCACCGCCGTGTCAAAACCCTACGACGGCACGGCGGCGGCGGCGCTGGTCACGTCGGGAGATTCGCTGGTCGGCGTGCTCGGCGGTGACACGGTGAGCTTGTCCAATGCAGGTGCGCAGGGCACATTCGCTTCCGTCAACGTCGGCTCGGCGCTGAAAGTAACGACCAGCGGCTTCACCCTCAGCGGTGCATCGGCCGGCGATTACGCGCTGGTGCCGCCGTCCAACCTGACGGCCAACATCACACCGGCGCCGGTCACTGCGACGATCATCGGCAACCCGACCAAGGTGTACGATGGCAGCGCGTCCACGACGCTGACCGCCGCCAACTACACGTTGAGCGGCTTTGTCGCGGGACAGGGCGCGACGGTGCCGCAGTCCGCCACGGCGACGTACGCCTCTCCCGATGCCGGCTCGGGCATCACCATCAATTCGACGCTGGTGCTGTCCGACTTCGCGGCAAATGCCGGAACCAACCTCTCGAACTACGCACTGCCCGGTACCGGTACCGGTACCGGCACCATCACCCAGGCGCCGTTGACCGTGGCCCTCATCGGCACGCCGACCAAGACCTATGATTCGACGGCTGCGGCGACGCTCGCGTCGGGCAATTTTCAATTGACGGGTTTCGTCGGCAGCCAGTCGGCGACCATCACCCAGACCAGCGGAACCTACGCCTCGGCGTCCGCCGGCGCGGAGCCCGTGACGGCGACCCTGGCGTCGGGCGACTATACGGCCGGCAGCGGGACGCTGCTCAGCAACTACGCGCTGCCGACCTCCGCCACCGGCCCGGGTCTCATCAATCGTGCGCCCTTGACCGCAAGCGGCGTCACCACGACACCGCAGATCTACAACGGCACCACGGTCGATGTCCTGGGCGGCACGGCGGTATTCACGGGCACCGTGTACGGCAGCGATGCGCCCACCCTCACGAACACCGGCACCGGCACGCTCGGCAACAGCGGCAATGCCGGGCTCGACCCCGTGACCACGAACTTCGGCCTGACCGGTGCGGGCAGCGCGAATTATGTGGTGATTCAACAATCCGGGCTGACGGCCCTGATCTCGCCGAAGACCTTGAGCGCCTCCGCCACCAGCACCAAGGTGTACAACGGAACGGACAGCGCGCCGTTGAGCGGCGCGAATACCACCTTCACGGGCTTCGTCGCGGGGCAGGGCGCCACCGTCGACGCCGGTGTGGCGGGAACCTTCACCCAATCCGACGTGGGTACCGGGCTCGCCGTCACGGGGGTACCCCTGACCACGTCCAACGTCACCGCGCATTCGGGCACGCTGCTCTCGAACTACACGCTGCCTGCGACCGACGATGGCACGGGCTCCATCACGCCCAAGACGCTCACTTACACGGCCCAGCCGGCGAGCAGCGTCTACGGCACGGCTCCCCCGAGTTTGACGGGCACCGTCACCGGCTTCGTCGCCGGCCAGGACCTCGCCTCGGCGACCACCGGCACGGTTGCCTTCACCACGACGGCCACTTCGGCGAGCAACGTCGGCTCCTATGCGATCGACGGCAGCGGGCTCGCGGCAAACAATGGCAACTACGTCTTCGCCCAGGCGCCCGCGAATGCAACGGCACTCACCATTACCCCGGCGTCGCTTGCGGTGCTAGGTGTCTCGGTAAGCACGACCTCACGGGTTTACAACGGATCTGACATCGACGCGCTCACGGGCGCCACGCTCACCGGCACTTTGTACAATGGTGATCACCCGGTGCTGGCGAACGACACGACGGGCATACTCGGCAACAGCGGCAATGTCGGGACCGACCCCGTCACCACCAGCATGACCCTCACGGGATCCGGCGCCGGCAACTACACCCTGACGCAGCCCAGTGGACTGACCGCGGTCATCAGCCCGGCGCAGCTCACGGC
>Ga0182012_10000654_pt1 | contig 38289 bp, 27 predicted proteins | sample 612S2SmetaG_FD_120486 | JGI IMG/M metagenome (GOLD analysis project Ga0182012, IMG submission 120486) | Permafrost microbial communities from Stordalen Mire, Sweden - 612S2S metaG | ecosystem: Environmental > Terrestrial > Soil > Wetlands > Permafrost | place: Sweden: Stordalen | collected...
CTATGCCGCAAACAAAACGTTTGAAACCCTCGACAAGGCCACCGTGATCAACAGAATAGCCATCAACGACCTCGGCATCAGCATCGAAAATAATTTCGTCGGCAACAAGATCGATAAATATTACGAAAGGGGAATATCCAAGCTGCAGATACTCGGCAACAAGGCAGGCATGGACGGCTGGAACGAGGATAACTGCAGCATCCATCTTCTGGCAGCAGGGGTCCCGCCAACACATAACGAAACCGAGGCGAACGCTGCCAGCATCGTGACGCTGATACAGGCATTTAACCGCAAAATTCTGCTGTGCGGCGATTCGACCCTGTCCACAGAAGAGTTTGTCATCGACAAGCACGCCGACCTGCTCGCCGACATCGATCTCGCGCAGATGGAACATCATGGCTCCGGCACCGAGCACGCGGGCGTCAAATACGTCGGAAAAATCAACCCGATCGTCGCCGTCGCCAGTTCAGGTCCACACGAAGGCGACAAAAACCCGCGATGGTCGACGATTGCGCGATATGCCGACCCAGCCGAGACGATGGCGAACCGGACCGGATTGCACCGCCTGACCAAAACGCTGGACGCACACGAAATCAAATACAGCGTCAACGAGGAATGGACGCCCAGAAATGCTAACGAGTGGAAAAATAAATATCCAAAATACGGCATTTTCACTACCGAATCCAACGGCGACCTCTGCTTCGAAATTGACAAGAACGGCAATATCATCCGCGAATTCAATCAGAGTAAAAAGCGCCACATCTATACCATCCCCAGAAATGGTCCGGTAACCGCAGAGGAAAAGGACATACCGGGAGGCACATCGTGAACACCGCCGCGCTGTACCAGAAACTGACAACCGACGGCAAACTCTCTGCGGCAAATCACACCCTCGACCTCGACCGGGCCTATCTGAACGGATTGCACAATCCAACGCTCGACGTAACGAAACTACGCGATGCCGTCGTTTCCTGCTTTCCCAATGGCAAAATATCCATCATCGAACTCGATCCCTTCACCCCGCCCGTCAATCAGGCTCGGATTCACCTGACCGGCAAAGGCGGCAGTCCACCGTTCCATCACCTGTCCAAAACCATCGAATTATGGACGGAAGAAACAACACCCGGACATTTCGAGGCCAGGATCGCGATCGCAACGTTCGGCGACGGCCCGTGGACACTGTCGGACGGCTTTCCTTTGTACCGCGACACGCTGATCGGCGGTGCCCGTTTTGCGCTGTCTGGTATGCCCGCGCGCCCACTGTTGACCGCCGCCTCGCATGATGACCCGGCGCGTGGCATCATCGCCGGTATCTCCGTCGCCGGCCTGCTGGAACTCGATTCGATACTGGATTCCACCCCGCTCCTGTTTCTGCCCGAAACCACCCGCGGCAAATTCGTGCCCGTCTTCGGCACCATCACAGCCTTCCCGCCGGACGACACTGATCCCCACGACGCGCTTCCATTCGTTTCGCTGTACGGCCGCCTGCCCGACGATCCCGGTCAGGTCCGGCTCGGCGGTTTGTTTGGGATCGAGAATGTTCGCTACACCCTGGACGCCTCGCCCGATTACGATACCGCCATGCGCTTCTGGCGGGGAACCTGCGCGCTGACATGGAGCGCCGATCTGATTCTGCTGCCCGCGTCGCGCGATGCCGCCAACCCGCATCCGGCCGTGGTCATCCCGGTACTGGTGGAAATCGAAGACCGCGACGGACCGATCCTGTTCCGCTCAGACCTCACCCAGGGCCTGGCACTGGCCTGGGATGTTCTGAGGGGGTGCATCCCCGGCGCCAGCTTCGATCTCCCCGCCGGTTCATTCCGTCCCTCAAAAGACATTCGGCTCACCGAACTCCAGATTCAGGTGGAACGAAACCGCGCCCGCGAACTAACCCTCGACTGGGTCAGCCTCAGCGTTGAAACCGACGAAAATCATGACCGTTGGCCGCTGATCCCTGGCCTGTTGACGCTCGATGCCATCGACTTCCATATCCTGGTCAGATTCCCGTTCGCCGAACGCGGCTTTCAGTTTTCCCTGTCCGGCCTGGTCCGTATCGGGCAAAGCGGATTGCTGCGGCTGACTATCGAGCTCAACCGCTCCGGACAGTCAACGGACTTGCGATTCAGCGGCCAGTTAGTCGATACCGAAACCCTTCACGTGGGAGAGGTATTCTCGCATTTCCTCGGGTCAGGCGACCGCCCGGAGCTTCCGTCACTGCAAGTGAAGGATCTGTTCTTCTCCGTCGCGCCGCGCACCAAGGAATATTCCGGCGAAATACTGCTGGAAGGAAACTGGCCGATCATCCCCGGATCGCCCGCTTTTGTGCTGCGCGATGTCTTCTTCCGCCTCGCTCACCCGGCCGGCGAAGGCCCCATACAGTTCCAGGCGCTCGGTGTCTTCGAACTCGCCGGTGCGCTGCTTTATGTCTCCGCCGACTATGCCGGGTCCGCCGGCGGCTGGACATTTTCCGGCGGCACCTACGAAAACGCCTTGATTCCAGTCGGCACCTGGATCAAAGGCATTCAGGACCTGCTCGGCCTGCGAACCGACATTCCGCTGCCGGCACCGATTCAGGGCCTCACCGTGTCGGACCTTCACGTCCGGTTCAATACGGCGAAGAAGCAGTTCTCGTTCCAGGCCAAGGCGTTCTTCCCCACCGACGGTAACGTCAACGCCACCACCGGCCCGACGCTCGCGATCCACGTCGAAATCGCCGGCGGCGCGGTCGAGTTCCACGGCACCCTCACCATCGCCCAACCCCACACCGCCTTGGAATTCGCCGTGGACTTCGCAACGCAAGGCGGCACCTCCCTGCTGGTCGCGACCTATAACGGCGCCAAGGCCGACCGCATCGACGCCAAGGCCTTCGTCACCGCGATTTCGCCCACGGCCGGCAACATGATCCCGCAGCAGATGTCGATTGCTCTCGATCACGCCCGCCTTGCCTACGGAAGGAAGGGCGCGCAAAGCAAGTTTCTGTTCGGCATCGAACTGGGCGCCGGCATCGATCTGTCCAACCTGCCCCTGGTTGGCACCGTCTTCCCCCGCGGCGACAACCTCAGCATCGTCTTCCAGATACTCGCCGCCAACCAGCGATTTGAAATCGCGGAAATCGAGGCGATCAACCGGCTCACCGGCCCCGGCGTCACCCCGCTTCCCGCCGAACCCGCCGGGCAGGCGGGGTCGCTGGTTCAGCTCAAAACCGCCGTTCATTACGGCTCCATCAACCAGCGCCTCGATCTGCCATTCTCCACCAGCATCGATCCGTCCGGCAATCCGGCCGCCGCACAGCAACCATCCTTCCCGGCAATCTCCCCACCCAGCACCCCTCTCGCCACCAAATGGATCGATATCCAGAAAACGCTTGGTCCGTTTCATTTCCAACGATTCGGCATCGCGGTGTCAGCCGACCAAATCGCATTTCTGCTCGATGCGTCGCTGCAAGTCGGCGGCCTTGCGATCTCGCTGGACGGGCTTGGCGCGGAATGTACCTTCGCATCGCTCAGCCAGCACGTCTTTGCCCCGGTCTTCAAACTCGACGGGCTTGGAATCGACTTCAAACAGGCCGATTTGGAAATCGGCGGCGCGCTGATCCGCACCCCCCTCGCCGGCGGCGACTACGCGTTCGACGGCGCCGTCACCATTCATTACAAACAACTCGGCATCGAAGCGGTCGGCTCGTATCGCGACATCAAGGGCCAGCCCTCCCTGTTCGTCTACGCCCTGATCGACTATCCGCTCGGCGGACCGCCGTTCTTCTTCGTCAAGGGTGGAGCAGCCGGATTCGGCTACAACCGATCGTTGCGCACACCGTCCTTCGACCGCGTTGCCGAATTTCCCCTCGTGCAGCAAGCCATCGCGACGACGCCGAAAAGCCCGATGGCAATGAAGCACGACCTCGATGCGCATCTCACGCCCACCGTCGGCGCCTATTTCCTCGCGGCCGGCATCAATTTCACCTCATTCAAAACCATCGAAGGCTTCGTTCTGCTCACCGTCCTGTTCGGCGACCATTTCGAAGTCGCCGTCATGGGCAAGGCAACACTGACCTCGCCGCCGAAAGCGATGGCAACCGGGCAGCCCCCGATGCTGTCCGCCAGCCTCGTCTTCCTCGGCCGCTATTTGCCCGACGAAGGAACCCTGTCCATCAGGGCGGAACTGACGCCCGACGCGCATATGTTTTCGCCGGACTGCCACCTCACCGGCGGCTTCGCCTTTTTCCACTGGTTCGGCAACAATCACAAAGGCGATTTCGTCCTCACCCTGGGCGGCTACCACAAATCGTTCCGTATCCCGGACCATTATCCCCGTGTTCCCCGCCTCGGCATGAACTGGCAGGTGACGCCCAAACTGTCGCTGAAGGCCGACGCCTATTTCGCCCTGACGCCCTCGGCGGTGATGGCCGGCGGACATCTGGAAGCCAACTGGCAAAGCGGCGAGTTGCGCGCCTGGTTCGTCGCCGGAGTCGATTTTCTTCTCGGCTGGCAGCCCTATCGTTACGAGGGCCATGTCAGCGTCACCATCGGCGCTTCATACCGGTTCCGTTTCTTCGGCTGGCGCACCGCCAGTGTCGAGCTGACCGCCGATCTGGACATCTGGGGTCCGCCGTTCTCCGGCGAGGCTCATGTGAAATGGTATCTGATTTCGTTTGATATCACATTCGGGGACACGACCCGGCGGCCCGCCGAAACGGTCGGCTGGCCAGACTTCCGGAAATCCTTTCTTCCCGCCGAACGGCTCTATCTCATCACCGCCCGGTCTGGAAAAGTCGCCCCCGCAGGCGGCAAACCAGACGGCACACAGAATCCAAACCAATCCGGCCATCTCGGCATGGTCAACCCGCGGGAACTGTGCCTGACCGTCAATGCGGCGGTCCCCATCACGCAGAACTGGCATCCGCTGACTCCACCACAGGACCGCAGCGGCCGAACCAGCGAACCGCGCGTCGGCATCGCGCCGATGGGCATTTCGCACGACCGATGGAATTCCACCGTCGCGATCACGATCCGGCACAACGGCAACAACGTCACCGGCCAGTTCGCCGCCGAACCAAACAAACAGTCCATGCCGAAAGGACTCTGGGGCGAGGCCGCGAAGCCGGACATCGGCACCCAGGCGCTGATCGGCAACATCATCTACGGTTACGATATCAAACCAAAAATGCCGGCCAGGGAATCCGCATCCCTGCCAGCCGACCCCGCTGAAAAACGCCAGGAAGGCAAGCTGCCGGATCAGAGACTGGCGGTACTCTTCCATTCCGCGGAGGCCTTGCCGTTCAGCCGGCCCTACGTTGTCGCCGAAACCCGGCGCGCCCGCCGGTGGACTCCCGCAAGGATCGCAGAAAACGCTCATCACGACACCGTCCGAGCGACCCGCGCGGCTGTGCTGCGGGACCTGCTGCCGAACACGAGCTCCGACTGGGGTGGCCTCACCGCGGACGCCTGGCGCGCCGTCCCCTGCGTCGTCAAAGTCGGCGCGGAACCCATCATCTCATGACCGCGCGCCGTCTGTCGGACCGCACCCAGCAACAGCAAGGTCGCCGCCATGGCCTATTCATTTCGTGACGCCCACCGCCCGGACCTCGCCTCTGGTCCGTACACAATCACCGCATCGTGGTCTGTCGAGATCGACGGCCAGAAAAAAGCCGGCGGCGACGAAACGGTGGATTTCTTCGTCGCCGGAGAACGTTTCGCGCTCAACCCGTCCGACATCCAGGCTGTCTATCCCACCGAGGGCAGCCGCGGCGACTATGCCGACAGCCTGCCGCATGTCGCGCTTGCCCGGGACACATTGCCGTGGGAGCGTTCGGCAGGGGCCGGCGACGCGCCCTGGCTGGCGCTGGTGCTGCTCACCGCCAGCGAAGCCGCCGCCGCTCCCGTGAAATCCATCCATCTCGACGATTACATCAACAAACTTCCCGCGCGCCTGCGACCCTTCCAACTGCAGCCCGGCCAGACGGGCACCGACAATGTCCGATCGATCGAACTGCAAGCGGATCTGCTCGTGGATGTGCTGCCATCGCTGCAAGACCTCGCAAAGCTGTGCCACGTCCGCGCCGGCGACGATGGCAGCGTCGCGGTCGTGGCAAGCCGGCGATTGCCATCCCCCGGCCTGAACACAGTCCATCTCGTTGCCATAGAAGACCGTTATATCGGCAATGCGTTCGACACCGGCGGCCAGCCGCACGGCACCTGCACCCTGATCTCCCTGAAATCCTGGACCTTCACCTGCGAGCCGCCCGACCACCCAACGACCGAATCGCTCGAAGGATTGTTCATGCGTCTGGATATCGGCTGGCTCCGCCTGCCGGCGAAAGACGGCATGATCTGGGCCTGGCCGTCCTTCGGGTTTGTTCCGCTCGCTCACCGTTTCCGCAGCGGCGAGGCCGGGGCATCCTGGTACGCCGGTCCGCTCGTTCCCCGCCGGGAATGGCTCGATAGCGTCGCGCTGGCGCCGCTGCCCGCATCCGTGGCGGACGAGTTGCTTTGGTACGACGAAGAACTCGGCATGTTGAACGTCACCTACGCCGCCGCCTGGCAGTTGGGACGTCTGCTGGCGCTGCAGAATCCGCGGATTCTGACGCGCCTGCACGACTGGCGCCGGCAGGTCATCCGCGACGCCCACGCAGCCGCCGTTGCCCACTCCGCCCAGGGCCACATTCCGCAGGTCCAGTCCGCCGTCCCCAGTGCCCATGCGGAACCCCCAGCGGACCTGCTCGACTGGCTCGAATCCCTGCGGAAACTCCAGTTCATTCCGCACGCCTACCTGCTGCCCGACGAACGCATCCTGCCCGCCGAATCCATCCGTTTCTTCTCCGTCGATTCGCACTGGCTCGATACCCTGATCGATGGAGTCCTCGGTGCGGTCCGCGCGCCGACCCGCTACGCCGAACAATGCCGCGACGCTGAAACCAGGCTGCTCGCCAGATTGCCCGCCCAGGTGTTGAGCGGCTTGTTCCTGCGCTCCGCCGCCGTCGCCGGCTGGCCCGGGCTTGAAGTCACCGCCGCCGATGCCCAGGACAACCCCCTTACCCTTTGCCCGCGGGCCAGGCTTTCGCCGTCCATCGCATGCTATTTGTTTGTTGGCCGGATCGGTTCCGTGACCCTGCGGCAAAGCGTCGATACCGTGCATCTCTCGATCGAGGATCATAAGACCACCCCATCGCTCTGGCAGAACGCGTCCCGGCGAATCCTCAACGTCGCCGCGCTGAATGTCCCCACCGGTTCCGCTTTCGCCAAGGCCCTGTTGCACAGGCGTCAGATGCTGCACATCCCGGTTCATTTCGGCTAACGCGCGCCCCGCCGGATCAACCGTGCGCGGATGGCTGCCCGGTGGCTTCCAGGATCAGTTGGGTGATCTCTTCAGGATGCGAAATCAGCGACAGGTGACTGGCCGCGACCTCGATCGTCCTGGCACCCATGCGCTTCGCCATGAATCGCTCCAGTTCCGGATTGATCGTGCGGTCCTCCGTCGAAACGGCATAAAAACTCGGCTTTGACCGCCACGCCGCCTCCGTGGTCCTGCCGCTGAGCAGCGCTTTATGAAACGGCTCCTGCACCGCATACAGCACTTTCGCCCGCGCTTCCGGCAGGTCGCCGGCAAAATCGCGCAGGAACGCAGCCTCGGTCAGCCGCCCTTCATCGCCGTCGAACACGATCCCGGCGGACGCCGGCGGTGTGGGAAATCTCTTCGCCAGCGCGGTGTAATCCTCTCCCGCGTCCGGCGCGCGTGCCGCCACATAAACAAGCGCCGAGACCTTCGGATCGACCCCGGCCTCGGTGACGATCATGCCGGAAAAAGAATGTCCGACCAGCACCGTTGGACCGTCCTGACGCGCCAGCACGTGTTGCGCCGCAGCAACGGACTCAGGCAGCGTCGTCAACGGATTCTGCACCGAGGTCGCATTCAGCCCGGCCGCCTGCAGCCGGACGATCACCTCGGACCAGCAGGACCCGTCGGCAAACAGCCCGTGCACAAGCACGACGTTGCGCGCACTCACCGGCGCAGACAACGCAGCATGCCCGCCGTTCGGGATCAGCGCAGCCGCCAAGCCAATTGAAAAAGCACGTCGGTTCATCATCGGTTCTCTCCTTTGCCGATCCGCGTCCGGTTGTTCATCATCTGAAACCGCCGGCATAAGATGATGGTGATCGTCAGCGGTGCATTGGATTCCCGCACCTCATTCCTCAGGCCGACCTCGAGTAATTGACCGGCCCGGACCACGAACGATCACGCAGCGCCGCCCCACCACCCCGCACGGTTGCCGCCCGCTCGGAACCGGCTATCCTGTCGCCAACCGTCCCAGACGCAACCATAAAACTGGAACCGAGATGACGCCGTCCGTTCGAACCGACCCAGCCACCGGCCTGAAGTCCTTCAACACCCGCGCCGCCAAGGCAACCGAGAAGATCGCCGGCAAGGGCTATTCGCCGGTCGCGGACGCTGCCTTGACGACGCTTCCTCCGCCGCCGCCCGGCGCCACCTTCAACGCCGAGGAGCAGGCCAGATATCGCGCCTACAAGGAAGCCAGGCAGGGTGCCGCCGACTACATCGCCATGGAAGGCGAATTCGCCCGCTATCTCCAGGATGTCTATTCCGCACCGCCGATCGAGCGCGAACCTCTGACTGATGAATGCGAAATCGTCGTCATCGGTGCCGGCTTCGCCGCCCTGCTGCTGTGGTACAAGCTGCGCCAGGCCGGCTTCAATGACGTCCGGGTCTGCGAAAAAGGCGGTGACGTCGGCGGCACCTGGTACTGGAACCGCTATCCCGGCATCGCCTGCGACGTCGAATCCTACAGTTACCTGCCGCTGCTGGAGGAAATGGGCTACTTCCCGACGATGAAATTCGCCTCCGGCTTCGAAATTCTCGAATATTGCCAGGCCATGGCGGACAAACTCGGTTTCTACGATCGTTGCCTGTTCCACACGACCGTCGAGCGGACCGAATGGGACCAGGCCACCTCACGCTGGACCGTGTCCACCGACCGTGGCGACAGGATGCGCGCGCGTTACGTCGTGCTGGCCAACGGCTCCCTCACCACGCCCAAGCTCGCCCGCATCGAGGGGATGGAGACCTTCGCCGGCAAGTCCTTCCATACCTCGCGCTGGGACTACAACGTGGACCTGTCAGGCCAGCGGGTCGGCATCATCGGCACCGGTGCCAGCGCCGTCCAGGTCATCCCCGAAATCGCCAAAGTGGTAAAGGAACTCTACGTTTTCCAGCGCACCCCCTCCACCATCGACGTGCGCGATCAGCGCATGACGACCCAGGAGGAGATCGAAACCTGGTCGCAGGAACCCAACTGGGCGCGCGCCCGGCGCGAACGCCTCGCCCGCATATCCTCCGGCCGCACCGCGCTGCAAGCCAACGATGACTACCTCGCCGGCAAGGTCGCCGATTTCCGCGCACCCCGCCAGTACGACCGCGAACTGTCGCCTGAAGAACTGATGCAGCGCCAGCTCAACACCAATTTTCGCATCATGGAACAAATCCGCGCGCGCGTGGACGCGATCGTCAAGGATCCAAAGACCGCCGCGGCGCTGAAACCGTACTACGCCTATGGCTGCAAACGGCCAACCTTCCATGACGAGTATCTGCCGACCTTCAATCTGCCGCACGTGACTTTGGTCGATACCGCACCGGTCGGCGTCAGCCGCATCAACCCCAACGGCGTGGTTCATGACGGAGTCGAATACAAGTTGGACGTGCTGATCTACGCGACCGGCTTTCAGTGGATGGGCGCCGGCTCGTTCAACATGATCGTCGGCCGCGACGGACGCAGCCTGCGCGGCAAATGGGCCGAAGAAGGCGTCAAGACCTTCCTGGGCCTGCACAGCCACGGTTTTCCGAACCTGTTCATCCTGTCCGGCCCGCAAAGCGGCGGCGGACAGTTCAACTTCACCCGCACGATCGAGGGCCAGACCGACTACGTCGCCTGGCTGCTGAAAACCTCACGCGAGCGTGGCAACTGCCTCATCGACATCGCCAAAGACGCGGAGATTGCCTACGCGGACCATTGCCGCGAAGCCGATGTCAGGACTCGCCCGCTCCGCGATTGCCTGTCCTACTACAACGGCGACGGCAACGCGGAGCCAGGCAGCCTCGCCTACTACGGCGGCCCGCAAAAATGGCACGAGATCCGCATGCAAGCCCAGCAATCCCTCGAACCCTATGTGTTCGAAAAGCTGCCGGCGTAACCCGCCGGGCCTTTACTCCGCCGCTTTCGCCGCCTTCTTGCGTTCTTCCCGCTGCAGGAAATGCTGCCGCAGGTTTTCCGGCAGCGTGTCCGGATCGATCGCCGCGCCCACGGTCAGCTCGCGATGCGCATGGCCAAGCTGATGCACCACGAACGCATAGTTCATCGACGACCGGCGCCCCTGCGCGTCCTGCGCGTGATTGACTTGCGCCTTCGTCATGTTCAGCGTCCACGAAGTATGCGCCGTCAACCGCTCCGCCAGATCGAGCGTGTACTGCTCAAGCTCCGCACGCGGAACGACCTCATTGACCATGCCGTATTGTTCCGCCTTCGCGGCTGACAACTGCCCGGTCAGCAGCCACATTTTGGCGCGCCGCGGGCCGATCTCCCACGGATACGCATAGAACTCGACGCCCGACCCGCCCATCTTGCCCGACGTGCAAATGAACTGCGCATCATCGCTGGCGATGACAAGGTCGGAGCACCACGCCAGCATCAGACCGCCGGTCATGCACTTGCCCTGCACCTGCGCGATCAGCGGCTTCGACATGTTCCGCCAGCGTTCTGTGATCTCCAGGTAGATTTCCATCTCGCGCGAATGCCGGCCCTCGGCGCCCGGCTGATCGAAATTGGTCCACGTGCCCACCACCGGGAAATCCCGCCACGTCTTGCTGCCGTCGCCGGAAAGATCGTGACCCGAACTGAAATGCGGGCCGGTCGCCGCCAGCACGATGATCTTCACATGCGGCTGACGCAGCGCATGGTCGAACGCGCTGTTCAGATCATACGTCATCTGCATGTTCTGCGCGTTACGTTTCTCCGGACGATTCAACGTGACGCGCGCCACCGCCGGACGCGGCTCGTCGTACAGAATCGTCTCGAACGTCGGACATGCGGTTTCGGACATTGCTTCCTCCTGAAAGTCTGTGCAGCGCAAACGCTACACCGTTTTCCCCGACTGTCGAAAATCGTCCCAGGTCCATCCCCACGCCTGCGGCACCGGCCCGCCCTGATAATCCACCACCCCCGCCGCAATCCCGTCCAGACGCAGCGCCTGCCGCACCATCTCCGGGATCATCACGGACGCGATCGCTCGCCCCAGGCATTCATGCAGCCCGTATCCCAGCAGAAACTGATTCCCCGCCCCGCGAGTCGGATCGAACACGTCCGGATGCGGCAACGCCGCCGGATCGAACATCGCCGAGTGCGTCACCGCCAGCACCGTCGTCCCCTTGGCGATCGGCGTCTCATGCGCACCACCCAGCCCCAGCACGGTATCCTGCTCGCACAGCCGGAAGAAATACGGAAACGGCGGCATAAACCGCAGCGCCTCGGTCACGTACCCGTCCACCGCGGCCGGATCATCGCCCTTCGCCGCTGTCCGAATCTGGCCCAAAATCGCCGGATTCCGCATCAGCCAGTCAAGCGCGTTCACCACGCAATGGGCGGTCGTTTCAACCGCGCCGATCAGCAGCCCGCCGACATTCTGCACGATCCGCGCCAGATCGAAATCCACCGCCTTGGACTGCGACAACGCCACCAGCCGGGATACCGAATCGCGCCCGTGGATCCCCAGCTTGACCTCCGCCTCCCGCGCGCCGACCAGAGCCAGCAGATACGCCGCCATCTCCACACTCACCAGTTCGCGCTCGCGCACGATCGCCGCCGGGTCGGGCCACGTGAACGCATCGAACGGCTGGTTCCAGAACGCATCCAGTTGATTCCAGTAAGACCACTTGCCCATCGCCGCCGCATCGCCGTCCTTGTAGCCGAACCATTCCTGCGTCAGGGCGATCGGCACGGCCCGCGCCACACCCTGCACGAAGTCGATCGAGCCCCCGGCCGCCGCCAGCAACGCAGCGGTCTTCTGCGCCACCCAGGTGCGGATCGCCGGCACCTCCTCGAAATCCAGGATCGCCTTCATGATCGATTTTTCCCGCCAGTGAACGGCGGTATCGTCCTGCGCCATCCAGTACGATCCCTGCTTCGGCTTGTACAATGCCACGCTGAACAGATCGTACCGGTTGAATATCGTCAGGCAGTCGTCGAACCGCGCCGCCAGTGTCACCTCCGGCATCGCCAGGATCGGCCGCTCCTGCCGCAACTCCGCAAAGAACGGCAACGGCTCGTGAAATATCCAGCCGCGCACCAGTTTCCAGCGTTCCGCCACCGGCGTCGCGTCGAATCGTTGCAGGTATGCCGCCATCGCAAGCCTCCCCCGAAAACCTCTCAGTTGACCGTCGCCACAGCCTCGTTGATCCGCGACAGGATATCCGGAGAAATCTTCATCTCCAGCGCAACTTTCTCCTGTTCCGCCATCATCTTCCGCCGCTGCTCCGCCAGTTCCTCCGCAGCAACGACCGTCAGCCGGACGCCGTGCGCCCGCAGGTCCTTCTCCGCCCTCTCCTGCGCCGCCGCCAGGTTGGTGCGGTAGACGCCGATATTCGCCGCCCACAGATCGGTGACCAGAGACTTCAGTTCCGGCGTCAGCCCACCCCAGAACGCCTCGCCGATCAGCGGAATGTAATCGCCCATGGTCTGGTGGTCGATCAGCCCGTAATGCAGCCCGGCATCCCACAGTTTGGCGCTGACACAGCTTTCGTTGGTGCTCTGCAACGCATCGAACGTGCCCTGCGACAGCGCCAGCGGGACGTCCGGCCACGGCGTCATCGTCGGCACGCCGCCGAAGAACCGCGCCCGCCACGGCTGCGCATAGCCGCCCGAGTTGCGGATCTTCAAGCCCTTCAGATCCCCCAAAGAATTCAACGGCCGGCGAGAACTGTACCAGTTCGTGTACCCAAGATCGATCCACCGTCCCGGAATCGTCACCCGCAGTTTCTTGCTGACCTGCTGGTTCACCATCTCGCCCGGCACGCCATCGATCGCGCGGTGCGTCGCCTCGATCGGCTGGCCATAAAACACCGGCAACTGACCCAGGTCGGCCTCCGGCACATAGGCCGCCACCAGCCAGGTGCCCGGCGCCGCCATCTCGATCTGCCCCAGCACCAGCGCCTTGATCACGTCGCGGTCGGAGAACAATTGCCCGCTGTCGAACAGCTGCGGCGCGATCGCCCCTTGCGACGCCGCCTCCAGCTTCTTCAGGAAATCCGCGATCGAGATCGTCCGCCCATGCGCCGGCGTCGTATCCAGCGACACGCGCATCCGGATCGGATCAGCCCGAGCGGTGCGAACGAAAGGCGCCGCAAGCGCCGAACCGACAACGATCCGGCGCCCGATCGCCACGCTCACACCTGATTGGAAAAGGCGGGGGCGGTCAAATCGCGCGCATTGATCGACTGAATCGCCGACAGCCGCTTGAACAGCACCTCCGCCGGGATCGGCGACTCACCCGCATCCAGGCAGTCGGCAAACTTGTCATACAGTTGCTGATCGGTCAGCGGCCGCGCCGGATGCCCCGTCGCCCGCGCCACCGGATCGCCCGCCAGCACCGTCCCGTTCGCCAGGCGCACCGAGACCGTGTCGCTGACCGCCGCCCCCGGCAGTTCCGGATCATACGCCGACGTCGTGACGATCTCGACCTTCTTCATCAGCGCCTGGATATCCGGCCGCTGCACGAAACCGTCAGTGAGTTCCCGCAGCCCGACCCGTTGCGCGACGATCCCGCTCGCCATGCAGAACTCGATACTGAACTTCGCCGCCAGCCCGGTCTCCGGCTCATGGTTGCGCAGCACGGTGGAGAAATAATCGCTGATCTCGACGGTGATCGTCTCCACCTCGTCCGCCTTGATCTTGCTGTTCGCCACCAGGTCCAGCATGCAGTCGATCGCTCGGTGCGTGCAGTAGCACGTCGGATACTTCTTGATCCCCAGCCCCTGCGAAAGGATCGCCCATTCAACGCCCGCCCTGCTCTCCCCCGCGCGGTCCTCCGTCCCGGTCGGCGAGATCGCATGCAGGAACCCTTGCGGATGCTCCAACGCATCGGTGTTGGCGGTGAATCCCGCCTCGGCCAGCCGCGCCGCCATGATCCCGGCATGCGCCGCCTTGCCGGCATGGAACGGCTTGGTCATCGTGCCGAAATTCGACATCAGCCCGGCCGACTGCGACGCGCCCAGAGCGATGGCGATCGCCGCCTTCTCCGCATCCAGTTTGCGCAGCTTCGCGCACGCCGCCGCCGCACTCACGGCACCATACAGACCGGTCGGGTGCCAGCCTTTCTGGTGCAGCAGCCCGGTATCGCGCCGGAACAGCTCCGCCCAGGTCTCATACCCGGCGACATAGGCGGTGATCATGTCCGCCCCCGAGGACCCGAGATGCTCCGCCTCCGCCAGGATCGCCGGCACCAGCACGGTAGACGGATGTCCGCGCAGCGCCACATCGTCATAATCCAGCGCATGCGCCGCGGTGCCGTTGATCCAGGCGGCCTCGGGGGCCGGAGCATGCCGGTCGCCGAAAGTCAGCGTCGCCGGCCCGTCGCCCGGCGCCAGCGTCTCCGTCATGATCCGCACGCTGTCCTCCTGGCGTCCGGCAATCATCGTGCCGATCGTGTCGATGAAGCCCATGCGCGCAACCCTGGCGGCCTCCTCGGGCAGCCGGTTCGGCGACAGGTCGGCAATGAACTGGCCCAGCGACCGGGTCAGGGGCAGATGAGTCGATGACATCGGACGGTTCCTCTTCGCGTACGTCTGCTGGCGGCTTTACCATTCCATACAGGAAAGCCGCCCAACCGGCCAGGGCAGGGGGGCAGGGCAGGGGGCCAGGGCAGGGGGCCAGGGCAGGGGGGCAGGCAGCCCGCCAACCGCCCGCCTCATCGCGCCTCCCCGCCCGGTTCGGCAAGGCTGCAGCCCGGCCCGGACCGGTCGAGTTCCCCCGGCAGGCAAGCATTCAGAATCGCCGAAACTGCTGCCGTCCCGGCCTTGTTCATGTGCATATATAAATCGCCGAAGAACCGGTCCGGCCAGTGCGGCAGATCGCGGTCCGCCAGCCGCGTCAGCGGATACCGCTCAATCAGCGCCTGCAAAGACCCCATCACCGCCGCCCGCGCCGATGCCGGAATCCCGGCATAGGTCGCCTCGTTTACCGGCATCAGCAGCAGCAGCGAGCGGATCCCGCGCCCGGCCAGCAAATCCAGCATGTGCCGCAAATCCGCATCGATTACCCGGTTCATCCCGCCGTCCGGCAGCCCGACATCCAGTGCCGCCTCCGGCCAGGTCCCGCCATCCGCCCTTCAAGGTGGCCATGCCCTGCCATAATCAGGTCGCGCACCCGTTCGTTGCTTTCCAGCCGCGATCGCAGTCCCGTTTGCTGCGCGTTCAAGACCGAGGGGCCGTAGAACACCGGAAAATAGCTCCGGTACAGCACTGTCTTCAGACCGAACGGCAACTCGGCATACGTCTCCGCCGCATCCGTCTGCATCGGCTGGAACAGCCCCGGCGCCACCGCCCGCATCACCGCCCACTGCTCATCCAGGCCCAGCCCATGCGTGAACGCGCCGTTGGTCCAGAAGCCGTTCGCGTTCACCCGCACGAACGCCGGCAGAATGTAGGACAGGATCACCAGATCCGGTTTGCGCGCGCAGGCCAGCCGTTGCTGCAGCCGGTACTGATCCACCACCGGCGACGCGTTGCCCTCGGCGAGGATGACCACCGACGTGTCCAGCGATCCCGGATCGATGCCGAAAATCGGCCGGGAATCGCCAAACACCACCACCCGGACCGGATCGCAGCGCTCCAGCAGGGCCGTGGCAGCCAGCACCTGCACCTCGTCGAAACCCAGCACCGACAGCGGCGCCAGCATGATCCAGGCGGCCAGCGCCACCCAGACCGCCACCCCGCCCAGCAGCAGGCAGGCAAAGAAACGCAGCCAGGGCGCGCGCGGCATCGCGGGTCAGAACTGGAAGTAGATGAATTCGCTGGTCTGATGCAACGTCAGCGCCAGCATCCCCAGCGCCCCGATCGCCAGTCCCCAGCCGGCGCTGATCCGCCAGGGCGGGAAAATCCGCGGTTCTGCCCCATTCCAGCCCAGCGCCGGGCGGTAGCGGGCCATGATCTGCTGCGTGTTCGGCAGACCCCAGATCACCGCATAGATCAGCGCCAGCGCGGCAGCATCGGCATAGCGGCCGGCCGCGCCGGACATATCGCCAAAGCTGACCAGCCCATGACGGCTCAGCAACGGGCCCACCGGCCCGAACAGCCCAGCCGCCGCGCCCGGCAGCGGCACCGGCCCCTCGGCCCCGTGCAGGCCGCCCATCCCGGCCAGAAGCTGCACCGCCGCAGTGACCGAGTCAGCCCGAAAGAACACCGCCCCCACCAACACACAGCCATAGGTCAGCAACACAGAGCCGACCCGGCCCGCCACGTTCGGCCGCTCCCCCGGCGGCCAAAAAATCCGCCAGGCATGGTTGACCGACAAATAGACGCCATGCAGCAGCCCGAACACCACGAACTGCAGCCCCGCGCCATGCCAGACCCCGGCAATCGCCATGGTCGCCATCATCGGCACCAGCACCATCCACAGGAACCGGTCCGCCCGCGTCATCCGCCGCCCCTGTAGCCGCCGCCGCCCCGCCACCCGATGCATCAGCGCCAGCGCCATCGGGTTGAACAGATACTGAGTCAGATACCGCGTCAGCGTCATGTGCCAGCGCTGCCAGTACTCGATCACCGAACCGGCCTTGTACGGCGAATTGAAATTCAGCGGAAACCGAATCCCGAACATCCGCGCCAGCCCGATCGCCATGTCGGAATAGCCGGAAAAGTCGAAATACAGTTGTATCGAGTACGACAGCGCAGTCTTCCACGCCAGGAAGAACTGCACCTCATGCGCATGCGCGAAGCCCCAGCCGACGCCCGGCGCAACCATGTCGGCAATCAGCACTTTCTTCGCCATACCCATCACGAACAGGCTCGCGCCGATCGCGGTGTCCCGCCCGCTGAACACATGACGCCCCGGTCTGGCAAACTGCGGCATCATCTCCTGGTGGTGCAGGATCGGACCCGCCAGCAGATGCGGGAAGAACGTGACGAACAGCGCGTAGCTCAGCGGATCCCGACGCTCCACCTCACCCCACGCGACATCCAGCAAATAGGCGATCTGTGTGAAGGTGAAGAACGAAATCCCGACCGGCAGGATGATCGGGCCGGGGTCGGGCACCGCGATGCCATGGCCGATCAGGAAGCCCGCCACCGCACCCAGGTACTTGTACCACGCCAGCGCCGCCAGATTGCCGCAGACGGCAAATGTCAGGACCGCGCGGCACCAGTACGGACGCTCCCGCAGCAGCGCGATCGCCTGCCCCGCGAGATAGTTAGCAGTGACAGATATCAATAGGAGACAGACGAACCGCGGATTCCACCAGCCGTAGAAAAACAACGACGCCAGCACAAGCCACGCGAACCCAAGCCGACGGGATTGCCGCGCCAGCACCTGGAACCCCACCCAGGTGACCGGCAAAAACCCGAACAGGAAGACAAACGAAACAAACAGCATGACAGCCACCGCAAGCCATGCCGCTCAGCTAGCCGATCCTTCCGCAAATGTCATGATGAAACCATCCCGCCGCGCCGACCCTCCGGTCAAACCGTCCAATCGGTCAAACCGTCCCGCCGGCCCACACCACCCGCCCGATCACCGTGATGCCGTCAGCCGCCGCCTTGTCCACCGTATCCGGTAGATAGGCGCTGTTGTCGCTGATCAGCACCAGGCTGCCGTCATGCTTGCGCTGCACCCGCTTGACCAGGCGCTGGCCGTTGATCTCCAGCACATACACGCCGAAATTGCGGAACGTCTGGTCGGTGCTGTCGATCAGCAGCGTGTTGCCGTCGCGGATCGTCGGAATCATCGATTCACCCACCGCAGTCTCCAGCACCAGCTGGTTCGGCTCCACCCCGCAGACCGATCGCACCCAGTCATGCCGCAGCGCCATGAACGCGCTGCCCGCCGGCGCAAGCGGAGTCGCCGAACCCGCCGCCGCCGCCTCGGCACGTCGGGGCAGCAGCACAAACGCGCTCCAGTCAGTGTCCTCGTCCAGCTCGCGCACGCCCTGCCGGCGCGGCCGCCCGGCCGATGCCGCGAACACCGGCTCCGGACCCTCGCCCTCCGCCAGCCACGCCACCCCAACTCCCGTCGCATGCGCCAGCGCCACCAGCCGCTCCCGGCTCGGTTCCGCCTCCCCCTTCAGCCATTTGCGAAACGCCGACGGCGACACACCCATCGACCGAGCCAGCCGGTCCGCGCTCGGCCAGTGCGTCAGAATGATCTGCAGCCGTTCGACAAAGGCGCTTTTCTCCGCCCCGGCACCACGCGGCGTGCCGTCAGGCGAGGCATTGCTTTTTTGACGCGTGACATATTTCATCGGTCCGTCCATCATACTTAAGCACTTTTCAACCTGGATGCCGCCCCTTTTCGCCGATATTGCTCGCAGGTCGTAACTTATTGCCAATTCTCTAAGGAGAATAGAGGGGCCACATATGGACGATTCCGATACGGTCCGACAAGCGCATAATCCCGGGTCGGACTGGCACCCGGCCGATGTCCTGGCCGCACTGAAAAAGCGCGGCCACACGCTCGCAGGATTGTCCGCGGCGCACGGCTACCACGCGACGGCGGCGGGAAAGGCTTTGAAACGATCATGGCCGGCCCTGGAGGCAGTCATCGCCGACGCAATCGGTGTGCCACCACAACAAATCTGGCCGAGTCGTTATGCCGCCCGGCCGCCTCGCCGGAAGTAGGAAACCGCAACATCAACCACAAGTGATCGCGCAGACGTCCTCACGGCGCCGCCGCAGCCAGTACGGTTTCGACCGTGTCCAGCAGGCCCGCCAGGGTGAACGGCTTGAGCACGAACGGCCTTGGCTGGTCGGTGAGTTTCGTCATCCGCCCCGGGTCGCCCGACATCAGGATCACCGCGGTGCCGGCGCGGTCAGCCTCCGGCAGCAGCGTCACGTCCACGCCGCCGGGCAGGGTGCAATCCAGCAGCATCAGCCGGAACCGGCCGCGTTGCAGCAGACCCAGCGCCTCGGCGGCGGTTTCGACGACAGTGGTGGCGTAGGTGTCGTCCAACGCTGCGGCAATCACCTCCGACACCAACGGATCGTCCTCGACGACCAGGATCTGATATTGTTCGGTCATGGCGTCGTCCTGGTTAAATTCGCTGCATCAGTCGAATAAGTTACGACAAGGTTGGACCAGATCGGCTTGATTGTGAATGATCGGCCTCGGTCAACCATCGATGGTCGCCGGAATGTGACGGGGTGTTAACCTGATTCCGATTGATTGCAACGAAGTTTACCCTGTGCGCCACCGATCCGCCAGCACAGATCGGCGCGCCCCGGCAAAGCTTCCCTCAGGTTCGGATATCCTCCCCCAGCGCCGTCTCATACACCCGCACAACCGCGGCGGAATCCGACGAACCCAGTCCCATCCCCCGCGCCATCCGCATCAGCGTCATCACCTGCGGCGCGATCATCCCGGGCACGCCGAGCTCGTCGGCCAGTTCCAGCGCCAGCCGCAAATCCTTATGCGCCAGGTCCAGCGCGAAGGTCGCCTTGAAGTCGCCGGAGAACGCCTTGTTCGCCATGTTGCCATAAGCCGACGACATGCCGCTGGCATTGCGGATCACCGCATCCAGCTTCTTCAGGTCGATGCCCGACCGCTTGCCGATCATCAGCGCCTCGGCCGCCGCCGCGGCGTTGCAGAACGCCAGCATGTTGTTGATCAGCTTGGCCGTCGAGCCATAGCCGATCGCGCCCAGATGGATCACCTCGCCGCTGAACGATTTCAGCAGCGGCAGGTTCTGCTCGAAGGTCTTCTCATCGCCGCCGACCATGATGACGATGGTGCCGTCGGTGGCCCGCGACGTCCCGCCGGACACCGGCGCTTCCAGCATCGCAATGCCCTTCGCCTGCATGCCCGCATGCACCCGTTTCGCCGTCGCCGGCGCATTGGTGGACAGGTCGATGAACACCGTCCCCGCGCGCGCATTCTCGGCAATGCCGCCGGCCCCCAGCGTGACCTCCTCGACAATCCGCGGGATCGGCAGCGAGGTGATCACCACGTCGCAGCGCGACGCCACGTCGGCCACCGAACCGCCGGCGGTGGCGCCCAGATCGGTGCAGGCCTTGATCGCATCCGGGCTGAGGTCGAACACCACGACCTCATGGTTGGTGTTGCGGATGATGTTGCGGCACATGGGGCCGCCCATGTTGCCGACGCCGATGAAGCCCACTTTCATGTCGCTGTTTCCCCTGGTTTCGCCGGACCATCCGGTGCCACCGCCAGCATGGCGGAAGCGTCGCGCCCTGTCAGGGGGTTCGGGTCGTTTCCCGAATGGCCGAGACTGCTCTACGCTGGCGTCAAAGTCAGCCGAGGGCACGCGTCATGAAGGTCGGTCTGTTCATCAACACCCAGTTTCCCGAGGGTTTCAGCGCCGCCGACCGCGTCCCCGAGATCGTCGGGCAGGTGCGGGTGGCGCGCGATGCCGGCTTCCGCTCGTTGTGGTTTCCGCATCACTGGCTGACCTATCCGATGCAGATGCTGCAGATCACCCCGGTGATGGGCTACGTCGCCGCCCACGCCCAGGGCATGACGATCGGCCCCAACATTCTCATACTGCCGCCGCAGAACCCGATGCACGTGGCCGAGGAATCCGCCACGCTGGATGTGCTGACCGGCGGCAACTATATCCTCGGCATCGGGCAGGGCTACCGGCCGCCGGAATTCGACGCTTTTGGAATCCCGCTGTCGGAACGGGCGCCCCGCTTCAACGAAAGCATCGCGCTGATGAAGCGGCTGTGGACCGAGGACCGGGTGACCCACAAGGGCCGGTTCTACACGGTGAACGATGCGGGAATCGGGGTGAAGCCGGTGCAGCCCGGCGGCCCGCCGCTGTATATCGCGGCGCAGGCCGATGTTTCGGTGAAGCGCGCGGCGCGCATCGGCGAGGCCTGGCTGATCGTCAACAGCGGCGGCCTCGGTAAAGTGGCACCGCTGATGCAGACCTATCGTGCGGCCCTGGCCGAATACGGCCGCACCGCGCGCGAGTTCCCCATCACCATCGAATGCTATGTCGGCGCGCGCCATGCCACGGCGCATGAGGAATGTCGCGGCCCGCTGGAGTATAAATACAATGCCTACGCGTCCTGGGGCCTCCAGGGCCGGCGCACCGAAACAACGTTCGAGGAGTTTGCCCGCGATCGCTTCATCATCGGCGATATCGTTTCCGTCAAGGAAGAAATCGCCCGATACCGCGACCTGCTGGGGGTCGATCATTTCATCATGCGCTGCAACTGGCCCGGCCTGCCGCAGGAACAGACGCTGGCGACAATCCGCCGGCTGGGCGAGATTTTCGCCTAGCCGGCTTTACTTCGAAATTCTTACTTTATCGACCCGAGGCTGGTTCGGCTCCTTCGCTGTTCGCCCATCTCCGGCTCACCATACCCCGATCTATTTTGTCATTGCGAGCCGCTTCTTGGCGGCGTGGCAATCCCGAACCGCACAGATCGGCGATGGACTAACCCGTCCCGGTCGCGCCAGCCCCCACTCATGGCGTGACTTTTCGCGGCTCGATGATGCCGACGAATTTTTGGAGGATGTCGCGGAGGCAGACCATCCAACGACGCCACCACGCAGTAACCGACAAGAAAGAAAACAAAATATCCCGGTCCATGCAAGCAGCATGCGTTTGGCTCAAAGTCGCCGCGCAGCAGAACTCCGTGTCCCCCGTGGTTCGCCGCTGACCTCCGTGTTAAAATCCTGGAATCCCACCCCCTCACAAACCCCTCATTCCCGCGCAAGAAAATCCAGCACCCGGTCCTTCACCGCCTGCTTCGGAAAGATCGACGCCAGAGCCCGCGCCCGCGTCAGCGGGTCACTGGCAAAAAACCGCTCGTACAGCACCTGCCGGCTGCCGAACGAACTGCAAGCGATATCCCACGCCAGATGGAACAGCTTCACCCGCTCGCGCGCCGAACTCCCGTCCGTCGCCAGGTACTGATCGATGTGCCCGCCCAGCGGCCCGCCCATATCCGCCTCGGTCGGCAGCGCCATCAGGCTGGACGAGCCGAGCAACTGCAGGATCTCCACCATCTTCGGATACGCCGTCATGAACAGGTTGCGAGTCGTCTCCGCCGGCAGCGAGGCCGGACACATCACCCCCCATTCGTCGATCTCCGCATCCGCCTCCGCCGCCCGCATGCACGCCCGCATGAGTTCGGTGTACATCACCAGCTCGCCGATCCGCTCCTCCGAATGCGGCAGATGCGCCGTCCCCAAAGTCTCCGTCACCAGCAGCGCCACCCCCAGCACAAGCTCGCATTTGGCAAGATTCTTCGCGCAACCCTGATGCGAGGTATGCGCCGAGGAATGCGTCACCGACGCCGCCCCGTTCAGCAGCCCGACATCGCCATTGATGAACACCCGCTCCCACGGCACCACCACGTCGTCGAAGAACACGATGCTGTCCATTTCCTCGAACCGCGAGCCCAGCGGATGATCGAAATGCGACTTTTCGTAGTCGAAACTGTCGCGGCACAGAAACCGCAGCCCCGGCGTGTCGCACGGAATGGCGAAACTCAGCGCGAACGGACTGTAATGATCCAGGTGCTGCGCCAGCCGCGGCGAGTAAACCGCGATCTCGTCCGCCAGCGGCCCCAGCGTCGCCAGCACCCGGGCACCACGCACCACCAGGCCCGCTGACGTCTCCTTCACCACTTGCAGCGCGGTGCCTTCCTGCAGGTTGAACATGCCGCTGACATGACGGCTGCGCTGCAGGTTGATCAGCGCATGCGTCAGCACCAGGTCGTTTTCGGCGATATACCGGTGATACCGCCGCATGTTGTCGGCATATTCCGGCTTGCCGCGGCCGAAATAATCCGCCGATCCGGCCCAGCAGGCGAACGTCACGTTCATGAAATCCGGCGACCGCCCCATCATCCCGCACGTCGTGCGCGCCCAGCCCAGCATCATCTCCCGCCGCCGCACCAGATCGTCCCGGGTCCGCGGGATGATGAACGACAGCCCCTGCCGGTCGCCGCTGTCGGCGTTCACGAACGTCATCGACTCCCGCAGCGCCGGATCGGATTGCAGATCGTACAGCGAGGCGATCGCCTGCGCCCCGCCCGCCAGGCCCGGATGCGTCGTCACATCGCTCACCCGCTCGCCGCGCAGCCAGACTTCCGTCCGCCGCGCCCGCAAACCCGCCAGATACTGCGCCCCCGAACGAGCCGGCATGATGTCCTCCCACCTGTGTACCGAACCGGACTGTCCGGGCCGCACGCCAGCCGGTCAAGGGGCCTGCCCCCCGATAGCAGCCGGGCAGGCCGGGTCCGAGGATCCAGATCGACCAGTCCAACAAAACAGACAAAACGGACATTAATCGGTAGAAACCGTCAATCCAATCTGTCAGTTTCTTCCCCAACACGGCCAGAACAGCAGATCCTGGGGGATGCCGGATGAAAACCAAATGGAGCGAAGTGATCGCAGCCGCCGGCAGCCGCCGGGCTGCCGGCGCGAATACCGGCCAGAACACCCTCTCAACAGATCCCCAGCCGGGCAACCGGGTTCAATCCGGCAGACTTTGGAATATCCTCAATGACGACATGATCAAAGGCCTCGTCGCCTCGATGACCGGAAAAACCGAGGCGACGGTCGCCTTCGGCATCGTATTCGTCAACGACATCTTCCATGTCATGCTGGTCAACAAGGGCGGAAAAGCCGAGTTTCGGCAGCAATTTGCTACCGCCCTGCTGAATGTCTGCCAACATTATGCCGGACTCCAGGTGGGCATAACCATGGTCGACAATCCGGAGACCGGGCTGCACGCCGAGATGGCCATCATCAGAGCGCTACTGACCAAGTTCCCCGACGAGACGAAACAAACCCTTGGCCGGAACGTTGCCATCGTGTGTGTCGGCAAACCGGTCTGCAGGGATTGCGCCGGATGGATGAACAGCCACGCGATCGGACATTGCAGTTTCATACCGGAAACGCCGCCGACGATACGCTTCAGCTGCGGCCCGGTCAGCACGATGGGCGGTGGAATCTGGCAATCGCCAACCACCAAAAGCGTCTATGGCGGCGGCAATGATCTGCAAACCTATCAGGACGGAAAGCGTCCCCCCCGAACCCTCAATCCGTTCTCCAATTAACCCCAACCCCAGCCTCACGCCGCTCTGTGCCCCGCGCCTGCGGTCAGCCGTTCGATCGCCGCAACAAAAGCCGGGCGGGTCGTCGCCGCGTCAAAGGCCACGCCGATGCTGCCGTCCTGATGCTGTGAGCGAACTTCGAACCCGGCGCTCGCATCGCCACCCGCATGCTCCAATCCCAGCGTGCCGGTGCTGCCGACCGGCATAGGCTGCGTGGTGAACAGCCGCGCCCCGGTGACCGACACATCGGCCAGCCGCGCTTTGAACGTGCCGCCGCGCCACACCACCGAACACGGCTCATCCACCAGCGCCCGCGTATACATCCGCCGGTCCGCGTCGGTCGTCGCGGTCCTGATCGTCCGCACCAGGCTGCCCCGCAGCACCGCGATACTGTCAGCGACGGTTGCCGATCCGCTGCGAATACCGTCCGCCCGCTCCCGGCTGATCACCGCATCGCGTGACACGTCGCCGATCCGTTCGGTCACCGCCTGCACCGCCATGCTGTTCTCCGCCACGTTGCGCGCGATCTCCTGCGTTGCCGCCGCCTGCTCCTCGATCGCAGCGGCCACGCCGGTGAACACCTGCGCGATCTCCTCGATCGACTGACCGAGTTCCGCAACAACCGCGACCGCGCTGCTGGTGGCGTCCTGAATCGCCTGTACCTGGCGCGAAATCTCCTCGGTCGAGCGCGCCGTCTGTCCGGCCAGACCCTTCACCTCCGAGGCCACGACATTGAACCCGCGCCCGGCCTCACCAGCCCGCGCCGCCTCGATCGTCGCATTCAGCGCCAGCAGATTGGTCTGCCCGGCAATCGTGCGGATCAACTGCACCACGTCGCCGATCCGCAAGGCACCCTCCGACAACGACTGGATCTGCTGCTGCGCCGTCCCGCCGGTCTCCGCCGCCCGCCGCGCCACCGCCGTCGCCTGGCCGATCTGCGCCGCGATCTCCTGGATCGAGGCTGAAAGCTCCTCGCTCGCCGCCCCCACCGCCTGCGCATTCGCCAGCGCATGACCCGCCGCGTCCGTCACGCTCTGCGCGTTCTGGCTGACCCGCTGCGTCATCTCCGCCACGCTGTCGGCCTGCCGCGCCATCTCGGCGGTGTCGGTCGCGACCCGCTCCATCGCGTGGCCCGCTTCCCGCTCCACCTGCTCCGCCATGCCCTGCACCGCCTTGCGACGCTCGGTTTGCGTCCGCCGCTCGAATTCCGTCCGCTCCGAGGCCCCGAACATCAGCCCGGCCCGCATCGCCCGCAAATTGCTCACGATCTGCCAGAATTCCGGCGCCCCGACGTTGCCGATGTCATGCGACAGGTCGTTCCGCGCGATCGCCGCAAAACTCTCCGCCAGTCGCCGCAGCGGGGTCTTCACGGTGCGCAGCAGGCCGATCCCCAGCCCGGCCAGCACCACCGCACCGGCCGCCAGCGCGCCAATCGCCATGCGAAAGCGCAGCCGCAGATCCTCGGTCGCATCCGCCAGCGACGCTGCCGCCTGCTTCACCTGCAGGTCCACCAGCTTGTTGTTGGTCGCCGCCGCGGCCGAGAACAGCGACATCACCCGGCTGTGCAGCTGCTGATCCAGCCCAGCCGCGTCCGCCTGCCGCGCCAGCGCGATCGCCGGCAGCAGCCCGTCGCGCACATAGGCGTCCTTCTGCTCGATCAACTGATGCGCCAGAATCGCCTGCATCGGCGACATGTCGGTCTGCATATACTCGCGCAGCAGCCGGTCGATGCGATCGTCATTACTCAAAATACTCTTGATCAGCTCGTCGGTCAGCGCCGCCCTGTTGGTGCTCAGCTCCAGCGCCATCAGCGTCACCGACTGCACGTTCGCCCGCATCGCCGCGCGCACATCCGTCACATGCGCGGTATCCACCGCGGCGCGCTCATAGACACGGTGCAGCGCCTGGTTCGAGGCGCTCATGCCCTGCAACCCGAGAAAGCCGATGATCCCGATCAGCACGCCAACCACCGCGCCGGTCAGCGCCAGCCGGCTCGACACCCGCGACAGCCACGTCCACAACCGGTGCCGGAACCCGCTTCCGACCAGCAGCCCGTCGCGCAGACCGATCCGCCCACCCTGGCCCTCGCGTAGTGCCCGATAGGCCGCATCCGCCCCGGCAATCTGCTCGCGGGTCGGCTTGCTGCGAATCGAAATATACCCGGTGACCTCGTCCGCCTCGATCAACGGCGTGATATTCGCCCGCACCCAGTAGAAATCGCCGCTCTTCGCTCTGTTCTTCACCAGCCCTTCCCAAGGCCGGCCCGCCTTGATCGTTTCCCAAAGATCGGCAAACGCCGCCCGCGGCATGTCCGGATGGCGCACCAGGTTGTGCGGCGCACCGATCAACTCGTCCATCCCATACCCGCTGACCTCAATGAAGGTCCGGTTGGCGAAAGTGATCCGGCCTTCGGTGTCCGTCTTCGACACCAAGGGGTCGCCGTCAGGAATCTCGATCTCGTGATCCGTGACGGGCTCGTTCAGACGCATCCTGAAACTCCAGTGCCCGCCGCGACGCCGGAGGGATGCAACCCGGTTAGCCGGAAAATCCTAAGACTCTGTTAACAAGCCCCAGAAACGTCGGAACGCCGGACCCGCCTGCCTCGCTATTCCGCCTTTGCCGGACCATCGGCCCCACGGGCCGCCCCGGCGGCCCCATCCTCCGCCTCGCCGCCCTGGCTGCGCTGTTCCGCCGGTCCGCCATGCGTGTCCAGGTTCAGCGCGCTGTTGATCAGCGCCAGATGCGAGAACGCCTGCGGGAAATTGCCCAGTTGCCGCCGCCCCACCGGATCGTACTCCTCCGCCAGCAGCCCGACATCGTTGGCCAGCGCCAGCAGTCGCTCGAACATCGCCCGCGCCTCCTGGTCCCGGCCCTGCAGCGCCAGGTTATCGACATACCAGAAGCTGCACGCCAGGAAGACGCCCTCGGTGCCCTTCAGCCCGTCCTGCGTTTCGTCCGTGCGATAGCGCCGGATCAGTCCGTCCACCATCAGGTCGCGCCCGATCGCCGCCACCGTGCCACGCACCCTGGGGTCCCCCGGCGGCAGGAACCCGACCAGCGGCAGCAGCAGCAGGCTCGCATCCAGCGCGTCGCCGCCAAAAGCCTGCACGAAACTATGCCGCGTCTCGCTGAATCCCTCGCGGCAGACCGTCTCATGCACCCGTGTGCGCAGCGCCTTCCACCGCTCCACCGGCGCCTCCAGCCCGAACTCTTCCGCCGCCCTGACCGCTCGGTCCACCGCCACCCACACCATCACCTTGGAGAACGTGAAATGCTGCGCCCCGCCGCGCACCTCCCAGATGCTCTCGTCCGGCTGCTCCCAGATCTGCTCCACATGCAGCACCAGCGCCCGCAGCAGGTCCCAGCTCGCCGGCGGCCGCACCAGCCCCAGCGTCAGTTCCTGGTACATCGCATCCACCAGCTCGCCATACACATCGAGCTGCAGCTGCGTGCTCGCCGCGTTGCCCACCCGCACCGGACTGGCACCCTGGTAGCCGGCCAGCCACGGCACCTCCCATTCCAGCACCCAGCGCTCGCCACCCAGCCCGTACAGCGTCTGCAACTGCGCCGGAGTCCCCGCCACGCTGCGCCGCAGCCAAGCCCCCCACGTCTGCGCTTCCTCCCGGTATCCCGCATGCATCAGCGCCAGCAGCGTGAACGTCGCATCCCGCAGCCAGCAATACCGGTAATCCCAGTTGCGCGACCCGCCCGGCTGCTCCGGCAGCGACGTCGTCGGCGCCGCCACAATGCCCCCGGTCGGGTGATAACTCAGCGCCTTCAGCGTCAGCAGCGAGCGCTGCACCGCCGCCGTGTAGGTCCCGTGATAGCTGCCGCGCCCGCTCCACGCGCTCCACGACGCTTCCGTCTCCTTCAGCGCGGTATCGGCGTCGGGCGGCACCGGCTGCGGCAGATGCGAAGCCGCATGAATCAGCACAAACCGCGTCCGTCGACCGGCCTCCGCCGTGAACGACGCCACCGTCGTCATCGCCCGCCCATGCAGCTTGATGTCGCTCTGCAGCACCACCTGGTCCGGCCCGACGATCGCCCGAATACCGCTGCCATGGTTCAGCCGCGTCACCCACGGCACCGCCGACCCGTATTCGAACCGCATCGCAAGATCGAGCGTCATTTCGACCGATCCGCGCCGTCCCTCGACGATGCGCACGATCGAATGCTGCTCCACCGCCATGAAATCGATCAGCGCCACCGACCCCGACGCCGTCTCGAACAGCGTCTCCAGGATCAGCGTTCCCGGCCAGTACCGCCGCGTCACCTGCGCCTCGGACGCCGGCGCGATCCGCCACCGCCCGTTCTCCGGCGAGCCGAGCAGCGCCGCAAAACACGCCGGACTGTCGAACCGCGGCCAGCACAGCCAGTCGATCGAGCCGCCCTTGCTGACCAGCGCCGCCGTATGACAGTCGCCGATCAGCGCATAATCCTCGATTGCCGCCGCCTCGCTGGCCGCGGGTGCGGACTCCGTTCGTTCCGCACCGGCACTGTCATGCCGGCTTGTCCGGCGATGGAGGTGGTGGGGCCGATCCTGCCCCGCCGCCATCAGTTCGCTCTGCCCCACACCCTCTGGCCGCCATTGCCCAGGCAGTAGCAGCTACCGCCGGACGCCGCCGGCCGGTCCATCGGGCACGAATACCCGGCCGCATAGCAGGTCTGCCCCGCCCCGGACGGCAACGGCGTCGGTACCTGGCTGTACGTCTGCACAGGCGGCGCATAATACACCGGCGGTGGCGGCGGATAATACACCGGCGGTGGATAGTAATACGGCGCCGGATAGAAGCCGGGGAACGGAATGCCTATCCCGATGAACACCCGGGCCTGCGCGGACGGCGCCGCCAGACCCACCATCGCCGCGCAAAGCGCAATCGCAACCAGCGCGCGGCGGAACAACGAAACGGACTGTGACATCATGGGAGAAACCCTGTCGGGAGACTGTAACCGCAGTATGTCCAATTCCGGCCGCTCCGCATACAGCAATTACGCATCACGACGCCGCCGGTTCCATCCCCTCCGCCGTTCCACCCCGCCCGAACCACCGCCCCAGCCGCACCGCCAGCCGCGCCAGCGCCGGCACAGTCGTCGGCCGCAGCAGCCGCCGGTCATACAAAGCAAACCGCCGGTCGTTCTCGCTCAGGCAGATCGCCATCAGCGCTAGCGGATCCAGGTCGATGTCGCTCACCGCCTTGCTGCCGGTCAAAGTGAAATTGTTGTCCACCGCCGGCTTGTCCCCGCCATCCAGGTCCCGCGCCAGCCCGATCCGCTCCCACCCCAGAAACACCCAGGCGCACACCACCCGCCACTCGAACCGCACCCGCCGCCACAGCCCCAGCCGCCGCCGGTGCCACGCCAGCCAGTTGGCGAACAGCAGGATATGCCGTGCCTCCTCCTGAATCACCGGCTCGAACGTCGCCACCAGCGCCGCCGGAAAAAACCCCGACCGCCGAGCCACCTCGAACAGCCCGAACGCGAAGAAACTGTCGATGCACTCGGAATACCCGGTCACCAGATACCCCCATTCCGGATCGTCCGGCAGCCGGTCCGGCGGTTCCGCCGCCAATGCGATCCCGTACCGCGCCACCAGCGCCGCCAGCACCTCTTTGTGCCGCCCTTCCTCCCACCCGTTCCGCCCGATCGCATCCCGCCACGCCGGATCGTCAACCGACTCCCCATACGCCAGCATCCGCGCCTTGGCCTTCGTCTCGGTGTTCACCGCGATGTCCCAGATCGGCAGGCTGGTCAGCCGCGCCAGCGCATCCGGCTCCAGCGCCGGCCAATCAATCACCGAGGGCTTGTACGGATTGAACGTCTCATGGAACATCCGGCACGCCGCATCGCGATGCTGGTCCGACCCGATCGGCCACGCGCCATCCCCGGGCAATGCCCACTCCCGCGCCCGCCGGTCGGCGGCGTCGATCTCACGCTGCGTAGCCATGATGGAACTTGAGTCGGCATCCACGGCTTCGTGATCAAGAACCCGCCCGATCACGAACCCGTTGGCGACAGACCGGCCCGCGCGCCTATACTGACCCCGCGCGCACCGAGTCGCCCGCGCAGGCACAGCGGGTCTGGGAGTATTCAACGCAGGCATGTTAGCCGACCCGACCCTGCAGGACCCCGCGCACATCCTGCGCCAGATCTTCGGCTTCCCCGGCTTTCGCGGCCAGCAGGAGCCAGCGGTGAACCACGTCGTGGCCGGCGGCGATGCCCTTGTTCTGATGCCCACCGGCGGCGGCAAAAGCATCTGCTACCAGGTGCCCGCCCTTTGCCGTCCCGGCACCGCCGTCATCATCTCACCCCTCATCGCCCTGATGGACGACCAGGTCGCCGCCCTTCGCCAGCTCGGCATCAACGCCGGCGCACTGCACTCCGAAATCGACCAGGCCGAGGCCCGCTCCATCACCCGCGACCTGATCGAGCATCAGCTCGACCTGCTCTACGTCTCGCCCGAACGCCTGCTCAGCAACGGCACCATGGACCGCCTCTCCCGCCTGCCCCTGGCCCTGTTCGCCGTGGACGAGGCGCATTGCGTCTCCGCCTGGGGCCATGAGTTCCGCCCCGAATACCGCGACCTCGCCCGCATCCCCGACATGTTCCCCGGCGTCCCCAGGATCGCGCTGACCGCCACCGCCGACCCCAGAACCCAGCAGGACATCCTCAGCGCGCTCAGGATGGAATCCGCAAAGGTCTTCGTCTCCAGCTTCCACCGCCCCAACCTGCACCTCGCCGCCGCCGCCAAGATCGGCGAAACCGCCCAGCTTCTGGAATTCCTCCAGCGCCACAAGGGCGAGTGCGGCATCGTCTACTGCGGCAGCCGCAACAAAACCGAACGCATGGCCGCCAAACTGAACGAGAAAGGCTTTCCCGCGCTGCCCTTCCACGCCGGCCTCGACCCGCAACTCAAACGCGATTCCCTGGCCCGCTTCCGCTCCGGCGAACCCCTCGTCGTCGTCGCCACCATCGCCTTCGGCATGGGCATCGACCGTCCCGACGTCCGCTTCGTCGTCCATCTCGACATGCCCGACAGCCCCGAGGCCTACTACCAGCAGATCGGCCGCGCGGGGCGCGACGGCGACCCCGCCGACACATTGTTGCTCTACGGCGGCCAGGACGTCGCCCAGGCCCGTCACTGGCTCGCCCAGTCCGCCGCCCCGGACTCCCGCAAGCGCGTCATGCGCACCAAGCTGGAAGAAATGGTCGCCCTCACCGAGGCAGTCACCTGCCGCACCAAATCGTTACTCACCTGTTTCGGCGAAGCCCTCGATACCGAGTGCGGCCACTGCGACAACTGCGACGCCCCGCCAATCACCGCCGACGCCACCACCCAGGCGCAGATGGTGCTCTCCGCCGTCTACCGCACCGATCAGATTTTCGGCGCTGCCCATATCGTTGCTGTGCTGCGCGGCGAAAAGACCGAGGGCGTCATGAAGCACCACCACGACCGCCTGCGCACCTTCGGCGTCGGCGCCGAACACAGCGCCACCTACTGGCGCGCCCTGATCCGCCAGTTGATCGCCCTGCGCGCGCTCGATGTCGACACCCAGGGCCACGGCGGCTTGTTTCTTGTTCAGGACGAAGCCCGCCCGATCCTGCGTGGCGAGGTCCGCGTCACCCTCCGCCAGGACCGCCCCCGCGCCGCCAAGACCGAACGCCCCGACCGAACCCACACCATCGCCGGCCCCGTGCAAGCCGGGACCCCGAACGAAACCGCCGCGCTCTACGAAGCGCTGCGACTCTGGCGCCTCGCCGAGGCCAAAGGCCAGTCCATCCCCCCCTATGTCATCTTCCACGACTCCGTCCTGCGCGACATCGCCGCCCAGCGACCCACCAGTCTGGACGAACTCGCCCAGATCAAAGGCGTCGGCGCCTCCAAACTGGACCGCTACGGTCGCCGCGTCCTCGGCGTGCTGAATACGCCCCTGCCGGAAGGCCTGAAACGCGGATAACCCCTGTTACAACCAAAACGTGTGTAGAGATTCCTTACAGGTGTGTGTCAGCGCGCCCAAAATCGAATTTCTTCTCATTGAAATCAAACGCAAATTCCAAACGGAACAGAATTTGCCTCGACGCAATCAAGCCAAGAACGCGCGACATCAGAAGGACGCTCCCCATCATGAGACCTCGTGGAGAACCCGGCCAGAAACGCGCCGCCTTCCGATGCAAAATAGCCTTGGTCGCCGTATCGGCGGCCTGGTTGGCGGCAGCGCCCGCACAGGCAACCGTGTATACGATTGACCAATCCAGCACGACCCCCGAGGTGAGCGGCGAAAACGCGCCCCTCTCCGATACTGTCAGTGGATCGATCACGACCGACGGGACGCTCGGACCCCTCCAGTCGAGCGACATCATCACTTATAACCTCGACATAACCGATAATCTCAATCCAGCATACGACGTCGACTTGACGCCGGCCAATTCCGGTATCGTTCAGGACGTCGGCAACGGTCTGTCGGCGAGTGCCACCGGACTCTCCTTCGACTTCAGCGACAGTGGCGCTGTCTTCGCGATCCAGGGCACCACATACGGATTCTACTCCGGCTATCAGTATTTCTGTTTCCAGGCCAGCAGCGGCCCCTGCGTTGCCGGCGAAACGATCGTGCCAGACTACTACGCCGTGGATGGCGTGCAAGTGACCGGCTTATCCGGTACCCTGCCGCTCAACCCGCCACCAAGCGGCTCGGTGCCCGAGCCTGCCACGCTGTCACTGGTCGGCCTCGGCCTTGCCGGCATCGGCCTTATGCGGCGACGCAAAACCAGGTAGACCCTAAACCCGGCACGAAACGAATCACACCCGAAGCGGCAGCCGAGCCGTCCGCGTCCAAAAAACGCGTCCGTGTCCCTCGTTCGTCCGCCGCGTTAAAATCTTTGCTTCCCCACGCACCACCAATTCCAGTTGGGTTCACCTCTCGAGGAAAAAAGACCACCAAAGAGACAATTCGTCGCCAGAAATTAACGGTTTATTAATACTCCGTCCGCAAACATGCTCCCGTATTATATCCAAAAAAGGAGTTTATCATGAGCATAAGTGGAATTTCCGCCGCATCGTCGGCAGCATACCTCCAGCAATTGCAGAACGCGGCCCAGTCGAGCACGGCAAACCAGGCCGCAGCTTCACAGACCGCCGCGGCGCAGACCAGTCTCGCAGTTCAACCCCAGGCCGCTTCGACCCAGCGGTCCAGCCAGGTCCATCACCACCACCATCATCGCCGTGGCGGCAGCGAATCGGCTGCCCAATCGACAGACCTGACCCAGGCCGGTACCATGGCAGCCGATACGACAAACCTCCTCGACACCCTGGTTTAGGCGATACGTCGCGACACGTTTGAAGTCGCCGACCGACGCGATCAAGGCCGCTCCGTCTCTCACCTCTGTCATCGACCATAAGCCGGTGTGCAGAAGCCGTGTACGGAGCGGACCGCGCCAAGTAAAACCCTTCGACCGCTTTACGCAACAACCTCCGATCGTCCAACCATCGTCCGTAACGCAGTCCCGACGTCGGAAACCACGCTCGACCAGTCCCCCGCCGACGGCTGGCGGAAAATCCGCATCGAAGGATACCAGGGCGTATCGTCGCGCTGCTCCAGCCAGCGCCAGCAGCCATCGAATCGCGACAACATCCACACCGGAATCCCAAGACCACCGGCCAGGTGCACCATCGATGTATCGACACTGATCAGCAGATCCACCCCGGCAAGCCGAACCGCAGTATCGGCAAAGTCATTCACGCCGTCCATCGCGTCATCGATCGCCGTCTTCAAATCCGCAAGCGCCCTGCGCGCCTCGCCGAACTGAAAGCTGACGAAGCAAACCCCGTCGATATCGAACAGCGGCGCAAGAACGTCAAGGCTCATCGAGCGACGGCCGTCGATACGATTGAGCACCGGCTCAGAAGGCCGCGGATCACCGGCCCAGACCAAACCAACAACGAGACCCGGCCGCCGCGTCAAACCCAGCCGACACCGCTCAAGTATAGGCAAATAGGGCGACGCCGGAATGGTATCGAGACGCAAGTCAAAGACCAGTGGCAGACTTGCCATCGGACAGTGCAGGTCGATCCGCGGCACCGGATCACCGGACGCAATGACCGCGGCGACCCCTTCGACACCGCGCAACAGCCGCACCAGCGGCGCCGGCACCTCCAGCACCACGCGACCGCCGCGCGCAGCCACCAGCGGCGCGAACCGGACAAACTGCAGCGTATCACCCAGTCCCTGTTCCGCATGCAGAAGGATCGTCTTTCCACCGACATCCTCACCCCGCCAGGCCGGGACACCAAGATCGAGACGTTCCTGCTGACTGTCGCGCCAGCGCCATTCGTATTGCCGCCAGCCGCCGGCGTAATCGCCGCTTTTCAGACAAGCCAGAGCCTGTCCAAACTGCGCCTTCGCATAGCTGCCAGATGCTTCGATCGCCTTGTCGTAGGCCGCCACCGCCTCGGCGCTGCGGTTCAGGTTCAGCAGCGCGTGGCCGAGATTGTTATACGCAACGATACTGCCCGGATCGAGTTTCACGGCGGTCTGGCCGGCCGCACACGCCTCATCGAAACGGCCAGCCTCCGACAACGCCCCACTCAGATCAGCGTAGTAGTCAGCTCTTGTGCTACAGTCACGAATTGCCGCCATATAGGCGTCGATCGCTGACCCGGTTGCGCCGGCCGCATGCAGGGATCTGGCATAGCGATGCCGCGCATCCGCCCGCGTGGCATCCAGCGCGAAGCAACCGGCGTAACAGGTGGCGGCGTCCTCATATCGGCCAAGCGCGTAAAATACCATGCCAACTGCGAAATGAGCGTTGGGTGTCGGCGGCATGGTCGTAATAGCGGCGGAAATCACACTCACCGCATCGTCGGGGCATCCAAGCTTCGCGAGGCACAATGCAAGCCAGACCCGATGTTCAAGCCGGGGATCGAGCGCGACCGCCCGCTGCAGCGGTGCCAGGCCGATGGCCGGGTGGCCCGCGAACACTGCGATCTGGCCAAGCATGCCAAGGGCCCGTGGATGGTCGGCATAGTCAGCGAGGATCGTTCTGATGCCGTCAAAAGCCTGCCGCGCCCGGCCCGCTGCCAGATCGACCGCGGCGGCATCGATCAGCGCGGCGATCGCCGCCACCTCCGCCGCGTCCATGGTCTGGTGAATACTGGCAGTTCGGCTGGGCGCGTCAAATCGGACCGAGCGGAGACCTGCCGTCAAGATCTGTGCCTCGGACTCGGCCTCCTCCCCTGCATGCGTCCCGCTCGGATTCAGGCGACGCCGTGTTCCGCATGGTCCTCCCGCTTCGTGCAAGCGCAATCCATCCACATGAGAAACGAGCGCGCCCTCGGCAAGATGCGCCAGCGCCGGATCGGCCGCGAAAAATGCGAAATCCGCGGCATAAAAATCGCGCACCAGCGCGCGTATTTTCGCCGACGCCAGCACATGCGTCAGATCCAGTCGCGACCGGTTATCGTGCGGCACTGCGTGCGGCGGCAGCCCCAGGCTCGCCAAACCGGATTGTGTGAACGCGCCCTGATCATCCATCGGCAGGATATGTCCGGGCACGCGCGTCCCGTTGAACAGAACAAACCACACCTGCGGAGAGAAATGGACGAAGCGATGGTCCGCCCGTATCATCTCCAGGCGCAGGATTCTCTGAAGAAATATTTCGACAACCGCCACCTGCTGCTCAGGTTGCATGCTCAGCAGCGGCAGGTCCGGACAATAGGTCTTGAAATGCTGATCCAGTGCCGAGACAAATCGCCGATAGGGATCACGGACAAAGACCAGTGAACGATAGGTCAGCGCCGCCTCGAGCACCGCAGGAAAAAGCAACGAGATTTCCCACAGCCGAAGATGGGCGAAATCCATTCGATGATCGAAGGGTGGCCGCTGGAGGATGCCATGCAGCGGACAAGCATCGTCATGATAGGGTGCCAGTATGGCACGCAGGCTCATACCCGCCGTCTTCGGATTGTGAAAGAAGATGAACCTGCGACGGTGTGAGATGATCATAGTGTCGTGCAGGCATAACCGGCCCTGCACCGATCGGTCCGTCGCGGTTCGGTTAAACCGCCGCCGATTGCGATGTTCGCGACTCGTTCTACGCATGAACAACCTGTCGAAGCCTCAACAGACATAACAGTAATGCTCATTTTGAGCTCGTGTCGCTTTTCAACAGACACACGTTTAGCCGCCAGCTTCTTAACCAAATCTTAACGGGACGTAACAAATTGTATTTGAACAATCAAACCGCGTAACAGCTTTGCCATTGCGAGCCGCCGCTTGGCGGCGTGGCAATCCAGGACCGCGCGACGGACAGCGCGGCCTTCTCCAAGGGCCGGTTGGCCGCCGCCACAAGCCTCCTGTGTCAAAAACCTCGATTGGGACTTCCCAGGGTCGATTCGCAGTGGTGTGACCGCCGTAGCCCCCAAAACCCCCTCCGTGCCCTCCGAGGCCCTCGTTCTTCCTCCGTGTTAAAATCCTTCTCTTCATTGACCCCCCAACCCTCAAACCCCAACATTCACCACCTGAACCCGCCGGTTCCGAGCCTCCGGCGTCTGATCCGGCGTCGGCACCAGCGGATGCTCCGATCCCAGCCCGACCGGCGTCACCCGGTTGCTCTCGATCCCGAACTTCTGCTCGATATAGGCCGCCACAGCCCCCGCCCGCCGTTCCGACAGGGCCTGGTTATACGCCTTCGACCCCACCGTGTCGGTGTGGCCCTCGATCCGGAAGTGATAGCTCGCCAGCGCCTGACTGCTCAGCGCCTTGCCAAGCTCATCCAGCGTCAGCATCGCCTGCGGCGTCAGTTCCGCCGAACCGGTGGCAAACTGCACGTCCAGCGAAGCCGATGGGGCCGGTGCCCCCGCCGACGTCTCGGCCGCCCCCAGCCGGTGCAGCCCACGCGTGGCACCCTCTTGCGCCGTCCCGGTGGCCGGATCGAGCGACTTGATCAACTCATCCGCCTTCGGATTGGGCTGCCCCCATCCCGGCGACGCCAGAGCCAGTGAAGCCGCCACAACAACTGCCGAAGCATAGGTCCTGAACATGGTTTTCTCCCGGGATCGATCTCAACTGCGACCATAGAAGCACAGACGCAAACGCCAAAACTGCGACCCCGGTCACATGCTGCGCACGAAATGTCCGCCAGCCATCATAACGCAGGCGCCACCCCGGTCCCACACCAAGCTAGGAAATAAGTCTTTACACAACACTACAACCCAGGCTAGAACCCCGACCACCCAACCAAAGCCGGACCGCATGACCGAGACCCTCCAAGCCCCGCCGCAGGCAACCCCGGACAGCGGCATCAGCCCGAACCACATCGTGCTCAACCTTGGCGTCACACTGCTCGCGCCGATGTTCCTCATCGCCAGCGGCGGCGACATCGAGCTCGCCCGCCAGGCCGCCGCCAGCACCATCACCGCCTACGGCGCGCGCAACCACGCCGACCTCATCGCCATTTCCCAGATCATCGGCTGCAGCCTGACCGCGCTGGCCTCCATGAGCCTGTCCATGCAGGACACGCTGTCGCTGTCGATGATGCTGCGCCTGCGCACCAACGCCAACGCCATGATGCGCAACGGCGAGCGCACCACCCGCTCCCGCAAGGACTTCGTTCCCAGCACTGTCCCCGCCGAAACCGTCGCCGAAGACCCCCGCTTCCAGGAGGCGAATATCCTCGCCGAGGTCGCCGCCACCCGCCAGCGCCTCGCCCGGACCCAGCCCCCAGCGCCCCCGGCCGAACCCGAACCCCCGCCCGCACCGGAAAGAACCCCCGCCCAACCCCCGAACGCGGAGCTCGACCGTAGGTGGGCCGCCGCCATGGCCGACGTCGCCGGCGAATTCGCCGCCGCCATCCCCGATCTGCCTCCCCTCGAACGCAAGGCGGCGACGATCAGAGCCGCCGCGCTCAACACCGCCGCCAACGCCCTGCTCACCGGCGATATCCCGCCCGACGTCATCCCGTTCAATCTCGCCGAGATGATGCGCCCCAACCCCGCCTGAC
>Ga0182012_10000655_pt1 | contig 38209 bp, 39 predicted proteins | sample 612S2SmetaG_FD_120486 | JGI IMG/M metagenome (GOLD analysis project Ga0182012, IMG submission 120486) | Permafrost microbial communities from Stordalen Mire, Sweden - 612S2S metaG | ecosystem: Environmental > Terrestrial > Soil > Wetlands > Permafrost | place: Sweden: Stordalen | collected...
AATGACCGTCTCTTTCTGAGACTGGATGGCCCGCGGGGTGAACGCCTTGTTGAGCAGGCTGCGCATGTGCCGGTGGTCGGGTGGGTCCATGAAGATGATCGACTTCTGCGGAACATCACCGGATCGCACCATCGCCAGGTCGCAACCGCGCGCCGACGAGTAGCTTTCGAAGTCCTTGAACGCGGCAGCCACGTCCTCATGGCGAGTCAGGGCGTAGAAGTCTTCCTTCTCGTCGTAATAAAGCGGCGCGTCCTCCCGCATCCGTCGATATATGTCGAACGGGTTCTCGTAGTACTCCTCGGAGAACGGATCGAAAACGACCTTCGGTTTTGTCACTGCGTCCTCCTCGGGGGCGATGGACGGATGCGGGCTGGCACCGTTACGACTGAATGCTCGACTGTAATGCTAACGGTAGCGGTTTCAACGCGAACCGAAAAGATGCAGGAGGAATCCGCCCAGCTCCGATGTATCCGACTCTCATCGGGGGTGCCCCATCAGGTTCAGCGTGGCGTCGGCCGCGTCGAGTACCGCCCCGCCCTGCGTCCCGGCCTTATCGGCCAGGTCGACGACCAGCCGAACATCCTTCTGCAGCAGCGTTCCCGCCACGCCGGCAAGGTTCTCCAGGCCGCCGATCCCGCCGAGGGCGTTTAGCGCGAAGCTGCTCCCACTGCTGCGCGAGACCACTTCGGTGAGACGATCCGGGGAGACGCCGAGGGACTTGGCCAGCGAAAGGGCGGTGGCCGCCGTGCCCAGGTTGGCGGTGAACAGCAGGTTGTTGAGCAGCTTGGTGGTTTGGCCCGAGCCAAGCTCGCCGAGGTGGACGACCGGATCGGCGTAGGTGTCGAATACCGGGCGGCAGCGGTCGACAACGTCGGCGTCACCACCCACCATTACCAGCAGGCGGCCCTCCGATGCCGCGGGTCCACCGCCACTCACCGGTGCATCGATGACGGAAACACCCTGGGCGCCGGCCTTCTTCGCGAGCTCCCGGCAGGTGTTGGGGTGCACGGTGCTGTGCACGGCGATTACGCCGCCTGGCTTCAGCCCCGCCAGCACTCCGTGCTCGCCCTCGGTGAGTTCGTCGATATCGTCGCCACCAACGACGCACAGGCACACCAGGTCGCTATCGGCGGCGAGTTCGGCGGGTGATCCGGCAACCTTCGCGGTGGTGTCCGCGAACGGCGCCAGCGTCTCGGGTCTGCGCGCCCACAGCGTCGTCGGGTGGTGGCCCTCGATGATCCGCCTCGCCATGGGTGCGCCTTGACTGCCCAACCCGATGAATCCGACTTTCAACGGGCGGCCTCTTCTGCAGTCGAGGCCGCGATGCACTCTTCCGCGAACGAAAAAACCTTCGCGTGGTAGTCGGCGGCGGAATGTCCAAGGCTGATGTTGTGCCCCGCCTCGGGTTGTCTGTTGATGGTGAACCGCGGCGAGCCGGAGAACGATGCGGCGATCTCGGTCATCGCCGCAGCATCGCTCTGCCAGACCCTTTCGTACTCCGCGATGCTGAACTGCACCGGGACGCGCACGGCGGGGGCAAGCGCCGGGAAGGTCTCCCGGGCCCAGTCCGACACCATCTGATCCTCGTAAGCCGGAGCCGACGGAGAAACCGTCACCCCGGTGAGGAGCTCGGGCGGATACAGCCGCTCCGGGTGCCACAGCAACTCGCGCAGGCCCGACGGGCGGTGGTCCCGGGTCGCCGCTTTCAGTATTTCGCGCGCTTCCGGGTGATAGTGCCGGCCCGTGCCCGCCAATTCGACGCCGAGCAGATCAGCACCGCGTTCATCGGCGGCCATCCGCATCGCCAGTTCACACCCGCCCGAGTGGCCCACCACGAATAATCCGGCGCCGCGCGGTTGTTGCCCGAGGATGCGATCCACCACGCCATAAGCGAGATCGACCCGCTGTTCGGGCCGGGTCGTCGCCTCCGGATACGCAGCGGAACTGCCATAGCCGGGCCGGTCGAGGGCCACCACCGTGAATCCGCGGGCGGCACCGGTCCGGAGCAGGGAAAGCGGGGGGTGGCCCGGACAGTCGAAATACATCGCGGTGGTGCCGCCGCCGTGGATGGCCACGATCACGGCCTTGGAGTCTTCGGGGTGCTTGGGTTCGGCGACCCACGCCGACATCGGCACACCGGCCACGATCACCACTCTGGGGACGGGAACCGGCAGGTTCATCTATCGACTCGCAACAGGAGCACGCCGCTGGGAGTGAGGCCGCCGCTGCTGACCACGCCGACGCGGGCGTCGGCGACCTGGCGGTCGCCCGCCTCGCCGCGCAACTGGCTGACGGCCTCGTGCAACAGGCCCATGCCGTGGGTGCGGCCATGCGAGAGCTGGCCGCCGTGGGTGTTGAGCGGTAGCTGGCCATCGCGGGCGATGTTCTTGCCGCCGTCCAGGAAGTCTTTGGCCTCGCCGATCCCGCAGAATCCCAGCGCCTCAATCCAGGACAGGCAGTTGAAGGTGAACCCGTCGTAGAGCTCGGCGATGTCGACGTCGGCAGGTGTCAGCGAGGTGCGCGTCCACATGTGCGCGGCCTGGCCCAGCACCTGTGGTTCGTGCGTCAAGGTGCTCTGGTCCCAGTCGAGGCGCTCGATGATCTGCGTGCCGACCGCCTCCACATAAACGGGCGGCTTGGGCATATCGCGCGCGGCGTCTACTGCGGACACGATGACCGCGATCGCAGCGTCACAGGGCACGTCACAGTCGTACAACCCGAAGGGGGTGGTAATCGGCCGCGCGCTGAGGTAGTCATCCATCGTCATCGGGGAGCGGTAGATGGCGGTGGGGTTCAGTTCGGCGTTCGCCCGCTGGTTCAACGCTATCCAGCCCAAAGTCTCTTTGGTGGTGCCGTAGCGGTGAAAGTGCCGCTGCGCGTTCATCGCCAAGGTGTGGGCCGCCGAAGTGGCGCCGAAGGGCATCTGCCAGCCGGACATCCTGCCCGCTGAAGCATGGGCCGGGGTGATCTTGCCCTGCTTCATTAGCTCGCTGTGGGTGGCTTCCCACAGCGTCCGGAAGCACAGCACGTGACGCGCCAGCCCGCAGGCGATCGCAAGCATCGCGGAGATCACCGAACCTCCGGGGCCGAACGTCTCCATGGTGCCGTTGTGCCATGTCGGCCGAATTCCGAGCGCGGCCTCCAGGGCGGTGACGCCGCCTTCCCCCATGCCGGCGACGTTGAGCGGGCCCGGATAGGTTGACAGGCCGTCGATGTCGGCGAAAGTCAGCCCGGCGTCGGCGATCGCCGCCTCGCACGCGTCGATGGTCAGCGACAGCGGCGGCAACATCAACCGGCGGCCGAGCGTCGACATGCCGATCCCCGTGAGGGCGGACGTGTCCTCGAATTTCTCCGTGGTCAGCATGGGCCGCACGTGTTCGGCGAAGCGTTCCGGCGCGATTTCGTCGGCCGGCAGGGGGCTGCGCTCGGCGTCCGCTATCGGTCGGAACAAGGGAAACCACACGTCCTCGACCTGCTCGAAGACGACCTCGACCTGCTGGCCGAGATCGAGCGCTTCGTACTCACTAGGGTCGGACACCACGACGTTGGTGGTCAGCCGCACGCGGGGATCTTCCGCGATCGCCACCTCGGCGATCACGTACGGCGCCGGCAGCCCCGGCAGGCTGAAGCGCTGGTTCAGCGTGAACCCAGCGAGTGTCGCTTGGCCGGAGACGGCCCGGATGCCGATGTCGCGGGAGCGGCAGTAGCGGCACACCGGCGCCGGCGGATGGATCAGCGCGTCGCAGGCCTTACATTCCTGAAACCGCAAAGTTCCGTCAGCACCCGAAGTCCAGAAGAATTCGTTCTCCTGCGTGATCAGGGGCAGCGGGCGAGCGGGCGCAGCCGTTGTCAACGGGTGAACCCCCACTCGGCCTCGTTCCCCTCGGTTTTCAGATGCGCGCCGGGGTCCTCGTCGGTCGCGGAATGTGGCGGTACGACGTCTGGCCGCCGCTCGCTGAGTTCCATGATGGCGTGCACCGGACAGTCCAGTAGCGCGCGTAGGACCGCATCGTGATCCTGTTCGGGGACATTGCCGTCGCCGATCAGCGACGCGTACCCCCAGTCATCGAGCGAGAAATAGGCGGGCGCGTGCCGGGCGCAGATGCCGAACCCGTCGCAGAGGGTGCGGTCGAGGCGGATTCTCATGTTCTCGGTCACGCGGGGACCACCGCCAGCACCTCGTACGGACGATCGGCGTGGAAGGCGCCGTCACGGCAGTCGGGGCAGGCGCCGCCCAGGTGGCGGACCACCTCATCGGGAAACTGATCCAGCAGACTGGCCGCCACATTGCAGGCGGCGTCCAGCGTCGCGCAGGCTCCGCGTCCGCGCAACACGACCGACCAGCGGCGCAACCGGTCGACATCCTCCGTCGTCGCTGCGCCGTCGCGCAACGCGCCGGCGGCAGCGGCCATGGCGGCGGTTCCGTTGAAGCAAGACCCGCACTGCCCCGCGTTTTCCCGGTCGAAGTAGGCCAGCACCGATGCCGCGACCGCGACGGGGCAGTCGTCGGTGATCAGCGAGATCGCCCCGCAGCCCAGCCCGCTGCCGAGGCCACGCATCGTCTCGTGGTCCAAGGTTGTCTGCAGCACAGCCTGATTGAGGAAGCCGGCGAAATACCCGCCCATCAGCGCGCCCCGCACCCGATCTGGCGAAACACCGTGCAGCGCGAGCAGTTCAGTGAACGTGAATCCGTGCGGCAGCTCGTAGAGAACGGGCGGGCGACCGGCTCCGGTGATGGTCGCCAAGAACGTGCCGGGCGAAAGGGCCGTGCCCTGCGAGCGGAACTCGGCGGCACCATGTCGATGTAGGTAAGCCAGATTGGCCAGCGTCTCGACATTGCTCACCAGGGTCGGTCGCCCGCCGACGCCGGACTCGAAGGGGCGCGGCGGCTTGTCCGTCGGCTTGGTGATGCCCTCGTTGATCGACCGGACCGCGGCGGTCTCTTCGCCGGCCACATACCCGGGCTGCACCGTCACCACGTCGACCGTGATGCCGCCGAGGGTCTCGGAGTCGAGTTCGCTCAGCGCGGCCTCGATGCTGCCGGCCGATTCGGTGTCGGACACGTAGACGTAGGCGCGGTCGGCGACCACGATCGCCGCCGCCAGCCGCAGTCCGTCGAGAATCAGGTGCGGCCGATTGCGCAGCAGCCAGCGGTCTTTCACCGAAGCGGGTTCGCCCTCTTCGCCATTCGCGATCACGAAGGCGCCTCCTGCAAGGTGGCCGTTATCGCGCACCGAACGTAACTTCACCGCGAGGGGAAAGGCGGCACCGCCGCGGCCGAGCAGTCCGCTGGATTCGACTTTGCCCAGCAATTCGTCGGCGCCGGCCAGCGTCTGGTAGCCACCGAGCTGCCGATACGCGGCCAGGTCCTCGCGCCGGCCGGGTTGCCCGCCCAGCATCCGGGCTTCGCCGCCGGGTGAGGTGGCTGTGGTGATCATCGTGGCTCCGTCTTAGTTAGGCTTGCGCGCATGCGAACTGCGGTGGTGCGCGTCAACGTCGACCCCGACAGCCTGCTTACACCCGCGCAGCTACGAGACGGCATGGCAGCGCTCCTCGAGATCACGGGGGAGGCCGACATCGACGTGATCGAAAACGACCTCACGACCATGCCCGCACGCCGTCGCGAGGTCGAACTGCTGATCGCGGGCGAAAACGGCGACACGGCCAAGGGGTCCGCGATTGAGTTGTGCGCCAAGGTGTTCGGAACCACCCCGGTTCCCGGCGTGGTCACGTTCATCAGCCGGGGCACCGACGACGACGCCCACGGAGTGCTCTCGGCTTTCGGACTTACCGGCGAAATTACCCGCGCGCCCGGCGATGACGGCTACGACATCGTCTACGTGACGCTTAGCGAGGAGGACCTCGAACGGGTTCCGGAAAGCCGCGTCCACACGGCGCTGGAGGCGTCGCTCAACTGCGAGGTCCACATTCGCACCAGGTGAACGCATTACGAGCCTAAAAAGTCCAGGATCGCGGGTGCCGCCTGCACCCAGGTGTCGAACATGTTGAAGTGCTTGACCTTGCCCGCTGCGCGTTCTTCGGAGGCGCGCTCCCACGCGTCCTCCGGCCATGGCGGATCGATCAGCTTCGAACCCTTGATCAGGCAACTGACTTCCAGCGACGTCCGCTTGGGGTGATCTAAGTCGTTCTCGCCGCCGCGGATGATCAGCGTGGGAATCTTGATGCGGTCGAACATTTCGTCGTCGACGCCGGGGATGGTCTGTCCCGGCTTGGACACGAACGCGTTGAGCCACCGCAGCATCAGCTTCAGGAAATCGTCCTTGTCGAATTCGAGGAACCGCTTCTTGTTCGCCGGGTTCTCCTCGATGCGCTCGCGCCATTCCTGTACGTTCACGACGCCGTCCATGCCGGTGCCGCGCACCGCCAGAATGCTTGGGATGATGTAGAAGGAACCCAGGACGAACGAGCCGTAAACTCCGCCGACGATGTTCCACACCACCAGCTTCTCGACCAGTTCCGGGTAGAGCATCGTGGTGAGCATGGAATCCCTTGCCCCACCAGAGCCCCCGGCGAAGATGCACCGTTTGACCCCGAGCGCGCCCAACAGCCCGCGCAGGGTCTCGGCGCGCATGTGCGACTCACTTTGGCCGTAGAACTGCACATCGGAGGCGCCGCAATTCGGCCGGTCCCACAGCAGCACCCGGTAGCCGCCGGCCACCAGCGCCTCAGCCAGGGGTCGCAGGCCGGGGATCTCCTTGCTGAACCGGCCGCCGGGCGTCAGGACAATGAGATCGCCTGATTCACCAAGGATTTCGTAGACAACGTTTCCGCCGTTTACCTCGATAGAAGGCACCGATTCTCCTGTCGTGTCACGCCATCACCAGCACGTCGTCGCCGACGACACGCACCGGGTAGGTGCGGATGCTCCATTCCGGCTTGACCGCGGTCGTGCCGGTCGCCAGTTCGAAACCCCATTGATGCCAGGGGCAGTAGATGTATTCCAGATCCCGAACCATGATCGCGTCACCGGCGGCGGTTTCGTCCACGACGGTGCGGCCCCTGGGGCGCCCCGAGCAAAGCGGCCCACCCTGGTGCGGGCAGTAGTTCGCTATCGCGTGGAAGGTGCCGTTCACGTTGTAGACGCCCACGCCGTGCCGACCGATCGGCACCAGCTTGTGACTACCCGGCGGAATCTCGTCCACCGTCGCGACAACATGCTCGCGGCCCTGAGCGAGGCGGGGCTGGGGCCGTTCCGTGGTTGCGCGTCTTTCTTCAGAAGCCAATTCGTCAGGAGCCAATTCAGAGCACCCGGACCTGACCCTCAAGGACGGGAACCGTCTCGGGAAGGTGGTAGGTCGCGATGCCGTTTTTGTACATCACCGCGTCGCGGGCGGCCTTAGGGAGATGCTTGACCAACCAGCGTGGGTCGTCGAACGTCCAGTGCGGGTAGTCAGAGGAGTAGAGCAGGATCTTGTCGCACTCCATCCACTCCAGCGCGCGGGTCAACTCGGTCTTGTCCTCCGGGAAGTCCAGCGGCTGCGTGGTGAACTTGATGTGGTCCTTGACGTAGTCGGACGGCTTGCGCTTGATGTCCATCCACGATTTCCGTGCTTCGTAAATCGCGTCCATCCGCCACATCAGCGGCAGGATCCAGTTGAAGGCGTGCTCCACCAGTACGATCCGCAGTGTCGGGAACCGGTCGAAGACGCCATCGAAGATCAGGCTCATCACCTGGTTTGCGGCCAGCAAGGAGTACGTCACCATGAAATCGTGGTTGTAGCTGGGGAAGCCAACCGGGGGCATGGGCAGCTCGTCGAAGTGGCTGCGGGACAAGTGACAGCTCACCGTGATGTCGTGCTTGGTGGCCGCGGCCCAGATCGGGTCGTACTTCGGGTCGCCCCATGACGGACGCGGCTCGGCCTTGATCAGGATCTGCGCCATGTAGGGATGCCCGGCCCAGCGCTCGATCTCGCGAACGCTCGCTTCCGGTTCCTCGATGGCGGCACAGATCGAACCGCGCCAGCGCTCGTGCCAGTTGTTGTGGCTGTCCAGCCAATGGTTGGCCTGCCAATCGTTCAGGGCTACCGACATCGCGTGCTGTGCCCCAGGCACCCGCGCCGGGTACGCGGCGGGTTCCAGGATGCAGATGTCCGCGCCGGCCTCCATGATCAGCTGCCTTAACGCCATGTCCGGGTCGCTGCCGGGGAACTCGCCGCCGGGGGGAAAGGTGTCCAGGCGCATTGCGTACGCGTGCGCGTAGTCGGGAGCGTCGTAGTAGATCTGGTCGCCCACATTGCGAGCGAGAAAGTATTTGCTGCGCCACGGTTCCGGGATGTACTGGGTGAGCTCGCCCCGTTTGGGCGTTGGGTGGACATCCGAGTCGACGCACCGCACGGCTATGCGCTCGGCGGCGGGAACCCGTTCCTGCGTGTGAGTCAGTGTCATGTTGACCTCCTCGGTTTGCCTAACTTCTATTCTGCGACTAGCCCGTCGCCAGGTCGACCGAAACGTCAATCCCGTACAAGTTGGCCGCATTGCGCCAGCACAGTTTCTCGCGTTGTTCGGTCGACAGCGCTCTGGGCAACTTGTCAACATCAGCGCACTGCCAGTGCGGATAGCTCGAGCCGAACATCACCATGTCCTCTTTGCCGGTGAAGCTGAACCATTCCCCGGCGAATTCCGCGTCGCCGGGCCCGTCGAGGCTGCCTTGGACGAAATACACATGACCCGGCAGGTAGTCGCTCGGCATCTTCGGCGCCCACGGCGTTTGCTCGAGGTGCGGCCGGCCGAAGCAGTCCATCCGCCAAATGAACGGCGTCAGCAGGTCGGCGCCCCCGTCAGCGAAGACGAACCTCAGCGCTGGCAGCCGTTCGAACACCCCCTCGGCAATCATGTTCATCAGGTGATAGAGGTAGTTCAGCGCCATGAAGCTGACGTACTGCTCGTAGGTGTGGGTGTTCCCGGATGGCGTCGGGGTGAAGCCGATGCCCGAGCCGACTTCGATGTGCACGGCCACCGGCAAGTTCGCGTCGACCGCCGCTTCCCACAGTGGCCAGAACTGCGGTTTGCCATAGAGTTCGCGCGATTGCAGGGGGACGCCGATCTGCACCACGCGCGGATGGTCTTTGTACTTCTCGATCTCACGGAGCGCGCCGGCGATGTCGTCGGGATTCACCCGGATGGTGCCGCGGAACCGGTCGCCGAACTCATCGGAATCCAGCCAGCGCGACACCATCATCTCGTTGTGTGCGGCATGCAGCGCGGTGCCGAGGTGCCGGTCCGGCATGATCCCGCGGCCGGCCGGGTGCAGGATCGCGATATCGACTCCGCGCTTTGAAAACAGTTCGTTGGCAACGAATTCGGGATCCGAACCGGGATACTGGCCGTCCAGCCCCTCGGTGTTCGGTGCGTACTCGCCGCCGGGCGCCCCGTACCAGTCCATCTCGTAGTCGGGGAAGCCGCGGCTTTTGAACGGCTCACGCAAGGTGGCGCGTAGGTCCCTGTTGGACGGAAAGAAGATGTGCACGCTGGCGTCGATCAGGGGCGTCCGCGTTCCGTCAGCGTGTTGGATCACCAAAGCCACCCTTCGGCGGTAGCGGCCGAGGTAAGCCGAACCGAGTCATAATGTAGACAATCTAACATTCTGGTCGGCTGCCAATCAATGAGGTTTCGGTAAGCATCTCAATTAGTCATCGGGCCTGGTAGTCATCTATTTTGCCAGTCAGCGCGCAAGTGTCGTTCTTTATTATGGATAATATCATTCTCTGGATTGCCGGCGGGAGCGGCGCGGGTTGGTGAGGTTGCCGCGGCGGACTAAAAATCAGACGAGGACGACGTTCTACGGTGGCCAGCACTGCGGAGCTGATTTCAAGTCCCCGGTTGGTAGGTGTCGCGGTCGACTGCCTTCTCCTTCGCGATCAGGGTCATTTGCGGCCAGCTAAGCTCCCAGGATGGCACTGCCCGGCCTAGTGCTGGTACACGGTGGCGCGCACGCCGCCGATTGCTGGGATCCCACGGTCACGGAATTGGCGAGACAGGCACCGGAACTGTGTGTTCTCGCGGTGGACCTCCCCGGCCGCGCCGCCAAGCCGGCGAATCTGGCGAGCATCCATATCGCCGACTTCGTGAACTCTGTGGTCGCCGACGTCGACGCTGCGGGATTCAATGACGTTGTCGTCGTCGGGCATTCGATGGCCGGATTGACCGCGCCCGGTGTCGTCGCAAAGCTCGGGGCGGGGCGGGTGCGCGAGCTGATCCTGATCGCTGCGTTCGTCCCACCCCAGGGATTGTCGGTGGTGGACACGCTCGGTGGGCCGCTGGCCCCGCTGGCACGGTCGGTGCGCTGGCTCCACATGTCGTCGATACCCAGGCCATTGGCGCGATTCGCCTTCTGCAACCGTATGACGCGCGCCCAGCGCGAGTTCGCGCTTGCGCGGCTATACGGCGAGGCGATCAACGTCATCGTCGAGCCGGTCGACCGCAGTGACCTGCCGGGGGACGTGCCCCGGACGTGGATCATGACGCTGCGCGATCGAGCGCTGTCCACGCGACAGCAGCGGTTCGCGATCGAATCGCTCGGCGGCGTCGACACCATGATCTGCGTCGACAGTTGCCACAGCGTGATGATCTCCCAGCCGAACTGGCTGGCTATGAGACTGGCCGAACGATGCCGGCTGCGTGCCCGCGGCTAGCTGACCTTTGGACCTTTCGGCGTTTCAACGGGCCCAGAGTGGCTACGGCGATTGCTTCAGCGCCGCAACGGTTTCCAGGTCGTCAAGCGCGTCGACGCTTCGTCGCAGGCCTTCAATAGAGATGTCTTCGACCTGCATCCCCCCAATCCCGCGGTGATCAGCGTTGCGGTGTATGCGTACAGCCCGCCTTGCCGGTACCGCGGCCACGCGGTAGTTGTCAGCGATGAACCGACCGTTCTCCACGGGGATGGGTGCTGCGTTCGGAGAGTCGCTTGATCTAGGTTTTCATCAACGAGCTCGTCGTTAGTGACGTGGCGTCACCCGACGGGGTGTAGGGCCATCCGAGCGGCGCTCGACCGGCATGCACTGTCTCGGTAGCCGAGGCCCGAACATGGAATGGGGTCGGCGCGACCCACCGCGATTGGTCAAGGCGGGCCCTTGACGAAGCCATGCGAACGATCGTTATCATGAGTGGGCCATTTGATGAGACCGACGTCACACCAGAGTTGTACCAATCACGAGGAGTCGCACTGGCCCGACATCCGGCCGAACGGCTGAGGAAGCGAACGGTGTGCCGACCTCGAAGCCCCGTCGCTCGCTGATGGTCGCTTCATCGCCACTAACTCCACAACGACTGCGACGGTGGTGCGCGCCCGCCTAGCGACCCCACCCAGCCAAGGCCGGTGTGCGAAGCGACGGGCGCCTCGACTGGTGCTAACTAAGTCCAAACCTCAACGATCGAAGGGAAAACAATGTCTGAGGGTCGAAGTTTATTCTCCGAACGGAGCCAGCGCGCCATCTTGTGGTGGGGTATCGCACTCGCCATCGTCTATATTTTTGCGTTCGCTTTCCTGCTGCAACAGGTTCCCCTGAAGAATCCCGAATGGAGCGCCGACCAGGTGGCCCAGTGGTACGTGCACAACCAAGGCAAGATCAAACTCGGTGCCGTCCTGACCAGCTGGACAGGTGCTTTCATGATGCCGATCCTGGCGGTGGTCGCCGTTCAGATGGCCCGAGTCGAGACTGGCGGATGGAAAATATGGAGTGCGCTGTCGCTGGTCAGCGGTGCAATGATGTCGCTATTCCTAATGCTCCCGCCGATGTTCTGGGGTGTAGCGGCATACACGGCCCCTCGCAAGGACCCCGAAGTCACCACGCTGATGCACGAATTGGCGTCGTTAACGATGACGACGACCGACCAGTTCTACATTTTCCTGTGGATCGGCGTCACTGTCATCGCGCTGCGCCCGGCCACTCAACTCGTCAAGAACAACCCATTTCCGCGATGGTGGGGCTACACCTCGCTGTGGATAACCATCATGTTCGAGGCGGGCGCGATCGCGTTCATACCACGTCGCGGCCCGTTTGCCTGGAATGGGCTCCTGGTGTTCTGGTCGCCGCTGATTTTGTTCTCGGTATGGATCACGATTCAGAGTTGGTTGGTTTTCCGCGCGCTGCGTGGCCAGCGAGCTGAACCGGACCCCCAGCCCACCCTGGCGGCAGAGAACGCCACAGTTTTCTAGTGCCGGTTGATCGAAGCCGGCGGCTTGGCCGACAGGACTGCGTCAGTCGGGACGCCCGGTGATGCCGTGGGTGATCATCATGGTCATCTCCTTGACCATCCTGGCTTGGCTGGGGCGGCGGACGTCGGCGGGTACCGTCCAGTCTTCGAGGATCGCCGTGCCGATGACCATGGCGGCCACCGAGGTGATCGTCGCGGGCGGGTCCAAGTGGGTCAGGTGGTGCTCGTCAGCGATCTCCAAGCCGACCTCCTGGACGGCTCGGAGGCCCTGGCGGATTCGGGTGCTGATGGCGACGGCGGATCCGTGCAAGTCGTTGTTGGGGTCTGCGCGAGCCTCCATGAGTTCCTGGAACAGCCTGCGGTCCCGGCGAACCAGCGTGAACAGACCGTTGACAAGGCTTTCGGCGAGGTCCTGAACTGAGGATTCGGTGGAAAACTCGCGCCATGAGGTTATCCAGTGATCGATGAACTCGGTAAATGGTTCCAGAACGGTCATCTCGAACAGGTCCGCCTTGGAGCCGAAATGACGGTACAGAGTGGGCTCGGCGATTGCGGCCAAACGACAGATCTCTTTGGTCGTCGTCGCTCGGTAGCCTTTCTCGGCGAAGAGCCTGTGGGCCGCAGCGAGCGTTCGGGCCCGCGCGCGATAGCGCCAAGCCGGCTTCTTTTGTGAATCTGGCTGCATAGCAGAACATTCTAGATAGACATCGAGCGAACTGGGCGGCATCCGCAACCATCTGCAAGTGCCGCTTGCATATTTGAGTTGCGCTGCCTCATAATGTAAGTGCCACTTTCAAGAGGTTGGAAGTCCATCGCGCCGTGAAGGGACGAGACGTGGCGACGATCCAGCATGACGAGCTCGCTTCCGGAGGGCTGCGCCCCCACCTGCAGGCTCGCCGGCCGCGTCCGGTCCTGTGGTGGTCGAGCGCGGGGTTCGTGCTGCTTGCCTTTCAGGTCTTCGTCCTGGCCAAGTGGGCACTCGGACCGAACTTCAAGTCCACCGACCCCGGGCCCGACGCACTCCCGGCATGGGAGTCAGTGGTGTTCACTGCGTTGCAGATCGCCGTCCCAGTCGCTGCGGTGGTATTGCTTTATCTCTGGGTGATCCGGCCGCGGCGCCGACACGGACACCTCACCACAGACGCGATGATCGCACTTGCGGCATCGACGGTGTTCTTCTGGGACCTGGTCATGAACTACACGTCGATGACCCTGTTCTATAACTCGCACCTCATCAACCAACGAAATCTCATTGCGCCGCGCTCGACCTGGACTCCCGGCGTGGTTCCGGCCGTCCTCCGCGAGTGCAATACGACATCTGTTCCGGCATAACCGATCACGGTCACAAGGAGGCGTTCATGGCGAAACGTATACAACTCGCAGCGGTATGGGCAGGCCCGGTCTTTTTCGTCCTATATCTCGCCGCGTTCGTGGGGTTTGCCAGGTTCATACCGCCGATGGCCCCGTCGTGGGACCCGGTCAAGGTCACGCAGGTCATTACCGATCACGCAATCTCGATCCGTATTGGCATGGTTTTGGGCCTCATTGCCACCACGTTGCTGTTTCCGTTCTTCGGGGTGATCTCGATTCAAATCGCACGCATCGAGAAAGGAATGCCGCTCCTGGCCGTGATGCAGTTCGGCGGCGCGGTGCTCCTCGTGGTGTTCTTTCAGCTTTGCGGAATGCTATGGATCACGGCGACTTTTCGCTCCGAGCTTGAGCCCTCGACAATCCGGATGCTCGACGATCTGTCCTGGCTGACCTTCGTGATGGTATTTCCCAGTTACGTGCTGCAACTGTCCTGCGTTGCGACGGCGTCGTTCATGGACCGCTCTACTCAACCGTTGTGGCCACGTTGGGTGGGCTACCTGAACCTCTGGATCGCGTTGAGCGGCGCCGGCGGTGGGCTCGCGGTGTTCTTCAAGCACGGTCCGTTCGCCTGGAACGGACTTATTGGGTTCTACATCCCGATCGGGGCGTTCACCGTCTGGATCGCGGTGATGACCTATTACATGCACGTCGGCATCAGTCGGCAGTTTGACCACAGTACGACGGCTGCTGCGGCACAAGACAACCCAGAAAAATCGGCTCCCGGAGCGCTCACGGCGCAGATAGGTCCCGGCCGGTGAACCATATTCTGCGGGTACCACCTGCACAAATTGAAATTCGGTCTTTGCCGTTGACAATCAACACGACAGGAGAACGCCATGCGTACTGACGGCTTCCATCCGCAGATCCTGAAGGTCTGCGCCTACACTGGGTTCGCTTTCGCGTTCCTGTGGCCCTTTGCCGCCAACGTTGTGGCCCACGGCCAGTACATCTTGCCGCCATCGGCGGCAGACCCGGCTACCAAGGTGGTGTCGGAATACCTCGCGCACACGACGGGCATCAGGATCGCGACCGTTATCTTCATCTTCTCGAGCATCCTCTATACAACGTGGAGTGCGAGCATCATCCAAATGGCGCGGCTCCGGGAACGCCAATGGCCGATCTTGTTCAACATCATGCTGATTTCGGTGGCCTGTGAGGTCGTCGTGGTGATGTTCATCGGATTCTTCTTCGGCGCGGCCTCCTGGCGGCCGGGGGAGACCAGTCCCGAAGTGACACAAGCGCTCAACGACCTGGGCTGGCTGGGCGTGTTGTTCACCGGGGCTCCGTTCGCGCTGTTCCAGATCGCGCTAGCGGTGAGCATCCTGATGGATCACAGTCCGCGGCCGGTGTTCCCGCGGTGGTCGGGATACTTCAATCTGTTCTCGAGCTTCTTCATGTGCGAGGCGAGCCTGCTGCTGTTCTTCAAGACCGGGCCGTTCTCCCAGAACGGAGTACTGGTGTTCTATGTCCCGATGATCGTGTTCTTTACCTGGATCATCGTGTTCACGGTGCTGACGGTGCGGGCCATCAACGGCGAGGCCGCTGCCGCAGATGTGGCTCCGGGGGCACTTGAGCATCTGGGAGCGGGCGTCGCTGCCCGTTGACTTTCGGTGCGCCTTGACCAAACGAAGAAAAGTCCCACCAAGCAGCTGAGGACTTCGGGCGTACCGTGTCAGACCCGCGACACTAAACTGCCGACGTTCTGTCCTCGGGAAGCGGCGATCGACGTGCCAAAATGACGGGGTGCCCAGTAACCCAAAAGTGGACGGCCAGCAAGGGGCGCGCGGTGAGGGAAGGCGCTTGCTCCTGGAATCGGCTCGTGTCTTGTTTGCGGAACGCGGCTACGCAGGCACCAGCACGCGGGAAATCGCACGAGCCGCGTCGTTAACGGAGCCGATGATATTCCGGCACTTCGGATCCAAGGCGAAGCTCTTCGAAGAGGCCGTGCTGGCCCCGTTCAACACCTTCGTTTCCGAATACGTAGCGGGCTGGGCCGCACGGCCCCGCGGCATGAAGAGCGCCTATGTGGAGACGCATGAATTTTATCGCGGCGTCTACGACGTCCTGTCAGCCAATCGGCGACTTATCCACGAAATGATCGGAGCCCGGGCCGTAGGTGGACCACTAAGCGCCGACGCCGCATCGGCGCCACAGCTGGGTGCGCTCCTCGAACAAATCGAGGCGATCATCGAACGTGAGATCGACGATCGTGGATTCCGTCCCTTCGACCCCGCGGTCGTGACCCGGATAATCTTTGGGCTTGTCTTTTCGATCGCGATATTCGGGGACTGGATGTTTGAGGGCGCCACCCGCCCGCAGCCAAGCGTCGAGGCGTTCATCGACGAAATGGCCCGTCTCACCATCTACGGCGCATACCCAGAGGACACCGGGCCCGCTGCGGCACCGTGACCGGCGCCGAGCCACCAGGGCCATCGGTCGCCCAATCCGCCGCCATGTCGTCAACGGAATCCATGATCGTTGTCGTAGGCGGGCGCCCGCATCGGCACGCTGTCCGAAGTGAGTCATTGGATGATGGCTCACTTATCGAATATATCGTTGATTAAATTCGCACTTGGTGGGACCGTCTTCCTGGCCCAGTCGCTACTACCGCGGGCCCACCCGAAGTTGAGCCGCGGTAGCGTGGTCTGCCGGAATGAGTGCACGAGACCGCGCACTCGGCTGTAGCGGAAGCCAGCCAGCACCGTCTCCGATCAGGCTGGCCCGACTAACTCGAAACATGAGAGTTACGGTGAATAACTCTGTGCTACAGGCACTTCAACCCGCGAGCGTCTGTTGCATCTGCTGCATCTGCCCAATCTCGGCCTGGCGCGCTTTGACGATCTGCTTGGCGAGGCCAATAGCATCCGGGTTCTTCCCATTGGTGACTTCGGCATTGGCCATCTCGATTTCTCCCTGATCGAGATTGATCATTGCCTCCAGCCATGGTGCGTCGAATTCGTTGCTGTGCAATGAATTAAGTTTCGCGATAGTTGCGTCATCGATCGTCGCCCTGGGGGTCATCGGAGGTGCACTGGCTCCCGGCTGGTTGTCCTGGCCCTCTTTCCACTGCGCGCTGAGCGCCTTCAAGACCTGAATGTCGACCTGTAAGGCCGCTGCGGTCTTGGCGGCGAACGTGACGAGCTCGGAGTTAGTGGAGCGATCCGGCGCGAGCCGCGACATACTGAGCCCTTGCTCCTCGTGCGCAGTCATGTCCTTCGCGAAAGCAACGTCGGCAGTGTTGTATCCGGCGGGTTCGCCGGTTATCACGGGCTTGTCATCGGCGCGCGTGGAATGAGCGTGGGCATCAGAAGGCGAACTCCCACAGGATGATACGAAAAGCACGGTGGAGCAGGCCGCAAGACCGGCGGCGAGTTTGGCGGTGACTGACGGCACGAAGGCAGCCTAAAGGATCCCATTTCACTTCCCTGGCAGTTGCGCAAAAACCTGCGCGGGCTCGGCCCTGCTTGGTGGACACAGGGTTGTTAACGAGACGGGCGTCCCTGTGCTCGTCGGCCAGCCGATCGCCGACCTCGAACAGCCATCACCACGCGGTACTGACATACGGCCAACCCGCCCGTTGCCGGGTACTTCGGCCCTGACAGGTGGGCATCCTTTTCCCTGAATCAGGAGTTGTTAGTCAGGTGTCCGCCATCGGCGGGCGAGACCGGCGCGCGTGGCTGTGGGGCCGTCCGTCTGGGTCCGCAGGGAGATCGCTTTCCGGTGCACGCACGAGAGTATAGCGACGCTAAACCCAATCACCGAAAGCCCATTCGGTCAACCGCGACAGGCCCGGCTCACATGGGTGGTGGTGGTCCAACGGCCTGGGCTCGGTGGCCTCAGGGCGCTCGGTGGCCAGCCATTGTCCCATTCTTTAATTTTGATGAAAATCCCTTAATCCTGCTGAAACAGCGTTAACCTAATCTGTCGAGCACCCTCCTCGGCAGTGCCATCGCAACCCGTCGGAGGTCTCACCAAAGATCAAGCATAGTAGGGGAAGTCGATCGACATGTCGACGCGACCGACCCTCGCCGACGATATTTTGAGACGGCTCGGACAGAAAAATATTGACTTGAGACTGGCTGCTGCATAATGTGGTTCCGCACACATGAGGCCTACGAGTGTGTGGTCCCGCACACAACAGCTCGGAGCTGGACTCGCCGGATGGGGGAGATAGATAAGCATGGGGGAGGTGGACGTGCTGGGTAGGCCCGGACAGATCCCGTTTTCACCCTGCCTCGTCGGGCTTGAGCAAGCCATATCGATTCCAAGTCTGTCTAATCGTATTGGGGGCTGCTAGTGGTCTCGAGCAGCCCGCTGCTCGGGCTCGCCAAGAAGCCGCTGCAAAAACCGCTGCGCGAAGTCGGTAGTTTCATCGCGCTGTCGCTGGACACCTTTGTGCAAGCCCTGCGCCCGCCGTTCTTCTGGCGCGAGTGCATCGAGCAGTGCTGGTTCATCGCCCGGGTCGCGACCTTCCCCGCCATCGCGCAATCCATAGCTTTCAACGGCATGGTGGTGTACCTCTTCGGCGTCGCAACGGTCTCTTTTGGTGCCGCCGACATCTTGGGAGCGGCCTCGGGCCTGGGCACGGTATCGCAGATCGGGCCGGTCACCACGGTGTTCGTCCTTAGCGGTGCCGCCGCCACCGCGATGTGCGCCGACCTGGGTTCGCGCACCATCCGGGAAGAAATCGAAGCCATGAAGGTGTTGGGTATCGACCCGATTCACCGATTGGTGGTGCCCAGGGTGACTGCGCTCCTTATCACCGGAAATCTGATAAACGCGGTGGTAATCATCTCTGGACTATGCGCCGAGTACGTTTTTGCGGTCTACGCTTTGAACGGCAATCCCGGCGCCTTCGCGTCGAGCCTGACGCTGCTCACCAGCCTTCCCACCGTCGTGGTCAGCTTCGTCAAAGCCTCGATTTTCGGAGTGCTCGCCGGCTTGATCGCTTGTTACAAGGGATTGTCTGCGGGCGGCGGTCCGCAGGGGGTTGGTAACGCGGTCAACGAGACGGTGGTGTTCACGTTCATGGCTCTGCTGATCGCGAACATCATCATCAGCGTCGTCACCGCGACACAGACGTTGGCGACATGAGCGGCGACGTGAGGACGGTGCTCAACGCCCGTTATCCGCGGCTGACGCGCGCCGCGCGGGTCTGGGCCACCGGATGGACTGGCCTCGGAGAGCAGGCCGCGTTTTATGTCAAAGCCCTCGTCGCCATTCGCGTCACTGTCGTCAAATACAAAGCCGAGACACTGCGTGTCGTCGCCGACATGGGCCTGGGCGTTGGGGCGCTAGCCTTGGTCGGCGGCGAAGTGGTGATCCTCGCGGTCTTGACGGGCAGTGCCGCGGCCATCGTCGGCATCTTCGGCTACATCCAGGCGAGTAGCCTCGGCGTCGGCGCGATCGCCGGATTTTTCTCCGCCTATGCCAACGTGCGCCTGCAGCTACCGCTCATCATCGCGAACGGCCTGGCGGCCACCATCGGTGCCGGTGCCACCGCGCAAATCGGTGCGATGCGGATCAGCGAAGAGATCGACGCCTTGGAGGTGATCGGCATCCGCACCATCCCGTACCTGGTGACGACCCGGGTGCTGGGCGGTCTGCTGGTGGTGCCGCCGTTGTACTGCATCACCTTTGTCGGATCCGTAATCACGACTCGGAGTGTTGTCATCCTCACCTACCATCAGGGGGCCGGCGGCTTCGACCATTACTTCAATACCTTCCTGCTGCCCAGGGACGTCCTTGTGTCCGGGCTCGAGTGCGCCGTGCAGGCAGTCGTCGTCATGCTGATCCACACCTATTACGGCTATACCGCCTCCGGCGGCCCCGCGGGAGTCGGGGAGGCGGTGGGGCGTGCGGTGCGGGCGTCCATCGGCGTGTCCATAACCCTGACGTTCGTGCTGTCACTGGTCCTCTACGGCCAGTCGGGCGACTTCCACCTATCGGGATAGCGGCGATGAAACAGAAATGGTCGCTCCATCCAGGATGGTGGGCTCTGATCCTGGTCTCCGTGATTATCGCGTCAATCCCCCTCGCCGTTATGGCCTTCAAAAGAGAGTTCACCTCGTATGCCAAGGTGACCCTCGTGTCGGACCGGGCTGGTCTGGTGATGGACGCCAACGCGGTCGTGAAGTACCGCGGCGTGGAGGTCGGACGGGTTGCGTCGATCGAGCCCAAGAATGGGGCGACCCTTCAGCTGGAGCTGTATTCCGGCCAGCTCAAATACATTCCGGCCAACGTCGAAGCCCAGATCAGTTCGCCCACCGTGTTCGGCGCCAAATACGTCGATCTGCGCCCCCCGACCGAGCCGAGTCGCAAGCGGCTGGCGCCCGGGACGGTGTTGACCACGGGCAAAGTGAGCATCGAAGCGAACACCGTCCTCAAGGACCTGGTCGGTGTACTGAACGAGATCGATCCAGCCAAAATCAACGCGGTGCTATCCGCCCTGGCCGAGGGATTTCGCGGTAAGGGCGAAGCAATCGGCCAGGCCATCACCGACTTCAACCAGGTGCTGATGGCAGTCAATCCGCGCAGTGAGCTGCTCCGGGCCGACTGGCGCGCGTTCCAGGGGTTCAGCGACGCCTACGGCGCCGCGGCGCAGAACCTGGTGACCGTGCTGGACGCCGGAGGCACAGGCGCCTCCGTGATCACCAAGCATGCCAAAGACCTTGATTTCGCCCTGCTCGGCCTTACTGGGTTGGGCAACAGTGGTAATAAATTGATCGTCCCGAACAAGGGCAACCTCGTCCATTTACTCAACGTGCTTGAGCCAACGACGCGGTTGCTGATGAAATATAACCCGGAACTCACCTGCACGTTCCTCGGCGCCAAGCTCCTTATGGATAGGGGCTATGCCGATGCCTTCGCATTCAATGGCCGATCGTTCATCGCCGACGCCGGCCTGTTGTTCGGCGACGACACATACAAGTATCCGGACAACCTGCCGGTCCTCGACATCAAGGGTGGCCCCGGCGGGACGCCCGGCTGCGGTTCACTGCCCGATGTGGAAAAGAACTTCCCGCAGCGATACCTGGTCACCGACTCCGGGTTCGGAAATGGTATGGACGTGCGGCCCAACCCAGGCATCGGGTTCCCGGGCTATGCCGACTATGCGCCGGTCACCCGGGGGACACCGCAACCGCCGACCCTGAAAGACGAGGGGGGTCCTGCACCGGGCCCCGTGCCATACCCGGGCGCGCCACCCTACGGTGCGCAGCGATACGCGCCGGACGGAACGCCACTGTATCCGGGGTTGCCCCCGGCGCCACCGCCCGGCAGGCCGCGAGACCCGGGTATGGGTAATCCGCCGACGGGTTCGGAACCATTCGTTCCGGCCTTCCCGGGGACGCCACCCAAGCCCCGCTAGCGCAACCGAACCCGCGGTCAAGAAAGGCAGACATTGCACGAGAACTTCCGAGCCATAATGGTGCGGTTTGCCATCTATGCCATCGTGTGTTCGTTGGGGATCGCTTTGCTGATGGCCGTGTTCTCCCAATATCGCTTCGAGAAAGCGAATACCTACAACGCCGTCTTCGTCAACGTGTCCGGGCTTCGGGAAAGCAATTTCGTACGCATCGCGGGCGTCGAGGTCGGCAAGGTCAAAAAAGTCGCGGTGCAGCCCGATTCCACGGTGCGGGTCGAGTTCTCTGCCGATGAGTCGGTCCTGCTCACCGAGGGCAGCAGGGCAGTGGTCCGCTATGACGACCTGTTCGGCGGCAGATTCCTGGAGCTGGACGAAGGTGCGGGCGGAATCAAAAAACTCGACTCGGGCGGGACCATCCCGCTGAGCCGGACCCAGCCGGCGCTGGACCTGGACGCGTTGGTCGGGGGCTTGCGACCGCTGTTTCGCTCGCTGAACCCCGATCAGGTCAACGCGCTCAGCGGCCAGTTGATCCAGGCTCTGCAGGGTCAGGGCGCGACGATCGGGTCGGTGCTGACCCAGGCCGCAGGGGTGACCAACAGCCTGGCCGATCGGGATCGGTTGTTCGGCGAGCTCATTGCCAACCTGAACACCGTTGTCGGCTCGCTCGGCGACCAGGATAGTCAGGTCGCCAAGGCCGTCGACTCGCTGTCGGCACTCACGAAAACTCTGCAAACCCGCAAGGACGAAATCGCGGACGGTATCAAAGGCATCGACAGACTCTTCGCGGTGGGCACCGAGGTGCTGAGGAGGGCGCGCTCGCCGCTCAAAAACGTGGTGGACGAAGGGGATCGCGTCGCCGGAACGATAATGGCCGACAAAGACTTTGTCGACAACCTGATCAACACCCTGCCCGACGATTATCGAATCATCGGCCGCGAGGGCCTGTACGGCGACTTCTTCACTTTCTATCTGTGCGACCTGGTCCTGAAGCTGAACGGTAAGAACGGGCAACCGACTTACGTCACGCTGGCCAGCCAGCGGTCGGGGAGGTGCACCCCGAAATGAGACGCCTCTACAGACGCCTCTTCGAAACGAAGCAGTTCTCCGAACGCAACCCATACCGCATCGGCGGGATCGGTCTCGTGGTCGTGGCCGCGGCCATATTCATTTCGGTCAACTACGACAAGCTGACGTTCCTCACAGGCGAAAAGGAGTACTCGGCGTACTTCGCTGAGGCGGGCGGTCTGGAGACCAACAGCGTCGTCGAGGTTTCGGGTGCCCGCGTCGGGCGAGTGTCCAGCGTCGGCCTCGACGGCCCGCGGGTATTGGTCAAGTTCCATATTCCCGGCGATGTGCGACTCGGCGACCGCACCGAGGCCGCGGTCAAATTGAAGACCCTCCTCGGTAGCAAGCTCGTTGAGCTCACGCCGCGCGGGGAGGGTCGGCTGACCGGGCCGATACCGTTGGAGCGGACCACGTCGGCCTATCAGCTACCCGATGCGCTGGGCGACCTTTCGACAACCGTCGCAAAGTTGAACACCGACCAGCTGTCGACGGCGCTTTCCGTGGTGGCCAACGAGTTCAGTGGTACCTCACCGCAGCTGAAGGCCGCGGCCGACGGTGTGGCGCGGTTCTCGCAGACATTGGATGATCGCGACAAGGAGTTGCGAAACCTCTTGCGAAACGCCAACAAGGTGACCAAGGTGTTGGCCGAGCGCAGCGACGAGGTGGTCAATCTCGTGGGCGACACCAATTCGCTGCTGGCTTCGCTGAAAGCCGAAAGCCGCTACGTGGACAAAATCTTGGTCGACTTCGCCACCATCGTCCGGGCGCTGGCGGCGATCTTCGACGACAACCATGCAACTCTGCGGCCCGCGCTGGACAAGCTAAACGGGGTGTTGACGCTCCTCGACAATCGGAAGGGACGCATACAGGAGGCGATCAAGGGGCTCGACAGCTTCGCGCTCGCGCTGGGCGAAGCGGTCGCCTCAGGGCCGTTCTTCAAGGCCTACATCGTCAACCTGCTGCCAGGGCAATTCGTCCAGCCGTTCATCGACGCCGCGTTCTCGGACCTGGGATTGGATCCCGCCACCCAACTGCCCTCGCAACTCACCGACCCGCTGACCGGACAGCCGGGCACCCCGCCACTGCCGATGCCATACCCGCGGACCGGCCAGGGCGGCGAACCACGGCTGAACATTCCAGGCGCCATCACCGGGAACCCCGGTGATCGTCCGTGCGGGCCGATCAACGGTCAAGGCTGCTATCCGCTCAGACAGGAACCCCCGGCGCCGCCGCCAGGCGGGGCGCCGCCGGGGCCGCCGGCGCAAGGTCCAGGACCGGGCAACGCAGCGGTCGGGCCGGTCGAGCAGCCTGCGCCGGGACAAATACCACCGGGCCAACCGCCCGTGTTTGCTCCGAGGGAGTCCTTCGGTCCGCGGCCGGGTCCCCCGCAACCGTCCGAGGGGGGCCAACAGTGAATTCGCCCAAAACAAGGAACGCTTTGGCTGTGGTGCTGGTACTCGCGCTGCTGGGTGGGGTGGGCACGCTACTGTGGCCGTCGGGCGGCCGCACGAATGTGGTCGGATACTTTGACAACGCCAACGGCATTTTCGTCGGCGACGACGTGCAGATCCTCGGGGTTGCGGTCGGGAAGATCGAGAAAATCGAACCGCAGCCCGACCGCGTCAAAGTCTCGTTCTGGTATGACGACAAGTACAAGGTGCCTGCCGACGCGAAAGCGGTGGTGCTCTCGCCGTCCCTGGTGACGGTGCGGGCTGTTCAGTTGACGCCCGCCTACACCGGGGGGCCCGTGCTGGCCAGCGGCGCGGTGCTCCCGCTGGCCCGCACCGCCGTCCCTGTGGAGTGGGATGACCTTCGCGCACAGCTCGAGAAACTCACTGAGATACTGCAGCCGACCCAACCCGGCGGGGTCAGCACGTTGGGGGCGTTCGTCAGCACCGCGGCCACCAACCTGCGCGGCCAGGGCGCAAATATCCGGGACGCCGTTGTGAAGCTGTCACAGGCGGTTTCCGCGCTCGCCGACCATAGCGGCGACCTGTACGGGTCGTTCAAAAATCTGGCAGCCCTGGTGTCGGCGCTGCATGACAGCGGCTCCCTGCTGCGCCAACTGAACCAGAACTTGGGGGCGGTCTCGGGAGTGTTGTCCAATGACCCCAACGAGGTCGGCGACGTGTTCACAGTGGCCAACCAGACGCTTACCCAGGTCAAGAACTTTCTGGACAACAATCGTGAGGCGCTGGGCGTTACTTCGGACAAGCTGGCTGAGCTGACGGATGCGATGGTCCAGAGCCTCGACGACATCAAGCAAGCCCTGCACGTGGGCCCTCACGTGTTTCAGAACGTTTTGAACATCTATCAACCGTCGCAGGGTGCATTCACCGGCGCGCTGGCGTTGCAAAACTTCTCGAGCACATTGCAGTTCTTGTGTTCGGCGGTGCAGGCGGCATCGAGATTGGGCGCTGAGCAGTCCGCCAAGCTGTGTGTTCAATACATGGCGCCGATCATCAAGAACCGACAGGTCAACTTCTTGCCGCTCGGATTCAACCCGTTCGTCGGGCAATCGGCGCGTCCCAACGAGGTGACGTACAGCGAGGACTGGCTGCGGCCGGACTACATCCCGCCGTCGGGGCCACCGCCCACGGAGGCGTTCCGGACGGTGCCACCGCCCGACGGGCCGTTGCCACCGGCGAACGATATTTTCAACTTCTTCGGCCCGGCCGCCGATCCCAATGACGGGCATCCGCCGTTTGTGCCGGCCAAGCCGGCAAATCCGCTGCCCGAGGATCCGGCCAGCGGCCTGCGCTCAATGATGTTGCCGGGCAGCGTAGGAAACCTCGGAGACGTAGGGGGAGGGCATTGAGCCGATACAGTCACTGGCGTCGCTCCGGGGCGGTGCTGCTGATCACTCTGGTCGTGGCCACGCTTTCGGGCTGCGGCGGGCTTCGGGGCTTCCGAGGTGCCAACTCGCTACCGCTGCCGGGCAGAGTGGGTGTCGGCTCGGGGGCCTACACGATCCAGGCGCAGATGCCGGATGTGCAGAACCTCAAAGAGAATTCCCGGGTCGAGTTGAACGACGTGGTCATCGGCAACGTGGCCAAGGTCGAACGCCAGGGCTGGCATGCGTTGGTCACGATGACGATCGACCCCAACGCTGAATTGCCGGCCAACGCGACGGCCACGATCGGTCAGACCAGCCTGTTGGGAACGTTGCACGTCGAACTGGCCCCACCCCCCGGTGTCGCGCCACAGGGCAAGCTGCACAACGGTTCAGTGATCCCGCTGGCGTCGGCCAGTGCCTACCCGTCCACCGAGCAGACGCTGGGCGCGCTGTCGCTGGTGCTCAACGGCGGCGGTCTTGGGCAGCTTCAGGACATCACCCAGGCGTTGAGCACCGCATTTGCCGGCCGCGAACTAGATCTGAGGAGCTTGATTCAGCAGTTGGATAAGTTCACCGCCTACCTCAACGACCAGAAAGGCGACATCATCGCCGCGTTGGACAGCTTCAACAACTTGGTTGGGCAACTCGCCGAGCACAAGCCGGCCCTGGACAAGGCGCTGAAGACTATCCCGGATGCGCTGGCCGTCCTGAGGGACGAACGGGTAAAAATCGGTGACGCCTTTGATGTCCTCGGCCGCAACGCGGGCGGTCCTGCCGCCGACGTGCTCGAACAGACCAAGGAAAATCTGCTCAAAGAACTCGGCGATGTGGGTCCGGTGGCGCAATCGCTGGCCAACTCCGGGCTGGCGCTGACCCGTGGCCTGGACTACCTCACGGTCCCGCTGTTCTCGAAACCGCCGGTGGCCAAATGGATCCGGGGCGACTACGGGAACTTGACCGGTGTATTCGACCTGACGCTGAGCCGGCTTGACTCGTCGTTCTTCACCGGCACCCGGTGGGAGGGCAATCTGACCGAACTCGAGCTGCAGTGGGGACGCACCCTCGGGGTGATGCCCAGCCCCTACACCGCACGCAACCCGCTGGTTGCGCCCTATCACTTCAATCAGGGTCCGTGACATGCGCTTACAACGGCGAACCATTGTCACGCTGACGATATTCTCGGTGATCTCGGCGGTCATGGCTGGGATCGTGGGCCTGTACTACGCGAAGTTGCCGGCGGTGTATTTGGGAATCGGTCGGTACACGGTGATAGTGCAGCTGGACCGCGCGGGCGAGTTGTACCGCGCGGGCAACGTCACCTACCGGGGTGTGGAGGTCGGCAAGGTGTCGAAGGTTCAGCTGGCGGACAGCGGCGTTGAGGCGGTCTTGTCGCTGGAGTCGGGTGTCGACATTCCTGCGGATTTGACCGCGTACGTGCATAGCGCGTCGGCGATTGGCGAGCAGTACCTCGATTTGGTGCCGCGCAGCGCGAAAGGGCCGCTGCTGAGGAACGGCAGCGTGATCCCTCAGGACCGCACCTCGATTCCGCCGAATATCAATTCGCTGCTGTCGGCGGTCAGTCGCGGCCTGAACGCGATACCGCGCCAAGACGTCAAGACCGTGGTCGATGAGTCCTATATCGCTGTCGGCGGGCTCGGGCCGGAACTGTCCCGGTTCATCAGCGGCGGCGCCACGCTGGCAAGTGATGCCCGTAAGAACCTGGACTCGATCCTGGCCTTGATCGACGAGTCAAAACCGATCCTCGACAGCCAGATCGAGTCGTCGGACTCGATCCAGGCCTGGGCGGCCCACCTGGCGAACATTACGAAGCAGATTCAGACCGTCGAACAAAACAACTCTGATGTCTCGGAAGGGCTTCCGAAGATCGGCCCGGTGCTCGATTCGGCGCGCCAGGTGATCGATCGGGTGCAGCCGACGCTGCCGGATGCGGTGTCCAACCTGGACCAGGTCGGTGATGTCGCGCTGACCTACCGCGACAGCCTGGAGGCCTTGCTGACCGAGGTGCCGCAGGTGGTGGCTGACTCCCAAGCGATACAGCTGGCTGATAAGGACCTGAAAGGGCCGTATCGGGGTCTTGGGCTGAGCTTCAACCTGAACCTCAACTGGCCGCCGCCGTGCACCACGGGGTTCTTTCCGGTCCAGCAGCAGCGGTCGGCTGTTTTCGAGGACACCCCGCCGCGTCCACCGGGTCTCGTCTACTGCCGGATACCGCAAGACTCACAAATGAGCGCCGTGCGTGGCGCGCGCAACTATCCGTGCGAGACGCGGCCGGGCAAGCGGGCCGCGACCGTTAAACAATGCGAAAGCGGCGAGCCGTATGTCCCGCTCAATGATGGCTTCAACTGGAAGGGTGACCCGAACGCGACCTTGACGGGGCAGGGTGTCCCACAATTTGACCCCGGGGAGCCGATACCCGCGGGGTTCCCGGGGGGGCCGCCGGCTTCGCCGGGTCAGGTGCCAGAGGCACCGCCGCCCATCGCGGCAGCGGAGTTCGACCCGGCTACCGGGGAGTATGTTGGTCCGGACGGGCACAGGTATACGCAGCCCACGCTATCGAATAGTCCCGGCAAGGAGCGGACATGGCAGCAGATGCTGACGCCCCCGACGGGGAACTGAGCGAGAAAGCGGCGAAAGCATCGTCACCGGCGTCGTCGGACCGCACCGACGACGATTCACCCGTATCCCCGGACGAAAGCGAGCCGACGACGGCCGGGGAGTCCGAGGCCGCGGATGGCGTGGTCGACGAGGCCGACGGTGGTTCCGAAGACGGTACGCGGGTCAAGCCACGGATGTCGCCTGTAAGGCTGGCCGCGACCATCGGGTTGGCCACGGTGGTCGCCATATCAGCGATGGTCGGGTGGCTGGGGTACCGGGCGTATCAGTCGCACCAGGCCCAAGACCAGCGGCGGCTGTTTGTTCAGGTCGGGCGGCAGTGCGCGCTGAATTTGACGACGATCGACTGGCAGCACGCCGACGGCGATGTTCAGCGTGTTCTGGATTCGGCTACCGGTCAGTTCTACGACCAGTTCTCCAAACGCAAGCAACCTTTCATCGACGTGGTCAAGAAGGCGCAGTCGAAGTCGGTGGGAACGATCACCGAAGCGGGCCTGGAATCCGATTCGGCCGACAAAGCACAAATGCTTGTCGCCGTATCCATTAAGACCTCTAATCTCGGTGCGGCAGACCAGCCGCCGCGGGAGTGGCGAATGCGAATCTCAATGGAAAAGTCCGGCGAAGAGGTCAAGGTCTCAAACGTCGCTTTTGTGCCATGACCAAGCCGCGTTCCGGTGACGCCGACGAGAAATCCGACCGACCAGAAGGGGAATCGGCTACTGTGCGCGTTCGAACCCACGCTGCGAACGAGCAGGACACCGCAAAGGCCAAGGCGCTTGAGCCGGTCGAGGGCGAAGCAAACGAGCCCGAGAGCACGGCGGGCGTCCAGGACGCCCGTGGGGCCGACGCCTTGACCTCAGATGATGCAGACGTCGATCAGAAACCGGCGGGGAAGGCTCCGCGCTGGATCGGCCAGACGCGGACCCGTCGCGCGGGCGGCCACCGCCCGGGCCCGGTTGTACGGTCGGGTGCTCAGGGCGGGACTCAGCCGGATTCCGATGAGGCCGACGAGGAATCAGTAAAAGACGAAGCGAAAGACTCTCCGGACGCCGCGGTTCCGGCGGACGCCGAGGACGGCGGCGATGCCGAGGCCGCCATCTCCGACGACGCCCAAACCGAAGAGCAGGCCGACGCGGAATCCGAAGAGAACGCCGAGGAGGGTGAACCGGTCAAGGCCAAACGCCGGATCAGCTGGTCACTCATCGTCGTATACGGGGTGATACCCGGTATAGCGCTGTTGCTGACGCCGGCCGCTGGTTTTTTGAAGTGGCAGGACTCCTCGACGCGTGAATCGCAGATCGCGCGCATCGAATCGGTCGCGGCCGCCAAGGATTCCACGATCGCTTTGCTGTCCTACCAGTCCGCCACCGTGGAAAAAGATCTGGACGCTGCCAAAAGTCGGTTGACCGGCTCGTTCAAAGAGTCCTACTCGCAACTGATCAACGACGTGGTGATCCCCGGTGCCAAGCGGGGACACATCTCTGCGAAGGCTACCGTGCCCGCTGCGGCTTCGGTGTCCGCGACTCCCAATCACGCGGTGGCCCTGCTCTTCGTCAACCAGACCGCCATCGTCGACAAGGATCCGCCCTCCGACAGCACGACCAGCGTGAGGGTGACGATGGACAAGGTCGCCGGTCGCTGGCTGATTTCCGGATTCGATCCGGTCTAGGTCGTTATTCGGCGGGATTAAGTAGTGTCGCTCGCTAGAGCGTGACGCGCGAGGGCGAAATGTCTTGGCAAATCGTCGTGGGCGTGCCCGGGCTATCGCTGCCTTCCATGACGTCACTGCAGCCCTGGCCCTTGACGACATACGTCGCACCGGGTCGATAGGGGTAGTAGACCACCGCCGGTAGGGGGTCATACCCCGATGCGCATTCTCCGGCCGAATCCCCGCCCTCAATGGACAAGCACACCGTAGTCCCCGTGTGGGCGTGCAGCGTGCATGATCCCGTGTGCACCGTCGCAGTCACGTAATTGACGCCCGACATATTCACCACTTTCGGGGGCTCGAGCACAAACGAACATTGCCCGGTCCCACCCGGTGGAGACCCAGCCGCCGAGGCCGCGCAGCCGACCCCGATGGGGAAAATCGAAATGACGGCAGAAAGTGTTCCGAACAATCGGATCATCAAGCTAGCGTAGCGCAAATCGAATTATTCACACCCGAATCGGTGTCGCGGAATTGGGCGCTGCTGAACCCGCCTTTCTCACTCGGTCCAGCCCGAGTCGTTGCGCCGCAACGCGATCGCACCATTCTGCGCAACTATCGACGGCCGCAACTATCAACTACGCAGCCTAGGCTGCCGGCTGGCCGTAGACGGCCACGGCCACGCTGCGGTCCGGGCTGTTCACCGACCGCACTCCGATTTGGGTGTTGGCGCAGTTGGACATGATTGCGAAGTAGTCGGGGCGGTAGTACCAATTGCCAATGATGTCAATGCCATTGATCGCCGCCGACGGCAGGATGGCGACGGTCTCGGCCACCGAGCCCTTATAGCCCGCGGCTCGGCCGCGATCCTGGACCGTCGACCCGTCCGAGCCGATGTCACCGTCGAGGCTCCGGTTGTTGAGTACGTCGTCGGCATGCCATTGTGCCGCCAGCTCGAGCGCCGGATTTGTCTTCAGGTTGGTTGTGCAGCCGGCCTGGTGCTGGATGCCGTAGACACTTTGGGCGACGCCACTGTTGAGCCGGTTGTTGTCCGCGTTAGCTAGCGGCGCGGCGCTGACGGCGCACAGCGTCAAGATCCCGGCACCGAGAACGGCCAACTTCGGGAGCGTCGCTGCGTGTCGTGTGACATCGCTGACTCTCATAAAGTGTGATCTTTGCACAGTTGGTCCGAGAGGTCCATGAATCGCGACGCCTTCTGCGCCGTTCTCGAATTTCGTTCCGCCACGGATGCGCTCAGCCGCGGGAGGTGTTTTTGGACCGCCCCTCCGGGCGCGGTTGGCTCCGTCTGTACGTAAGCCTGTGAACCGTTGGTGGCCACCTGCCAGTCACTGCTTGCGCATCCGTAACTTACGAGGGCTAGAAATTCTGGCCGCCGTGTCTCAAAATCGCTATTCCTACCGGCCTGTGTTGCCGATAGACTTCGGAAACGATCCGCGAAGAGGAGGATTGCCGTGAAGGACAGGATCGCCTTGATCATCGCTGCGGCCGCATTGATGATCGGTGGCAGCGCCGCCTGCTCATCGGAGGGCCTGTCCGCGAAGCAAGAACCCGGGACGTTGGCCCCCGGCACGGCCAAGCTCACGATCGACGGCAAAGACCTCCCCACCACCCGGCTGGTGCACTGCGCGCCACCCGAGCAGTACATGACCACGATCGCCACCGGCGACGATGCGTCGGGCGCGACGGTGATGGTGTCTAACGCCGGCAGACTCACGGTTGAATTGGTCCGGATCCGTAACCTCGATGGGTTTTCTGGTGACTACAACCGTGGGCTAGGAGGAGGCGACGCCACAGTGGCACTGACCGAGAACACCTACAACATCGCCGGTGCCGCATCCGGTTACGGCACGAAATCGCCCGAGCCCACGACGGCGCCGTTCACGATCAAGGTGTCGTGCTGACGACGCTAGTTGGCGCCACTAGAGCCGCTTGGACGGCGCGCGGCGCGCTACGAGTGTTACCTGACGTTTGCGGATAGGTCGCTCGACATGGCGGCCAGCTGTTGGCCCCACGTCGGCCAGTCGTTACCCCCGCCGGCCCCCAAATCGAAGTGGCCGTTGTGGCCGCCGGCCGAGCGGTAGTCTGCGTAGAAATCACGACAGGTGCTTTGCCAGATATCTGGGAAGCCGATCACTGCGGCACCGTCGCTCGGGCTCCCGCTTTGCGGGCTGTATACCCACAGTCGAGTGTCCTGGTCGACCAGGCGCTGGACGTGTGCATTCGGGGAATGCCACTTCCACCGGCCAAGCTGGGGAGCCCCCCACATGTTCACCGTGTCGACGCCACCGTCATTCTTCAGACCGGCGGTGATAGCACCGTCGACGCCGGTCCTTTCGGGAGCAAGCACTCCCGAAAGCGATCCGGCGTAGCGAAACCGGTCGGGGTGAAACGTGGCGAGCGCCGCGGCAGCGTAGCCGCCTTGTGCGGCGCCGACGACGCCGTGTCCGCCGGGCGACAATCCTCTGTTGGCAGCCAACCAGTCTGGGAGTTCACTCGACAGGAACGTATCCCACTGTTTGCTGCGGTCCTGTTCCCAATCGGTGTACATGCTGTAGGCGCCGTCAGCGGGTGCAACCACCGAGATACCTTTACCTGCAAGTGTATTCATTGCATTGCCCGCCGTTACCCAATTGCTGACGCCCGGGGCGGCGTTGAACGCGTCCAGCAAGTACACCGCATGCGGACCACCGCCCATAAAAGCCACTGGGATGTCGCGGCCCATCGCCGCCGACGGCACCATCAGCGACTCGACGTTCCCCGCCGCCTTGGCAATAGCGGTGCAACCGGCCGTCGCGGTAGTGCCCAACACAAGGGCGAGCATGGCCGCGCAAAGAATCCGTAGCCGCGTCGACAGACCCTTCACATCAACCTCGTTCGCCTATAGATACACCAGATCGGTATCTGCATTTGCCGATCAGTGAACCACTCCTCGGGGCAACGCGGCAAGATGCCACCAAGTCGAGTGCCAACGGACCAGTGGCCTACATCCGACCCGTCGGCGGTTGCGTGAACGATCTTTCGCTCGAACGATCTACGACATACACTCTGCTGGGTTGGATTGAGACGTTGTCGATGTTGCACGTAAGGTGGCCACATGGATCCAGACCCCGACTACGACGCCAGTGACGAGGTGGAATACGGCCTCTCGGCGTTCGCGTGGCTCCTCAGGGGCCACTATCCGCCGCCCTATTACGGCTCGAACTAACGCGGCTGTCGCGTCTACCCGTAGAAACTGCGCCATTGAACCAAGCTATTGAGTTCTGACACGGTCCCTGAAAATTTCACGATGTGGGGACGACTTCGGCGTTCGGGACACCCTAGGTCGGCGGCACCGCAACTCCGTAAGCGGCGACTTCCACCACGGCCGCCCCAAGAGGCCTGAGATACGACGACCTCGTTAGTCGAGGTCTGGGGCCACTTGTCGCCGATGATCGGGTCCGAGGCGCAGCGAGCGACTAACTCAGGGTAGGTATCTTCACGCCGAACGGATATGGCGAAAATGCGAACGATCGTTCGTAGACTGACTGTACCGTAGGGCTGATTATTTGCGGCGCGCCGCGGCCAGCCGTTCCGCGAAGTCCGGTGCCTGAATCGACGCGGCCTGTGGCGCCAACTCGGCGCGAACGGCGGCCGCGTGCAGTTCGGTATCGATGCTGCCCGGGCTGATAGTGGCCCGCATGGTGGCCTTCGTTGCGATCACGACTTCCCGCGGGGCCGATGCGGGACCGGCAGCCAGTTCCCGAGCGGCCGCGACAGGATCATCGGCGATCTTGAGCGCCAGACCATGGCTGACGGCGGCGTGGGCGTCGAAGCGCATGCCGAACAACAGTGCGGCGCGGGCCAACTGGGGTCCGACGGCGCGCTGCAGCATCCAGGTCATGCCGCCGCCGGGGTGGATGCCGAGCTTTTGGAAGCGGGCATCGAATAGCGCTGCCGGTCCGGCGATCCGCACATCGCAAGCCAGCGCCAGGTTGAGGCCCGCTCCGACGGCCGGCCCGTTTACGGCGGCGACCGTCGGCAGCGTGCAGTCGGCGACGGCCAGGAATCCGTCGTAGAGGCGGCGTAGCCCGTCCTCGGCGGCGGCGCCAAGGGCGCTGAGATCGGCACCGGCGCAGAACGCTTTGCCCGCGCCCGTGACGACAACGGCATGTACCTTGGGATTGCTTTGCGCTTCCTCGACTGCGAGGCGCAATCCGGCGGAGATTTCGTCGGTGACCGCGTTGCGCCGGTCGGGGTCGTTGATGGTGATCAGGGCGACACCGCTGTCAACCTGAAGCAAAACGTGATCCATCTAGCCCCTTTCTGAATACGGTCGCCGCCGCTCGAGCCCGCATGTACAACTCGGCGCTCACGCTACGAGATCGGATGCAAAAATATCAATTCGATGTGAGCGATCGTTCCTACCAGCGATGTTCGTTGACGAATTAGGTACCCATGCTTACTATTGAGACTTGTAATCTCAAAGATGCGGCGACATATGGCATACGTGGCAAAGGGCGAGTAGATGACCGGTGCGATCGGCTTGGCGCGTGCCGCCGACGACGCCGACCGTAACGCGTCACACGATCGCCAACGGCATGTGCCCGGCGAGCCCGGCATTTGGGTGCTGCTATTCGGCGACATGCTGGTGTTCACTGTGTTGTTCACCGTTTACCTGCATCAGCGGGGTGCCCGGCCAGAGCTGTTCGCCGAGTCCCAGGGGGCACTCAATCGAGCCCTTGGAGCAACGAACACACTTGTTTTGCTGACGAGCTCAATTCTCGTCGTCTTTGCGACACGCGCGTTGCGTCGTCCCGAACTGCGTTACCTTGCCAGGCGTTTGACCCTGGGTGGTGTGCTGGTGGGCGCGTGCTTTGTCGGGATCAAGGCTTATGAGTACCACGAAAAGGTCGCCGCCGGAATCACCCCTAGCACTAACGAATTCTTCATGTACTACTTCGTGCTGACCGGGCTGCATCTGGCTCATGTGATCATTGGCTTGATCGTGCTGACGGTCCTGTCGACCTTGGCCCGCAAACCGGAGCCGACCACGACACATATCGCCTTCTTCGAGGGCGGCGCCTGCTTTTGGCACATGGTCGATCTGCTGTGGATCGTCATCTTTCCCCTGATCTTCCTGGTGAGGTGAGCATGAGATCGGTGGTACGGACAAATGCCTCGCTGATCTGGTTCCTGCTGTGCGCACTGACTATCGTGTCGTGGGCATTAGGCACCAACCACGGATTCGGCGAGGGGCACCATCTGCCGGCCAGCCTGGTGATCTTAGCCGTCGCGATCTTCAAGGTTCGCCTGGTCGGCTTGTACTTTATGGAGCTGAAAATGGCTCCGGGTGTGTTACGCGGTCTATTCGAGGGTTATTGCGTGGGGTTATTCGCGCTGCTAACGGCCATGTTCGTGTTCGCCTGATGGCGGCACGCGCTCGTCGCCCGCTTTATGCGACTTGCAGCCTCTAAACTGGGTAGAAATTTAAGGAGCCCAGTGCCGAAAAATGAGAACGCCACTCCCAACGGCCGCCCTCGCGGCCGGCCCCGCCTGACAATCGACCGGGACGCGGTCGCCGACGCGGTTGCTGAGTTATTCCATGAGGGTGGCTACGAGGCGGTTTCCATCGTCGACACCGCCGAGAAATTATCGGTCTCACGTGCGACGCTGTATCGCACGGTCCCGACCAAGCAGGATCTCCTCGGCATACTTTTCGAACGCAGCACACGTGAGATCACCGAGCAAGTCGAGTCGGCGATCCGTGACATTGCCGATCCCGCAGAGCGGCTGAAAGCGATGGTTCGGCTACAGGCAGAAGCTGCGGTGCAGATGCGCAGCTACATGCCCGTTTTCTTCGACGGCGGCGACCTGCCCGGCGATGTCGTCCAGCGTTGGCACAAGTGGAGTCGGCAGTTCGAAAAATTGTGGGCGTCGGTGGTCGCCGCCAATATGGAGGCTGGCTACATCGAAAAGGGTGATCTGGTCGTCACCACACGACTAATCCTCGGGATGATCCTCTGGGTATCGCGATGGTACCGGCCAAAGGATAAGATCACGTCAGCGCAGATCGCGGACGATGCCATCCGGCTGCTGCGGTTGAAAAATGCGTCCCCAGAGAATGGAGACCGCAAGTCCGGCGCGCCGCGGCGGCGTCAGCGCACCTCCAGCCGCTAAATATCTGTGATTGTCCATCGTAGATGGAGCATCCCGGCGAGCACAGCCCGTGTACACGATCGTTCACCATATGGTGAGCCATCGCCATCGCTCATGACGGCGCCGACGGCGAAGAAATTCTTGCGCAATCATTCGGCGGGACATATTGCGCTGACCGCGACGTCTGCCCTATATTGAGACGCGGTAGTTCAAAAATCGAGGCTGGCGACGCGATGCCAGGAAGGTTGGCCTTCAGGGGCGGCCGCGGCGTGTCGTGACTCAAAGGTCGGAGGCGGAGGAACCCTGATGACGACTGCGGCATCGGCGCCCTGGGAGAGGATTCCCAACTGGTTTGAGACGTTACGGGTAGCGCTCGAAGATGCGAATATCCCGACGTTGCTACTCGTCTTGCAGCACCTCACCGGTGACAGCAGATGGACTCGTTCACCATATCGGCCGGTACGCGGAAAGCCACTGGACGACAACGACTCCGGCGGTCTTTCATCCGAGCTTCAAGCCGAGGTGCGGGCGTCGGCGCTGGAGGCAGTCGTCGCCTTCTACGAAGGGCGACTTCAACCGGTCACCCCTCCCCCGGACGAGGTGACGCGCATGCTTAGCTGCGCGATGGTTGAAGAGGTCCCGGTCGAATACGGCCAACTACTTTCCGAGGAAATGGGTTTCATCTCACGCGACGTTGAGATCCCAGCTGAATCGATACCCGAGGACTTTCGGGTCGTCATCATCGGAGCGGGCTTGTCCGGGGTTTGCATGGCAATGAAACTTGCGGACGCCGGTGTCAACTTCGTTGTGCTGGAAAAAGATGACGACCTGGGTGGCACTTGGCTAGAAAACGTCTATCCCGGCTGTGGCGTGGATACGCCCGGTCATCTCTATGCTTTCTCATTCGCGCCAAACCCGGACATCAGCAAGTACTTCGCCAAGCGTGACGAGGTCGAGGACTACATCCAGCGGGTCGCGTCCGAATTCGATGTCACGCGGCACATCCGATTCGGCACCGAGGTGGTGCGGGCACGATACGAAACCGCCAATGCGACATGGCAAATTGATATCAAAGATCTGAACGGTGAGGTGGCGTCGCTCACGGCCAACGTCTTGGTCAGCGCCGTGGGCATGGTGAACCGGCCATCGGTTCCTTCGATCCCGGGGCTGGATGAATTCCCCGGACCGGTCATGCATACCGCGGCGTGGGATAAATCGGTCGACCTGACCGACAAACGCGTCGCTGTGATCGGGACCGGTGCCAGCGCAATGCAAGTGGTGCCATCCATCGTCGATACCGCCAGTCATGTGACCGTCTTTCAACGATCGAAACAATGGGCGGTGCCGCATCCCAACTATCATCGCGCGGTCAAAGAAACCGTCCGCTTTCTGATGCACGAGGTTCCCTTCTACATTCAGTGGTATCGGCTGCGGTCGTTCTGGAACTTCAGCGACCGGCTGCACTCGTCGCTGCAGATCGATCCGGACTGGCCCCATCCGGAGCGCGCTGTCAACGAGACCAACGATCGCCACCGGGTGTTTCTCACCAAGTACATCAAGGGGCAGCTCGCCGATCGGTCCGATTTGCTCGACGCCTGTCTGCCGGAGTATCCGCCCTACGGTAAGCGTCCGCTAATCGACAACCACTGGTTCCAGACGATGTGCCGTGACGATGTCACGCTGGTCACCGAAGCGGTAGATCGGGTAAACGGCGAGAACGTCGTGACCCGCTCGGGAGTCGAAGTGCCGGCCGACGTGATCGTGCTGGCAACCGGTTTTAAGGTTTTGCAGTTCCTCTGGCCTATGGACATCGTCGGAAAATCGGGCACGACGCTGCGTGAGCAGTGGGGTCTCAACGACGCCCGGGCATACCTTGGAGTGACTGTCCCGGACTTTCCGAACTTCTTCGTCGTCAACGGCCCGAACACCAATGCCGGCCACGGCGGAAGTGCGATCCACGCCACTGAATTTCAGGTCCGCTACATAATGCAGGCGATCCGCCATCTAGTGGTCAGCGAGACCGCCGCGGTCGAGGTGGATCGTAGCGCGTACGCACAGTACAACGAAGAACTCGATGAAGCCTTGGCGCAAATGATCTGGTCGCATAAGGGGATGACCACCTACTACCGCAATGATGCCGGTCGCATCGTTGTGAGCAGTCCGTGGAAGTACGTCGACTACTGGGAACGGCTTCACGAGTTCGACCCAAGCGACTATCACGAAGTAAGAGCTTCGTCTGAGGCTGCGGAGTTGTCCGCCTAGGCGGCCCCGACGATTCGTCGGCGATGAGGTTGAAGATCGATGGTTGCTGACACTGGCACCATGTTCACAACGGGCAAAGAGGAACAGGCGATTCGCGATGCTGTCGCTCATGTTTGGCGCTAGTTTCGAATCAGTATTCGAGAACACTTAGTAGACTTGGTGTGTGGCGAATCCGGCTGCTGTGCCTGTGGTGTTGACCGACGACGAGCGCGAGCAGTTGCGGGGTTGGGCACGCAGACCGAGCAGTGCGCAGGCGTTTGCGACGCTCACGGATCATCCCTGCCTGCGAAGGAGATTCGAGCAATACCCAGATCGCTCAGCAATTGGGGGTGGCGCGGGGAATGGTGGTTCGGCTCGCCTGCCGGGGGTTTCGGCCTACCGGGGTTTGAGGCCGAGGCGCCGGCGCCAGTCGTGCATCTCGAGCAGACGGAGCACTCGGGCCGTGAGCTTGCCCTTCCTCGGCGAGTACGGGTACCAGTGTGCCTCATTGCTGAGGTTCACCCGCTCGTTGAGGAAAGCCTGCTGGCGGCAGTATTTACGGATCCCGTTCGGGCCGCCGAACCGATGACCGAGGCCCGATTCCTTCCAGCCGCCCATCGGCAGCGGGAACTGGAAGACATTGGCCATCGCGTTGTTGATGTTGACCCCGCCCGTCTCCAGGCGGGTGCCCACCCGCTCGGCGCGCTCCTTGGACATG